>Ga0209415_10014747_pt1 | contig 12742 bp, 13 predicted proteins | sample PeaSoiSIISIP2007_FD_187696 | JGI IMG/M metagenome (GOLD analysis project Ga0209415, IMG submission 187696) | Peat soil microbial communities from Weissenstadt, Germany - SII-SIP-2007 (SPAdes) (version 2) | ecosystem: Environmental > Terrestrial > Soil > Wetlands > Peat | place: Germany...
GGGGAGGGGATTGCCAGCTGCGATTTTTCCGGACTCCCATGTCGGCGCGGCGGGCGCTCGTTCGTCGTGACAGTGAACAGGGAGCCGCCGCCGATGCTCTACGCCTTCCTTTGCTACAACAACGAGGACGCCGTGTTCTCCTGGAGCCAGGAGCAGGACGACGCGGTGATGTCGGCGCTACACAAGGTGCACGCGCCGCTGGAGAAGGCCGGGCGGTTCGGGCCGTCGGTGCGACTGATGCCGACGACCGCGGCCACCACGCTGCGCAAGGACTCCGACCCGCCGCTGGTGCTCGACGGCCCCTACGCCGAGACCAAGGAGCAGCTGCTCGGCTTCTACGTCATCGACTGCGAGAACCTGGAAGCCGCGCTCGAGGTCGCCAAGGATCTGGCCAAGGCCAACCCGGGCGGCGCTTACGAGGTGCGGCCGCTGCGGCTGTTCGCGCCTGGTGCGCTGGCCCCTGAAGCCATGGCGAGATGAGCGAGCTCGCCTGGATCGACGCGGCGCTGACGGCGGCGCGGCCCCAGGCGGTCGGGGCGCTGCTGCGCTATTTCCGCGACCTCGATCTGGCCGAGGAGGCGTTCCAGGACGCGTCGCTGCGGGCGCTGCGCAGTTGGCCGCAGAAGGGTCCGCCGCGCGATCCCGCCGCCTGGCTGATCATGGTCGGCCGCAACGCCGCCATCGACCAGGTGCGCCGCCGCAGCCGCCAGGAGGCGCTGCCGGACGAGCAGACCATCTCCGACCTCGACGATGTCGAGACGCCGCTGGCCGAGCGGCTCGATGGCGCGGACTACCGCGACGACGTGCTGCGCCTGCTGTTCATCTGCTGCCATCCCGACCTGCCGGCGACGCAGCAGATCGCGCTGGCCCTGCGCATTGTCTCGGGGCTGTCGGTGAAACAGATCGCCCGCGCGTTTCTGGTCGGCGAGGCGGCGATGGAACAGCGCATCACCCGGGCCAAGGCCAAGATCGCCGGCGCCGGCGTACCGTTCGAGGCGCCAGGACCCGTCGAGCGCGCCGAGCGGCTCGCGGCGGTGGCGGCGATGATCTACCTCGTGTTCAACGAGGGCTATTCGGCCGGGTCCGCGGAGCGGGACGACAAGGCGGCGCTGCCGATCGAGGCGATGCGGCTGGCGCGCCTGCTGCTGCGGCTGTTCCCCGCCGAGCCGGAGATCATGGGGCTGATGGCGCTGATGCTGCTGCATCACTCGCGCTCGACCTCCCGGTTCGACGAGGCGGGCGAGATCATCCTGCTCGACGACCAGGACCGCAGTCGCTGGGACCGGCGCATGATCACCGAGGGCCTGGCGCTGATCGACAAGGCGATCCGCCACCGCCAGCGCGGGCCCTACCAGGTGCAGGCAGCCATCGCCGCAATGCATGCGCGGGCTGAGCGGCCGCAGGACACCGATTGGGCCCACATCGACGAGCTCTACGCGGCGCTCGAGCAGCTGGCGCCGTCGCCGATCGTGACGCTGAACCGCGCGGTCGCGGTCTCCAAGGTGCGGGGGCCCGAGGCGGCGCTCGCGATGATCGAGCCGCTCGGCAACCGGCTCGGCGGCTATTTCCACTTCTTCGGCCTGAAGGGCGCGCTGCTGATGCAGCTTGGCCGCGCCGCCGAGGCCCGGGACGCCTTCAACCAGGCCATCTCCCTGGCCAACACGCCGGCCCAGGCCGCCCACATCCGTCAGCATCTGGATCGGCTGGCCAAGGACGTGACGCTGCAAGAATAGTTGCAGCAGGGTGTCGGGCGCGCCGCCGCCTAACCGTCCTCCGGATGCAGCATGGGAGACAGCGATGGCCGCCACCGCATCCGAGAAGGCGATCAGGCAGGCGATCCAGGCGCGTAACGCCGCGCTCGGCGCCAAGGACGTCGCCGGCGTGATGGCTTCCGGCGCCGCCGGCTTCGTCGGCTACAACCTCGCGCCGCCGCTGAAGGCGACCGCCGGCAAGGCCGGGTTGGCGGCCTGGTTCGCCACCTGGGACGGGCCGATCGGCCTCGAGATGCGCGACCTCAAGATCGTCGCCGGCGACGAAGCCGGTTTCGCTCACGCCCTGATCCACATGATCGGCCGCAAGACCGACGGCGAGCCAGTGGACCTGTGGTTCCGGCAGACGTTCGGGCTGAAGCTCTCGCGTCGCGGCTGGAAGATCGTCCACGAGCACGGCTCGGTGCCCTATTACATGGACGGCAGCGTCCGCGCCGCCATCGATCTGAAGCCCTGATCCCCAGTTGAGGCAGGTCTTCTGGGCGCATTCCTGCGTCAGCTCGCCGCATCGGCCCGGGTCTTGCGAACAGGTCGGCCAATAACTGGCAACTGTCCCCGAGCGGAACAATGAATACGCCGAGCTGGATGATGGATACGGCCCACCTCGCGACCAAGCGCGGCTGGGTGCGTCGCAACCGCGGCCGTCGCACGAACGACCGGCGCCTGACGCTGGAGACGATCCTGGCCGTCGGCGTCGTGCTGGCGTGGGCCTGGGGCGTCTATGAGCTGACGCTGCTGTTCCTGCACTGAGCCGCCGGCGCGCGCTGAGCGTCCGGCGCACGCCGGATCCGAGACTTACGTTGTTAATTCAATAGTCTAGCGTCTCTCTGGGTTCAGCTCGCACCGACCCGAACCTGAGGCCGCTAGCGGCCAAGATCGCGCGGGTCCGCCTCGTAGAGCATCGGCTCGCCGGCCAGACGTCGGCGCAGGTTTTCCAGGAAGACGGCGTCGTTGCGCGCCGCCTGGCCCGAGCCGAAGGCGGAGGCGTGCGCCGTCATGCTCACCTTGGGGTGGTCCCAGAACGGACTGTCGCCCTTGAGCGGCTCATCGTGGAACACATCGAGGATGGCGTGCTCGGGAATGCCCGACGCCAGCGCCGCCAGCAGCGCCGCCTCGTCGACCAGGTCGCCGCGGCCGACGTTGACCAGCACAGAGCCTGGCTTCATCGCGGCGAAGAACGCGGCGTCGGCCATGCCGGAGGTCTCCTGATTCAGCGGCGTCGCCAGCACGACGACATCCGCCGCCGGCAGCAGGCTCTTCACCTCGGCCAACGCCCCCATCCGCTCGGCCAGAGGATCGGGCGCGCCGCTGCGGCGCACACCGGCGATCTGCGCCCCGAACGCCTTGGCCCGCTTGGCGATGCCCTGGCCGATCGCGCCGAAGCCGATGATCAGCCAGCTCGTCCCGGCGATTTCACGGAAGGTCAGCCGGGTCCAGCGCCGCGCCGCCTGTTCGGCGCGCCGCTCGCCGAGCCGCTGGAAGTGGCCCAGCACCTCTCCCAGCACATACTCGGCGATACTGGGCGCCTGGCCGTGGCTGGTGGTCAGTACCGCGCCCTTGTCGACCAACTCGGCCCAGATCGGATGGTCGAGGCCGGCCGCGCCGGTGTGCACCCACTTCAGGTCCTGCGCCTTCAGCAGGCCGACCATCAACGTCCGCTGCGCCGGACCCATGACCCCGTCCGCCGACAGCCAGCCGGCGTCGGGCTGGGCGGTGTCGGCGTCAAAGGTCTCACCGTTGCAGGTCACGCCGCCCTGGCGGTCGACTGCCAGCAGCTGCAGCTGGTCCCGAAACGGCGCGAGCTTCGCCTCGATGCGCCGCAGCGCCGGTTCGTAGATCAACAGGCGCATCAGGAAGCTCGCTTGGCTGGGACGGCGGGCGGGGCGGCAGGCGGGGGCGGAAACGGGTTGAGCGCGTCGGCGCGGGCGTGGACCACGGCGAAGCCGTCGGCGTAGACGCGCCGCCAGCCGGGGCGGCTGTCGAGCATGCGCACCAGCGGCTCGCGCGGCGAGAGGATGGTCCAGCGGATGTTCCAGCGCTTGAACGCATTGTCGACGTCCGGCTGCGCGCCCCCGGCGATGGCGAGATATTCCTGCACCCACGCATCGCCGTACATGTCGGCGCGGCCGTCGACATAGGGCTTCACCCCCTTGAAGATCAGATAGCCGCCGAACGCATATTCGTTGAACACCGGCTGGCTCAGCAGCTGCGGCGGCACGTGCGCCAGCGCGGTGACCGGTACGTTGCCGTTGTCGGCGCGCACCAGCGGCATCGCCAACCGGGTGACGACCACCACGGCCGCGCCCATCGCCAGCACCGAGGCGATGAGCACGCTCGGCACGCGCCAGGCGGGCGTCCAGCCGACCGGCGGCGCCAGGCGCGGCGGCGCCCCCTGCGGCCGCATGGCCCGGCCGAACGGCTCGGCCAGCAGCATCGGCGCAAGCAGGGCGAGCACAGCCTCCTGGCGCACGTGCTGCAGCGCCATGTGCACCAGCACGACCAGCAGCGCGAGGCGGAACGGCGGCACGCGCACCCCGCGCCAGAGGCCGAGGAACAGGGTGATCAGCAGCGCGCCCTCGAACAGGCTCGGCTGCTGGAAGGTCGCGCCGCGCCACTCCAGGATGTTGGGCAGCACCTTCATGCCCAGCACCCAGAACGGAAACTCCAGCCCGGCGATGCCGTGCGGCGTCGCCAGCGAGAGCGCGGTGGCGATGACGCCGAACACGCCCCAGCCGCGCACCACTTCGAGCCTGGCCTTCATCGTCGCCGGGGCTGCGAGCAGCGCCTCGGCCGCGAATGGGCCGATGACGCCAAGCCCGAAGATGAAGCTGGCGTGCAGGTTGGCCCAGAGCACCATCAAGAGCGCCAGTTCCAGCGGCGGGGCCTTGCCGGCGCGGCGGGCGGCGAGCAGCCGGCTGGTCCAGAACACCAGCAGCGGCGCCGCCAGCATGTGCGGCCGCGCGAACAGGAACGGCTGCAGGCAGGCGAAGCTGAGCCCCAGCCCGATGATCTGCCCCACCGGCCCCATCCACTGCCGCAGCTCGCGAGCGATCAGGGCGAAGGCGGTCCCCGCGGCTAGCCCGATCAGCAGCACCACCCCGCTCCAGCCGCCGGCGAAGTAGGCGAGCGCCATCAGCACTTCCGAGCCCCATTCGTGGGCGATCCAGGGCTTGCCGGCGTAGGTGAAGGAGAATGGATCGGTCAGCGGCACCGTGTGGTGCGCCAGGATCCAGCGCCCCGCCGCTACGTGCCAATTGGTGTCGCCGTCGATGAACACCCGCGGCGAGAACGCCGCCACCGCCAGCAGCACGATCGCCGCCGTCCCGGCGATGGCTAGGTCTATGGTCGCGCGGTGACGCACGGCGTCGGCGAGGCGCGGGTTGAAAGGTTCGGCGATGGAGATAGGACGGCTCCCGACGCTGGCCGCACGCTGTCGACCCTGAGCCGGGCGCGGCGTCAAGTCCGGATGGCGCGCGGCCCTTGCCCTCTCCCGGCGCCAGCGCGTTTTGCTTAACCAAATTCGGCCGATGATGTAGCCCAGCCCACAAGGACTTCTGGGGTCTTCTCGAGACGTGAGCGACAGCACCGACACATCCATCGCCGCCCTGAACCGGCGCAGCCGGGCCGGGCGGCTGCTTTCGATCGTGGCGCCGATGCACAACGAGGCCGAGGTGCTGGGCGTATTCTTCGAGCGGATCGAGGCGGCGACCAAGGACCTGGGCGTTGCGATCGAGATCATCTGCGTCGACGACGGCAGCCGCGATGCGACCCTCACCGGACTCGTCGCCAGAGCCGCAACCGATCCGCTGGTGAAGGTGATCGCGCTGGCCCGCAACTTCGGCAAGGAAGCGGCGCTGACCGCCGGCATCGAGGCCGCGCGCGGCGACATGGTGCTCCCGATCGACGCCGACCTGCAGGATCCGCCCGAGCTGATCGCCGAATTCATCGCCCGCTGGGAGGACGGCTACGACGTCGTCTACGGCGCCCGCGCCGACCGCAGCAGCGACACGGCGATGAAGCGCACCACCGCGCAGCTGTTCTACCGCATCTTCAACCGCGTCTCCGACCTCGACATTCCCGAGAGCGCCGGTGACTTCCGGCTGATGGATCGGCAGGTGGTTGAGGCGCTGAAGCTGCTGCCGGAGCGCAACCGCTTCATGAAGGGGCTGTTCGCCTGGGTGGGGTTCCGCCAGATCGGCGTGCCCTACGCGCGGCCGGAGCGCGCCGCCGGCACGAGCTCGATGGGCTATCTGCGGCTTTTCCGCTTCGCGCTGGACGGCATCACCTCGTTCTCCACCGCGCCGCTCAGGGTATGGTCGGTGATCGGCTTCGTCAGCGCGCTGGTGGCGCTGGCGTTCGCGATCGGCCTGATCGTCCGGGTGCTGATCGTTGGCCGCGAAGTGCCGGGCTACGCGTCGCTGATGACGGTCGTGCTGTTCGGCTTCGCCATCCAGATGATGGCGTTCGGCGTGCTCGGAGAGTACGTCGGGCGGCTCTATCAGGAGGTGAAAGGGCGGCCGATCTACGTGGTGCGCGCCCGGGTCGGCTTCGACCGCTGATGGACCGCGCCACCTATGACCGGATGCGGATCCTGCAGGAGGGTCACTGGTGGTTCGAGGGCCGCCGGCGGATCCTGACCGGCCTGATCGGCGCCCTCGACCTGCCCAAGCCGGCGCGGATCCTCGAGGTCGGCTGCGGTCCTGGCGGCAATCTCGCCATGCTGCAGCGCTTCGGCGAGGTGACAGGGGTCGAGCCCGACGATGAGTCGCGGGCCTATGCCATGGAACGCACCGGGGTGCGGGTTGACGGCGGCCTGCTGCCCGATGGTCTGCCGTTCGAGCCCGCCAGCTTCGACCTCGTCGGCGCCTTCGACGTGATCGAGCATGTCGACCAGGACGCTGCGTCGGTGGCGGCGCTCGGGCGTCTGGCCAAACCGGGTGGCTACCTAGCCACGACGGTGCCGAGCCAGCCGTGGATGTGGAGCCGGCACGACGAGTTGCACCATCACAAGCGCCGCTACCGGATGCGCGACTATCGCGCGCTGTTCGACGCGGTGGGGCTCGAGATCGTCACCGCCAGCTACTTCAACACCCTGCTGTTCCCGCCGATCGCGGCGATCCGGGCGCTGAAGATGGCCACCGGCTCGACCGCGGCCGACGACGACGCCATGCCGCCGGCGCCGGTGAACGCGCTGCTGGCGGGCCTGTTCGGCTCGGAGCTGCTCTGGCTCAAACACGCGCCGCTGCCGATCGGAGTCTCGATCGTGGTGATCGCGCGGCGCCCCGCCCTGTCATGAAGGCTTGGCAGGCATGAAGCTTCCGGCCGTCGTCCGAGAGATCAACCTGTTCGCCGTGGTGGGCTTCACCGCGACCGCCATCAACTACGTCGCCGCCCTGGCGGCGCAGCACCTGCTCGGATTGACGGCGCTGCCGGCCGGCGTCGCCGGCTACGCCGCGGCGGTGGGCGTCTCCTATTTCGGCAACAGCCTCATCACCTTTCGCCGCCCGGCGATGCACGGGCCGCAGTTCGTCCGGTTCGCGGTGATCTCGCTGATCGGCCTGGCGATCAATCTGGGTCTGGTGTTCGTCGGCGTCCACACGATGGGATGGCCGCTGTGGAAGGCGCTGATTCCGGTGGTGCTGATCGTGCCGGCTTCGACCTTCGTGATGGCGAAGTTCTGGGCTTTCCGGGAAATGGAGGCGGCCGGCTAGCGCCTGCACAACCGCCTCCACCGAAACCCGCGCAGATCACGACCGACGGCGCCGCCGACCGGATCTTGCGCTCCGCGCTGCCTACTTGCCGCGCGATTTGTTCCGCGCGACTCGGTCGCCGCGCGAAGGCCTTGGCTATAGCACTTCCGAAGGTTACCCGTCCGCCTGCGACCCCAGCGGCGGAACGGCGCAGCGAACCCGTTGCGGCGACAACCTTGAGCTTGTGCGCTTCGCGCTGGCGCTGTCTTTCCGGCGACGCAGGCGAAATCTCGGCCGCTTTCACGGCAGGCGCGAGAGCCCCGCGCCTGGCCGGCGGACCTAACGCCGCAGCCTATTCGGCCGGCACGAGCTCGAGGTTGATCTCCTCGAGCGATCGGGAGCTGGTCTCGGGCACCAGGAAGTGGCTGAGCACGCCGCCGAGCAGCGAGAGCCCCGCCAGGCCCCACATCGAGGCGACAAAGCCGATGTGAAGGTTGAGGACCGGAAAGACGAAGCCCGCGATCGCCGCGCCGATCCGACCGCCGACCACCGTGATCGACTGGGCCACGCTGCGGATCCGTGTCGGCGCCAGCTCGACGCCGAAGATGCCGGCGCCGGAGACGAGCCCCGGACCGGTCAGGGCGATGTTGAACAGCCCGAACACCAGGAAGGCGAGCAACGCCAGGCTGGTGAACTGGGAGCGCAGCACGGCGAAGATTCCCAGCACCACCGCTCCGCCGACGAAGCCCCAAACCTGCAACGGCTTGCGGCCCCATTGATCGATCACCAGCCATGACCCCAGCACCGACGCCGGAATGATGAACAGCAGCTCGTTCTCGATCTGGAAGATCGAGGCCGGGATATGCAGGTTGCCGGCGATGATGTTCGGTCCGAACAGGACCGAGGCGTAGACCACCAGGTCGTAGACCATCCACAGCAGTGCGGCGGCGAAGATGTGCCGGGCGTGCTTGGCGAACACCTGGCCGAACGGGCGGGTGTCGGCGCCGGGCGCGGCGGCCTGGTGGGCGCCGACCTCATGCATCACCTGCGTCGCCATGACCTTGTCATCCGCCAGCTTGGCCAGGAACCGGGCCGACTCGGGCATCCGGCGGCGGAAGTACATGACCCCCAACGCCGGGACGGCGCCGGCGGCCAGCACGATCTTCCAGACCAGTTCGGGCGGGACGTGGAACGAGTCGAGCAGCAGCTTGATCAGCGCCGCCGCCAGCGCGCCGATCGGCCACATGGTGCCAAAGCCCAGCCCCAGCGCCTTGCCGCGGTCGGCGCGGTTGGAGTGCTCGGCCATGATCGTCGGCGAGAGCACATAGTCGGCGCCGACGCCGATCCCGAGCACGAAACGGCAGGCGATCAGCCAGGCGAGGCTGGGCATGAACGCCTGCGCCAGCGCCGCCACGCCCAGGATCAGCGCGTCGACGCCGTAGAACCGCTTGCGACCGCTCTGCGCCAGCACCCCGAAGATCAGCGCGCCCAGCATCGAGCCGACAAGGGCGATCGCCGAAAGCACGCCGCCCTCGGCCCCGACCTTGTGAATGCCGTAGGCTGCCAGGGCCTGCGGCAAGACCAGACCGATCGCCGAGATGTCGTAGCCGTCGCAGAACACGCCCAGCCCGGTGACCAGCATGGCCCGTACGTGGAAGCGGTGGAACTTCTGCTCGTCGATCGCGGCGAACTGACTTTCGGACATGTTCCCCCCGGCGCCCGCGTGCTCGCTCGATCCTTAGGCGATCAGGCGATGCCCCCGCCAGGGGTCGGGCGGCGATTTAGGCCGCGCTTCGCCAACGCCGCCGGCCGAGCCGCGATATTTCGCAAAACCGTCATGCTGCGGACGACGCCTCGGCCCCGAACGCGACGCCCTTGGCCTCCGGCCCGAACCAGGCGACCAGCGCCAGCACCACCGCCACGACGCCGCAGACCAGGGCCAGCGCGAAGCTGTAGTCGCCATGGTGCGACTTCATCAGGCTGGTCTGAAGGTTGGCGTTGATGGCCGCAAGCAGGTTGCCGAGCTGGTAGGCGAAGCCGGGAAAGGTGCCGCGCGCGTCCGGCGGCGAAAGTTCGTTGAGGTGCGCCGGCACCGCCGCCCACGCGCCCTGCACCGCCACCTGGATCAGGAACGCGCCGGCCGCCAGCATCCACGCTGCGGTCGAGAACGCCCAGAGCGGAATGATCGGCAAGGCCAGCAGCGCGGCGATGACGATCGCGCGGCGCCTGCCGATACGTTCCGACAGCGGCCCGAACAGGAAGCCGCCGAGAATCGCCCCGACGTTGAGGCAGATGGTCAGGGCGGTGATCAGCGGCGCGCCGAAGTGGCGCTGGTTCCTCAGGAACTGCGGATAGAGGTCCTGCGTGCCGTGGCTGAAGAAGTTGAAGCAGGTCATCAGCAGCACGGCGTAGGCCAGCATGCGCCAATGGCCCCGCATCGCCTGCAGGAAGTTCGACCGCGGCGCGGCCGCGCTCGCCGCCCCGGCCGCCTGCCAGGCCGGGCTCTCCCGCACCTGGCGCTGGATGTAGACGATCAACAGCGCAGGCAGCACGCCCAGCGCCAGCATGCCGCGCCAGCCGATGGTCGGCAGGAACAGGTTGGCGATGGCGGCCAGGAAGTATCCCATAGGATAGCCTTCCTGCAGGATGCCGGAGATCAGGCCGCGGCTCTTGGCCGGGATGGTCTCCAGCGCCAGCGACGCGCCGATGCCCCACACCCCGCCCATGGCGATGCCGAACAGCGAGCGCAGGCCGAGGAAGACGTAGACGTTGGGCGAGAAGGCCGATGCCAGCGCCAGCACCGAATAGAGCGCGACGACCGTCATCAGCATCGGCCGGCGCCCATAGCGATCGGAGAGCCGCCCGAACACGAACGCGCCGATCGGCCGGGCGGCCAGGGTGAGGAACAGCGCAGAATTAACCAGCGCGATATCGGCGTGGAACTCCTTGGCGATGTCGGTCAGTACGAACACCAGCAGGAAGTAGTCGAACGCATCGAGCGCCCAGCCGAGCAGGCTGGCCGTGAACGCCGCGCGTTGCGGCCCGTTCAGCGCCCGCAGATCGTCGATGATGACCATGGACGCCGTTTCCTACGCCGAACGGCTTCCTTTGGCGGTGTTTGGCCGCCGGATCAACGCGCCGGCGCGGGGGTCGGGCGTGCCAACTTTCCGGCGCCCAGCTGCGCCACGAGGGACGCTGAGCTCTACCCCGTGTGCAGTCGCTCTTGGTGTCAGCCGAAAGGCGTCGTCATTCCGCCGCCACAGCCTGCCCGTCGGCCAGGTCGAACCGACCCTTGGGGTGGCCGAACCTGCGCGTCATCACGGCATCGAACGCCAGCCCCTGCGGCGCGACGATCGTGCCCGAGCGGACGCGGTAAGCCGCCGGGTTCATGGCCGATGCCGGCGCCGTCCCCGTCGCAAGCGCTCGCGCCTCCCCGAGCATCAGCGCGCGCAGGCGTGAAACGCCAAGATCGGTCGGCCCCAGCATCTCGCGCGTGCGATCGTGAATGAGGCCCTGGCTGTCCTGAACAGCGGCGTCCTGCTCGGAGATGCCAGCTATGCCGGTAAAGCTCTCATGCTTCTGCAGGGCGCGATCGATCATGTAGTCGTTGGCCCGCCGACGCAGCGGCGCGTAGTGGGCGTCTACCTCGGCATGCACGGCGGCGCCGCCCTCGTAGGCCGCGCGCTCGGGCTGACCCAAGGGTCGTTCCGGGTTCCAGCTGTAGGTGAACACCCAGCAGCTGGTGTCGTCGATCGGGACCCAGGTCTGCCCGTGATAGGTCTGGCCGGTCGCCCCGCCTGGAGCGAGGCTGTGGTTGGGCATCAGATACTGGGCGATGCGCCAGTAGGTCTCTCCATCGTTCGCATGGCGCGCGCCGGCGAGGATCAGACCCGCGTCGTGTTCGACCACGGTGTAGCGCGGCGCGCCATCGACCTGCATCCAGCGGACCTGTTCGGCGTAGGCGGGCGACAGCTTGGCCATCGCGTGCTCGCCGACCGGCGCGTGCAGGAAGGAGAAGTGAGCGGTGTCGACGCCGCCCTCCGCCGACTGCGCCCAGTTGCACTCCTGGAGCTTCTTGGACACGTAGCGATGCGCCGGGTCGACCAGGGCGAATTCCAGCTCCGGCAGGGGCGGGATGGCCTCCTCGGACGGGCCGAGATAGGCCCAGATGCACTCTCCCCACTCCCGCGTCGGATAGGCGACGATTCCGGCGCGGGCGCGCAGGTGCTCGTACGTCGGCGCATCCCTCGGCATGGTCGGGATCTCCAGGCACCGGCCCTGCACACCGAACTTCCAGCCGTGGTAGATGCAGCGGATCCCGCCTTCCTCGTTGCGGCCGAAGAACAGATTGGCGCCGCGATGCGGACAGCGCGGCTCGACCAGCCCCACGCATCCGGCGCTGTCGCGGAAGGCGATGAGGTCCTCGCCCAAGACCCTCACCCGCACGGGCGGGCCGTCGGGCTCGTCCAGTTCTCGCGATAGCAGCACCGGAATCCAGAAGCGTCGGAACAACGCGCCCATCGCCGTCCCCGGTCCCGTGCGGGTCAGCATCTCGTTCTGCGCCTGGGTCAACATCGCTGTCCCTCCCGGTTCACAGCTGCACCTCGCGGGGCGGCCGGCGGCCAACTCTGCATGATGCTCTCCAAGAACAGTGTCGGACCAATCGGGTCGCTCGCCAACAGGCCAACCGCTCGCCGCAGCGATTTCCCGCGATTCAGGTGGTCCTCATGCGGGCTGGGTCAGTGTGCGGATCCGCCCCAGGATCGCGCCGAGCTCGTAGGGCTTGGGCAGGAAAGCGTCGGCGAGCCCGCGCGCGCCGTCGGGGCCGGCGTGGCCGGAGGTGATGATCACCTTCAGTTCGGGCCTGGTTTGTCGCACGAAGGCGGCGAGGGCAAAACCATCGACGGTCCCGGGCATCCGCACGTCGGTGACCAGGACGTCTGGGTTGGGGGTGGCGTGCAGGACGAGGAACGCCTCGTCGGCATTGGCGGCCTCGATCACCACATAGCCTTCCTGACGCAGCGCTTCGGAAAGCAGCATGCGGATCAACACCTCGTCCTCGACGATCAGTATGACGCGGAGGGGGGTACTGGCCGCAGACGGCTCCTCGACATCGGCGGCGGCCATACGCTTTCCCCAAACCCGGCTTGAACAACGCGCAGTTGGGCGGGGCGGTTCCGCTAAGGCTTGAGGGCGTTGCGGAACATGAACAGCGAGATGAGGACGAGGTAGCCGCCGAACACCCGCTTCAGCGGCGAGGCCGGCAGGCGGTGCGCCGCGGCG
>Ga0209415_10014748_pt1 | contig 12742 bp, 14 predicted proteins | sample PeaSoiSIISIP2007_FD_187696 | JGI IMG/M metagenome (GOLD analysis project Ga0209415, IMG submission 187696) | Peat soil microbial communities from Weissenstadt, Germany - SII-SIP-2007 (SPAdes) (version 2) | ecosystem: Environmental > Terrestrial > Soil > Wetlands > Peat | place: Germany...
AGCTGCCGGGCAATGGCCAGGGCCTCCGGCAGCGGGCGTATCCCGAGCTGTTGGCCCTCCGGGTCCACCAGGCGGACATCACGCGCGCGGATGCGATCGTTGATCCTGGTCTCGTTGGCCGTCATGGGTGTGGCGATGCGACATCACTCCCGTCGTTGCAGGGCCCCGGGTCTCCCCGGAGCCATTAGCGGAAGCGTGGTCGCTGCCCTCGGTGTCCCGTCACGGACCCCCGCGAGACCCGACGCACCGTCACCGGTGGCGGGTGGGGGTGTGCCCGACGGCATGACCCCGCTTTCCCTGTTGACTCGAAGTTCTACGCTACCAGGGTGAGCAGCCTCTGGACACCCGATGGCGAGCACCGAGTCCAGCCCCGCGGGGACGACCCGAGCACCCCAGCAGCGGCGCCGCCACCGTCGCGTCCGCCCGGGGACGGCGGGCCCGACGACTTCGACGCTGAGGAGCTCGGCCCCGAGGAACAGGCCGAGCTCGCCGAGCGCCTCGACGAGCTGCGCCGCCAACTGCTGGGCACTCCGGCGGAAGTTGTCGTGGCCAACCACGCCTACGGCTTGTTCGAGCTGGCCGCCATCCACCTCTCGCAGAGCCCGCCTCAGCTCGAACAGGCCCGTCTGGCAGTAGACGCCATGGCGAGCATGGTCGAAGGCCTCGAGGGCCGGTTGGGAGAGGCCGAGCGTTCGCTGCGCGACGCCCTGGCCCAGATCCGCCTGGCCTTCGTGCAGATCAGCGGGCCCACGCCCGGGGACGCCGTGGCCGGCGTCGAAGGCGCCCCAGGGTAGGTCGGCGGTTTCAGCCGGCGGGCACCGTCGTGACGGCGTGGGCCTCGTAGCGCCCGCCGTGCGCGGCCTCCACGCTGAACACCACCCGGGTGCCCACGAGCACGTTGCGGGTCCCGTCGACCAGGGCCGTGCAGTGGAAGGGGTAGCGGACGCCGTCATCGGCGAGCACCGCGCCCAGGCCGCGCCGCTCGTCGAACTCGGACACCACTCCGATCCTCGGCGCCCGGGGGCCGCCGCGCGTGGGGGCCATGGGGCAGTCCTCGTTCCGATCCTCAGTGCACGATCTTCGACAGCGGCAATTCGATGATGTCGGTGGCGCCCCGGTCCTTGAGCGCGGGGATCAGCACGTTGACCTCGGACTTGGGCACCACCGTCTCCACCGCATAGCCGGCGCCGCCCGAGAGCTCCGACACCGTCGGGGACTTGAGGCTGGGGAGGACCGACACCACGGCTTCACGCTTGTCGGCGGCCACGTTGAGCTTGAGCAGGACCTTGCCCCGGGCCTCGAGGGCTCCTTGGAGCAACGTCAGCAGGTGGCCCATGGCGAGGCGCTTGTCGGGGTCCGAAGCCGACACCGGATTGGCGATCAACTCGGTGCGCGACACGAGCAGCGTGTCCACGATCCGGAGCCTCGCCGCCGCCAGCGCCCGGCCCGTCTCGGTGATCTCCACCACGGCGTCGGCGATGTCGGGGATCTTCGCCTCGGTGGCCCCGTACGACATGCGGATCTCGGCGTGCACGCCGTGCTTCTCGAGCACCCGCCGGGTGAGCTCGGGGTACTCGGTGGACACCCGCGCCCCGGCGGGCAGCTCGGCGATGGTGGTCACCGGCGAATCCTGGGCGACCGCCAGCACCACCCGAATGGGATCGGCGGTGGCCTTGGAGTACGCCAACTCCCCGAGCGAGATCACCTCGGCGCCGGTCTCCTCGATCCAGTCGCGACCGGTGATCCCCAGGTCGAAGTTGCCCTCGGCCACGTATCCGGGGATCTCTTGGGGCCGCAGGATGCGAACCTCGTCGACCCGGGGGTCGTCGATCGTGGCCCGGTAGTCCACGTCTGACCCCCGCACCACGGTGAGGTCGGCCGCCGAGAACAGCTCGAGCGTCGCTTTCTCCAGTGAGCCCTTGGGCAGGACGACTCTCAACACGGCAGTCCCCGCGGCCGCTCAGCTCGCCGGCTCGGCGGCCGGCGCCGGGAACTTGCGCAGCAGGTCGACCATCTCGAGCGCGGTCAGCGCCGCCTCGTATCCCTTGTTGGCCTCTCCCGGGGAACAGCGGGCCAGCGCCTGGTCGACGGTGTCGGTGGTGAGGACGCCGAACACCACGGGGACCCCGGTGTCCAGCGCGGCGCGCTGCAACCCCGACGCGCACTCACCGGCGACGAAATCGAAGTGGGCCGTCTCGCCGCGGATGACCGCCCCCAGCGCCACCACGGTGTCGACCACTCCCGACTCCGCCAGTCGCATGGCCGCCAGGGGCAGCTCGAAGGCACCGGGCACCCAGGCCACGGTCACCGTGGCCGCCTTGACCGACCTCGCCTCGAGCCCGGCCAGGGCTCCTTCGAGAAGCCGCTCGGTGATCCCGCCGTTGAACTTGGCGCACACCAGCGCCACGCGCGCCTCGCCGACGGCGTCTCCCACGTGGGAGGCGCCCACCCTCCGGGCGAACTCGTCGACGGCGTCGGCCGACAACTCGGTGACGTCAGAGCGCGTCATCGTCGTCGAGGCCTTCCATGAAGTGCCCGAGGCGCTCGCGCTTGGTCCGCAGGTAGGCGATGTTCTCGGGGTTCGAGTGCAGTGTGAGCGGGACGCGTTCGACGATGTCGAGCCCGAAGCCCTCGAGTCCGCCGTACTTCACCGGATTGTTGGTCATGAGCCGCATGGTGGTGACGCCGAGGTCGACGAGGATCTGGGCGCCGATGCCGTACTCGCGGTTGTCCACCGGCAGCCCGAGCTCCAGATTGGCGTCGACGGTGTCGTGTCCCTGCTCCTGGAGGTTGTACGCCCTGAGCTTGTGGGCCAGCCCGATCCCGCGTCCCTCGTGGCCGCGCAGGTACACGATAACGCCGGTCCCCTCCTTGGCGATGAGCTTCACCGCCTCTGTCAGCTGGGGACCGCAGTCGCAGCGCAACGACCCGAAGGCGTCACCGGTCAGGCACTCGGAGTGGACCCGTACCAACACGTCGCTCTTGCCCCGGACCTCGCCCCGCACCACCGCCAGGTGGTGCTCACCGTCGATCTCCGACTCGTACACGTAGCCGGCGAAGTCGCCGAACTCGGTGGGGATGCGCGCCGGTCCGGCGATACACCTCACCAACTTGTCCTTGTGCCGCCGGTACCGGATCAGGTCGGCGATGGTCACCAGTCGCATCCCGTGCATCTGGGCGAAGGCCTCGAGCTCGGGCAGCCGGGCCATGCGGGTCTTGTCGACCGAGACCAGCTCGCACAGCACCCCCGCCGGGTACAGGCCCGCGGCGGTGACGAGGTCGATGGCGGCCTCGGTGTGCCCGGCGCGCTTGAGCACCCCACCGGGCCGGTAGCGCAGCGGGAAGATGTGGCCGGGCCGGTTGAGCTCGGCCGGGCGGGTGTGCGGATCGATGAGGGCGTGGATCGTCGAGGCCCGGTCTTCGGCCGAGATGCCCGTCGTGGTCCCGTGGCCGTAGTCGACGCTCACGGTGAAGGCGGTGCGCTGCGATTCGGTGTTCTCGCTGACCATGAGCGGGAGCTCGAGGGCGTCGGCCCGCTCGGGCAGGAGGGGCACACAGATGACGCCAGACGTGTGGGCCAGGAAGAAGGCGATCTTCTCCGGCGTCACCGCCTCGGCCGCCATGATGAGGTCGCCCTCGTTCTCTCGATCCTCGTCGTCGACCACCACCACGATCTCGCCGCGGGCGATGGCCTCGATGGCGACCTCGATGGCGCTGAAGCTCGTCACGGCGTCGCCGTCGCCGTGGGCGCCGCGCCGTCGGCGCCGGCCAGCTCCACCCGTATATCGCCGCCGAGCTGGACGACCGACACCACCCGGCCCCGCCACAGGTCCTCGACCGCGGGGGCCCCGGGGCCGCTGAACATGGGCACGGCGTCGTCTCCTCCGAAGATGGCCGGCGCCAGGTAGACGACGTAACGGTCCACGAGCCCGGCGGCGTGAAAGTCGTGGGCCACGCGCGCTCCGCCCTCGACGAGCACCTGCAACACACCCTTGGCCCCGAGCTCGTCGAGCACGGCCCCGAGGTCGCCGGTCATCTCGAGGGCGGGGTGGACCCTGGCCGCGTCGGGGGCGCGCCCGAGGACGACGCGCAGGGGCTGGTGGTCGGGGGCTGGGTCGAGCCGCACGGTGAGCTCGGGGTCGTCGCTGCGGACGGTTCCCGCCCCCACCAGCACCGCGTCGGACGACGCCCGCAGGCGGTGGGCGTCGGCTCGCGCCGGCTCCCCCGTGATCCACCGGGCCGAGCCGTCGGGTGCGGCGATGCGGCCGTCGATGGTGGCGGCCAGCTTCAGCACCACCCACGGCCTCCCCGTGCGCCGATGCTTCAGGTACGGGGCCAAGAGCTCGGCGGCTTCGTCGGCTCCCACCCCCACCTCCACGGCGACCCCGCTCTCCCGCAGCGTGGCCACGCCGCGCCCCGAGACCTGGGGGTCGGGATCGAGAATGCCCACCACCACCCGGGCCAGCCCGGCGGTGACGATGGCCCCGGTACAGGGCGGGGTGCGCCCGTGATGCCCACACGGCTCGAGGGTGCTGTACAACGTGGCGCCCCGGGCACGGTCCCCGGCGGCGTTCAGGGCCACGACCTCGGCGTGGGGGCCACCGGGCGGGGCCGTGGCCCCCTCGAACACCTCTCCCCCGGGCGTCACCACCACGGCGCCGACCCAGGGATTCGGGGACGTGCGGGCCCGCACCGCGGCCGCCAGCGCCAGGGCCCGACGCATGGCGGCGAGATCTTCGTCCCGGGGGGCGGCCCCGGGCGGCTCCTCGGAGGCCGTCGTCATGGGAACACGAGTCTACTTGGCCCCGTCTCTTTGGCCTCCGGGCAGGGCTTTTTCCCCGGCGACCCGCAGCCGGCGCGCCGCCGCCCAGGGTTGGTCGTCAGCGAAGATGGCCGACCCGGCCACCAGGACACGCGCCCCGGCGTGCACCACCGCGCCGGCGGTGTCCTCGTCGATGCCGCCGTCGACTTCGAGGTCGGCCCCGAGCCCGCGCCGATCGAGCTCGGCGCGCGCCCTGGCGATCTTGGGGAGGACCTCGGCCATGAACGTCTGTCCGCCGAAGCCGGGATGCACGGTCATGCACAAGATGAGGTCGGCCTCGGCCAGGAAGGGGTCGATGGCCTCGTAGGGGGTCTCGGGGTTGATCGCCAACCCGGCCCGCAGCCCGAGCGCCTTGGCCTGGGCCAGCAGCGCCGAGGTGTCGCCCACCTCGACGTGCACCGTGCACCCGTCGGCGCCCGCACGCCGGAAGGGCTCGAGGAAGTCCCCGGGATTGGTCATCATGAGGTGGCAGTCGAAGAACAGCCCCGAGTGCTTGCGCAGAGACTCCACCACCGGTGGGCCGATGGTCAGGTTGGGCACGAAGTGGCCGTCCATGACGTCGACGTGCAACCAATCGGCCTCGGAGGCCACCTCGCCCACCGCCTCGGCCAGGCTGCCGAAGTCAGCCGACAACAACGAGGGCGCGATCCGCAGCATGCGCGCCGAGCCTACCGGGGCGCCTCGTCGTGGCCGAGCGTCTCCCCGGCCGGCACGCGCACGCCGCGTCGCCACGCCGAGGCCGTCATGGGGCGCTTGCCGGCGGGCTGTACCTCCATCAGCTCCAGCACCCCGTCACCGGTACGCACCGTGGTGCCCTCGAGCGTGCCGGCACGCCCGGCCTCCGCGTGGTGATCATCGCCTCGCGCCGGTCGGGCCCGCGCGTCGAGCACGAGGAGGCGCTCGCCACGGAACGTGGTCCACGCCCGGTCCAGCCGTACCACGCGCTCGAGCTCGGTGGCGGGACGGTCCCAGTCGAGGCGCAGCTCCTCGGTGAGGATCTTGGGCGCATACGTCGCATCGCCCTCCTGGGCCACCCCGGGCCCCAGCGCGGCCACTCCCGGAGCGAGCGTGTCGACCAGCAGTCGCGCCCCGGCCACGGCCAGGCGGTCAGTGAGCGGGCCCACGTGCTCGTGCGCGTCGATTGGCACGCGCACCGACGCCAGCACGGGGCCGGTGTCCAGGCCCTGTTCCAGGCGCATCACACAGACACCGGTCTCTTCGTCGCCGGCGAGCACGGCGCGCTCCACCGGCGCGGCGCCCCGCCAGCGCGGCAAGAGCGAGAAGTGCACGTTCACCATGGGCACGACGTCGAGGATGCGTCCCGGGATGAGGCGGCCGTAGGCCACGACCACGCCCAGCTCGGCGCCGGTGGCCACCACATCGTCGAGATCGTCGGTGACCTCGAGCCCGAGGTCCAAGGCAGCACGCTTGGTGGCGGTGGGCGACGGGTCCGCCCCCCGTCCCCGACGCGTGTCCGCCCGGCTCACCACGAGGGCCACGTCGTGCCCGGCGCCCACCAGCGCATCGAGAGAGATCGCCGCGGCCGGGGGCGTCCCCAGGAAGACGACACGGGCCACGGCGGCCGGCGCCGCGCTACAGGCCGGTGTGTCTGGCGGCCCGCTGACGCGCCGCCAGTGAGCCCAACCCGTCGGGATCGTCGGGCAGGCCCAGGGCCCGGGTCCGCAAGATGCGCTTGGCCTCCTTGCGCTGGTCCTCGTCGAGCCGCTCCACCAGCAACACCCCGTCGAGATGGTCCACTTCGTGCTGGAACACCCGGGCCAGATATTCGTCGGCCTCGACGGATATCTCGTTGCCGTCGAGGTCGTACCCCGTCAGGTGCACCTCCTTGGGTCGCACGATGGGCCACGACAGGCCGGGGACCGACAAGCAGCCTTCGTCGAAGGTCCACTCCCCCCGGGCATCGGCGAGCACGGGGTTCACGACCGTGACGGGCCCTTCGCCGTCACCGACGTCGTACACGAACATGCGCTTCTGCACACCCACCTGGGGTGCCGCCAGGCCCACCCCGGGTGCCTCGTACATGGTCACGGCCATGTCCTGGGCCAGTTGCTTGAGGCTCCCGTCGATGTCCTCGACCTCGGGCGCTCGTTGGCGCAACACGGGATCGCCGTAGAGGCGGATCGAGTACTTCGACATCACGCCATCGTACCGGGACCGTCCGAGCCATCCGGTGCCGAGCCCGCACGCCGGCGAGCGGGACCCGCCGTTCCTCCGGGGACCTTCACCCCCGCACGGGGTCGACCTCGACCCGCAGCCGGCCCGGGGGGCGCGGCACCGAGGCGAGCAGGTCGCACAGTGCGTCGTGGCCGGGGGCGCGCACCGACCACGTGCCGTCGACCGGGCCGCGCACCTCCACGCCCTCGGGCGCGCCGTCGCGCAAGGCGACGCCGTAGGACGGCGCCGCCGGCCCCGACACCACCGCCAGGGCGCTGAACGGAGGCAGCGCCAGGGCCCGACGTATCTCGGACTCCGCCGCCGCCAGGACACCGGGATCGGCCGACACCGCGGCGGTCAGCGCGGGGTGGCGGGGTTGGCGGGTCTGCACCACCACCCGTCCCGGCGCCCGGTCTCGGGCGCCGCCTTCGGCGGTGTCCGCCACCAACCGCGCCGCCCGAGCGAGCAGGGCCAGCGCCTGCTCGGCGGCCCGAAAGCGCGGGGCCAGGAGCTCGGAGTCGAATTCCAAGAACACCACGGTGTCGGCGTCGGGCACCCGGTGCAAGGCGGCCTCGGTGCCCACCACCACGCGGGCGCGCCGGACCCGCTCGTTCTCGTCGTCGTCGGCGCTCCCCGGTCCCCACACCTCGGCCACGTCGACCCCGGCCAGTGCCTCGAGATCCTCGCGCACGCGCGACACGCCCAGTCGCAGTGCCTTCAGCCGGGTGCCGCCGCACCGGGCACACACCACCGGCCGTTCGTGGCCGCACCGTCGGCACGCCAGGACCGACGTCGACAGTTCGACGGCCGCACCGCAGCGCTCGCAGTTCGCCAGGTCCCCACAGGCCGCGCACGACAGCAACCGCACCCGACCGGTCCGGTTGACGATGCACACCACTCGCCGGCCCGGCGACTGCGCGCCCTGTCGCACCAGGCGCACGAGCCGCTCGGAGAACAACCCCGTGCGCGGGTCGTCGCTTCTTCGGTCGATGACCTCGACCGCGGGCCATCCCCGGCGCTCCACGGCTCGGGCACCCACGACCAGTGGGCCGAGCGCCAGGATCTCGAGGGTCGGGCACGGCGACACCAGGGCACAGGGCGCGCCGTCGCGCCGGGCCCGTTCGGCCACCACCGCCCATGCCGCCCACGTGGGGGCGCGCTCTTCGTGGTACGCCTCGTCGTGGGCGTCGAGCACCACGGCCGCCGCCAGGCGCGGCAGCGGGGCGAACGCGGCGGCACGCGCCCCCACCACCACACACCCACCGGCGCGGGCCCGGGCCCAGTCACCGGGGAGCAACGCCACCGCGACGCCACGTTCCCGTAGGCGCCGGGCCACCTCGGCGGCCGCCTTGAGACCGGGGGCGAGCACGAGCGCACCGGCACCGTCCACGGCTTGTGCACGTTTCGCCGACGCCGCCACGACGATGGGCCACGGGTCGGTGGCGGGGCCCAGCCGGACGATGGTCGTGGCCCCGCCGAGACCCAGGGCGTCGTCTTCCGACGCCGACGGCGGCGGCGTCCGGGGCTCGGCCCCGTCCCCGCCGCCGTGACGCTCGAGCGCGGGGAGATCATGCACGGCGCGTGCTGACGAGGCGCTGCGCAACAAACCCGCCACCGGTCCCGCCCAACGCCATCCCGCCCACGTGGCGATGTCGAGCACCGCCGGTGGGGGCCCCCACCCGCGCACCGCCGTCAGGGGCCGGAGCACCACCCCCTCGGTGGGCTCCACCTCGTCCTCGACGACCCACCCCCCGACCCGTCGTGCGCCGAGCGCCACCCGGACCTGGGTTCCGAGGCGCACCGAGCTGTCCAGGGCGGGCGGGACGCTGTAGTCGAAGGTCTTGCGCAGTGCGCTCACGTCGGGGAGCACCCGCACGACACGCTCCCCGGCGCGCTCGGCGGGACGGGTAGGCATGCCGGCAGTCTGACCCCACGCTGGGTCGGGGCCATCCAGAGCCCGACCCCTAGAGACCCAGGTTGCGCTTGAGGTCGTCAACCCTGGGAGTGGCCTCCCAAGTGAATTCCTTGTCCGAGCGGCCGAAGTGGCCGTAGGCGGCGGTGCGACGGTAGATGGGCCGCTTGAGGTCGAGGTCACGCACGATGGCGGCCGGGCGCAGGTCGAACACCTCGCGCACGGCCGTCTGGATCTTGTCGGGGTCCACGGTCTCGGTGCCGAAGGTCTCGACCATGAGCGACACGGGACTGGCCACACCGATGGCGTAGGCCACCTGGACCTCGCACCGTCTCGCCGCCCCCGAGGCGACCACGTGCTTGGCGACCCACCGGGCCGCGTAGGCGGCCGAGCGGTCCACCTTGGAGGGGTCCTTGCCCGAGAACGCCCCACCCCCGTGGCGCGCCATGCCGCCGTAGGTGTCGACGATGATCTTGCGCCCCGTGAGCCCGGTGTCGGCGTGCGGTCCCCCCAGCTCGAAGCGGCCCGTGGGGTTGGCGAGGACGCGCAGCGCAGAGGTGTCGAGGTCTGGTGGGAGAAGAGGATGGATGACGTGCTCTCTGAGGTCGGGGAGGAGCAGGGTCTCGATGTCGACGCCCGGCGCGTGCTGCGTGGAGATCAGCACGGTGTCGATGGCAGTGGGACGCCCGCCCTCGTAGACCACACTCACCTGCGTCTTGCCGTCGGGCCGGAGGTAGGGAAGGACGCCCACCCGCCTGACCTGGGCGAGGCGCTGCGCCAGACGATGCGCCATCCAGATGGGCAGGGGCATCAGGTCCGGCGTCTCGTCGCACGCGTACCCGAACATCATCCCCTGGTCCCCGGCGCCCTGGGCGTTGAGCTGGTCCTCTCCCCCCGAGCCGGTCCGGAGCTCGTGGGCGGTGCTGACACCCTGGGCGATGTCGGGAGACTGTTCGTCGAGGGCGACCATCACCCCGCAGGTCCGACCGTTGAACCCGTGGGCGTCGTTGTCGTAGCCGATGTCGCACACCACCGCCCGCACCAGGCTGGCGATGTCGATATAGCACTGCGTGGAGATCTCGCCCGCCACCACGACCAACCCCGTGGTGAGCATGGTCTCGCATGCCACGCGCGCATCGGGGTCCGAGGCCAGCACGGCGTCGAGCACGGCGTCGGAGATCTGGTCCGCCATCTTGTCGGGATGTCCCTCGGTCACCGACTCCGACGTGAAGGTATGGCGCGTGGTCACGGCTCGCTCCTCGAGTTGTCGTCCCCCCCGGAGGCCCCGGCACGCCGCGAGCCCCCACCTCGGCGTTGTCCGCCCAGACGATCGACCACACTATCCAAGATGGCGTGGGCCACCTCGAGCTTCGAGGTCACGGGGACCTCGCGGCACGTCCCGTCGGACCCGAGGATGGACACGGCATTGGTGTCGTGGTCGAACCCCACGTCCTGCGCGGAGACGTCGTTGGCCACCATGAGGTCGAGCTTCTTGCTCTTGAGCTTGGCGACGGCGCGGGCCGCCATGTCGTGGGTCTCGGCCGCGAACCCCACGAGCACCTGCCCTGGGCGCCGGCGGCGGCCGAGCTCGGCCAGGATGTCGGGGGTGGGCTCGAGCACGAGCTCGGGGGGCCCCTCGGACTTCGACAGCTTGTCCGTCGCCGGCGCCTTCAGGCGGAAGTCGGCCACCGCCGCCGCCATGACCACGACGTCGGCACCCTCGGCCCCTTCGAGCATGGCCTTCTCCATGTCGGCGGCGGTCTCCACGGCCACGACGGCGATGCCGGCCGAGACCGGTCGGCGCGCCGTGGTGACGAGCACGACATCCGCACCGCGCGCCCGGGCCGCCTCGGCCACGGCGTGACCCTGTTTCCCCGACGAGCGGTTGGAGATGAAGCGCACGGGATCGATGGGCTCGCGCGTCCCCCCGGCGCTCACCACCACGCGTCGCCCCTCGAGGTCACGACCACGCGACGATCCGCCCGATGACCGGGACATGTCGCCGGGCGCGAGACCGAGGACCGACAAGGCGGCCTCCACGATGACCGCCGGCTCGGCCAGACGTCCGGCGCCCAGGTCTCCGCCGGCCAGGCGGCCCACGTCGGGCTCGACCACGTGCACCTGGCGCCGGCGCAGCGTCGCCAGGTTGTCCTGGACGGCGGGGTGCTCCCACATCTCGGTGTGCATCGCCGGGCACACCATCACGGGCGCCCGCGTGGCGAGGACGGTGGCCGTGAGCAACCCGTCGGCGATCCCGTTGGCGTAGCAACCCAGGAAACGGACCGTGGCCGGGACCACGAGCACCAGGTCGGCGCGCTGGCCCAGATGGGTGTGGGGAATGGGGTCCGCTTCCGACCACAACGACGTGCGCACCGGCTCCGATGCCAGCGCCGAGAACGTCACCTCACCCACGAATCGGGTGGCGTCCTCGGTGAGCACGGGGACGACGTGGGCGCCGGCGTCGACCAGCCGGCGACAGACCTCGACCGCCTTGTAGGCGGCGATCCCCCCGGTGACGCCCAAGACGACGGTCTTGCCCTCGGCGGGGCCGCTCATCATGGTCCGGGCTCGTGTGGCCGGTGGCGGGCGGACACTTCCGCCTGCTACTCGCCGGCCTCCGGCTGGTCCGTGGCGAGCTCGCCGGTGAGCGCCGTGAGCTCCGGTCCCTCCACCACCACCGCTTCGCCCTCGATGCCGTCGACACCCTCCTCGCCCTCTTGGGTGGGGTCGACACGGTGGAACGTGGCCTTGCCCGCAGCGACCTCCTCGAAGGCGATCGTGAGGGGCTTGCCCGACACCGAGGTCACCTGGGGAGGCACCACGAAGCCCAGGCCCTCGCCCAGCTGGTTGTAGTACGAGTTGATCTGCCGAGCACGCTTGGCCGACAGGGCGACCAGGGTGAACTTCGAGTCGACCTTGTCGAGGAGATCCTCGATGGGCGGATCCATGAGCGTCGAGCGGCGCTGGGGCAATTCAGGCTCCTCCACGGTGGCCGGGCGTCGAGCCCGGCGGGAGATTGCGGTGAACATCCAGTATACCGGCCACCTCCGACATGGCCCGGTCCACCTCGTCGTTTATGACCACGTAGGGCGTCAATTCCCTGCCGATCCGTTCCTCCTCCGCACCGCGGGCGATGCGTCGGTCGACCTCGGCGGGGTCGTCCCCCCGCTGGCGGAGCCGCTCCCGCTGGACTTCGGGAGAGGGCGGCAGGAGGAGCACCACCACGGCGTCGGGGTGGCGCGCCCTGACCTGCAGCGCGCCCTGGAGGTCGATCTCGAGCACCACGTCCTTTCCGGGCGGGGCGTCGGGAACCGGCGTCCCGTACAGGTGCCCGAGGAACTCCGCCCACTCGAGGAATCCGTCGTGGGCGACCTTCTCCTCGAATTCCGCGCGGTCGACGAAGGTGTAGGCGTCAGGGTCCTCACCCCGACGACGCGGTCGCGTGGTCCACGACCGGCTCAGCCACAGCCGAGAGTCGTGCGCCACCAAACGCGCGACGACGGTGCCCTTTCCCGCCCCGCCGGGGCCGGAGACGACGAGGATCAGGACTTCGACGTATGCGTCAGCAGAGAGTCGCGCTGGTTGGCACCGAGGCCCTGCAGCCGACGACTCTCACTGATGCCCACCGTCTCCATGAGACGACGGGCTTTGACCTTGCCCAAACCGGGCAGCGACTCGAGCACCGACAGCACTTTCATCTTGCCGACAGTCTCATCGTTCTCGGCCCGCTTGAGGAGCTCCGACAGGGAGATCGATCCCATCTTGAGCTTCTCCTTCACCTCGGCCCGCTCGCGGCGGACCTTGGCGGCCTTGTCCAGCGCCGCCTGGCGCTG
>Ga0209415_10014749_pt1 | contig 12742 bp, 8 predicted proteins | sample PeaSoiSIISIP2007_FD_187696 | JGI IMG/M metagenome (GOLD analysis project Ga0209415, IMG submission 187696) | Peat soil microbial communities from Weissenstadt, Germany - SII-SIP-2007 (SPAdes) (version 2) | ecosystem: Environmental > Terrestrial > Soil > Wetlands > Peat | place: Germany...
AAGTGATTCTCAATCTTCTTGCTGAACCCATTCGTTAGGCGAGTGAATCGGCGCATCCCCATCCGCATCGTGAGATTCTGCCGCTCGACGAAGCTGGTCGAAATGTGCTCTGACTTCGGCTTTCCGTTCATAACTCGCGTTTCGCATCCGATGCACTCCGCTGGGGAGTAGCGAACTTCATCTTGGCTCGCGCCATAGATTTTAACTAGCATCGCATAGTCCACGTCCGCACCGAACGCGCCCTCGACCCTAGACCAGAAACTTCGGCCTCCAGATCTGCCGGTGAGTCTCGGCCCAGGCTGAGGCTCGGGCCAGGTTAGGTGACGGTCAGGTTGTTCTCGGCCGAAGAGTCACCGGAGCCAGATTCGACGTACACGGCGTAGCCCCCTGGCCTCAGGCCCGCTCCGGTCCGGGTGTCGGTTGTCTGGTAGTCGATGCGCCATGGCCCATGGACGCTCCAGGGGAGAGGATCTTTCGCCGTAAGGCAGGCGCCGTTGGGCGCCCCGGTGTACTGGAGGTAGGGGACCACACCGGGCGACTGCGGTGGGTAGGTCCAAAACGCCGTGCAGCCGAACTCGATGGCGAAGACACCTGACGGCGTCAAACGGCCACGAAACCCGTTCTGAACGCTGACACCACATTGGAGCAGCACCATTCCCGCGCTGGAAGGCGCCAGGTGGATGGGGTACAGGAGCATGCTCGACAGCGTGCCAGTGAAGCACTTCACGCTTCGCGTCGTTTGGACAGTAGTGCCGGGCTTCAGGGGGGTTACCGGGAGGCGGGGTCCGCCGGGGACGGCCCAGCTGGTTATATATGCCGGCGTACCCGTTACCGTGCAAAAGCCGAAACCCTTGGACAACGGGTTTGATGACCACGTAGCGGAGTTGGAGTCCTCGCAGTCGTAGGTGCCGCTGATGATGACCGGGTTGGGGCTTGTCGGGTAATCGACGTACCAGTTGACGTCCTTGGCCCCACCCTGGCCAGTGCTCCCGCTGGCCCGGCGGTACGGGACGGGGTGCAACAGGGCGGCGAAGTCGAGCGGGCCCAGCCCGAGCTTGCCCGGTGCTGCTCCTTTGCCGTTGTCCCAGTGGTAGGTCTCGACCGAGTTGAGGCAGTAGGCCGTGACGCCCGGCTTTTGGCTGTAGGTGCTCCACGACTGGCGCTTGCCCCCGTTCAGGACGCCGCCCGTGTTCGTGTTGTTGAACAACGTGACCTGCGAGCCGGAACAGGTGTAAACCGGCTTAGCCGGGCGGGGGGCGGCTACGGGTACTGCGTTCCTGGCCATTACCGTGCAAAACCCATGACCGCCACTGGCCTGGTTTTCGGACCACGTCGCGGGGTCAGAGTCGATGCAGGAGTAACTGCCCTGGAGGACCACGGGCGTCGTCACGCTGGCCGACCAATTGACGTTTGCCCTGGCCCCTTGGCCACTGCTCCCGGAAGCCGGGAAAGGCCCGATGGTGGCCACATTGGCGGCCAACCGGGCAACTGTTTTCAGGCCAATTGTCCCCGGTGGAGCCCCTTGCCCGTTGTCCCAATGGTAAGTGATCAGTGAGGACAAGCAATAGGGGTGCCCCTTGGTGGAGAACTCCGGCGGGGTGCCGCCGTTGCTCACCCCGCCGGTGTTCGAGTTGTTGAAGAGTTGGAGCGGGGCACCGACGCAGGCGTACGCCGTCTGGCCGGGGAGGGCGGGAAGGACAAGCCGTTTGGGTGCAAGGGCCTGGACGGCAGGGACCGGAGCGGTGACAAGCGCCACAACCGCAGCTGCCACCGCCAGCCCCGACGACCGGCGCCATGTGAGCGTCAGCATTGGCCGCGATCATATTAAGCTGGAGGACCCCGGTGCTGGATGCTAGCGAGATGGCACCCGGTGGCTTCCCACGGGTGGCATGCCTCTCCTCACGTGGTCGTCAAAACCCGCAAAAGCGGCGTCTACTGCTAGACCGACATTGGTGCCCGTGAGTGGCCGGTCGGGTCGCTCGGCCGTCGCCGCCCCCGGGGAGGGGGCGCCATCCCGCCGGCTCCGCCCGCTCCGGGAGAGCGTCAGCAGCCGGCGCCCCGACTCGGCCGACCCCTCGGGAGCAGAGGAGGCCACAACGTCCCAGGAGCGCCGCAACGTAACGGCCAAACAGCCGCGTTAGCGCTCGGGACGGCCATCTGGAGCCGCGGACCTTCGCAGCGGCTGAAATGCACGTTTCGCGGGGCTGCAGCCGGCCCGGTCAGACGCCCGAGCCGGCGCCCGGCCTCGGCCGGCTCACGAGCTGGGAGCGGTGATGGGAGCAGGCATCGACGACGTACCAGCGGCCCTGGCCGTCCCGGCGCCAACCGGAGGTGACGGTCGGGTCGGGGCAGTGGGTGGGGTGACCGTCCTCGCTGCCGTACACGAAGCGGTGGCAGCGGCCGTGTTCGGCGGACCAGGCCCCGGCGTAGTCCATCCGAGCGAGGCTAACGAGGAGGTGGGACGACCGGGACCGGCGGCCGGGGCAGCCAGCGGCTTGGTGAGGGGCGGGGCGGAAGCGCCAAGAGACGGGGCGGCCCGCGGCCGGAGCCGAGACGGATGGGGAGGGCGCTAGGGAGACCTGGAGGAAGAAGCGAGGGTGGCGATTAGTGAATGAACATGAGGACGACCGTCCGAACGATGATAATGATAGCCCAATACCTAACAGCTCCAGCCCGATGACACACCCTAAACTGTCCCGGCCTTGGAATACGATCGAACATCGGCTCTGCTGCAACGGTTTCCTGTCTTTCTCGCCGCAGCTGAAAGGGCTTACCGCTTATCTCGAACCGTTCGAGGTGTAGCTCGTTCTTCTCAATTCGTGCCATTAGCTCTGAGTCAGCGATTTCGGTCTGACGGTGACGCGCCATCAGAGTAATTGATAGGGAGGTGACGATTAGCGACACGTATGATGACATGAGTTTTGCCCAATCGTCGCCCGAACCGAGAGCGATCGTGAACAAGAAAGCCTGAGCGGTAAAGCTCAACACCGGGACTTGCCAAATTAGGGTGTCGAATTGAGCCCGTCTCGCGGCCAGGACGTTATAGCCAGCTAAGATCGCTTCCGGTGTCGGCTTGGCAGGTTCTCCATTCATAGGTTCTCCATTGTCCAAGAGCCGTTTAACCTGCGTCTGATCGATCTTCCACCCTGGCGGCTCAGTACGCGGCGGGGGCTCGGAACCGGAACGGAAAGCGGCCAGCGAAGTCAGAACATACCTTGTCCAAACATGCATTTCACGGCAAATCGCCAGGTCCTGGCTGGACGCTTCATGGACGTCTGACTCGTCGCCCTTCGTGGCGTCGTGCTGGGTGTTCGATTCAACGATCCTCTCGACCTGTCCTAAATACCCAAGCAAAACGTCGCTCGTCGTCTCTAGGATTCCGGGAAGATGCGGTGCGTCGTGTGTCAGCGCCGGCGATGTAACTTCGGCTACGCGATCGAACCTCTCGATTGCCGCGATACGCTTGTCTTCGGCCTCGCTTCCGTAGTGACCGATGAGACTCTGCGACGAGGAGCTGGCCCAATGGGGGGCCACTACCCAAAGTGCAGGCCCGCGCCGCGAGCTCATGCTCACGGCCTCAGAGCTGCCGGTCGCCCGGCTGGTGGCCAAGGGCCGCACCAACAAGGAGGCGGCCACGGAGCTGTACGTGAGCGTGAAGACGGTCGAGCACCATCTCTCGAACATCTATATGAAGCTCGGCGTACGGTCCCGCCGCGAGCTCGCCCGGGCGCTCGAGAGCCTTTCCGCCTAATTCCGAGAGCGGCCTGGCGTACGCTTTGGCTCGGCGGCCTTTCTCTTCGACAAGCTCGGGCACAAAGGACCTCCACCGGTCCCGCCTGTGCTCAGAGGCCGCGGGAGCTAGGACCAGCGGCGCGAGCAACAGGCAGGGCGAGGATTAGGGCGGAACTGAGGGCAGACCCCAATGCCGCCCGTGCTTCCCGTCGCCGACAATTGGAGGTGACATAGCGGCCTTCCCAAGCACAAGGGGCTGAACGCCTTGCGGCTCGTCCTCGATATAGACCGGTCGGCCGACGGCAGGGTTGAGGGGTCATTGCAACCCGTGGAGGGCCAGGAATCCTTCCCGTTCTCAGGTTTGCTCGAGCTACTCGCCACCTTGGAAGAACTGCTCCTTGTCGTCGGTGCAGCACCCGAGGCTGATCAGGCCGGCCCCGGCGAAGAAGGCTGCACCGGCCAATAGAGCAGCCGAAGACGTAGCAAGCTCCCCAAGGTCCTCCTCCTGGGTTGTAGCGAACTTCCTCGACGCGCGAAGGCGGTGCCAAAACACTCCGCGGGGCGCCGTGATGCTCCAGGCACCCGGGTACCCAAGGCGGGACGCTGCCACAAGTGGGGTCCAGTTAGGGTCCGCCCCCCAAGCCAGGGGACAGGCGCCGATCGACAATCGGAATATGCCAGCACCGAGAGACGGAGTGACTAGGGCGGTACCGAGACGGAGGAGCAAGATGAACTGCGAAAGTCAGCTCGTGGCACCCAACCGAGAGGCGGACTGCCGAAGCCCGGTTGACGAGGTCGGCCCGGCGGTCGAGGTGACCCAGCTTCTCCCGCGCCGTGCCTTCGCCGGGATGTACACCGAGGGCGACGAGGGCTGGAGCATGACTGACGCGAAGGTCCCCCGCCGGGCTGCGGGAATTGGTCCGCTCGGCACCGCCGCGGCATGGCTCTCGGCTGTCTGCTGCCTGCCCTACCTGGTCCTGAAAGTGGTGTGGACCGTCGGCGTGCCGGTGGGTATCGCCGATCGGTCCGTGCTCCACAGCAACGGGTGGGTGGCTGCGAACGCGGTGATGGCCATGGTCGAGCTGGCGGGCCTGCTGCTGGTGCTGACTCTCACCCGCCCAGGGGCTCGCCGGGTGCCGGCATGGCTCGTCCTAGTCCCGGTTTGGGTGGGGACCGGGCTGCTGTTCCAGGTCGTCGTCGGCACCGTGCTGGCGGGCCTGTTCTCGCTCTCGTCGCAGGCCTCCAGCGGCAGCACAGGCGGGTTCCAGACCTGGGTGTTCGTGATGGTCTATTCGGGGTTCGCGGGGCAGGGAGCCGCACTGGCCGTCGCCTTTGCCTGTCACGTCCGGGCTCGGTGGGGCTGGCTGTTGAGCGTGCGCACCGGCGAGGTCGTGGCTAAGCGGACAGCCCAGGCGCGGTCGTGGCCGGAGGACCACCTGGCGCGGACAGCGGAAGCCGTTGCCGGGATGGCCGTCGCGGTGGCCCTGGTCTTCGGGTACTGGGCAGCGGGCGGCTCGGCCGGGCTCTTAGGCTCGGGGCCGCACGCTTCCTTCGCCATGCAGGCGTCCCGGGTAGCTGGGGCTGTCACTGCAGCAGTCGGGCTGCTCGGCCTGGCCGGTAGATGGGGGCACCGGGCACGGTTCTGGCTTCCGGCGGCCCTCACCTGGGTCGGGTCAGGCGCTCTGGTGGCCTTCGACGGGCTCACGATTGTGCTCAACAAGCTCTTCTTCGTGTTCGGGGCAGGCGCCTCTGGACCGGGCTGGAGCCTGGTCGACACCGCCCTGGTGGTCAAGGTGGTGATCGGGGTCCTGGCCGCCGTTGTTGGTGCCCTGGCGGCGGTCCTAGCCGCCGCCGAGGACTGCCCGGGACCAGTCGCGAGGAGCCAGCCACGTCCAGCTCCTTGCGCTCGGGAGGTTGCCTGCTCCGACGACCAGTAGGTCGCGCGGCCGCGCTTGCACGGGCGACCCCTGGCGGGTGCCAGCCCCAATGATGGCCCGCACCCGCAGGCCGGGCGCCACGTTGCCAGAAGTGGGGTCCCAATTAGGGTCCACCCCCCAAGACACGAGAGCGGTCCCGACCGACAATCGGGATATGACATCAAAACGCCAACAACGTGGTGGGGCCGGGGCAGTGTGCAGCCGCCCATCAGTTTCGGCAACCACAGGTACCCGCGCCGAGCCGGCGAACGCTTCCCCACCTGAAGCACGCAAAGGAGCCTTCAGGTATCGCCCGGCCCAGACGGGTGGTGGTTGCCGGCATGGGTCTCGGGACTGGGAGCGAACAGCGCGCAGCGCCGCGGGCTTCATACGCCCTCGGGAGAGTTCGATGACTGCAGCAATCCGCACCATCGGCCTCTCCAAGTCGTTCGGTTCGACGATGGCGCTCCTCCCTATGCCCCGACAGGGGTGGCTGGCGAGCGAAAGGCACCGACCTCAGGTAAACGAAAGGAAAAGAGATGACGTACCACGTCCAGTTTCACTGGGACAAATGGGAAGTTGTGAAGGAACCCGATAACCGCTTGATGCGCCAATGCAATTCTATCGAAGAGGCAGACAACTACGCGGCCAAGCTCTCGTCGTACGACAAACTACTGGCTCAATTGGACCAAATGCTGGCTTTATCGACCGTGCCGATGGGTTTTCGCGAGACCGAGGGAACGGCGGCATGATGAGCGATGACTTGTTTGCCTCCGCCAGCCGATATGCAGCGTGATGTGGCCGGCGAAGTGCGTTTATCACGCCTTCGGTGAGCTGAACATGTGACGCCAGGCGTCTGCGGCAACAGAACCGGAAGTCACCTAGAGCCATTGATGACACTCGAAGGGAAGGGAAAGAGTTGGACCCGTTCATGATCTACTGCGCCGGGCGCATGCGGTACGAAAGTCCCCTGGATAAGCCCAGACGCTCCTTCAACAGTCAAATGAAATCAACGCGGCTCGCCCATGGGGCGTGGTGTCGGTCGCTGAGCCCGTCGGTTATCGGTCGCTCGATCACCCGCCGCTTGTTCGGCACGGGCAACGTGAGCGCCACCGACGGGCCGAGCCCCAGGCGGGTGGTAGCTGCCCGCGCGGGCCTCGGGAGCATGGGCGAGGAGCGCCTGGCGCCGCGGGCTTCGTACGTCTCCGGGAGGAACCGATGACGGCAGCAATCCGAAAGCCACGAATTGTTGCTACCGAAGAGAGTGCCACTGTGTGGCCTGGCCGATCGTGGAGGTATGTGGCCTTCGCAAGGCCTACGGCCAGACGGTGGCCATAGGACAACGTGTCATTTTCAGCCCTTGGTTCCATATGTCGATGACGACGGTCGCCAGGGCAAGCCTGTCAGGCCCTTTTGGATGTGACTGCAGGAGGACAGGCAGACGACCCGACCTCACGCTCGTGCCCCGATTGCCGATGCCGACAGGCCTGTACTCTCGTGCGGTATGGGGGGGTCGCCCGTCTTTGTGGGTCGGGAGGCAGAACTGGCGGTCCTGGCCGAGCTCGCCGAGCGGGCGCGAGCCAACCAGCCTCAAGCCGCACTCATCGAGGGTGAGGCCGGGATAGGCAAGTCCAGCTTGCTCGCCAAGCTCGGGGGCAGCCTGGGGGACGCCAAGGTCCTTCGTGCAAGCGGGGCGGAAGACGAGTCCCACCTGGCTTACGGCCTTGTTGGACAGATAGTCGCGGCCGCCCGGGGCGTGGGCGGGCGGCCGTCAAAGCTGTTGGCCAGCGGCCTGAACGACGGCGTCGACCCGCTCTCGGCGGGCCCTGAGCTGCTCGGCTTGTTCGACACGGTCGGCCGCGGCGGTGAGCTCGTGGTGCTGCTCGTAGACGACCTGCACTGGGCGGACACGGCCTCGGCCCGCGCCCTGTTGTTCGCCCTGCGCCGGCTCCGGGCGGACCCGGTGCTCGTGGTGGTCACGTCCCGCCCCGGTGAGCTCGCCCGCCACGGCGAGGGCTGGTACCGGTTCGTCTCCGGCGACGAGCGGGCGACCAGCCTGCAGCTGGGCCCGTTCGGGACAGAGGACTTGGCGGACCTCAGCCGAGCCCTCGGCTCGGGCGATCTCTCCCCGGCGGGGGCCACCTCGCTGCTGCAGCACACCGGGGGGAACCCGCTTTACTGCGCCACGCTGCTGCGGGAACTCGGGGCTGATGCGCTCGGGCACCGGGAAAGGCCGCGGGTGCCCAAGAGCCTGGCAAGCATCATCCTTGTGAGGATGGCCAGGATGACCGCCGACGCCAGGGCGCTGGTGACAGCGGCCGCCGTGCTCGGCCAACGTTGCCCGCTCGCGTTGGCCGTGCAGCTCGCCAGCACCTCCGACCCGCTGGGCGCCCTAGACCAGGCCGTCTCCGCTTCGTTGCTCGTCGAGGAGGGAGCCGGGACCGAGGTGGCTTTTGCGCACCCCCTGGTCTGGAGCGCCGTTTACGGTGACCTCAGCGCCGCCCGGCGGCGCGAACTGCACGCCCGAGCAGCACCGCTGACCAGCGGGGAGCGTGCCCTGGCCCACCGGGTGGCGGCTGCCGCAGGCCCCGACGACGCTCTCGCTGGGGAGCTCGAGGGGGCCGCGCGAGAGTCGGGTGCCAGGGCCAGGGCAGAGCTGGCCGCGTCCTTGTACAGCCAAGCCGCCGGTGTGTCCAGCACCGCGGCCGAGAGGGAACGCCTCCAGCTCCTGGCCCTCTATTCGCTGGTCAGGTGCGGCGACATGGCGGGAGCGCAGGTCCTGGCCAGGGAGGCCGAGCACTTCACGCCGAGCGCGGCGCGTAACGGGGTGCTTGGTGTCCTCGATTTCTTCTCTGGTCGGATGGCGAGCGCCCGGGCACGGCTCAGCGAAGCCTGCGATGCGGACGACCCAGGGTTCGTGCCGCCGACGAGGTCCACCGCCCTCTTATCGCTCGCGTCGGCATACCTTTTCGACGGCAACGCGGAGGAGTCGGTCGCCCGTTGCCGTCAAGCCGTGGATACTTCTGCGGCCGTACCGTGGGCACGTAACCGCGCGCTCGGCATGCTCTGCCTGTTCCGGACGCTCTGCGCACGCTCAGAAGAAGACGTGGACCAGGCTCTCAGCCTGCTGGACCACCTCCCCGACCAAGCGGCCGGCTCCAGGCCCGAGGACCTGGACACTTTTATACTGCGCGGGACGGCGTGGTTGGTAGGCGGTTACCCGGAGAAGGCCTACCCGGACCTGTTGCACTGCGCCAACTGCGTACGGGGTGGGCTCTCCGCGCTCAACGTCGTCCAATGCCTCTATCTCTTGAGCGGCGCCGAGTACTCGCTCGGGTACTGGGACGACGCCCTCGTCCACGGCGAGCTCGCTGTTGCTGCCTCAGAAGCCGGGCGTGCCTGGGAGGCCGTTGAGGCCCACCTCTACGCGACGTTCGTCCCGCTCGCCCGCGGAGATATCGGTGCGGCAGCCACCCACATCGAAGCGTCCCGGGCCCTGGCCGCTGTGGTCGGGACAGGCCATACCAAGGTGTACGTTGCGACGTTCGAGGCGGCGCTCGAACTGGCGCGAGGGGACCCGCAAGCCGCTCTTGGTGCGCTCGGCGCCGTGCGCGCCAGCGGCCGGGCGGAGATGTTCGGCCGTAGCAGCCCACTGGACTGGCGGCTCCTCGAGGTCGAAGCATTACTGACGCTCGGTGAACTCGAGGCAGCTAGCCAGCGCCTTGATGAGCTCGAGCATAGCGGCGCCCGCCGTTCACCGCCGACGCTCATCGACCAGGCGCGCCTCACGGCGCTAGTCGCTATGGCCCGAGGCGACCAGGACCGGGCCGCCCAGGCGTTCGTCGACGGGTGGCGCTGCCTCGCCGGGCACAAGTTGCCGCTCCTGCAGGCCAAGCTCGAGCTGGCCGAGACCAGGTACTTCCGCATCACCCACCAGCGCAGCATGGCCATCGAGCGGCTGCACTCCGCCCGGTGTTGCCTTGCGGCCCTTATGGCCGGGCCCTACGTCGAGCTCTGCGACGAAGAACTGGCCCAATGGGGGGCCACGGCCCAAAGCGCTGGCCTGCGCCGCGAGCTCATGCTCACCGCCGCAGAGCTGCCGGTCGCCCGCCTGGTGGCCAAGGGCCGCACTAACAAGGAGGCGGCGGCGGAGCTGTACGTGAGCGTGAAGACGGTCGAGCACCATCTCTCGAACATTTACATGAAGCTCGGCGTACGGTCCCGCCGCGAGCTCGCACGGGCGCTCGAGAGCCTTTCCGCCTAAGCCCCCGAAGTGGCCGCGCACGCCCGGCTCGCTCGACCTTTCTTCGAACCAGCTGGAGCTCAAAGGACCTCCACCGGTCACAGTGCCCGGGCACAGCCTGACGCCTTAGCGACGCGAAATTAGGGCCGGAATTAGGGCCAGGCCCCCATGACGTCTCCCACTTCTCATCCGACAATAAGCGCGTGACATCGCTGCGACTTCAAAGTGCAAGGGGCTGAACGCCATGCGGCTCGTCCTTGATATCGACCGGTCGGCCGACGGCAGGGTCGAAGGTTTCGTCCACCCTGTGGGAGCTCAAGCACCCATGCCCTTCTCGGGCTTGCTCGAACTCCTCGGCGCCCTGGAAGAACTTCTCTTTCCTGACGAGGGCGCGCCAAGGGCCGACCAAGCCACAGGGCGAGAAAATTGTGCCGGCCACTAGGCGAGGGCACTCGCTAGAAGTCCCGAGCTGCTGAAAGCCCCACCTGGCGGTGACGAACTTAGTGTCGACGCGCACCCGCGCGGCGCAGGTACGCCCCGTTCGTCCCTCTTGTACTGCCTACCCAAGCGCCACCCCGCAGTCACGAGCCCTGCCCCCCGAGGTCGAGCGTGACGGATGCCAGAAGTGGGGTCGCAATTAGGGTCCATCCCCCAAGACACGAAACCGGTACCGACCGACAATCGGCATATGACATCCAAACGCCAGCCGTCTTTGGCCGGGCCGGAGATGAGGAGCGAGAGCGAAAACCGACCTGGCAGGCCCGCGATCGCAGCGCCGTCCAGGGACGAGCGCGGTCGGGACCGTCTGCGTCACTCCGCCTGCTTCACGCAAACCAAGGAGAAGAAATGATCCCCCATCTGGTTAATTTCGTCGAGCGGTTCCGCCACAGGGGCTCGTCAGGCAGCGCCGACCCCCGTGCCTGCGAACCGTTGCCAACGCGCGAAGCCGGCGCAGTCGGGCCACGCTTCGCAAACCGTCCCACTCACGACGATGCAGTCTCGCGCTCGCTTCCGCCTGCCTTCCCAACCTGTGAGCGAGGGGCCCGGGAGCTTGACCGCAAGCCGAGCTCGAGGAACCTGGCGGCGTCGGCCGGGGCCTGGAGCGCCCGGCACCGGCGCAAGGCAATCTTCGCCTGGCTGGTGCTCGTGGTCGGTGCCTACGTAGTCGGGGGACTGGTCGGGCAACGCAGCCTCACCGATGCCCAGATGGGCAACGGCCAGTCGGCAAAGGCGCTCAGCGTTTTCGAAAATGCCTTCCCCTACCACAACGGAGAGGAAGTCCTCGTCCAAGCCCGGGCAGCCTCCCCGTCAAGCCAGACGGCTGTCTCGGCGGCAGTAGCCGACCTTGTCACGCGTCTTCGACGGCTGCCAACGGTCGCCGACATCGAGTCCCCGTTCCCGGCGGCCGGTGCGGTCACCAGCCCGGCGCTGCGCTCCACTGACGGCCGGTCCGTCCTGGTCAGTTTCGAGCTGGCGGGCAACAGCACCCAAGCCGAGAAGTACGTCGATGGGCCCCTGGCCGCCGCGGCTGCGACAGCGGCCGACCACCCCCAGTTCCTGGTCGAGGAGTGCGGCGCGGCCAGCGCGGCCAAGGCGCTCGGCTCTGCCCTCGACGCCGACTTCGCCCAAGCCGAGCACACCTCGCTACCGGTCACGCTGGTGATCCTCCTCCTCGCCTTCGGGGCGCTCGTGGCAGCCGGCGTGCCGCTCCTGCTCGGGTTCACGGCGGTGGTCGCGGCGCTCGGCCTGATCGGGCCAGTCAGCCACCTCTACCCGGTCGCCCAGGGGATGATCGGGCCGGTCATGCTCCTGGTGGGCCTGGCCGTCGGCGTCGACTACTCGATGTTCTACCTGCGCCGGAAACTCGAGGAGCGCCGCGCGGGCCACGACGGCGCCAGCGCGCTCGGCCGGGCCGCCGCCACCTCGGGCCGAGCGGTGCTCATCTCCGGCCTCACCGTGATGACTGCTATGGCCGGGCTGCTCCTGGCAGGGAACTCCATCTTCGTGTCGTTCGGGGTCGGGACGGTGCTGGTCGTAGCTGTTGCCATACTTGGCTCGCTCAGCGTGCTCCCGGCGGTCATGGCTTGGCTCGGGGACCGGGTCGAGCGCGGCCGGGTCCCGCTCATTTCCCGCCGACAGGGTGGCAACTCGGCGACGTGGGACCGGCTGGTCGCACGCGTCTTACGCCGGCCATGGCTGTCGGTCGTGCTTGCAGGTGGCGCACTTTTGGCTTTGGCTGCACCTGCGCTCGGCATGAAGACCGTCGACCCAGGAGTGTCGAGCTTCCCGCAGAACCTGGCGATCATGAAAGTCTACAACCGGATCCAGGTCGCCTTCCCCGGCGCTCCTTCTCCCGCCATGGTTGTTATCACCTCACGCGACGTCACCGCCCTTGCGGTGCGCCAAGGCGTTTCCGAGCTCGCGGCGGCGGTCGAAGCCCGTCACGGCCAGATGGGCGGCCCCATGGTCGAAACGGTGGGCCCGGGCCGGACCGTGGCCGTCGTCACGGTCTCCCTCGCCGGCGACGGTACCAACTCCCAGTCCTCCTCAGCCCTAGCTGTCCTGAGGACGCAGGTCATCCCGGCCTCCATCGGGAAGGTCCCCGGCGCCCACGTCTACGTGGGGGGGACGACTGCGTCCTCGGTTGACATCAACCAGGCTATGGCGCAGCACCTGCCGTACGTGTTCGCCTTCGTGCTCGGCATGGCTTTCCTGCTCCTTTTGCTGTCTTTCCGCTCGGCGGTGGTCGCCCTGCTCACGATCGTGCTCAACATGCTGTCGGTGGGGGCGGCTTATGGCCTGATGGTGCTGGTGTTCCAGGACGGTTTCGGCCGCTCGCTGCTCGGGGCGG
>Ga0209415_10014750_pt1 | contig 12741 bp, 10 predicted proteins | sample PeaSoiSIISIP2007_FD_187696 | JGI IMG/M metagenome (GOLD analysis project Ga0209415, IMG submission 187696) | Peat soil microbial communities from Weissenstadt, Germany - SII-SIP-2007 (SPAdes) (version 2) | ecosystem: Environmental > Terrestrial > Soil > Wetlands > Peat | place: Germany...
ACCGGCGTTATCAACCAGTGGAAGCGTAGGTTCCATATTGCATCGATCTCCGGGCAAAAGCTCGCAACTCCCGCCAATCCCTTGTCGGTTCCGGCCGGTGACACGGGCGGGATTCAGCGGAAGATAACCGTGCGGCGGCCGTGCAGCAGGACACGGTGCTCGGCGTGCCAGCGCACGGCGCGGGCCAGCGCGACCCGCTCGGCGTCGCGGCCGATGGCCGCGAGGTTCTCCGGGCTGCTGGTGTGGTCGACCCGCGCCACTTCCTGCTCGATGATCGGTCCCTCGTCCAGGTCGGCGGTGACGTAGTGCGCGGTCGCGCCGATCAGCTTCACGCCGTGCGCGTGCGCCTGGTGGTAGGGCCGCGCACCCTTGAAGCTCGGCAGGAAAGAATGGTGAATGTTGATGATCCGGCCCGGCAGCTTGGCGCACAGCTCAGGAGACAGGATGCGCATGTAGCGGGCCAGCACCACAAGGTCGATGCTCAGCTCGCTGACCAGGTCCAGCAGCCGGCCCTCGGCCCGCTGCGCGGACATCGGGTCGCGCGGGTCGGCGGGCACGTGCTCGAAGGCGACGCCGTGCGCCGCCGCGAGCGAGGCCAGGTCGGGATGGTTGCCGATCACCAGCGGCACGTCGATCCGCAGCGACTCGGCCGCCCGCCGGTAGAGCAGGTCGTTCAGGCAGTGACCCGCCTTGGACACCATGATCAGCACCCGCGGCTGGACGGCGGTGTCGTGCAGTTCCCACTCCATGGCGAACTCGGCGGCCACCGGGACGAACCCGGAGTACAGATCCCGGTAGGTCGTGGGAGTCGGCCGCAGGCTCTCGACGTGCACCCGCATAAAGAACTGGCTCGACCCTTCAATCGTCCGGTCGCCGAACTGCTGGCTGTCCAGCACGTTGCAGCCGGCGTGGTGCAGATAGGCGGCGACCGCGTGCACGATGCCGATGCGGTCCGGGCAGGACAGCGTGAGGACGTACTCGGTGCCGGCCTGGCCGCCTGTGCCGGCGGGCATCAGGCGCCTACCGCGTGCACGCCACCGTCGACGTGGACGATCTCGCCGGTCGTCGCGGGGAACCAGTCGGACAGCAGGGCTACGCACGCGCGCGCGACCGGTTCCGGGTCGGTGATGTCCCAGCCGAGCGGAGCTCGATCACCCCACACGCCCTCGAACCGGTCGAAGCCCGGGATCGACTTCGCGGCCATGGTCCGCAGCGGCCCGGCCGCCACCAGGTTGACCCGCACTCCCTTCGGGCCGAGGTCACGGGCGAGGTACCGCGCGCACGACTCGAGCCCGGCCTTGGCCACGCCCATCCAGTCGTAGCCCGGCCAGGCCACGCTCGCGTCGAAGTCCAGGCCCACGACCGAACCGCCGCCGCCCATCAGCGGCAGCGCGGCCATCGTGACCGCCTTCAGCGAGTACGCGGAGACCTGCATCGCGGTGGCCACGTCGGCCCAGCGGGTGCGCAGGAAGTTCCCGCCGAGCGCTTCTTCCGGATTGGCGTACGCGATCGCGTGGAGCACGCCGTCCAGGCCGTCCACGTGCGCGGCGGCCCGCTCGGCGAGCGAGTCGAGGTGGTCCTCGCTGGTCACGTCGAGCTCGAGGACCGGCGGCGGGGACGGCAGCCGCTTGGCGATCCGCTCTACCAGGCTCAGCCTGCCGAACCCGGTCAGCACCACGCTCGCGCCCTCCTGTTGGGCCACCCGGGCCACGTGGAACGCGATCGAGGCGTCCGTGATGACCCCGGTCACCAGGATCCGCTTGCCCGCCAGGATTCCCGTCACAGCCTTACTCCCATGGTGTTCGGCACACGTCCCACCCTGCCCGCACCATCCCGTTAACTGAATGACCGGCGGTAGGAACGTTTCGCGCGGCGGCTTGTGCGCACCCGACAAATACGCCTCAGTGCCCCATGCCGAGCCCGCCGTCCACCGGGATGACGGCGCCGGTGATGTAGGCCGCATCCGGCCCGGCCAGGAACGCCACCGCCGCGGCGACCTCGTCCGCGGACGCGAACCTGGCCAGCGGGACGGCGGCCAGGATGGCCGCCTTCCTGTCCTGCAGCAGGCCGGCCGTCATGTCGCTGTCCACGAAGCCGGGAGCGATCACGTTGGAGGTGATGCCGCGGGAGCCGAGCTCGCGGGCCAGGGACCGGGCCATGCCGATCAGCCCGGCCTTCGATGCCGCGTAGTTGGCCTGGCCGGCCGAGCCGTACAGGCCGACGACGGAGGAGATGAAGATGAGCCGCCCGCGGCGCATCTTCATCATGCCGCGCACCGCTCGCTTGGCCACCCGGTACGCGCCGGACAGGTTCGTGTCGAGCACCTGGCCGAAGTCGTCCTCGCTCATCAGGGCGAGCAGCTGATCGCGGGTCACGCCGGCGTTCGCGACCAGCACCTCGACCGGGCCCTGAGCCTTCTCCACTTCCCCGAACGCCGTGTCGACCGACGCCGCGTCGCGCACGTCGCAGCGGACCACCTCGAGCCCGTCCACCGGGTCACCGGAGCGCGAGGTCACCGTCACGTTGTCGCCGCCGACCGCGAGCCGCCGGGCGATGGCCAGCCCGATACCCCGGTTCCCGCCCGTCACCAGCACCGAACGCCCCACGTTCACCTCTTCCAAGGGGGGCCGAGGGGGTCTGGGGGGAAAGGTTTCCCCCCAGATCGGAGGGATCCCGGGGGGTTTTATGGGTTCGTCCCCCCGGGGGAACACTCTCCCCCCGGGCTAGCAGGGTACCGCAGGAGTCCGGCGCATCCGGGCTCGCGCACCACCTTGGGGCGCGCGCTGGGGCGGCGGCGAGAGGGCGTCGGGGCGGCTGACGGGAACGCTGGGACGTCGGCGAGAAAGCCGGTGAGATAGGTTTTGGTTCGTGACTGATCGAGAGCCGGGGATTGACCCCGAGTTCACCGCCCTGCCGCTGCGCGATCTGGCGGACGCGGCGCTCACCCACGCCAAGGCCTTCGGGGCTCAGCATGCCGACTTCCGGGCCGAACGGCTGCGGGGCCAGCGGATCGGATTGTCCGACGGGGCCCTGCAGACCCTGTTCGACGCCGACGACACCGGCCTGGCCGTCCGCGTCATCGTGGACGGCACCTGGGGCTTCGCGTCGACCGTCGACCTGACCACGGACGCCGCGGCGCAGGCGGCGCGGCAGGCCGTCGAGGTCGCCAAGGTGGCGGCGGCCATGAACACCGAGCCCATCGAGCTCGCCCCCGAGCCTGGCTACGGCGACGTGACCTGGGTATCGGCGTACCAGACCGACCCGTTCACGGTCAGCGTCGCGGACAAGGTGGCCCTGCTGACCGAGTGGAGCACGGCCCTGCTCCGGCACAACGCGGTCAGCCACGTGGACGCCTCGCTGCAGCAGGTGAGGGAGTGCAAGTTCTACGCCGACGGTGCGACTACCGCGACCCAGCAACGGGTCCGGCTGTCCCCAGTGCTGACCGCGGTCGCGGTCGCCGACGACGGCAGGTTCGACACCATGCGCACGCTCGCTCCGCCGGCCGCGCGCGGGTATGAATATCTCACCGGCACCGGCTGGGACTTCGGAGCCGAGTTGGCCGAACTGCCTGATCTGCTCGCGGCCAAGCTGATCGCCCCCACGGTCCAGGCCGGGCACTACGATCTGGTGATCGACCCGTCCAACCTGTGGCTCACCATTCACGAGTCGATCGGCCACGCCACCGAACTCGACCGGGCGCTCGGCTACGAAGCCGCTTACGCCGGGACCTCGTTCGCGACGCCGGACAAGCTCGGCAGCCTCAAATACGGATCAGGGATCATGCACGTCACCGGCGACCGCACCGCCGAGCACGGCCTGGCCAGCATCGGCTACGACGACGAGGGCGTGGCCTGCCAGTCCTGGGACCTGATCAGCGGCGGCGTCCTGACCGGCTACCAGCTTGACCGGCGGATGGCGCAACGCTGCGGCTTCGGGCGCTCCAACGGCTGCGCCTTCTCCGACGGCCCGAACCATATCCCACTGCAGCGGATGGCGAACGTGTCCTTGCAGCCCGCCCCGGCGGGCGGCCCGTCGACCGACGATCTCATCTCCGGCGTGGAGGATGGCATCTACATCATCGGCGACAAGAGCTGGTCCATCGACATGCAGCGCTACAACTTCCAGTTCACCGGCCAGCGGTTCTTCAAGATCAAGAGCGGAAAGCTGGCCGGGCAGCTGCGGGACGTCGCGTATCAGGCCACTACCACCGATTTCTGGGGTTCCATGGAGGCTGTCGGCGGACCGCAGACCTACGTGCTCGGCGGAGCGTTCAACTGCGGCAAGGGCCAGCCTGGCCAGGCCGCTCCGGTCAGCCACGGCTGCCCGGCCGCGCTGCTGCGCGGGATACGGATCCTCAACACCGTCGAGGAGGCTCAGTGAACGCGGCCAACGGGTGCTCTCCGCAGGAAGCCGTCGAGCGTGCTCTGGCCGCCAGCCGGTCCGACGACTGCGTGGTGATCGCCGAGGAGACCTCCGGCGCCAACCTGCGCTGGGCGGGCAACACGCTCACCACCAACGGCGTGTCCAGCTCGCGCCAGCTCACCGTCATCGCCATCGACCGGCGCGCCGAGGGGGCCTCGGCCGGCATCGTCTCCCGGGCCGGCGTCCGCCCGGAGCAGATCGAGGAGGTGGTCCGTGAAGCGGAGCACGTTGCGGCCGAGGCGGCACCCGCCGAGGATGCGGAACCGTTGCCGGGAGCGGGAACGGGCGGTTCATTCGGCATAAAAAATGGAGAAGGACACTGGGGCTCCCCGCCTGGCCGGACCGAGATCGGCGTGCTGCGCGACTTCGCGGCCGCGCTCGGTGAGACGCTGCGCGAGGCCGCTGCCGCGGACCGGAAGCTGTACGGGTTCGCCGAGCACAACCTGGTCAGCACGTTCCTGGGTACCTCGGGCGGGCTGCGGCTGCGGCACGACCAGCCGACCGGGCGGGTCGAGCTGAACGCGAAATCCGACGACATGACGCGTTCGGCCTGGACCGGGGCGGCCACCCGCGACTTCACCGATGTGGACATCGCCGGCCTCGACGCCGGGCTCAGCGAGCGCCTCGACTGGGCCAAGCGCTCGATCTCGCTGCCCGCCGGACGGTATGAGACGCTGCTGCCGCCGACCGCCGTATCCGACCTGATGATCTACCTGTACTGGTCGGCCGGGGCCAGGGACGCGGCGGACGGGCGGACGGTGTTCAGCAAGGCCGGCGGCGGGACCCGGGTCGGCGAGCAGCTGACGACGCAGCCCGTCACGCTGTCCAGCGATCCGCTGGCGGCTGGGCTGCGGTGCGCGCCGTTCGTCATCGCGCACGCGTCCGGGCCCGACTTCTCGGTCTTCGACAACGGGCTGCCGCTGCGCTCGACCGCCTGGATCCAGGATGGCGCGCTGGCCGCCTTGCACTCCTCACGGCACTCCGCCGAACTGGCCGGGCTGCCGGTCACCCCCGCCATCGACAACCTGATCCTCGCCACCTCGGTGGCCGGAGCACCGACGATGGAGGAGATGATCGCGTCCACCGGCCGCGCGCTGCTGCTGACCTGCCTGTGGTACATCCGCGAGGTCGATCCGCAAGTACTGCTGCTCACCGGCCTCACCCGGGACGGGGTCTACCTGGTGGAGGACGGCGAGGTGGTGGGAGCGGTGAACAACTTCAGGTTCAACGAGTCGCCGGTGGGCATGCTCGGGCGGCTGCTGGAGGTCGGCGCCACCGTGCCGACGCTGCCGCGTGAATGGGGCGACTACTTCAACCGGGCCGCGATGCCGCCGCTGCGGGTCGAGGGCTTCAACATGTCCTCGGTAAGCCAGGCCAGCTGAACGTCACTGGTCCGGGATGACCCGGGTGACGTCGGCGAAGTGGCAGGCCACGGGATGGCCCTGACCTCGCTCGGTCAGCGTGGGTTCCTCCTGCGCGCAGATCTCCTGCGCCTTCCAGCACCGGGTACGGAACCGGCACCCGGACGGCGGCGCGATGGCGCTCGGCACGTCCCCGGTGAGCAGGATCCGCCGCCGCTGCCGCTCGATGGCCGGGTCCGGCACCGGTACCGCTGACAGCAGGGCCTGCGTGTAGGGGTGCGACGGGGTCTCGTAGACCTGCGTGCCCGTGCCGATCTCGACGATCTTGCCCAGGTACATGACCGCTACCCGGTCGCAGATGTGCCGTACGACCGACAGGTCGTGCGCGATGAACAGGTAGGCGAGGCCGAGCCGGTCCTGCAGTTCTTCCAGCAGGTTGACGACCCCGGCCTGGATGGAGACGTCGAGCGCGGACACGGGCTCGTCGAGCACCAGTACCTTGGGGTCGAGGGCGAGTGCCCGGGCGACGCCGACACGCTGCCGTTGACCGCCGGAGAACTCATGCGGGAAGCGGTTGCGGTGCTCGGGGTTGAGGCCTACCAGCTCGAAGAGCCGGTCGACGCGCTCGGGGCCCGTCTTGCGGTCCCAGCGCCCGTGCACCCGCAGCGGCTCCGCCACGATCTCGCCGACCGGCATCCGCGGGTCGAGGGAGGCGTACGGATCCTGGAACACCACCTGCAGATGCTGGCGTATCGGCCGGAGCTGTTTGCGGCTCTGGCCGGTGAGCTCGGTGCCCCGATAGCGAACCGACCCCGAGGTCGCGGGCAACAGCTGGAGGACGGTTCGCGCGGTGGTCGTCTTGCCGCAGCCTGACTCCCCGACCAGGCCGAGGGTCTCCCGTTCCACCAGGTCGAAGGAGACTCCGCTGACTGCTTGGGCCTCGGCTATCTGGTGCCTGATCAGCTTGCCGCCGCGGATGGGAAAGTGCTTGACCAGGTCGTGGACTTCGATCAGCGTCCCATTGGCGGCCGCCGGTTGCGTGCCGTTTCCGTCTGCGGAGACCTCGGTCGAGACGAGAGCCGCGTCGGATCCTTCACTTTCGGTGTCGGCCCAGCTGGGAGCGAACAGGCCGGTGTCGCCGGGGGTGAGTTCCGCCGACCGGTGGCACGCGGTCGCGTGATCGGGGCCGACCCCGGTCAGCGCGGGCTCTTCGGTCAGGCAGCGCTGATAGGCGATCGGGCACCGAGGGGCGAACGGGCAGGCGGAGGGAAGGTTGAGCAGGGACGGCGGGCTGCCGGGTATCGGCCGCAGCGGACCGGAGTTCTTGGCGTCCAGCCGCGGCAGCGAGCCGAGCAGGCCGAGCGTATACGGCATCCGGGACTCGTAGAAAATAGCGTCCGCGGACGCGGTTTCGACCGGCTTGCCTGCGTACATCACCATGACCCGGTCCGCCATGCCGGCCACCACGCCGAGGTCATGGGTGATCAGGATCAGCGAGGCCTGCGTCTCATTCTTGGCGGCGCGGAGCGCCTCCAGGACCTGGGCCTGGATGGTCACGTCGAGCGCGGTCGTGGGCTCGTCGGCGATCATCACATCGGGATCGTTCGCCATGGCGATGGCGATCACGACACGCTGCCGCATGCCGCCGGACAACTCGTGCGGGTAGCTATCTGCCCGGTCGGCCGCTTTAGGGATGCCTACGATCTCCAGCAGTTCGATCGCGCGGCGGCGGGCTTCCTCCTTGGACGCTTTCCCGCGCGTCCAGATCGTCTCCGAGACCTGGTAGCCCACGGTGAACGCGGGGTTGAGCGAGGTCAGCGGGTCCTGAGGGATATAGGCGATGGTGCTGCTCCGGATCTTCGCCATCTCGTCCTCACGGAGCCCGACCAGTTCCCTGCCCATCAGGCGCACCGAGCCGGTCACGCGGGCGTACTTGGGCAGCAGGCTGAGCACGCCCAGCGCCACGGTCGACTTGCCCGACCCCGATTCGCCCACGATGCCGATGGTCTCGCCGCGCTCCAGCGTGAAGCTCAGGTCCCGGACCGCCCGGACGTCTCCATCCCTGGTCGGGAAGGTCACCGACAGCCCGGTCGCCTCGAGGAGCGCCGGGGCGAGCGGCCCGCTCACGTGCGTATCCGCTGGGTGGGGTCGAGGGCGTCGCGCAGCCCGTCCCCGACGAAGTTCACCGAGAGGATGGCCAAGACGAGGAAGATCGCCGGGAAGTAGAACAGCCAGGGCAGGGCGGTAGCGTCACCCTCGCCCGCGGCGATGAGACTGCCCAGGTCCACCTGCGGCGGCTGGATGCCAAGTCCGAGGAACGACAGCGCGGCCGCGATCAGCATCGCGTTGGCCACGGTCAAGGTGGCGTTGACCGCGACGACGCCCGCCGCGTTGGGGATCATATGCCTGAAGATGATGCGCCGGTCGGTGGCGCCGATCGCCCACTCCGCCTCGATGAACTCACGTTCTCGCAGGGACAGGAACGTGCCTCGCACCAGCCGGGCCAGGTAGGTCCAGAGCAGGAGCGCGAGCAGGAGCGCGACAAAGACCCAGCCGTTGGCCTGCTTGCTGAACTTGTTGGACAGCACGAGCAGGACCGCGAGCAGAGGCACCACGAGGATCAGGTCGGTGAAACGCATCAGCGCCGCATCGGCCCACCCGCCGTAGTACCCGGCCGCGGCCCCGATCAGGGTCCCGATCACGGTGGCGAGCACGGCGACCACGAGGGCGGTCTTGATCGACGTCGCCGTGCCCTGGAGCACCTGCGCGAAATTATCGTGGCCGATCGGATCCGTGCCGAAGGGATGCTGCCACGTGGGCCCGGTCCCGAACTGGTTGGTGATGTCCGTGTAGTTGTACTTCCAGAACACCGGCACGATGGTGGATACGAGCAGCAGGAACACGAAGATGCCGAGGCCCACCAGCGCCATCCGGTGGTGGAAGAAACGATCCGTCACCATCTTCAGCTGGCTGCGGCTCTTGATGGTGAGCCCCTCGCGGGCCGCCTCCAGCTGGTCGGGGGTCAGCGTCTCGGAGGACAACTCGGCCGGCGTCAGCGTGCCCGAGCCGCGTATCTCGGTTCCCGGCGCGCCGCCGATGACCTCGCCGTAGTGCGGCGCCCCCTCCGGCATGAACGAATGGCCAAACGGGTCGGGTTGCGGCTCAGGCATAGCGGATCCTCGGGTCCAGCAGTCCGTAGACCAGGTCTGCGATGATGTTGAAGATGATCACGGCGGTGGCCGCGACCATCAGCCAGGCCTGCACCACGTACACGTCCGGGCTCACCGGGCCGGTCAGGCCGCCGAGCAGGAAGCGGCCCATGCCCTCCCAGCCGAACGCGATCTCGGTGATCAGCGCGCCGCCTATGATGGTCGCGAAGTCGAGCGCGATCACCGTGGTGATCGGGATGAGGGCGTTCCTGAGCGCGTGCACGTAGAGCACCCGGCGCGGGGACAGTCCCTTCGCGCGGGCGAGGCGCACGTAGTCGGCGTTGAGGACGTCGAGCATGGAGGCGCGCTGGTAGCGGCTCCAGCCGGCGTAGGTGACGAGGGCCAGGGTGATCACGGGCAGCACGGTGTGCGCGAATGAGTCGGTGAACACGGGCCACGCGCCGGTCGTGCCCGGCGTGTTCTGGCCGATCGTGTAGAGCACCGTGTGCCCGGCGGCGTTGTTCACGTCGACGGCGAGGAAGTCCTTGAGCAGGATCGCGACGACGAAAACGGGCGTGGAGTAGAACAGGTACGCCACGCCGGTCATCGTGTGGTCGAGGATGCTGTACTGCTTGATGGCGCTCATGACCCCGATGAGGACGGCCACGATCGCGGCCAGGATCGTCGCCGGGACCACCATCCTGAGCGTGACCAGAAGGCGAACGCCGAGCTGGGCACCCACGTCCTGGCCGGTGGTGCTGGTCCCGAAGTCACCGTGCAGCATGCCGGTCAGCCAGGTCCAGTAGCGCTCGAGCAACGGCTGGTTCAGGCCCAGCTGGACCCTGGCGGCCTGGATCGTGGCCGGGGAGACGTGCGGGTTCGCTTTCAGCGCAGCCAGCGGGTCCCCGGACACGGCGACCAGGAGGAACACCAGGAAGCTGGCCACGAGCAAGGTGACGAGCCCGGCCAGGCAGCGCCGCAGGATGTATCCGCCCATAGCTACCTCCGAACCGTCGCAGGGCCGACCTGGTACCCGTCAGCCCGCGCCGCCCCCGGCCCGCGGGGGGCCGGGGGCCGAGCGCGGTGCGGCCTCACGCGGCCTTTTCCCCCCAGACCTGGGCGTTCCACGGGACGCCGTAGTTGGTGGGGTTGGGGATGATGTTGCCGAAGGTGTTAGTCCAGCTGTACAGCTGGGGCGACTCGAACAGCGGCAAGGTGACCATGTCCTTCCACAGGAGCGCGTCGACCTGGTTGTACAGGCTCGCCGCCTGGGCCTGGTTGACGGTGGACTCCGCCTGGGTCAAGAGGGTGTCCACCTGCTTGTCCGAGTAGTGGTCCCAGTTCTGCCCGCAGTTCGCGGTGTTGGTGTAGGAGCAGTAGATCGACACGTTCCCCGAGGCGAACGGCGTCGACACCCACGCGAACTGGGTGATGTCGAATTCGCCCTTGGGGAGGACGGTGCCGAACAGCGTGTTCGCGTTGTAGTTCTGGATGTTGATCTTGATGCCGATGGCCTTCATGTCGGCCTGGAATAGCTGCTCGATCTCGGCCCGGACCGCGTTGCCGGTGGTGGTCGAGATGCCGAACGTCAGGTCCTTACCCGCTAGCGGCCCGAAGTTCGGGTGGAAGTAGCCGTCCGAGCCCATCGTCATGTTCGACTGCTTGAGCAGCGTTGTGGCCATGCTGGGGTTGTAGTCCCCGTAACCGCCGCTGGTGTTCTGGTACTGCGGCTGGATGGGCATCCAGATCCGGTTCTGCAGCGGCTGGATCTTATCGCTGAGCGGGGTGACGAGCCGCTGGACGATCTCCGCCCGGTTGGTGCCGTAGGCGATGGCGTGCCTGACGTTGGCCAGCGCCAGGTACGGGTTGGACTGGTTGAAGTCGATGTGCTGGAACTCCAGGCCGGGGATCACGGTGGTGGTGGTGTTCGGGATGCTACTGACCCCGTCTTTGAAGGCCACGGAGGCCGCGAGCGGGTTGGCCAGGTTAACCTCGCCGTTCTGCATGGCGGGGGGAATCTGGGTGTCGTCGAGGATGAAGCGGTAGATCTCCTTGCTCAGCTTGGGGGGGACGCCCCAGTAATGCGGGTTGGGCACCTCGACCAGGTCCTCGCCCTGGGTGTAGCTCTGGATCTCGTAGGGACCGCCGGACACCTGGACCGCCGGGCCGAAGTTCTGGAAGCCGTCGTTGAAGCCGACCTTGGACGCGATGTGCGCGGGGATCATCGGCGCGAACATGCTCTTCCAGTCGCCGAACGGAGACGAGAAGACCACGGTAGCGGTCTTGCCGTTGTTGGAGCTGGTCACCGACTTGACCGAGCTGTAGCCGGCCGTGCTCGCGGGCAGGAAGGCCTTGCCGCCGACATCCTTGAACGCGGGGTTGCCGCTTTGCGCCTGCCAGTTGTAGATGAAGTCCTCAGCGGAGATGGGCACTCCGTCGGACCAGGTGGCCTTCGGGTTGATCTGGTACACGACCGTCTGCGGGTTCTCGCTGGTGACCGTGGCGCTCGTGACGACGTTGGTGTCCAGCGCCAGGCCGACGTTCGGCTGGGGGATGTAGACCGAGGGCCACACCTGGTCCAGGATCTCCTGCAGCACGAACTCGCTGTCGTTCGCCTGCAGGATGTTGAAGCCGGCCACGTCCTCATCCAGCGCGTAGGTCAGGGTGCCGCCGCTCTTCACGGCGCCGGCTGAGGCCGTCGCCGAGGACGAACTGCTGCTGGTGCTGCTGCAGGCCGCCATCCCGGTAACGCAGGCGATAGCGAGGAGGGCTGCGCCGCCCCTCCGTGTCGTAAATCTGATCATCGCCCGCCGCCCTTCGACGTGAGTTGTACCGAGGGAGCCTGCGTGCCGCCGATGCGGCGACCGCATGGTGGTCGTCGGGTCATTTAGTTCGCCTTCCTCCAGTCGTGCCGGGAGTTCCTGCCGGTGTTCCTGGGCCGGCCGTCAGTGAGGCGAGCGTAACGGCGTCAAATGGAGTTTTCCTCTCCAGAATTATCACGGTTTGTCATCGATACCTCAAGAGCGGGGCATCTTCTTGACGTCGGCGGTCAACAGCTCTTGACGTCGGCGGTCAGCAGCCGAGCCGGACTGATATACCTTGCCCGCCTGTGAGCAAGCTGCCGGAAGCCGGACGCGCCAGGTGCGGCCGTCCGGTGCCCCAGCCTGACGGGCTCGTCCACCCCCAGCTGTGCCGACTCTCACGGTCCAGCGCATGGTCGCCAGGTTTGGCGCTCGGGCATACCGTGGAAGGGTGAGGTTGGGTCACGCAGGCCGCGGGCGGTCGCGGGTGCACGTCGTGACGCAGGCACCGCGCTCGCGGTCCGAGGACATCAACTTCCGGCAGCGCAGGTACCTGCTGATGATGGGCATCCGGGCCGTCTGCTTCGTCATCGCCGTGGTTATGTTCGTCAATCACCTGGGCTGGCTCGTCGTGATCCCGGCCGTCGGCGCTATCTTCATTCCGTATTTCGCGGTGGTACTCGCCAACGGCGGCCGGGAGCCGGGCAACACCCGCGGCTTCATGGAGTACCAGCCCAAGCTGCCCACCGCCCGTAACCCGGCCGGCCCGTCGCCGGAAAACGGCCATCGGCCCGCGCGGCCGGGCGGCAGCGACAACTGATTCCCCTGCTCAGGCTCTGCCCGAGATCCGGTTGTAATTGGGTCTTGACACACTAGGGGGTGTTTCCGTGTAGCATTCATATCGGTGCTCTGGTCCCCCGTCGGAGCACCGCTGCCGGCGTTCCGGGCCCCCGTCGGAACGCCGATGATCGCGACGCCGGGTGGTTTGCCCCCGTAGCCACCCGGCGT
>Ga0209415_10014751_pt1 | contig 12741 bp, 11 predicted proteins | sample PeaSoiSIISIP2007_FD_187696 | JGI IMG/M metagenome (GOLD analysis project Ga0209415, IMG submission 187696) | Peat soil microbial communities from Weissenstadt, Germany - SII-SIP-2007 (SPAdes) (version 2) | ecosystem: Environmental > Terrestrial > Soil > Wetlands > Peat | place: Germany...
CGCAGCCGCGCCCCGTTCGGCATCGAGATGAACCTCCTGGCCGAGGAAGGCGCGCTGCCCGAGCAGGTCGACAAGGTCATGGTCGATTTCGGCTATCCGATCGGCCCGTTCGCGGTCGCCGATTTGTCGGGCCTCGATATCGGCTACGACACCAGGAAGCGCCGCGCCGAGCAGAACCCGAACTACCGCAAGATGCCGATCGCCGACCGCATCGTCGAAGCGGGCAGGCTCGGCCAGAAGAATGGCAAGGGCTGGTATCGCTACGAGCCGGGCGACCGCACCCCGCACCCCGACCCGGAGGTGACCCGCATCATCAAGGAGACCGCGGCCGAGATGGGAATCCCGCAGCGCGAATTCGGCGCCGACGAGATCCTGAAGCGGCTCTTGTTTGCGAGCGTCAACGAGGCGTGCAAGCTGCTCGACGAAGGCAAGGCGTTGCGCGCCAGCGATGTCGATGTGATGTGGCTGCACGGCTTTGGCTTCCCGCGCTATCGCGGCGGGCTGATGTACTGGGCCGACACGATCGGGGTGCGCGAGGTCTACAACCAGATTGCCGCCTGGCATCAGCGCTACGGCGAGCGCTGGGCGCCCTCGCCCCTCTTGCGCCGCCTCGCCGAGGCCGGCACCCCGCTTAGGGAGGCGAAGGGCAATCGGCCGGCGTGATTTTTGCGGGCCCTTTGGCTGAACCGAGTGGAGGCTTGACATGACCAGGGTGGAACTCGATGCGGTGTTGGCGCGGCTCGGGCTCGATGTGCCGGAGGCGGAGCGCGAGGAGATCGCCGCAGCGACGCCGCTGCTCGAAGATGTGCAGAAGCGGCTGCGCCCGCCCGGCGGACGCGATGTCGCCGCCGAACCATCGCACGTCGTGCGCTTCCCGGAGGGCTGAGCGATGGTGCCCGATTACCTGACGATCGCCGAAGCCGCGCGGCTCATCGAAAAGCGCGAATTGTCGCCGGTGGAGCTCGTCGACAGCCGGCTCGACCGCATCGCACGGCTCGACGGCAGGCTCAACAGCTTCATCCGCGTGCTCGCCGACGCGGCGCGCGCCGATGCCCGAGCGGCCGAAGCGGAGATCGCCGGCGGCAAGTACCGCGGGCCGTTGCACGGCATCCCGCTCGGCCTCAAGGACATCTACGAGACCGCCGGGGTCGCCACGACCGGCCATTCCAAGGTCATGCAGGACCATGTGCCGAAGGCCGACGCCTTCTCGGTCACCCGGCTGCGCGCGGCCGGCGCGATCATCATGGGCAAGCTCGCGACCCATGAATTCGCGCTCGGGGGTCCCTCCTTCGACCTGCCCTGGCCGCCGGCGCGCAACCCGTGGGATACGGCCCGTTTCACCGGCGGCTCGTCGAGCGGCACCGGCGCCTCGGTCGCCGCCGGCCTCGTGCTCGGCGGCACCGGCAGCGACACCGGCGGCTCGATCCGCGGCCCCGCCGCCTATTGCGGGCTCGCCGGGATCAAGCCGACCTACGGCCTCATCAGCCGGATGGGCATCCTGCCGCTGGCGTTCTCGCTCGACCATGCGGGGCCCCTTGCGTGGAACGCCGAGGATTGCGCGATCCTCCTGCAGGCGATGGCCGGGCACGACCCGGCCGATCCGGGGAGCGCCCACCATCCGATCCCCGACTACCGCGCCGCGCTTGCCGGCGGGGTCAAGGGGCTGCGCATCGGGCTCGTCCGCCATTTCTACGAGCGCGATAACGAGGCGAACGCCGCGACGCGGGCGGCGATCAGCGCAGCGGCGCAAACCCTCGAAGGGCTAGGCTGCACGGTCCGCGAGCTGACCCTCTCGCCGCTCGCCGATTGGGCGGCGTGCGGCATGGCGATCATGCAGTGCGAGGCCTACGCGATCCACGAGGCCAATCTGCGCACGCGCTTTACCGATTACGGCGAGATTTTCCGCGACCGCATGGCCTTGGCCGGCCTCGTCACCGGCGCGGATTACGTGCAGGCCCTGCGCCGCCGCCGCGAACTGGTCGACGAGCTCGACCGGGCGATGGCCGACCTCGATCTCGTGATGACCGCCGCCGCGCTGAGCGAGGCGCCGATGATCGACGCGGTCCCCAAATTCGCGATCCTCGAACGCCCGAGCCTGACGATCGCGTTCAACGTGACCGGCAGCCCGGCGATGTCGGTGTGCTGCGGATATACGGATACGGGGCTGCCGCTGTCGTTCCAGATCGTCGGCAAGCGCTTCGCCGATGCCACCGTGCTGCGCGCGGCCCACGCCTACGAGCGGGCGACCCCGTGGCGCGAGAGACGGCCGACGCTGTAGCCGCTGGAAGGAGGATCCGATGAAGGTGCTGAAAGGCGCGCGGCTGATCGACGGCACCGGCGCGGCGCCGGTCCACGGTGCGACGATCGTGATCCGCGACAAGCGCATCGAGGCGGTCACGACGCGCAGCCAGAGCGACTTTCCGGGTGATGCGGAGATCATCGACGTCGCCGGCATGACCATCCTGCCTGGGCTCATCGACTGTCACGACCACATGGCCAATCACCGCTACGATCTGGCGCATCGCTGGCGGCTCGACGAGCCGCAAAGCACCCGCCACCTGCGCACCGCCGCGGTGCTGAAAAATACCCTCGCCGCCGGCTACACGACGATCCGCGATGCGGCCGGGTGTGATGTTGGGTTCAAGCGCGCCATCGAGGAGGGGCTGATCCCGGGCCCGCGGCTGGTGCTGTCCTTGTCGATCATCTCGCCGATCGGCGGGATCGGCGACGCGGTCAGCCCGTCGGGTCTGCCGCTCGACGATTGCTGCTGCATCCCCGGCGATCCCTTATTGCCGGAGAGCGTCGTCAACAGCCTGGCGGACGTGCGGCCGGTAGTGCGCCGGATGGTGCGGGCCGGCGCCGACGTCATCAAATGCGCGACGACCGGCGGCGCCAGCTCGCGGCCGGGGCATGGGCCGCGCGACGGCGCCTTCAACCTCGACGAGATGCAGGCCCTGGTCGACGAGGCGCAGGCGCTCGACCGCCGCGTCATGTGCCATGCATTGGGCGGCCGCGGGCTCGATATCGCGATCGAGGCGGGGGTCAATTCGATCGAGCACGGCAGCTATCTCGATGAAGATCCCCGCCATCTCGAACGCATGGCCGAGCGCGGCATCTTCTTCGTGCCGACCCTCCTCGTTTACGAATACCACAGGAAATCGCCGCAGCCGCATGTCCGCGAACGCGCCCAGGCACTGCGTGAGCATCACATCGCGAGCATCAAGCAGGCGCTCAGGCTCGGTGTCAAAATCGTCGCCGGCACCGATGCCGGCGGGCACGGCCATCCCGCCAATGCCGGCGAGCTTTCATGCCTGGTCGAGGCCGGCATGACCCCGATGCAGGCGTTGCAGGCGGCGACCGGCTGGGCCGCCGAATGCCTCGGCCAGGAGGCCGATCTCGGCACGCTGGAGCCCGGCAAGCTCGCCGATCTCGTGGTTGTCGCCGGCGATCCGCTGGACGATATCGGCATCTTGCGGGATATCGCGAAGATCAGGCTGGTGCTCAAGGGCGGGGAAATTGCCGCCGACCGATTGAGCCCGGTGTGATCTTTTACTGCTGGTCGGCGGCGATCCAGTCGCGGCCTTCTTGCGCGCGGACCGTGGCGAAAACGCGGATGTCGCCGGGGATCAGGAAGCGCAGCGCATTGACCGTATGTCTGATCCACCCGACATCGGTCACCACGGCGATCCGCGCCCATTGTGGGGACGGCTCGATCGCTGTCTGCAAATCATCCCACGCAGCACCCGGGAAGCGCGAGCTGAGTTCGTAATAGAGCCGGATCTTGTCGTGCCGGCTGAGGGTTTCCTGGACCGCCGGGACAAGCACCCGATCGCAGTCGTTTCTGGTCACCTTTCCTGTCGCGAGAATACCCACAACATCGTCAGGAAGGCCTTCGATAAGCGAGATCATGGGCCGCTTCCATCTTTAATGTTACCGGCCGATGGACCCAAGCGACCCGCCAGAGCAGCAAGCCCGGCGGGCCGCCAGCACAAGCGACTAGAACCGGACCTTCATCGAGGTCTGCAGGGTATAGGCATCGCCCCGCGTGTTCGACACGACCTGGCGATGACCCCAGGCGCCCTCGATCCCGAGATCGACAAACGCAACCGGGCTCCAGATCAGGTTGAGATGCGTCAAGCTGAGCTCCTTGTTGACCGCTCCCCGGCCGCCGGCCTGGATCAGGGCGGGGACATCGTTGTGGTTCATGCTGAAATCGACGTCCGAGCGCAGCTGGTCGGTCCACCAATGCTCGTAGTAGATGCGGGCCGAATATTCGGTGATCGTCTTGGCCAGCACCGATGCATCGTACGCCGCCCGGGACGTGCTGAATTTCGACCGGCTGTCGGTGGCGTTGACCGCATCGCCGGCGATGGCGCCGCCGAAATTGGTCGCCAGCCCGACGCCGTTGCCGATCTGGTCGCCGAAGCCATCGCCGCCGGCGATGCCACCGCCGATGCTGTCCTTGCCCCAGGTAAAGAAATGGCCCGAAATCCCCCCGCCATACCCGAGGTATTGCTTGGTGAGGAAGCGGCCGTCGTTCAGGGTGTAACCAACCGTCGCCACGCCGAACTGCAGGTGGCCCCAGGGCTGATCGACGCGCAGGCGCCCGACAAAGGTCGGCATCAAATCCTGCCCGACGTTGAAAAACGCCGCATTGCCGAGGCACGAATTGGTGATGTTGTTCGATGTGGTGGTGGCGCTACCGGCGATGGTGCCGGTCCCCGTTGTCGTCGCCGCGATGGCCGGCGAGGTCAAGGCGGCGCAGGAGGCCGAGGTCGGGATCTGGTTGGCGTCGGTATAGTACGTGCCGAACGGCCCGGCGACGAGCGGGTTCGGGTTCTCCGCCGCGACCGCCGCCGCCCAGCCGTTGGACAGCGGATAGGTGTAGCGCACCTGCGGCGTGCGGGCGACGAAGTTGCTGCCGGTCTGGCCGCCGAAATCGAGCAGGGTGGGCGAGGAATCGTTGTCGACGAAGGTGCCCGTCGTCTGGCCCGCGAGCAGGCCGGCGAAGGTGGCATAGCCTTCGCGCAAGCGCGGGATGTAGCCGTTGACGCTGCCCTGGTTGACGTTGAGGATCGTGTTGGTGTTCGACGCCGAGAAATCGAACGAGACAAAGGCCTTGATCTCGCCCCAGGGGCTCGGCTGGCGGACATCGAGGAAGATCTGCGACTGCTTGCCCGACATGATCCATTCCGAGCTGCGCGATGCCGCGACACCGGCGGCCCCCGCGGCGACCGGATTGGTCGATGACGGTTTCAGCGGAATGTTCGGCAGATTGCCGGTGCCGCCCTGCCCGTCGGTGAAGGTCTCGTTGAACGATCCGGTGCCGTTGAGCGCGCCGCCGGTCGCCGCGCCTTTCATGTACCACAGCACCGACCCGACGGCCTGGCCGCCGACGCGCATCGAGGTGTCGGTGCCGGGGATCAGGAACGAGCGCGGGAAGCTGCCGACGCCGATCGGCCCTGCGGCCGGCCCGGTGGATGGCCCGGCCTGCGACAGCTGGTCGAGGCGTTGCTGGAGGAGTTCCTGGTTGGCGCGCAAATCCGCCAGCTCATCGGCCTTGGCCGCCGGCGGGCACGCCAACAGCGCGATCGCGGCGGTCAATCCGCCGAGCGCCGCCACGGTGGCGATAGTCCGGTTTTTGATCATTGCTCCCCCAAACATCAAACGTTGCGGTTGTCCGCGCGAAGAACACGCGTTCCTCCGGCCGCATGATATTGCGCGTAGCGCGGCGATCAAGCGCGCTTTGTTCGCCCAGTGGTGTTTTCGTCGCAGCGTGGCTAGACTGCAACATATGAACATATGAGCCGCCGTGCCGCGCCGGCGCTGGCGATGGGGCGCGGGGTTGCCTCGCGCCCGCCTAGAACTTGAAGCCGAGCCGCGCTCCCGCGCTGGTTATGCCGGCGTTGCGCGGAGCGAGGTTGGCGTTCGAGATGTGATCGAGCAGCGCCGAGATGCTGACGATCGGGGTGATCTGATAACCAAGTTCCGCGCTCTCCCGGAACAGCACCGTCGACCCCAACAGCTTGCGGCCGGGCGGCGGCACCGTTGCCTTTGTCCCGGTAAAGCCATCCTGGACCGCGCCGCCGAGGCTGCCATTGACATAGAGCGCGCCGCCGCCGAACAGGCTGGGAACCAGCGTCCATCCCCAGGTCAGCCCGAGATACCCGTCGCTGGTATTGCCGGAGGTGTTGATGTCGGCGCCGATATGGGGTCGCGGCGAACCGATGATGCTCAGCATATCGGGCGAAGTGAACAGCATCTCGAGGTTGACGTCGGCGCCGCCCTCGACGTGATGCGTGAGAAAGCCGAGATCGTGGCCGAGCACGCCAATTTTAACTTCGTCGACGAGTTTTGTCTGCGCCGCCGCCCGGGTCGGCGCGAGGGCGAGCGAGGCGGCGACGCCAAGTGCGGCGAGCGCGAGGATCCGCGGGGCGGGAATCAATTCTGTCTATCTCCAGAAGCGCTCATGCGGGGCGATTGAATTCGCCGGCAGGTTAGCGCGCCGCGGCGGCGCTTGCCAATGGGGTTCGGGCGCGATTGGGGATCGCGCTGTCAACCGAACGGATTGAACGCCTTCAGCCGCGCCGACCACCCGTGGCGACCCAGCTCGCGCCGCAAAACCGCGGAATCGGTCACCCAATTGAGCTGCAGCACCCGCCGCTCACCGCGATGCGGCTGATGGCCGTGGAAGGACGCATCGCTGCGCCGAAACGCGACCATCGTGCCGGCGAGCGGGGCGATCTCGGCGACGCAATCCGCGAGATCGTCAGCACGGCGCAACAGCCGAAGCCGGCCGGCTTCAACTTCCCATACCGGGTTCATGTAGAGGAGGAGCGTGATCAGCTTTGTCGTCGAATCGGTGTGGATCCGGCCGTCCTTGCCGTCGCTCCTGCCGCGCACCGTGATCATCGTCGGTCGGCCCGCCAGATCGATCGCGAATTTCCGCTCGATCTCGTGTCGCAGCTCGTCGCCTTCAAGCTCGCCGGCGAGCCCGGCGAAGGCGGCGCCGAACGAGAGCCCGCCGAGCGGAAAGCTGCCGTGCCGCCGAACCTCCGGAAAATCGGCGAGAAGCGCCGGCAGATGTTCGCCGCGGATGAAATTGTCGACGACGACGAACTCGAACGGGTCGCGCCGCAACGGGCTCGCCTGCAGGCGCTCTAGGTCGAGGATCATCGCCGGTACGCTGCTTCGTGTCGCATTCCGGGCAGACTACTCGGGGATCGCGCAATTCGCAAAAGCCCCTCGCGGCGGCGGCCGGGCTGGGTTAGAGGTAAGCTACCGCCCGCAACCGGCAGCAGGGGTCATGGAACAGCGTTGGGGCCTGCCCCTCATCGCCTGGCCGTCGCGGCTGCGCCCGAACGCCTGGGACCTTGTCGCACTCCCGCTGGTGCTCGGTGCGCTCGGGCTGGTCGCCTGGGGCGGCATGGCGATGGGCGCGCATTACCAGATCGGCGATGCGCTGCCGATCAGCCTCGATCCCTGGCGGCTGCCGGAATATGCGCTGCGCACGGTCTTGCGCATGGCCGCCGCGCTCGTCGCCTCGCTGGTCTTCAGCCTGATCTACGCAGCGCTGGCGGCCAAAAGCCGGCAGGCCGAAAAAATCCTGATCCCGGTGCTCGACGTCCTCCAATCGGTGCCGATCCTCGGGTTCCTGTCGATCACCGTGACCGGCTTTATCGCGCTGTTTCCCGGCCGGCTGCTCGGCGTCGAATGCGCCGCGATCTTTGCGATCTTTACTTCGCAAGCCTGGAACATGACGTTCAGCCTGTACCAGTCGCTGCGCACCGTGCCGGTCGAGCTGATCGAGGCGGCGCGGATGTATCACCTTTCGGCCTGGCAGCGCTTTTGGCGGCTCGAGGTACCGCACGGCGTGCCGGCGCTGGTGTGGAACATGATGATGTCGGTCTCGGGCGGCTGGTTCTTCGTCGTCGCCTCGGAGGCGATCACGGTATCCGGCCAGTCGATCATGCTGCCCGGCATCGGCTCCTACATCGCCACCGCGATCGAACAGCGCAATCTCGGCGCGATCGGCTATGCCGTCCTGGTCATGCTCGTCGTGATCCTGCTCTACGACCAGCTCTTGTTCCGGCCGCTCCTCGCGTGGTCGCGCAAATTCGTCGGCGACCCGCGGGCCGATGAGGATTTTGTCCGGCCGTGGTTTCTGCTCGTGCTGCAGCGCGCCCAGTTGTTCGACCTCGTGCAATCGGGTGTGCTGGCGATCAACCGTGCCGTCGACCACGGCATCGGCGCGCTGGCGCGCGCCGCGCCGGGCGGGCGTTCGGAACGTCAGAGCTCGCCGCTGTTCGAGCATCTGTTCGACGCGGTGATACTGGCGCTGGCCGGCGCCGCAATTATCTGGATCGCGGTGTTCATCCGCGCGAGCGTTGAGCCGTCCGAGATCGGCTGGGTTTTCGTGCTCGGGCTGGTCACCGCGACGCGGGTGCTGGTGCTGATCGCGCTTGCCTCGCTGATCTGGGTGCCGATCGGGGTGTGGATCGGGTTGCGCCCGCGGATCGCCGACCGGGCCCAGCCGATCGTGCAGTTCCTGGCGGCGTTTCCGGCCAATCTGTTCTTTCCGGTGGCGGTCGTGCTGATCCTGCGTTTCCGCGCCAATCCCGAGGTCTGGCTCAGCCCGCTGATGATCCTCGGGACCCAGTGGTATATCCTGTTCAACGTGATCGGCGGCACCATGGGCCTGTCGGCCGAACTGCAGCTCGCGGCCGGCAATCTCGGGGTGCGCCGGCTGTTGTGGTGGCGGCGGGTCATCCTGCCGGCGATCTTCCCGGCCTATGTCACAGGTGCCGTCACCGCGGCCGGCGGCGCATGGAACGCCAGCATCGTCTCCGAGGTCGTGCAATGGGGCGATACGACCTTGCGCGCGACCGGTCTCGGCGCCTACATCACGCGATGGACGGCCGAGGGCGACGCCGCCCGCATCGCCCTCGGGATCGGGGTGTTGTGCCTCTACGTTCTGGCCTTCAACCGGCTGCTGTGGCGGCGGCTTTACAATCTCGCCGCCGAGCGGCTGCGGCTCGACTGAGAGGGTTGCCGGATGGTCGATGTTCTCGCCGAACGGAACGCACCGCCGGGGCTGGCGACAGCGCCGCTGTTGCGCGCCATCGCGCTCAGCAAGACCTATCGCACCCCCGACCATAGTGGCCGGCTGGTCCTCGAACGCATCGACTTTGCGCTGCGCGAGGGCGAGATCGTCGCGATCCTCGGCAAATCCGGTTCCGGCAAATCGACCTTCCTGCGCTGCCTCGCCGGCCTCATCGCGCCGAGCGAGGGCCGGGTCGAGTATCGCGGCAGCCCGGTCACCGATCCGGTGCAGGGTCTGGCGATGGTGTTCCAGAGCTTTGCGCTGTTTCCCTGGCTGACCGTGCTCGGCAATGTCGAATTGGGTCTCGAGGCGCAGGGCGTCTCCGCCGCCGAGCGGCGTCGGCGCGCGGTCGAGGCGATCGACCTGATCGGCCTCGACGGCTTCGAGAACGCCTATCCGAAAGAGCTGTCAGGCGGGATGCGGCAGCGCGTCGGGTTTGCCCGCGCCCTCGTCGTCAACCCCGATATCCTCTTGCTCGACGAGCCGTTCTCGCAGCTCGACGTCTTGACCGCCGAGACCCTGCGCAACGATTTGTCGGAATTGTGGACCCAGCGGCGGATCCCGACCAAGGGGATCCTCATGGTGTCGCACAACATCGAGGAGGCGGTCGAGATGGCCGACCGCATCCTCATCTTCAGCAGCGACCCCGGCCGGATCAGCGCCGAGGTGCCGATCGCGCTGTCGCAGCCGCGGGCGCCCGACAGCCCGCCGTTCCGCCAGATCGTCGACCAGGTCTACACGCTGTTGACGACGATGCCGGGGCGCGACGGGCGGCGCGGCGCCAAACCCGAGCCGATCGGGCTCGGCTATCGCCTGCCCGATGCCGCGGTGCAGCAAGTCTCCGCGCTGATCGAGCGGCTGACCGAGCCGCCCTACAATGGCCGCGCCGACCTGCCGCACCTCGCCGACGAGGAAAACCTCGTCGTCGACGAGCTCTTCCCGATGATCGAGTTCATGCAGCTCTTGGGCTGGGCCCATGTCAGCGGCGGCGATATCGAGCTGACCGCGGGCGGGCGCGTTTATGCCGCGGCCGACATGCTGCCGAGGAAGCAGATGTTCGCCGACGCCTTGATGAAGCACGTGCCGCTCGCCGCCCATATCCGCCGCGTGCTCGACGAGCGCCCCGGGCACCGCGCCCCGCGCGCCCGCTTCCTGCGCGAGCTCGAGGACCATCTCTCCGAAGAAGAGGCCGAGCGGGTGCTCGAGACCGCGATCAACTGGGGCCGCCACGCCGAAATCTTCGCCTACGATTACGATGACGAGGTGCTCAGCCTTGAGAATTTCTGACCCGTGGATCTTTGGGGCGCGAAGTGGCGGGACAACACAAACACCCCTTGCCCGGGTCAAGCCCGGGCAAGGGGTTGTTGGGGCAGTCATGCGCAGGCGGTGGATGGCACAGAGGCTGTTACGGCTTATGATGGCGCCGGCTAGAGGTGTGGCGTGGTTGAACGATTGATCTCGACAGCTTCCGGGGACGGACCAGGCGGACAGGGGCTCGATGCGGCGGTCATTGCGCTGCGCCGGGGCGAACCGGTTCTGCTCGACGGGCGCGACTCCGCAATCCTCGCCCTCGCCGCCGAATTCGTCACTGACGCCAATCTCGCGCGCCTGCGCGCCGTGTCGCGCCGGCCGCTGCGCATGGTGCTGACCCGGCGCCGCGCGGTGGCGCTGGGCCTGGCCCGGCGCGAAGCCGCCCCGGGGGCGCTGTCGGGCGCGGTATCGATCGCCGTGGCGCCGGACTTGTCCGCCGCGGTCATTCGCAACCTTGCCGATCCGGCGGCCTCGCTCGGCGTAGAGCCGCCCGGGCTCGGCACCGAACCGGCGATGGCAGAGGGGGGCGAATTGGCCGCCGTCGCGCTTGCCCGGCTCGCCGCGCTCCTGCCGGCCGCGCTGGTCCAGCCGCTCGCCGCCTCGGAAGCGGCGCTGGCCCGACGGCGCACCGATTTCGCGGTTGTCGCGTCCGAGGCGGTGCTGACCCGCCGCGCCGCTGCGGTCGGCGTGACGCGCGTTGCCGAGGCACGGGTCCCGCTAGCCGAGGCTGAAGATGCCCAGCTCATCGCGTTTCGCCCGGGCGATGGCGGCACCGAGCATCTCGCGATCGTGATCGGCAAGCCGGACCCGGCGGCGCCGGTTTTGGTGCGGCTCCATTCGGAATGCTTCACCGGCGACCTCCTGGCCAGCCTCAGGTGCGATTGCGGCGACCAACTGCGCGGCGCAGTCGCCGCGATCACCAAGACCGGCGGCGGGGTTCTATTATACCTCGCCCAGGAAGGCCGCGGCATCGGCCTCATCAACAAGCTGCGCGCCTATCAGTTGCAGGATGCTGGGTTCGACACGGTCGACGCCAACGAGCAGCTCGGCTTCGAGGTCGACGAGCGGGTCTATCTGCCGGCGGCCGAAATGCTCCGGCAGCTCGGGTTCGTGACGGTCCGGCTCCTGACCAACAACCCCGAAAAGGTCGCCGCCCTCGACCGCTACGGCATCCATGTCGCAGAGCGCGTGCCGCACGTCTTCCCGGCCAACGGCCACAACGAGGGCTATCTGCGCACCAAGGCAACGCGCAGCGGCCATCTGTTGTAGCGCGGGCCCCTACTCGGCCGCTGCCCCCATCGCCCGGCGGGCGCCGAAGATCGCGGTGCCGACCCGGACATGGGTGGCGCCGAAGCGGATCGCGGTCTCGAAATCGGCGCTCATCCCCATGCTGAGCTGAAGGAGCCCGTTGCGCCGCGCGATTTCGCGCAACAGGGCGAAATAGGGTGCCGGCTCCTCGTGCTCCGGCGGGATGCACATCAGCCCGACGATCGGTAGATGGAGCCGCTCGCGGCAGTCGCGGATAAAACCGTCGGCGGCTGCCGGCAACACCCCGGCCTTCTGCGGCTCCTCGCCGGTGTTGACCTCGATGAAGCACGGCAGGCGCCGCCCGCTCCTCTCCATCTCGCGGGCCAGCGCCTCGGCGAGGCGGGGCCGGTCGACGGTCTCGATCACATCGCAATGGGCGACCGCGTCTCGGACCTTGTTGGTCTGCAACGGGCCGATCAGGTGCAGCGCGAGATCGGGAAATTCGCGGCGCAGCGTCGGAAATTTGCCGAGCGCCTCCTGCATGCGGTTCTCGCCAAAGATGCGCTGCCCCGCCTTCAGCGCAGCCCGCACCGCCTCGGCCGGATGGGTCTTGCTGACCGCGACCAGGGTGACTGCAGCTTCCGGCCGGCCGGCGGCGCGCGCGGCGGCCTCGATTCGGCCGCGAACGGCGGCCAGATTGCCGGCAATAATCTCCGACAGCGGTGCCTCTTCCATGTTGGCTCCATTCCTGGCACAAGGCTGCCCTTGGGGCGCCAGCCGGGTAGGGCGCGGCGCCAAGGGTCGGGACATGTCCGCTCGATATTACCGCCTGCTGTTGGGGGTTGCCGCAAGCCTTTCGTTGGCAAGCCTTTCGTTGGTGGTCGCGGGATGCGGCGCCAATCCCCCGGCGGACCCGGTCACCGGCGCTACGCCCGCCCCGACCGCCACCAGGAGCGCGGCCGATCCGATGGATACCGACGCCACCTTGTGGACGGTGCTGGGGCTCGCCAAACGCGAATCCGAGCAGCAGGTCGGGCCGCAGACCGGTAACACGGTGAGCCCGATCTTGTGGCAGGGGG
>Ga0209415_10014756_pt1 | contig 12738 bp, 12 predicted proteins | sample PeaSoiSIISIP2007_FD_187696 | JGI IMG/M metagenome (GOLD analysis project Ga0209415, IMG submission 187696) | Peat soil microbial communities from Weissenstadt, Germany - SII-SIP-2007 (SPAdes) (version 2) | ecosystem: Environmental > Terrestrial > Soil > Wetlands > Peat | place: Germany...
ACGACTAGGCCGTAGTCGGGCTTCGCCGTGGTTGGAGAGATTGCGGGATTGCGCCCACAGCGTTTCCCGATCGGATAAGCAGTCCCACGTCACGGCCGTCGTAATCTCGCTCGATCCCAACGTCTATCAGGGACATCAGTGATCGGTTTTGGGTAATAAACTGTTCGGCTAACCTCGCTGCTCTGGCCCCGAGTGTCTGCGGGTCGCCATATTTACGCAGTTGAAAGAACTCGATTGCGGACCGACGCAAAATCGCGTGATCTTCCAGCTCAAGGCAGACTTCATTTGCATGCGGTGGCGCCACTAGCGGCGCTGTCCTCCGGTGGTGCAATGAACGGGGCCGCGTCACAGACTTTTCAGCATCTGCAAATAGCCACGGATCGATTCGGCGAAGCCGCCAACGTAGCCTTGGGTCAGATATTCTTCTAGCAATGGAAGGAGATTCACCCGGAGGCTTTGTTTCGCACGGGATTCATCTGATTCCAGAAAATACGAGTGTCCCGGCACCAAGGGGAAAGCATCTTCAGCGGCGTGCTCGACGAAGATTGAAACCAGATCCTTAAATGCCTTCCGCATCGTCGCACAACCGAACTGTTCGACAACGCTCATTCGGGGCCATAGCGACACGAATGCGAAACGACGCCGAACTGCGACATCAACGATAGCAATACTGCGATCTGCGCTGTTCATCGTGCCTAGAATGTGTAGGTTCTTTGGCAAGAAAAAAGTCCGGTGAAACGGTTCGCTAAAGTCATAGGGCAGTTCGATTTTTCGGTCCGAGCTGGAAGTGGCCTCAAGCAAAAAGATCGCTTCCCCAAGAATCTTCCCGAGATCTGCGCGATTGATCTCATCAATGTGCAAAAGGTAGTCGTGCGATGCGTCCTCAATCGCTTGAGCGGCAGCCTCCATGAGGGAACCGCGCGTAGGTGCAAATTGGAAGCCCACACCCCCGCTTGTGCTAGCCGGCGCAAGGCCGCCTATGAAGTTTTCGTATGTGGTATTTGGATGAAATTGGATTGTTCGCCCTCGTCCCACATAGTTACCTTGGAGGAGATCAATAGCCATCTTCGTCTTGCCAGTCCCTGGCGGGCCCTGAATGATGACGTATCGTCTCTCTGCAAGCAGATCGGCTACGGTTGAGCGTTCTATCCCTGGCATCAGATGTTCGAACCATTCACCTCGAATCGACTCGTAGCTAGTCAGACTACCAGCTAGCGGTTGGTAGCTGCGTTCCTCGAAAAGAAGATCCAGGAATGCGGTCGCCGCCGCTTCGGTCCCTGCGCGATCGGTGGTCGGGCAATACAGCGCGTACGTTTCCTTGCCATATCGGTCGAAGACACTTTTGTAAGCTGGCCATGCCTGTTTCACGTTGTCCGGTACTGCCAGATCGCTGCGTGTAGGGTCTTGTTTTGCCCAGGCCACCAGCCTTCCAGCTCCGTAAGCTTGGTTCAACCAGGCGCAGATTGCCTGAGCCTTGCGAGCATGGCCGGGCCGTCCAAGAATTGCCTCGTCTGGTGTCAGCCCTTGTGTTCCAACTACCAAGCCAATGAGGCACTGCTCGTTCGGCACTGGGAAGATCACGAACGAGAGTCCGCTATAAGGACCCGACGGCGGATTCGATGGATGTATGTAGGCGGCGAAGGGCACTCCGGAATCGGCATTCATTTCCGGCGCCCGGAGCGTCACTGATTTGGCCGCGGGCCTCGGATAGCGCCCTTCCGGACTCCCAAACAAGCTATCGAAAGCGCTCCTGTTTTTCGCGGCCCAAGAGTCCTGGGTCGTAGCCTGGATGATTTCGAGCAATGGCAAAATAGACATGTTGCTCCGGTAGCGAATGCCAAAACAACTAACTCTAACATTAAGTGATTAAAGCTAAGCAGGCTAGTTGTGACGGAAAAGAGTTTGGTCTAGATGACGTCGGCGAAGCTTTTGCGCAGCCGGTAGAACCAGACATGCCCCAGGAAGAACAATGCCAGCGCGATGATCCACAGCTTCACCAGCGGCAACACCTCTGGCGGATGGCCTTCGAGAAAAACCGCGCGATAGCCGCGCACCAGCATGTACAGCGGATTCTGGCGCATCACCGCCGTGATCGCGGGCGAGAGATTGGTGGACTCCGGATAGCAAATCGGCGTGATGAAAAACCACAGTGTCAGAACCAAAGCCATGATCTGGCCGAGGTCGCGCATGTAGACTCCGAGCGCCGCGAGAAACCAGCAGATGCCCAGCGTGAACAGCAATTGGGGCACCAGCAACACCGGCAGCCAGAGGACCGCCGCGGGAACCGAATGGCGAATGATGAGCAGTCCGGCGACGAATACGCCCGCGCCAAAAAGCTCGGTGACCAGCCCCGAAACCACTTGATTTACCGGCAACGTGTCGAGCGGAAATACAAGCTTCTTGACGAAGTTGCGGTGCTCGACAATTACGGATGCGGCGCGTCCCACGGGTTCGGAAAACGCGAGCCACGGCAGCATCCCGGCCAGAAAATAGAGCGCGAATCCCGTGCGGCTCTGGTTAGGTCCGAACCTCGTCTGGAGGACGATGCCGAAAACGAAAAAGTAAGTCGTCATGAGCAGCAGCGGATTCAGGACCGTCCAGAAGACGTCGCCGAACGAGCCGCGATAGCGCGCCAGGATATCGCGCCGCGCCATGGAGCGGATCAAGCGATGGTTCTGAGCGATAGTTCGCACCGGGTTTGCCAACAGCTTTGGTAACGCGGCCCAGATTCGCCGCCAGCGCAGCGAGCGCACGGTAGTAATCTCTTGCACCAACACGCGAACGTGGCCGTCGGCAGCTTCCACCAGAATCCGCAGAAATGGCTCGCCGCGCGCATACGCCCAGCCAACGGACGGCCGAATGTGCGAGAGATAAATTTCATACCCGCCGGCTTCCGGGGGAAATACTATGGAGATTTCGAAATTTGCTTCCGCGCCCGGCGGAGCGTCACGAGCGACGGGCGTCCACGCGCCTTCCTCGATGAACCGGGTCGATTCCGGATCGAAGAACTGCCAGCCGAGCGAAAAATTTTCCGAGGTCCATGTTTCGCGCGATCTATTCTCGATGGTGACCGAGACCTCGAGCGCGGAGCCTGCCACGCGAACCTCGACGTCGCGATATTCGGCGCTGCTCATTGGTAGGGCCTCATTGATACGGCGCTCATTGATATAACCAAGCCGGATACCGCTCGCGCACCGGGCTAGTCTTGCGTCCGACCGCGTAAATTCCATCGCCGCGCAAATCCGCGGGCTGCTCGTAGCGATCCAACAAGTGCCTCACCCACTCATGCTCGGGCTTGGGCTCGTTGCGGAAGGGCCCGGTTTCGAGCAGCGTCATATCGAACCCGGCGTAATAAAACAGATGTACGATCTCGCGCGCCGTGTACTCGCGATTGTGCCGCGCTTCGGGCTCCTCGCCTTCCACGCGGGGGCGGATGTAGGCAGGGAAGAATCCCGGATGGTAACCCGCCAGAATCGCCGCGACCGCTCGCAGCGAACCGATGTTGGGTGTCGTCAGCACCAGATGCCCGCCGAGCCGCAAGATCCGGTTGATCTCCGCCATCATGTGCATGGGATCTTCGGTGAGATGCTCCACCAGCTCGCAGCACAGGACGGTGGAGAAATAGCCGTCGCCGTAAGGAAAGCAGTCCTTCTCCGCATCAAACAGTTCGAGCGTGCAATGGAATTCCTCGCCGTCGATGGACTGGGCGCTGCGCTGGTCAACCTTGCCAGCCGGACCGTAGTAGCAGCCTCGCACTTCACCGTAACCGAGACGCGTTTTGAGCGCCGGCGTGATTTGCAGATACGAGCCCATCTCGAGAATACGGTCGTCGGGGCCGCCGGGCGGCGTGATGGCGAGCGTCTTTTCGAAGCGAGTGAGGTGCGTTTCGATATAGCCCCTAGCGGATTCATCGGGCCCCCAGGAACGAATGTATTCCGGCTCAACGCGAACACCGGGGGCAGAGGCGGGCGCGGGCTCCGAGGCGGCGCTACCGCTTTCGACGGCAACCAGCGGCGTGCCATTTCCGGCGATGCTCTCCAGAAAGTCCGCATAGCGCCGTGCCACTTTGGGCCAAGTACACTCGGTCCCTACCCATTCGCGCGCTCGAGCGCCTAACGCCCTCCGCAACTCAGGCCGGCTCACCAGCAGATTGAGATATTCGAAAAGATGATCCTCTTCGCTCGCGTCCACTGGCGCTTTCAGGCAAATGGTTTCGGGAAGTTCGCTGAAGGACCCGACCTCTGAGACCACCACCGCTTTCCCGAGGCCGAGCGCCCGCATCAGCGTGCCTGAATTTTCGCCGACCGTCGGATAGCGCAGATTGAGGACGATGTCGCACGCCGCCAGGTAGCCTACAAATTCGTCAATCGGGCGGAACCCGAGGACACGCACGTGCAGCCCGAGATCAAGCGAGCGGATCAGCGCCTCCAATTGCAGCTCCGGATGCGGATCGCCCACCAAAATCAATTTCGCGGATGGATGAACGCGCACCAACCTGCGGAACGCCCGCAACGATTCGGCGATCCGTTTGTACGGCTTCAAGAAACCGAAGATCCCGATAAGCGGAGTGGTTTCGTCCAGCCCCAAACGTTCGCGAAAATCCGAGCGGTTGGCGTCCGGAATCCAGGCGCCATGCGGGATGCGAGCCACGGCTCCCGAGAATCCCGCGCCGCGCAACTCGCTCTCGACGCACCCGCTATGCACGATGGCCGCTTTGGATCGGCTCAGCAACTGCCGCAGCATCGGCACGCCTTCGTAGTCGGGCCCGACTTCGAGCCGCCGCACGCGGTCCGCATAGGCCAGGTCCGCGGCGCTGCCTTCCTGCTCGACCGCGCGCATGTACGCGTCCCAGTCGCCGCGTTTGATGGTGATGTCGGCGATCAAATGATGAAGGTTGGCTTCGTGGACCACGACGACGCCGGGGTGGTCCATCGCCGTCTCATAACAAAAGTCATGATAAACGTTATTGCCCACCTGGTAGAGCATGACGTCGAAATTCTTCGGATTAAAAGAAAGCGGCTTCGAAGAGAAGACCTCCACGTCCACCAGCTTTTTCAATTCGTCGAGAAGTGCGGCGGAATAATCGGCAATGCCACTGCGCGCCGGGGGAAGAGGGGAGAAATAGGCGACTTTGATTGCCACGGAGCCGTCGGGAAGCGTCTATTTCACCAGTTCCATCGAAAAGGTGCCCAGCGCGAGAGGAACACGCACCAGCGCGAGGGTGCGGGGCCGGTCCTGCAGAAAGAACAGATCGAAATCGATATTGGACGAAGGCCCGCTCACGGATACCTTGACATGGTCCGTCTCCACCGAGGTATTGCCGATCTTCAAGCTTTCGGTACCGGCCGAATTCAGCCGAATCTCGTATGGCGCGCCGAAAAACACCGTTTGCCGCGGGGGAATGCGGCCCTGGCTCAACTCCTGGCGGACGAAGTACAGAAATGCCAAGGCGTCCTTGCCGCAGACGTTGGCGCTGATTTCGGACTGCCCGGAACCCGAGCCGCGAGTAACCGTGCCGGTTTTCGGATCGAACGTTTCCTTGTCGTCCACTCGCTTGGAACCTTGTGAGGTTGCTTTTTGAAACTCCGAAGAGCAAAAGCTTCCGGACGCAGTGGAGTTAAATCGGTCGCTTACCGCAAATCCCGGAACCCCCGCGTCCAGGTCGAATTGAAAATGCATATTCGGGAGCTGCTGCCCGTCGACGACTTTCGGGGAGCTCGAAGCGCTAAGCGTCGCTTCGCCCAAACTCAAGCCGCTCGGCCAATTGATGCTGTAGCGCAGCGTCTCATTCGGAAGCGTGGATTCGGCGACCGGCGCAGCGACAAGCACCAGCGCCGAAAGTAGAAGTGGAGGAGTGATTTTTACAAATGGGTACTTCATAGGTACTTCGTAATGTGCTTTATCGGCGAACAACGGAACGGGACCTTCGGACCGCCGCGGAAGATCCGGACGCGTCGCCCGCCACGGAGTAGTAAAGATCCAAAGTCTTGGCTGCGCTGCTGGTCCAACTGAACATCGCCGCCCGCTGCACTCCCAGCCGTTCCATGCGTTGCCGCAGGTCGGGGTTCAGCAAAAGATCGCGCATGGCAAACACCAGATCGCGCTGCGAGCAGGGATCGAAAAGCAGCGCTGCTGAGTCGGCCACTTCCGGCATGGCGGAGGTGTTGGAGCAGGCGACCGCTCGTCCGCAGGCCATGGCTTCCAGAATCGGCAATCCGAAACCCTCATAAAACGAGGGATAGACGAATAGATCGCAAGCGCCATAAAGGCGTCGCAATTCTTCGTCATCCACGAAACCGGTAAAGTGGATGCGATCCGCGACTTGCGATTTTTTCGCAGCCGCGCGTACCGTTGGCGCATACCAGGTTTCTTTACCGACAACCAGTAAGTGGTGCGGCAACTGCGGATGTGCGCGGATAAGATCCTCGAACGCGTGGATAAGTCCCAGGTGGTTCTTGCGCGGCTGTAAGTCGCCGACGGTCAGGATAAAAGGCGCCGTGCCATTCGGCGCCCAGGCCGACCCCATACTCTTTTGAGCCGCTTCGCGAGTAACGGGGTGAAATACGGAACTGACGCCGTTCGGCAACACGACAACCTTGTCGTCGGAAAGTTTGTAGGCGTCCAGAATTCGCTTTTTGGAAAATTCGCTGGGCGTGAGGACGCAAGAAGCGGCTCTTACGGTGCGGCGGACGGTCAAGCGTAACTGCATTGCGCGGAATGATGTAAAGTACTCCGGATGCTCCAGAAAGCTGACGTCATGCACGCTCACCACGATGGGCGCCGAGCAGGTCACGGGCGCCGTGTACTGTACGTGCAGCAGGCTGGGACGATCTTCAGCCACCCGACGCGGCAGATCGTAACCGAGCCGCACGAAGGGGTTGACCGAAACCAGCCTCTTTTGAAATCGCCTGGGCACGTCTGCGACGGCCTCTTGGCGCGAAATGTAGGCTACAAAATCCGCTTCGCGATCCAGCACCTCGAAACAATTCAGGAGGTTTCTAATATATGTTTCGTTCCCCGTTAAGTGCTGTCCGATTGCGTGAGCGTCTACCGAAAAACGCATGTACAACTCCAGTATAGAGGGTTTCCCGTTATCCAACGGGCCGTTCACAAAACGTTTGCAGGACGCCTAGCGGTTACATAAGTTATATTACATGGATTTCTGCGCGCAAGTTTGACCGATGCTTTCGGCCAGTTCTGGTTGAGCACGATATTCCTTTCAGTTAGACCGCCCGCAGGGCTTCACGTTACCCGTCTGCTGCACATTAACCCTCAGCGGCCACCACCGAGTCCAAAGCCTTCCAAGCAGTTTGCCAAGTATACCGCTCTTCATAGAGACGCCGGCCGGCCGCTCCAATGCGTTCACGATTCACGGGCAATGCGAGCAGCTCAGACACCGCCGCGGTGAAGCTGTCGGCATCGTCAGCCAGGATCAGATGTTCGCGATCGCGGCATTCGAGCCCTTCGGCGCCGAGCGTCGTGGACACCACCGGCGTGCCGGCGGCCCATGCCTCCAGAATCTTGATGCGCGTTCCGCTGCCGGCGAACAAGGGAACGACGGCCACCTGGGACTGCGCGATGACAGCCACGGCGTCTGCTACAAAGCCGGTAACCTGGATGCTCGGATCGCTAGAGACGAGTTCACGGATGGAGCCTGGGTTCTTACTCAGGATCTTCCACTTCAGCTTGGGCCAGCGGGACTGCAGCGCGGGCCAGACGTCGCGATGAAAGAATCGGACGGCTTGGATGTTGGGCGCATATTCCAGATTGCCGCTGAAAATGATCTCGGGGCGGTCCGAGCGGGGCGGCGGAACGATCAGCGCAAGCGCGTTCGGATAAACTGTCACTCGGGCGTCCGGGGCAATCGCACGCACTAATTTTGCATCGTTGCACGAAGTGGCCAGGATGCGATCAAACCTGGGTAGCCAGTAACGCTCCGATTCGAGAGCCGCCTGCGCGAACCGACGGTGGCTCCAGGCAAGCGCACCATCCTCGGAGGAAGCCATACTCGAGTGCCACGCCGATTCGATATTATGAAGATCCAAAATCACGCGCTTGGCGCGGGGGCGCACTTGTTCCAGGTAGGATGCGCACCAGAAATGTTCTATGAACGCGGCTTCGTAGTTCCCCCCGGAGAGACAGCGCTCGATTTGAGCTTCAAACCCAGCAAAGCGATCGATCAACGGCGCGCGTTTGCGGGCCAGCCGCGACGCATTTCTTAGCAGCCGCGCGAGAGGGCGTTTGGAATGAAACGGCAGTTCGATAATATCGGAGCGGTCCAGCCGGCCCGGCGGAATCGCGGCCACGGGATCGGGCGCGCCTGGTTCGCGAAAGAAGATTCCATGAACGGAAAATCGCCGCGCCAGGTATTCCAGGATGGAGGCCGCACGGATCGCGCCTCCGCCGATGGTTGGATAGGGCGCCTCTGGCGCCAGGAACAAAACTCTTGGTTTTGGTCCCGAAAGCTTACTTCCGGAATCGCTGGACGGCGTGTTCATACACGGCTCTTGTGAGTCTGGCGGTCTTGGTCCAAGAAAATTCTCCGGCGCGGGCCAAGGCCCGTTCGCGTTGCGAGCGCATCTTTTCCGGCTGCTCCACGGCCCACCGCAATGCCTCCATCCACGGGCCTGGGTCGCGAACGTCCAGCAGGATCGCGCCATCGGCGGCCACTTCCATGACAGCAGGATCGCGCGAGGCAATCACCAGCGCCCCGCACTGCATGGCTTCGAGTACGGGCAAACCGAATCCTTCATAATAGGACGGATACAGGCAGGCGATGGCGCCCGAATACAAGGCGGGCAGTTCTTCTTCCGGCGTGAGTCCCGCCAGTCGCAAGCCGGGCTCGACGGGAATTTCGGGAAAATCCGCGCGACGCCGGCCCGCCAGCACGAGTTCGATAGGATGCTCGCGGCGAAGCTCCCGCCACAGGTCGAGAATCAAGCCGATGTTTTTTCTCGGCTCCAGCGTGCCGACGTACAACAGGTATGGCTGCTTTTTGTCAGGCCCTGGCAGGGAACGAAAGCATGGGCCGGCGGCGAGTGGCACCGCAACCACTCGATCGCGCTGCAGATGAAAGCGCTCGATCGCACTTCGGCGCACTGCCTCGGAATGCGTAATGACCATGGTCGCCAAGCCTAAGCGCAGTAGCATGGGAGTGCGATTGCGGTTGCGATCAGCTTCCGTGTGCCAGCCCGGATCGAGCCACGGAGAAAGATCGTGCAGCGTCATCACGCTCGGACGCAGCGGCAGATAGGGAACGGCAAAATCGGTGCCATGAAACACCTCGATCCCGAGGCGCGAGATCTCGCCCTGTAAACCCCAGGACCACCACCGGCGTTCCAGCATATTGCGCGGCCCCCGGCCGGCGTTCAGGTTCGGGCGAGAAAACGGAAGCACGGTCTTCTGATCGGAGAGCAGCCAGAACCGATCGCCGGGAAAGCTGTCGCACAGCGCGCGGGATAACTCCTCGGTGTAGCGCCGCACTCCGCCGCTCGGAACGGTCAACGGAGTCGCGTCCAGAGCGATCTTCATCTTTTCGATAATAGTGTGTAACGGGCGCATGACGCGTAGCATAGAATCAGAAGCAACATGGACGAACGAGCGTTTTACAAAGAATCCGAAACTAAGAAGCCTGCTATATTGCACTGCCCCTATTGCCGGGGCTCGGAGACGTACGATCTGCGCTGGCTGCTACGGAGCAAAGTAGACCGGCTGCCAGGCCACGCCGATGAGCGCGACCGCGCCAAGTTCAAGAAGGCCGCCAGCTATATGGTCCTGCTGGATGACAAGGTGATGTGCAAAAACATGCGATGCCGGAAGCAATTCGAGATTTCGGGCATCAAAACGACCGCGTTCATTTAACTGGCGTACCCTGTTCGCCAAAGGTCACGCTCGAATCCGCCGTGAACTTGCGATACGCGTCGTAATCCACGTCATTCTTGATCCGAACAGGGCCTTCCCGCGAGCGAAGTTCGAAGGTCAGCGGAAGCAGGTAGTCGGCGTCGCCGATGCGCGTGTACTCGTAGTCCAACATCAAGCTGACATCTTGAACCGGAAACGCGGGCGGGATTCCATCGGCGTGCAACGTGATGCGGTGTATGAAATGCTTGCGGTCGTCGATAAAGATCAGGCCGTGATAGGCCGTCACCAGATCCTTCGATTGCTCCGGCACCACCACGTGGTAATCCGACTTGTCGGCTGCAACATGGTACGCGTAAACGTGCATCTTGCGGCCGCGAAGTCTGAACCAGGTTTGCCAGGTGAAATCCGTTGCAGTCTCGGACGCGAAAATGCCCTTCATGACGGAGCCAAACTCGCCGGAAGAGGAGGCGCCTCCTAGCTTCGTGTGGTCGATGCTGGAGGGAACGCCGTTAATTTCGATAACTTTGTAGTCCTCGTGGTGTTCAAAATAAGCCAGCCGCTCCACGATAATGTCTATGGGCCGCCAGTCGTCGCGGCCCTGCAAATCGCGGCTTGGAAAGTCCTGGAAGCGGCGGGTAGTTTGGACACAGAGAAAGTTCGGCAGGTTACGCTCGTGATTGAACGCGTAATCAGTGGCGTCGGCCAGGATCTTCTTCTGTTCGGCGGGGTCCGGCGCGGGCTCCTGGGCGACTGAGCGTGCCTGGAAGGCCACCAAGCCAATTGCGAAAAGCACGACGGCGACAATGGGACCGTGACGCATCCGTGGACAGCCTAAGGGTCGGTATCGGGCCTCAATGATGAATATAGAGATTCGCACCCTCGGAGCGCAAGATGCCGATGCCTTCTGGCACTTTCGCCTGGAAGCTCTTGAACGCGAGCCCCGCGCCTTTGGCGAGTCCGCCGAGGAGCACCGCGCGACATCGGTGGGGGTTTTCCGCCGGCGCTTGTCATCCTCGAGCGACGACCAGTACGTGCTGGGCGCTTTTGCCCAAGGGAAGCTGGTAGGGACCGTCGGTTTCGGACGCAACACACGCATCAAGGAGCGGCACAAGGCAAGGATCTGGGGAGTGTTTGTGGACCCGGATCATCGTGGCTGCGGACTCGCGCGGCGCTTGATGAGCGAAGTGTTGCAGCGCGCCAGATCGCTGGACGGGCTCGAGCGCGTCATTCTTACCGTCGGTGACCACCAAGCCGCGGCGAAGCGTCTCTATTCGTCTCTCGGCTTCACAATTTTCGGGCATGAGCGCGGTGCGCTCAAGATGGGCGACGTTGACGTCGACGAAGACTACATGGTCTTCCTGGTACCAAAAGCCGACAAGCAATCGGCCTAAAGGTTTCCGGAAAATTTTGCCCGTCCAGTAATCCTTGCGTGGTAGCCAATTGGCCAACCTTGGTTCGGGGATTTCTCGCAAGCCACTGACCTAGCACAGCTTATAGGAACCGCGCCAATCCCTTTCCCTGGTGGTACTCAAACTGCCTTTCGTAGGAACGAACGCCGAAGACGGCAAATTCGTTCCGACAAGGGAGTTCACGGCAAAATGACACGAGAAGAATACGGTGCCGCTTACAAGAAGGGCTACAACCTGACGGTGCGCTTCTTAGTATCGCGCGGTCTGTCGTACGATTCTGCTCAAGAGACAGCTCAAGCCGCATGGGTCAAGGGCTGGGAGCGGCTCGGCCAATTGCGCGACCAGAATATGGTGCTGACTTGGATGAATAGCATTGCGCTGAACATTCATCGCAGTTGCATGCGCCGTGAGCCATTCTTGCAGACGCTTCCCGAACTGCCCACGCCTCCCAAGGTCAATCTGGCGGCCATCGATGTCCGGCGGATTCTGAAGACCTGCAAAAAAAACGATCGCATGGTTCTGACGCGGCACTACCTGGAAGGATATAAAGTACAGGAGATCGCCCGCGCCCACGGGTGGACGGAAACTGCGGTTCGTATCCGGTTACTCAGAGCGCGGCGTGCAGTGAACAAACGCTTCGCCGCATAGCGAACAGACCGCTTGCCCACGCTCACTGAGCCAGGACCGTAGGGAGTGGTTTCCAGTCGCAGTAGTAGTCCAGCTTATATTTCAACTCGCCACATAATATTTTTTGCAATTCTAGCGCAATCTGATTTACCATGGTGGGTCACACAGGACGAACTGGATGGCCCAGCTTTTCCACCGCAGCGCTAATAGCATCTCAAAAATAAGCATTGCAACTTCTGTCATCGGACTTTGCGCACTGATCGCTTTCGCCTACATGATGGACCGTGGCAGCTACATCACGGACGTCAAGGTAGTCAAAGAGCAACCTGTCCCCTTTAGCCACAAACACCACGTTAGCGACGACGGTATCGACTGCCGCTATTGCCACACGTCGGTAGAAACGTCGTCGTTCGCGGGTCTTCCGGCTACCGAGATCTGCATGAGTTGTCATTCGCAGATCTGGTCGAACGCCGAGATTCTCGAGCCGGTGCGTGCCAGTTTCCGCACAGGCGAGTCCCTCCAGTGGACCCGCATTCACGACCTACCGGATTTCGTGTACTTCAACCACAGCATCCATATCAACAAGGGCGTGGGATGCGCCACCTGCCATGGCCGCGTGGACCAGATGCCCCTGATGTACAAGGAAAACACGCTCTACATGAACTGGTGCGTCAACTGTCATCGCAACCCCGAGAAGTACGTTCGCCCGCGCGACCAAGTGTTCAACATGGCATATGAGGCGCCGCCCAATCAGGAAGAACTTGGCCGCAAGCTGGTTCAGGAAAACCACATACAAAGTTTGACGGACTGTTACACTTGCCACCGATGAATGAGAAACCCG
>Ga0209415_10014758_pt1 | contig 12737 bp, 13 predicted proteins | sample PeaSoiSIISIP2007_FD_187696 | JGI IMG/M metagenome (GOLD analysis project Ga0209415, IMG submission 187696) | Peat soil microbial communities from Weissenstadt, Germany - SII-SIP-2007 (SPAdes) (version 2) | ecosystem: Environmental > Terrestrial > Soil > Wetlands > Peat | place: Germany...
CCGTCGATCTTCATGGTGTTGACGGCGAAGTGCTGGAGGTTCTCGAGCGACGACCAGTCCGAGCCCATGTCGTCCACCGTGAGCTGGATGCCCAAGCGGGAGATGGCCCGGAGGTCGGCGGCGGCCCCGTCGTCGGCCAGGGTCGTCTCGGTGACCTCGACGGTGAGGCGGTCGGGGTGGAGCCCCGACTCCTCCAGGGCGAAGGCGGCCGCCTCGGCCGCCTCGTTGCGACGGAGCTGGAAGACCGAGCAGTTCACGGCCAGCTGGATCTCCGAGCGCCAGGAGACGGCCCGGGCGCACGCCTCGGACAGGACCCAGCGGTTGAGCGCCGTCATGTGGCCGTTGGCCTCGGCCCACGGGATGAGCTCCTTGGGGGAGATCCGGCCCTGGATGGGGTCGTTCCAACGCAGGAGGGCCTCGAAACCGAGCAGGCGGCCGGTGGCGAGGTCCACGGCGGGCTGGAAAAGCAGTTCGGGCTCGCCGTCAATGCCCAGGTCAGGCCACGGAATCGCGCTCGATACGTGGGCTCCACCTGCCATACATCCACTATCGACCTCCCGGGCACCGGGCTTGAGTCGGCCGGCTCATTTCGCCTCCCCGTTACCTGTCTGTCGCGGGGGGTTCACACCCCCCCTGTAGCCTGGAACAGGCGGAACCTCCGCCCCTGCGGGGGGTCGGAGAACCAGACGGGAGTCAGAAACGTGTCCAGGCCGGTCCTCGAAGTTCGTGATTTGTGCGTGGTCAGTGGCACCACGACCGCGTGTCGCGACATAAATTTCGCCATCGAGGCGGGCCGCGTGCTGTGCATCCTCGGTGGCGAGGGGGCCGGGAAATCCCAGCTGCTGCGCTGTATCGGCCTCGACTTCCCCCCGTCGTCGGGGGCCATTCTCCTGCGCGGCTCGGACGTGACCGGGGCCTCCAGCGAGCGGCGCCGGCAGCTTCGGGCCGGGTCCATCGAGCTGGTCCACCCCCCGGCCCCCGCCGGCGTGCGCGACAGCACGGTGCCGGGAACCCGGACCGGGCTGCTGCTGCAGGCCAGCTCTGGCGCCACCGCCCCCGTGGCCGGGATGCGGCAGCGGATCCAGATCGCCAAGGCGCTCGCCCTCGGGGCCGACGCCCTGCTGCTCGACGAGCCCTTCGTGGGGGTGGAGCACGGTGTGCGGAGCCGGATCCTGGAGCTCCTGCACCGGCTGCGCACCGAGACCGAGACGGCCGTGGTGGTGGCCAGCCGCGATGCGGAGGTGGCCAGGGCCGTGGCCGACGAGATCCTCGTGCTCCACGACGGCGAGGTGGTCGAGACGGGCGCCGTCCACGACGTCCTCGAGTCCCCGCGCCATCACCGGACCCGCTCCCTGGTGGAGGACCGCCGCTCCGCCTGAGCCGCTGCCGCGGGCGCTCTCGCTCTCGCTCCCGGTCAGGCCGGGGCGGGGGCCGGCTCGGGCCGGTGCAGGAGGAATGTCCCGGTGGCCCGGCTGACGAGCAGTCCTTCGGCGTCGCGGACCGTGGCCTCGCCATAGGCGACCTGCTTGGCCATGCGGACGACCTCCCCCCGCACGGCGAAGGTGAGGCCGAGCGACGCCGGCCGCATGGTCTCCGTCTTCATCTCGAGCGTTCCCCGGGTGCGGGCCTTTCCCGGCAACGCCGCGTTGATGGCGAAGTTCATGGCCGCGTCGAGGATCAGGGAATGGATGCCGGCCTGGACGGTGCCGTGGGGGTTGCAGGCGAGCGGGGTGGGAACCCAGACGGCGGTCACCCAGCCCAGGTCCTCCCCGTCCACGCCGTAGTCGTCGAAGCCGGCACCGACCAGGCCGATGACCTCCATACCGCCGTCGCCGAGCCACCGGTCCATGTCCTTCACCCGTCCCGCCACGGCCGACACCGTACCTGCGGCGCCGGTGGGGGCCACCCGCCCATTGACGACCCGGCCGCGGCGCGGCCAGACTCTGGGCCAATCACTTGACCGATCGGTCAGTTTCAGTCGGTACGCTCCGGTGTGGAAGCTGGAGAACGAGAGAAGGAGCCCCTCATGACCACCGCCGTAATCGTGGACGCCGTTCGGACCGCCGGGGGTCGCCGCAACGGCAAGCTCCGGGGCTGGCATGCCGTGGACCTCGCCGCCGAACCGCTGAAGGCGCTCGTGAAGCGCAACAACTTCGACCCCGAGCTGATCGAGGACGTGATCATGGGCTGCGTCATGCAGGTGGGTGAGCAGGCGGTGAACGTGGGCCGAAACGCGGCGCTGGCCGCCGGGTTCCCCGAGTCGGTTCCCGCCACCACCATCGACCGGCAGTGCGGGTCGTCCCAGCAGGCTCTGCACTTCGCCGCCCAGGGCGTGATGGCCGGTGCCTACGACGTCGTCATCGCGGCGGGGATCGAGCACATGACCCACACCCCGATGGGCTCGTCGGTCGTCCGCGACCTGGGATTCCCCTTCGGGCCCGAGATGATGGCCCGCTACGCCGAGCGCGGCGGGCTCGTCTCCCAGGGCATCTCGGCCGAGATGATCGCCGACCAGTGGGGCATCTCGCGCGACGACCTCGACCGGTACGCGGCCCGGAGCCAGGAGTACGCGGCGCGCGCCGCGGCCGAAGGGCGCTTCGAGAACGAGATCGTCGCCCTCGAGGTGAAGGACGACGAGGGCAAGGCCACCGACGAGACGCTGACACAGGACGAGGGCATCCGGCCCGGTACGACGGTCGAGGTGCTCGCCAACCTGAAGCCCGCCTTCAAGCCCGACGGCAAGGTGACGGCGGGGAACTCGTCACAGATCACCGACGGTGCCTCGGCCGTGCTGATCATGTCGGAGGAGAAGGCGGCCGCCCTCGGCCTCACCCCCCGGGCCCGCTTCCACGCCTTCGCACTGGCCGGCGTGGACCCCGTGACCATGCTGACCGGACCCATCCCGGCCACCAGGGCCATCCTCGAGAAGACGAAGATGTCGATGGACGACATCGACCTCGTCGAGATCAACGAGGCGTTCGCCTCGGTGGTGCTGGCATGGGAGAAGGAACTGCACGCCGACATGGACAAGGTGAACGTGAACGGCGGTGCCATCGCCATCGGCCACCCTCTCGGCGCGTCGGGGGCCAAGTTGATGGCCACCTTGCTGAACGAACTCGAGCGCACCGGTGGACGCTGGGGTCTCGAGACGATGTGCGAGGGCGGCGGCATGGCCAACGCCACCATCATCGAGCGCCTGGGTTAGCGATACTGGGTAGCGGTGATGAAGCCGGCGGCGATGACGCCGATGCCGACCAGCAGGTACCAGTTGGTGGGCGAGGCGGGCAGGACGTCGAAGTAATTGAGGACGATCGTCAGCGCACCGCCGATGAGCAGGACCAGGATGAGCGGGCCCATCCAGACGGGGCTGGTCTTGACCGACTTGGGGATCGGCGGCGTGTAGCGGCCGCTGCCGGCGACGGGGTGGGCGACGGCTCGGGCCGTGGCCCGTCCCGTTGACCGACCCTTGCGCGTGGCACCCCCCGGACCCTGACTGGCCATCCTTACGAGGATAGTCCTTCGTGTCGGGCGTTCGTGGGGCGAGGGGGTCCATTACAGTGGGACGGTCATGGGGGCGCGCGTCCTGCTCATCGACAATTACGACTCCTTCACCTACAACCTGGTGCAGGAGCTCGGCGAGCTCGGGGCCGAGCCGGTGGTGTTCAGGAACGACGCCATCGACGTCGGCGGCATCCGGGCCGAGGCGCCCGACGCCCTGATCATCTCCCCCGGCCCGGGGCGGCCCGAGAGCTCAGGGGTGTCCATGGACGTGGTGGCCGAACTGGCCGGGGAGCTCCCCATCCTCGGGGTGTGCCTGGGGCTCCAGTGCATCGGCCAGGCCTACGGCGGCGCCGTGGTCCAGGCACCGGTGCTCATGCACGGGAAGACCTCGGCCATCTTCCACACCGGCACCGGTGTCTTCGAAGACCTGGAGAACCCCTTCGAGGCCACCCGCTACCACTCGCTCATCGTCGACCGGCCCTCTCTCCCCGACGTCCTCGAGGTGACGGCCGAAACGGCCGACGGCGTCATCATGGGACTGCGCCACCGCCGGCTCGGGATCGAAGGTGTGCAGTTCCACCCCGAGTCGATCCTCACCCCCACCGGCCCGAGGTTGCTCGGGAATTTCCTGCGCGCCGCCGAGCCCGTCCGCGCCTGACCGATACGACTGCCGGCGCCGCGCCGGCGCCCGCTCGTTGCGCCGGAGCGCTAGTGGGTGGTGGTGGTCGTTCCGCCGCCCGAACAGGTCACCGTGAGCGTCACCTGCGAACCGGTGGCCACGGTGTTGCCCCCGGGCGGGTTCTGAGCGGTGACGGGGTCGCTTGCCGCCGGTGTGGTCCCGGTCCCACCGCTACACGTCGTACCCACGGTGAAACCCTGCAGATTGGTGGCGGCCTGCGAGTAGGTCTGGCCCACCACGTTGGGGACGATGACCGACGCCGGGCCCGACGACTCGATCAGGTTGATGCTCGTGCCCGCCGGCTCGAGCGTTCCCTGGGCCGGGTTGGTGCTCACCACGGTGTTGACGGGCTGACTGGACGCCACCATCGTGATGTTGCCGCAGACGAAGCCGGCGTGGACGATGGCGTTGCACGCCTGGGGCGTGGTGAAGGTGGCCACGTTGGGCACCGGCGTGGTGGCGAGCGTCGTGGTCGTCACCGGGGTGGCCGCCGTGAACAGGGTGACCGTCTTCCCCGGCGCCAGGTGCTGACCGGCCCCCGGGCTCTGGCTGCAGACGATGTTCTGCTGGGTGCAGAAAGCGGCCGGCACCACCTTGGACTGGAGTCCGTCCCCCTGCAGTATGACCTGGGCCGCCACCACCGACTGGGTCACGAGTGACGGCACCCTCACCTTCGGGCCCTGGTTGCCCGTCACCAGGGTGACGGTGTCGCCCTTGTTGACCTTGGTGTTCTTCCCCGGGATGGTCCGCACCACCTGCGTGTTGGGCGTCTGGCTGTTCGGGTCCGGCTCGACCTTCGTCTTCAGGCCTTCGGCCTGCAGGGTGTGCTCGGCTGAGATGACCTGTTGGCCGGCCAGGTTGGGGATGGTGACGGAGTTGGAGCCCCCGCCCAGATGCCACCAGCCGACAGATTGGCCCAGGAAGACGACGACCACGGCCAGGGCGACGAGGAGGACGAGGAGGATGCCGGCGTAGAGACCGGTCCGGCTGCGCTCAGGTTCCTCGGCTTCCCGGCCGGCGATCTGGTGGAGCGTCTGGGTACCTCCGAAGGCCATGGCCTGGGTGGTGCCCATCGACGTGGTCGGGGGGGCGACGGCCCCGACGGCGCGTCCCTCGCGGAAGCGCAGCAGATCGGTGCGGAGGTCGTCGCCTGTGGCGTATCGGTACTCGGGCGCCTTGGCCAGACACTTGAGGATGATGGCCTCGAGGTCGGGCGGGACAGCCGGGTTGATCTCGCGCGGCGTGGGCGGGATCTCGCGGACGTGCTTGGAGGCGACGGCCACCGGCGTGTCGCCCAGAAAGGGCGGGCGGCCGCTCACCATCTCGAAGAGGACGACGCCCAGCGAGTAGATGTCGGAGCGGGCGTCGACGCCCATGCCTTCGGCCTGCTCGGGGGAGAAGTAGGTGGCCGTGCCCATGACGGCGCCGGTCTGGGTGAGCGACTCCTCGGTGTTGATGGCGCGTGCGATGCCGAAGTCGGTGACCTTCACGATGCCGTCCTCGGTGATGAGGACGTTGCCCGGCTTCACGTCGCGGTGGACGACGCCGTGGCGGTGGGCGTAGGCGAGGGCGATGGCCACGTCGGAGGCGATCTCGGCGGCGCGGTCGGGGTGCATGGGACCGGCCCCGCGCAGGATCGACGACAGGGCCCGGCCGTCGATGAACTCCATGACGATGAAGTAGGTGCCGCCGTCCTCGCCCCAGTCGAAGACGGGGACGATGTTCGGGTGTGACAGGTTGGCGGCGGCCTGGGCCTCGCGGCGGAAACGCTCCACGAAGGCCCGGTCCACCGACAACTCGGGGAACAGGATCTTGAGCGCCACCGGGCGGTCGAGGAGGCGGTCATGGGCCCGGTAGACCTCGGCCATGCCCCCACGGGCCACCAGATGGGAGAGCTCGTAGCGTCCCGACAGGACGCGCGGGGTCTTGGTCGGCTCCATTTCGGTCAGAGCCTACGTCGGGCCGGGAAACGCCCCCGGGCACCGATCGACACGGTCGTGGTCATGGATTGTCCGGTCCGTTCCGTCATCGTCCGCCTGGTCATTGTCCGCCCCGTCATTGTCCGCTCAGTGCCGCTTCGATCATGGCCTTCACGATGGGCCCCGCCACCGTGGCCCCGAACGCGTCCAACCGCGCATTGGGGACCATGGCGGCGACGGCGATGACGGGGTGGCTGGCCGGGGCGAAGGCGATCATCCAGGCGTTGACGGAGGTGTTCCCGGCGCCGGCCTGGGCCGTTCCCGTCTTGGCCGCCACGTCGTCCTGGGGGAGGAAGCCCACGCCGTCGGCCGTTCCCTGGGTGACCACCTCTTTCATCAAGTTGGTGACGGCCGCAGCGGTGGCGGCCGAGGTGGCCTGCTTCCAGGCCTTCGGCTGGTACGTCTCGACCAGGTTGCCGTCCGAGTCGCGGATCTGGCTCATCACGTGCGGGGTCATGATCACGCCGTTGTCGGCGAAGGCCGACGCCACCATGGCCATTTGCAGGGGACTGGCCACCGTGCACTTCTGGCCGATGGAGGAGAAGGCCAGGAAGACCTGGGCGCTGCACTGGCTGGGCGGCTGGAGGAAGTCGGAGATCTCGAATCTGCTGTGGGGCAGGTCGATGGGCGGCTGCTGGTTGAAGCCGAAGCTCTGGGCCTCGGCCAGCATGCCGGCGGGACCGATCTTCGTCCCCAGGATGGCGTAACCGGTGTCGCACGAGATCGGCAGCATCACGGCGATGGTGCCGCCACACGATTCCCCCGGTGTGTCGTTGCTGAGGGTGGTGGCCTGGCCCTGGAAGTAGTTCACGGGGATGGTGGCGAACGCCGGGATCGGGGTGTTCACCAGTTGCGGGGCGTGATCGTAGGCGGCCGCCGTGGTGACCGTCTTGAAGGTCGATCCGGGGGCGAAGCCGGCGTCCTCGTAGGCGAGGGACGTCAACGGTGGGTACCCGAAGATCTTGCTGTTGTCGATGGCGAAGGCGTTGGCTTCGGTCTTGCCGTCGAGCGATGCCAGAGGATTCGGATCGAACGTGGGGTTCGAGTACATGGCGAGGACGGACCCCGTCTGCGGATCGAGCGCCACCACCGCGCCCACCTTGCCGGCGAGGGCCGCTTTGGCCGCCTCCTGCATCTTCGTCGAGATGGTGAGGGTGATGGTGTCGGTGATGGGCGGGGAGGTGGTGAGGAGATCCTTCAACGTCTTGACCGGTCGGGAGTGGGCCACCAAGAAGCGGTTGTAGGTCTGCTCCACGCCGTAGTTCGAGAAGTCGATCGAATCGGTCCCCACCACGCCGGAGAAGAGCTGGGCCCACTGCTCGGGATAGACGCGCTCGTACTTGTAGAGGCTGCCGGCCGGGGAGGGCACCGACTTGGCCAGCGTCTGCCCGTCGGCGCTCTCGATGATGCCGCGCGGCTGGTTGAACCTCGCCGCGATCACGGTGGGGTTGTCCGGGTCATTGGCGTACTGATGGGCCTTCACCACCTGGATGTCGTTCAGCTGCAGGAAGAGGAGCACGAAACAGAGGGTCATGCCCACGCCCAGCCAGCGGATCCGTCGGGCCATGTCAGGGGGCCTTTCCGGTCACGGTCGTCGCCGCTCCCGGTGACGGCGTCGTGGTGGTGGTCGTCGTCGTGGCACACGATGCCGGTGGGTTCACGATCGAGCAGCGGGACGCCACCAGCTGCGACACGTAGCGGTTGGCCGCCGAACGCGTCGGCTCCTGGACTCCGGCGCGCAGCGAGCCGAGCACGTTCGGGTCGACCTGTGATTCGTTCACCCCGGTGTGGGTCACGATCTGCGGCTCCATCCCGAGGAAGCCGCCCGGACGGCCCTGGTAGATGACGAGCTCCTGGTTCTTCACGCCCACGTAGTAGGAGTCGTCCACGTACGTCCTGATGACCCACCAGGCGCCGTAGGCGAGGCCGCCCAGGAGGACGAGGAAGAACAGGACGCGGAAGGTGATCCGCCGGGGCCCGCGCCGCACTCGGCGCGGCTTCTCCGCGATCGTCGTCGGGGACGGGGTCACCGCCGTGTCCGGTGTGCTCACGATGACGCCGGGAACGGCCGTCGAGACACCGGTGACGCCGTTGCCGGCGGCGGCCGGTCCGGCGTCGGAGGCGTCCACTGCGCCGGTGAGGTCGTCGGGCACGGCCTCTTCGACGGCGCCGGGCTCGCCGACGAGGACGTCGAGGACGACGGCGGTGATGTTGTCGTTGCCGCCCGACTCGTTGGCCAGGTTCACGAGCTTCCGGGCCGCCGCTTTCGGGTCGGCGATGGTGGCGAGCACCGACGTGATGAGGTCGGTGGGGACCTCGTTGGTGAGGCCGTCGGAGCAGAGCAGGAAGCGGTCGCCTTCCACGGGAACGACGTCCCAGACGTCGACCTCGACGGTGGGGGCCACCCCGAGGGCGCGGGTGAGGATGTGCCGTTTGGGGTGGACGGCCGCCTCGGCCTCCGACAGCTCGCCCCGGGCCACCAGCTCCTCGGCCACCGAGTGGTCGAGCGACAGCTGGGCCAGGGTGCCGGCGTGGAAGCGGTAGGCGCGGGAGTCCCCCACGTTCACGAGCACGAGCCGGTCGCCCTCACCCATCGCCACCAGGGCGGCGGCCACCACCGTGGTCCCCATCCCCCGCAGGGCCTGGTCCTCGACGCCCGCTTCCCAGACGACCTGGTTCGCTTCCTTCACCGCCGCCACCAGACCGTCGGTCGTCGGAGTGCGGTTGAAGCCCGCCTGCAGCACCTGCACCGCCAGGGCGGCCGCCACCTCTCCCCCGGCGTGGCCCCCCATCCCGTCCGCCACGGCGAACAGGGTCAGGCTCTCGAGGGCACGGTCCTCGTTGATCGTCCGCACCCGGCCCACATCGGAGGCCGACCCCGACCGCAGGACCGTCACCGGTCCGCTCCGGCCATCAGCGGGCCATCTCGAAGACGGTGCCGCCCACCTGCAGCAGGTCGCCCCGGCCCAGCCGGGTGGGGGACTCGATCTTCTCGGCGTTCACCCACGTGCCGTTGGTGGACCCGAGGTCCTCCACCCAGACGGCGCCGTCGCGGCGGAACACCCGGGCGTGCAGGTTGGAGGTGTAGGCGTCCTCGACGTGGACGCCGCAGCCGGCGGCCCGGCCCACCGTGATCTCGTCGGCCAGGTCGTAGACCGTGCCCCGGACATCGGCCGGCTCGATCACCTTCAGGTGGAACCGGCCGCTGCGATCGCGCTTTGACTCGCCCGTGACGGGGTCGACGGCCCGGACCCGGGGGGGGCGGACCTCCACCCAGACGGCCCGGATGACCCGGAGGAAGAAGAGCCAGACGAGGACGACGACGAAGATCTCGAGCGCCCGGAGGAGATTCTGATTGTTGAGCGCCGTGGCGGAAAGATGGCCGGACACGCTCTCAGGACGTCTCGAATCTCAAAGTGGTGGTGCCCACGGTGATGTCGTCTCCGTCCTCGAGCACCCGCTCCGTGACCGGGGCGCCGTTGACCTTCGTCCCGTTCGTCGACTGCAGATCCGCCACCACGACGTTGCTCCCCGAACGCCGGATCTCGGCGTGGCGCCGAGAGACGTTCTGGTCGTTCAGCACGACCGTGCACTCCGGGAGCCGGCCGATCACGATCGGCTCCGCCCCCAGCACGATACGGGACCCGTCGGGCAGAACGACGGACCCGGCCCCGGCCCCGTCGGGGCCTTCTTCGACCTCGGCCCGCACGTTGAAGCGGCCCGGCCGCAGCGTGTCGAGGGAGTGGAGGGCCACGGTGACGGGGCCGAGGAAGACGTAGCCCTCGGTGCGGGCGTGGTCACGGGCGGCGTCTCCGAGCTCCCGGGCGAGGGCGTCGGCGAAGGATTCGAAGCGCTCGGCGTCGTCCTCGGAGAGGATCACCACGAAGGCGTTGGGGGCGATCAGGGCGTTCACGCCCACCCGGCGTCGCAGGTCCATCTCGCGGGTGAGCCGGCGGGCGATCTCGATCGGCTGGAGCCCGCCCCGCAGCGTCTTGGAGAAGGCTCCCTCTACCAGGCGCTCGAGGCGCTCCTCGAACTGCTGGAGTCCCATTGTGAGCCCAGATCCTACCTTTGCGCTGCACGGCGGCGACCGGCGGCCGGGCGCGGCCGACACCGACGGCTCTCGATCATCAGCGTCCCTGACCTGGGATGACTGTGCCTCACACGAGCGGGGCCGTCACCCCCAGGTCGTAGACGAGTTGGCCGTCGCTCACCCGTGCCTCCGGTGTCGGACGGTGGGGGGCCTGACGCCCATCGTGAAAGAGATGGACGACGGGGACCGAGCGGAGCAGGACGAGGGCGTCGGCCAGCAGCCGCCGGTGGCAGCGCCACCACAGGCTCTCGGCACACATCACGGCCACGGAGGCGGGGTCGCCGGTGGCCAGCGCGACGAGAGCGTCGAGGCCGTCACCGAACTCGGCCGTCTCCATGTGGTCGGCATAGGCCCGAAACGCCTCGTTGCGCAGTGCCAGGTGGGGCGACGCCGGGTCGCCCCGGCGCCGACCGCCGAGCCGGGGGTCCCACGAATAGCCGATGCCCGCCGCCGGCAGCCAGTGCTCGAGCTGCTCCTTGGCGTACTGGGGATGGCGCCGGCTGCCGGGGAAGCGCCGGACGTCGACCACGTGCCCCACGCCGGCCTGCTGCAGCAGCTCGACCAGCTCGGTCTCGGCCAGCGTCCCGTGGCCGACGCTCACCACGGTGGCCTCCGTCACGGCTCGACGCCTCAGCCGAGAAGCATCGGCGGACGGGAACGAAGGATCGCTTCGGCGTCTCCGCTGATCGATCGGACGACCTCGGCCGCCGGCCGGATGCCCGTGACGAACCGGGCCGACTGCCCGTAGTAGACGGGATCGTCGGCGATCGGAGCGCCCGTCTCGGCCGTGGCCTGCCGCAGCTCCGCCTCGCGTGCGGTCCATTCGTCGGTGAATTGGTTCCGGTGCACCCGGCTGCCGATCGGCACGGGCCACGGCGCTCCAAACATGATGTCGTAGGCCCGGGTGAACACGGTGTCTCCCCCGTCGCTGTCGACGACAAGCTGCTTGTGGGCGTCGCGCACCTCGACCGCTTCCGGCGTGGCCAGGAAGGCGGTGCCCAACCAGCCGCCGTCGGCGCCGGCGGTGAGGGCGGCCGCCAGCGTCCGGCCGTCGGAGATACCACCGGCGGCCAGGACGGGCACGTCGGGATAGCGCTCGACCACCCCGGCCAGGAACGGCAGCAGGCTCATCGTCCCCGTGTGGCCCCCGGCTTCCGTACCCTGGGCGACGAGGACATCGGCGCCGCCGGCTGCGGCCAGCTCGGCGCCCTCGAATGTCTGGACCTGGCAGATCACCTTGGCTCCGGCGTCGTGACAGGGTCCGATCCACGGGCCAGGATCGGCGAAGGACAGCGCCATCGCCGTCGGACGCTCGGCCAGCGCCGCCTCGAACAGTGGCTCGAACAACGGAATGAAGTGGGTGATGAACCCCACCGCGAAAGCCCGGTCGGTGCCGGCCCGGATGGCGGCGATCTGGGCGCGTATCCAGTCCGGTCCCTCGTCGGGATTGATGCCCCCGAAGGAACCGAGTCCCCCGGCGGCCGAGACCGCCGCCGCCAGCGTTCCCCCGCTGTGCTGGGCCATGGGCGCCGACATCACCGGGTGGTCCAGGCCGAACATCTCCGTGAACCGCGTCCGGATCATGGCCGGACGTTACTTCCCGCGTCCCGACGACAACCAGGCCCGCACGTCGAGGGCTTTGCAGACGGCGTTGGCATCGGCGACTTGGACCCGGTCTATCCATGTCACCAATCGGTATTATTCCGATCGGTGACATTCGGCTGAGGTTGAGATCGGCCCTTGGCCCGCCGAATCGCCAGTGGGCGAAGACCCCTTAAGCGACTCGTACGACGATCGCGCCGCGAGCAGAAGGGGGTGGGACGGGCTCTCCGTGCTCTCGCATCGACTCGATGTGCATGGTGATCGCTTCCCGGATCAGCCGCTCGACTTCGTCCCGGCTCGAGCCGGCCGAAACGCACCCCGGGAGATCAGGAACATAAGCGGACCAGCTGTCGTCGCCCCCCTCGATCACCACCAGGTACTCGGTCACCTTCGTCTCCATCCCGTGATCCCGGCTTGTTTCCACACTGAGGCCAGCGTACCGGGCTTGAGTCGCTCGCCAGATTGCCCGGCACGGTCACAGTTCCCGTCCGATTCGGTGGCGGAATTGGCGGTTGGAACCTTTCTGTCGAACCATTTGCCAGCCCTGGCGTTCAAGGATGCGGATCACCTCCCGAGCCTTCACGTCGGCTCCTGCCCGGGTCCCCGATCGGTGGGATCAGCGAAGACCAGCTCGGCCACGAGGCGCGCCGCGTCATGGTCGAGGTGAGGAAGGACGTGCTGATATATATCGGTGGTAACTGCCGTCGAGCTATGGCCCAGCCGGTCGGCCAAGACGCGGGGGGCCACCCCCGCCTGCAGCGCCAGGGTGGCGTGCAAGTGTCGCAGGTCGTGCAGACGGATCGGCGGTGCGCCGGAGGTCCGGACCAATTTCGAGAACCATCGCGACACCCTCTCGGGATGAAGCGGACTCCCATCTGGACGG
>Ga0209415_10014759_pt1 | contig 12737 bp, 11 predicted proteins | sample PeaSoiSIISIP2007_FD_187696 | JGI IMG/M metagenome (GOLD analysis project Ga0209415, IMG submission 187696) | Peat soil microbial communities from Weissenstadt, Germany - SII-SIP-2007 (SPAdes) (version 2) | ecosystem: Environmental > Terrestrial > Soil > Wetlands > Peat | place: Germany...
CGGACCGGGCCGACCCGGACGCGGTCGGTGCCGCGGATCCCGTCGGCGTAGTCGTTCGCGTAGTTCGCGCCGATCTGTACCCCGAGGGCCACCACGAGACAGAGCGCGGCGCGCCACAAGTTGACGCTCCCGGTCGAGCGGGCGACGCCGATGCCGACGGCGACCGGGGACACCGCCGCCGCGAGGGTGCGCGGCCGCGCCGCGGCGACCCAGTCCCGGGTCGACGCCATCAGCGCCGCGGGCCCATCAGGGCCGGCGGGGGAAACGGGAGAAGTCGGGGCTGCGCTTTTGGAGGTAGGCGTCGCGACCCTCCTGGGCCTCCTCGCTCATGTAGAAGAGCAACGTCGCGTCGCCGGCGAGCTGCTGCACCCCGGCGAGTCCCTCCTCCGCCGCGTTGAATCCCGCCTTCAGCATGCGCAGCGCCATCGGCGACAGCGCCAGCATCTCCCGGCACCACGACACCGTCTCCTCTTCGAGGCGGTCGAGCGGCACGACGGTGTTCACGAGGCCCATCTCGTATGCCGCGGCCGCGTCGTACTGGCGGCAGAGGAACCAGATCTCCTTGGCCCGCTTCGCGCCGATCGTGCGGGCGAGCAGCCCCGCGCCGTAGCCCGCATCGAAGCTGCCGACGCGGGGCCCGGTCTGGCCGAAGCGGGCGTTGTCCGCCGCGATCGTGAGGTCGCAGACGAGGTGCAGCACGTGCCCACCGCCGATCGCGTAGCCCGCGACCATGGCGACCACGGGCTTTGGGAGTCGCCGGATCTGGATCTGCAGGTCGAGGACGTTGAGGCGCCCGACGCCGGCGGCGGTGTCGCCCTCGGCGAGGTAACCGTCCTCGCCGCGGATGCGCTGATCGCCCCCCGAGGAGAATGCCTCGTTGCCCTGACCGGTGAGAATGACGACCCCGACGGCGGGATCGGCCCGCGCCCGGCCGAACGCGTCACCGAGCTCGTCGACGGTGAGCGGCCGGAAGGCGTTGCGCACCTCGGGCCGGCAGATGGTGATCTTCGCGATCCCCTCCGCGGTCTCATAGGAGATGTCCCGGTAGTCCCCTACCGCCTCCCAAGCAGGCAGTTCGGACTCGGCGCTCGCCATGGCGGCCGTTAGGCTACCGCCCGTGCGCCGGCTCGTCGCAGTGGACCTCCCGCCGGGCGAGGCGTTCTTCGAGGTCCTCCGCCGCGTCCTCGACGACGGTGATGCGATCTTCCCGCTCGACCAGCGGCTGCCCGCTCCCGCCCGTAGGCGGCTCCTCGACACCATGCGCCCCGCGGCCGTGGTCGGCCCGGAGGGCGAGCGGCGGGTCTCCGGGGGCATTCGGACCGAGGAGGGCGACGCGCTCGTCGTCGCGACCTCGGGCACGACCGGCGAGCCGAGGGGCGCGGTCCTCGGCATCGACGCCGTCGTCGCCTCGGCACGGGCGACCTGCGAGCGTCTCGCGGTCGACCCCGGTCGGGACCGGTTCCTCGCGTGCCTGCCCCTCTCGCACGTCGGTGGCCTCTCGGTGCTCACCCGCGCACTCGTGAGCGGCACCCCGGTCGAGGTCCATGCCGGATTCGACCCCTCCGAGGTCCACGCGGCGCTCCGGCGGGGCGCAACCGTGGTCTCCCTCGTCGCCACCGCCCTTTCGCGCCTCGGCCCGTTGGCGTCGGAGTTCCGCCGTATCGTCCTCGGCGGCGCCGCGCCACCGGCGGGCCTCGCGCCAAACGTCGTCACGACCTACGGACTCACCGAGACCGGCAGCGGAGTGGTCTACGACGGGGTGCCACTGAGCGGCGTCGAGGTGGCGATCGGCGACGGCGGCATGATCTCGTTGCGGGGCCCGATGCTGTTGCGCGCCTATCGCGACGGCACCGACCCGAAGGACGCGGAGGGCTGGTTCCGCACCGGGGACCTCGGCTCGATCGATGCGGACGGCCGTCTCGTCGTCCACGGCCGGAAGGACGACCTCATCGTGACCGGCGGCGAGAACATCTGGCCAGAGGCCGTCGAGGACGTCATCGTCCGGCATCCCGGCGTGGCCGAATGCGCCGTCGCCGGTGCGGCGGACCCGGAGTGGGGGACGCGAGTCGTCGCGTTCGTCGTCCCCGCCGACGGCCCCGTCGTCACCCTCGAAGCGCTCCGTGGGCTCGTCCGTGACGAGCTCGGACCCGTCGCCGCCCCGAAGGAGCTGGTGCTCGTCGACCACCTGCCCCGCACCGCGATCGGCAAGGTCCGCCGTGGCGAGCTCGTCGGGCTCGCGGGGGCGACGCGATCGTGAACCGCCTCGCCGGCGAGACGAGCCCGTACCTGCGACAGCACCGCGACAACCCCGTCGACTGGTATCCCTGGGGCGACGAGGCGTTCGCCCGGGCGAGGGAGCTCGACCGGCCGCTGCTCGTCTCGATCGGCTACTCCTCCTGCCACTGGTGCCACGTGATGGCGCACGAGTCCTTCGAGGACGAGACGACCGCGGCCGCCATCAACGAGCGGTTCGTCGCGGTGAAGGTCGACCGGGAGGAACGCCCCGACGTCGACGCGGTCTACATGGACGCGGTTCAGGCCCTCACCGGCGGCGGCGGCTGGCCGCTCACCGTCTTCGTCGACCCCGACGGCCGACCGTTCTTCGGAGGTACGTACTTCCCGAAGGTCGCGACGCGGGGAATGGCCGCGTTCTCCGCGGTCCTCGACGCGGTGGCGGCCGCGTGGGCGGACCGGCGTGGTGAGCTCGAAGAGCAGGCCGCTCGGCTCACGGGTGCGGTCGGTGCGCACCTCGGCCCCCCGCCACCGCCCGAGCACCGCGCGCCGGGTGCCGCCGAGGCGCTCGAGGGGTTCCTCCGGCGCTTCGGGGAGCTGTACGACCCCGACTACGGTGGGATCGGTCGGGCGCCGAAGTTCCCGCAGCCGCCGATGCTGGAGCTCGCGCTTCGGGCCGGCGAGGCCGGCAACGCCGCGGCGCTCGAGATGGTCCTCACGACCCTCGCCGCGATGGCCTCGGGCGGCATCTACGACCACGTCGGCGGAGGGTTCGCCCGCTATTCGACCGACCGCATCTGGCTCGTGCCGCATTTCGAGAAGATGCTCTACGACCAAGCCGGACTGGCGCGGCTGTACCTGCACGCCTACCAGGTGACCGGGGACCCGCGCTGGCGCCAGGTGACCGAGGAGATCCTCGACTACGTGCTGTCGGACCTCCGCGACGCCGACGGCGGCATCTCCTCGGCGGAGGACGCGGACTCGGCCGGGGAGGAGGGCCTCTTCTACACCTGGACGAGCGAGGAGTTCGACGCGGCGCTCCCCGACGAGCTGCGGGCGGCCGCGAGGGCGTGGTACGGCGTGGGCCCGACACCCAATTTCGAAGGCGGCCGCTCGATACTCCACCGCCCGGTGCGCGGTGATCTCGTCCGGCCGGCCGTGATCGAGGCCGCGCGCCGGGAGCTGCACCGCGTGCGGAGCGAGCGGGAGCGGCCGGGGCTCGACGACAAGGTCCTCACGGAGTGGAACGCGATGACCGTCGCCGCGCTCGCCGAGACGGCGTCGGTGACCGGGGACGAGCGCTACCGGGCCGCGGCGGTCGAGGTCGCCGAGTTCCTCCTCCGCGAGCTCCGCCGCCCCGACGGACGCTGGCTGCGTTCCTACCAGTCCGGCCGCGCGGCCCATCTCGGCCTCCTCGGCGACTACGCGTGGATGACCGAGTGCCTGGTACGGGTGGCCGAGTGCACCGGCGAGTCGCGCTGGCTCGAGGAGGCCGAGACGGTGGCCGAGGCCATGCTGGCGCTCTTCTCGGCGCCGGACGGCGGCTTCTACCTCTCGGGTGCGGATGCGCCGGCCCTCGTGGTGCGCCCCCGGGACACCTACGACGGGGTTGTCCCGGCGGCGGGGTCGGCCGCGGCGGGCGCCCTCGCGCGCCTCGGCGCGATCACCGGCAACGACGCCTACCTGCGCCGAGCCGAGCACGCGGTGGCAGGCGCCGCGGCGGCGCTCGAGTCCGGCCCGATCGCCCTCCCGCACCTCATCGGCGCGGCGCTCACCCTCGAGCGGGGAGCGCTCGAGATCGTGATCGCCGGTGACCGGCCCGATCTCGTCGACGTCGTGCGGCCGCGCTACCTCCCCGAGTCCGTGCTCGCCTGGGGCGAGCCCGGACCGGGACCGCTCTGGGAGGGGCGCGACGACGATCGCGCCTATGTGTGCCGGGGCGGCGTCTGCCTGGCACCGGTTTCGTCCGCGGACGACCTCCTCGAGGCGATCGTGCGGGCACGGGCCGAGACCAGGACGTGAGCCCCCCAGCCCGGCGTCCCGGGCGGGTCCGGCTCCCCCGGAAGATCCGACCCGGGACGCGCCGGTTGGAGGAACCCGGCCAGCGCCTCCGCTGCCTCGTCGTCGCGGACGTCCCCGGGGAGTGGATCGGCGTCGACCTCGCCTCGGGGGCGTTCGTGCGGGCCCAGCCTGGGCTGCGCGTCGGTGGCTCGGTCCGCGGCACCGTCGTCGAGTTCACGATCGCCGAGAACCCCGAGCCGCGCGACCCGGTGCGACCCGAGCTCGTCGTCCCGGCGGCGGCACCGGTCGTGACGGGCCTCGCGCGCCGACGGCGGCTGCGCCGGCTGCTCCACCGCCTTGCCGCCCCGGGGCCGCGCGGTGCGAACGTGCTCGGCACCTGGGGACCGTCCATCGCCTACGTCGACCTGTCGGGCAGCGACCCTTCGGTCGTGCTCCTCGAGGTCCCTTACCGCACCCTCGAGCTGTCGCGCCTCGAGCGGGGCGAGACCGAGCTCGCTTTCTCCTGGGCGGGGGTCACCCACCACGTGGGCGTCGAGGACGAGGCGCTTCGTCGGGTCGCCGACCGCGCCCGGGCCGGCCCGATGCGGGCACTCGAGATCGCGACGTCGCTCGGCTTCCGACCCGAGTTCGTCCTCGTGGGGATGGGACCGGTCGTCGGCGGACACGCGAGGAAGGTGGTCTTCGGGCTCCTCTGAGCCGGGCGCCAAGCCGCGACCGGCCCGGGTACTACTTCGGCAGCACCGCGGCGGCGAGGTCCTCCGCCATGGCCCAGCCGAACGCGACGAGGGTGTCGTGGCGTTCGGGCTTCAGCACCTCGAACAGCGGCGCGACCGCGTCCGCCTGGCTCGGCGCCTTGCGGGGCGCGTAGTCGAGGTAGCCCGTCGGGCTCCCGTCCCCGGCGACCGCGAAGATGCGGTCGTCGAGCTGGCTCTCGACGCCGAAGCGCTTCGCGAGGCGCCGGCCCCACGCCCGCTCCTCGCCGGAGGGCTTGTGGTCGGGCCGCGGCACGACGTCGGTGAGCCCGGCGAACGCCCGGTACGCGGAGGGCTCGGCGACCCTCGTGCCGACGAGGACGTCCTCGTCGGGGAACGCCAGCACGGCACGGCGGTACAGGTCCCGCATGACCGCCTTCAGGGCCGGCTCGGCCGAGGTCGTCCGCACGAACGAGCCGACGCCGATGAGCAGGCTCGGCGTGCCGCCGATGCGCTCGAGCGTGCTGAACGCGAAGCCCCGCAGCTTGCCCTCTTCCCGGGCGTGGGTGACGAGCACCCACTCCTCTCGCTGCTTGGACAAAAAGCCCGCCTCGTAGCCGGTCGGACCCTCCGCGCAGAGGTCCGCCATCTCGCCCAGCTCGTTGTCGGCGAGCGCCGTGCAGTCCTTCGTCGCGACATCAATCACGTTGGCCCGACCCCTTGCGTGCTCGAAGCTGTGCCACCCGCCCTCGACTGCAGCGGGCCGGTGACCTCGAGGGGCCACCGCCGGCACCGCCCATTCTACGAGAAGGGGAAATGCCCTCGCCAAGCGTGGCACCGAAGGCGCGTTTTCACGCCCCGATGGCGTTCGCCCCGAGCAGCTCCCGGAGGGCCCCGACGAGGCCGGATCGGGGGTCGATGTTGAATTCCGGCGGCAGGCGCAGCACCTTCGAACCGAGCCTTAAGTGGAGCGGAGTCGGCCCGGGGTGCTCGACGACGAGCTCGCGGAGCCGGTCGACGAGCGTCTCGGACATCGATCCGAGCGGCATCGCGATCTCGAGCGGCGCACCGTCTTCGACGAGCTCGGGGCGCACGATCTCCATCGCGATGAGCTTCGGCTCGTCGTCGCGGGTGTCGAGCCGGCCGCGCACGACCACGATCGAGTCGGCCTCGAGGTACATGCCGCGCTCGGCCATCGTCTTCGGGAAGACGAAGACCTCGACCGAGGCCTCGAGGTCCTCGAGGGTGAACGTCGCCATGAGCTCGCCGCGGCGGGTGTAGCGGCGGACGACGTTCGTCACCACGCCGCCGACGGTGACCGAGCCGGTGGGCTCGGGGCCGGCTTCGCCGGTCGCCTGGTCGAGAAGGTCGCGGATCGTGAGGTCCGAGACGCGCCGCAGCTGGCTCTCGAAGCCACGGAGGGGATGGTCCGAGACGTACAGCCCGAGCATCTCCTTTTCGAAAGCGAGCCGCTCGTTCTTGTCGAGCTCGACGTCGGGGATCTCGCGGCGCGCCTCGGAGAAGCTGGAGCGCTCCTCGACGGGCGCCTCCAGGATCGAGAACAGCGTCGAGATCCCGAGCTCCTCGTCCTTTCGGAGCGTGAGCACGTGGTCGATGATCTCCTCGAACACGAGGAGCAGGCCCTTTCGAGGGACGCCGAGGGAGTCGAACGCCCCCGCCTTGATGAGCGACTCGATGGAGCGCTTGTTGAGCACCGACGGGTCGACCCGGCAGCAGAAGTCGTGGAAGTCCTCGAAGGGCCCTTTGGCCTCGCGCTCGGCGACGATGAGGCCGACGAGGCCCTCCCCGACGTTGCGCACCGCGGAGAGGCCGAACACGATCGCCTTGCCGTCGGGCTTCGGTGCGAAGTTGGAACGGGAGGTGTTGACGTCCGGGACGAGGACCTCGATGCCGAGCGAGCGGCACTCGGAGAGGTAGACCGCGCTCTTGTCCTTGTCGTCCTTCACCGACGACAACAGCGCCGCGAGGTACTCGACGGGGTGGTTCGCCTTCAGCCAGGCCGTCTGGTAGGCGACAAGGCCGTAGCCGTAGGAGTGGGACTTGTTGAACGCGTAGTCGGCGAAGGGCTCGATGATGTCGAACAGCGTCGTGCCGAGCTCGGCGCCGTAACCGCTCGCCAGACAGCCCTCGACGAACTTCTCGCGCTCCGCGGCGATGAGCGCCCGGTCCTTCTTGCCGCAGGCCCTCCGGAGGTTGTCGGCCTGCTCGAGGCTGTAGCCGGCGAAGTGCTGCGCGACGCGCATCAGCGACTCCTGGTAGAGCATCAGCCCGTAGGTGTCGCCGAGGATCTCCTCCATCTCGGGGTGGAGGTAGGTGACGGGCTTGCGCCCGTTCTTCAGCTCCGGGTAGTCCCGGTGCATGTTCGCCGCCATCGGACCGGGCCGGTAGAGGGCGACGAGCGCGGCGATGTCGTCGAACGACGTCGGGCCGAGCGCGCGGAGGGTCTGGCGCATGGCGCTGCCTTCCAGCTGGAAGACGCCGATCGACTGCGCCCGTCGGAGCATCTCGAAGGTTCGCTCGTCGTCGAGGGCGACCGAGTCGATGTCGATGCGGGACCCGCTCGACTCCTCGATGAGGTCGAGCGCGGTCTCGATCACCGACAGGTTGCGCAACCCGAGGAAGTCGATCTTCAACAACCCGAGCTCTTCCACGCCGTGCATCTCGTACTGGGTGACGATCGGGGCGTCGGCGGGATCGCCGCCGGCGTCGGGCTTGCGCTGGATGGGGACGTACTCGGTGAGCGGCTCGTTCGTGATCACCACCGCCGCGGCGTGGATCCCGTCCTGGCGGCGGAGGCCCTCGAGGCCGCGGGCGACGTCGATCACCTTGTGCGCGTCGGGCTCCCCGTCGTACATCTCCCGGAGCGAAGCCGCGGCCGCGTAACCGTCCTCCTGGCCGTCGAGCTTGTCGAGACACGCCGCGAGGGAGGTGTCCCGGCCCATGACGAGGGGGGGCATGGCCTTCGCGATGCGGTCGCCGAGGGCGTAGGGGAAGCCGAGCACCCGCGCCGCGTCGCGGACCGCGGCGCGGGCCTTGATCGTGGAGAACGTCACGATCTGCGCGACGTGGTCCCAGCCGTAGCGCTCGGTCGCGTAGCGGATCATCTCGGCGCGGTAACGCTCGTCGAAGTCGATGTCGATGTCGGGCATCTGCTTGCGCCCGGGGTTCAAGAAGCGCTCGAAGAGCAGGTCGTAGCGGATCGGGTCGAGATCGACGATCCGCAGGCAGTACGCGACGCAGGACCCGGCCGCGCTCCCCCGGCCCGGACCGACGCGGATGCCGTGCTGCTTGGCGTAGTGGATGAGGTCCCAGACCACGAGGAAGTACGCGGGGAACCCCATGCTCGTGATGACGTCGAGCTCGTAGTCGAGGCGCTTGGAGACCTCCGGGTCCAAGTCCTCGCCGTAACGCTCACGCGCACCTTCGTAGGTGAGGTGACGCAGGTACGCGGTCGCGGACTCGGTGTAGCTCGTCCCGGCGAACTCGGCCGGGACGGGGAACTCCGGCAGCGCCGGGGAGCCGAGCTCGAGCTCGACGTTCGCCCGTTCGGCGATCCAGAGGGTGTTGTCGCAGGCCTCGGGCAGCTCGGAGAACAGCGCCCGCATCTCATCCGCGGACTTGAGGTAGTGCTCCTGGCCGTTGAACTTGAAACGCTTCGGATCGTCGATCGTCGCTCCGGTCTGCACACACAGCAGCGCGTCGTGGGCGATCGCGTCCTCCCGGCGGCAGTAGTGGCTGTCGTTGGTCGCGACGAGCGGCGCGCCGATCGTCCGCGCGAGCTCGACGAGGAGCGGGTTGGTCCGCTTCTGCTCGGGGAGTCCGTGATCTTGCAGCTCGACGAAGAGGCTGTCGCGCCCGAAGATGTCCTGCAGACGCGCCGCGAGGCGGGTCGCCTCGGCGACGTCGTCGTTCAGGATCGCCTGGAGGACGACGCCCCCGAGGCAGCCGGTCGTCGCGATCAGGCCTTCGTGATAGGTGTCGAGGAGCTCCCAGTCGAGGCGCGGCTTGTAGTAGTAGCCCTCCAGGTACGCCGCGGAGGAGAGCTTGATGAGGTTCGCGTAGCCCTGCTTGGTCTCCGCGAGCAGGGTGAGGTGGTAGTAGAGCTTCTCGCCGCGGTCGCCCTCGCCGCCGGTGTCGTCCATCCGGCCCCGGCGTACCGGCCGGTCGAAACGAGAGCTCGCGGCCATGTAGGCCTCGGTGCCGATGATCGGCGTCACCCCCGCCGCGCGGCAGGCCTTGTAGAACTCGAGGACCCCGTACATGTTGCCGTGGTCGGTGATCGCGATCGCGGGCTGACCGTCGGCCACGGCAGCGGCCACGACGTCCGCCACCCGGGCCGCGCCGTCGAGCATCGAGTACTCGGTGTGCTGGTGCAGATGGGCGAATGATCTCCCGGTGCCCGAACCGGTCACGGCGTGCCTCCACAGGCCGTCCACACCCTGCGTCCCCCGTCTGTGGACGAACTACAGGGTTGTGATTCGGTCTCTGCGGACACTACACGCGCGCGGCCAAGCGGTGCCCGTGGAACCGGCCCGACATCGCCGATCCGGCGCCACCGCTCAGAGATACGGACCCGCGGAGCGTCGACGCTCGTCGGCCTCCTCGGGGGAGATCACCCCGGCAGGAAGGCTCGACCGGCGCATCTGCTGGAGCTGAGCCTGGGCGGCCATCTGCTGGGCGAAGATCGTCGCCTGGATGCCGTGGAAGAGACCCTCGAGCCAACCGACGAGCTGGGCCTGGGCGACGCGTAGCTCGGAGGAGCTCGGCTCCTCGGAGTCGAACGGGAGCACGAGGCGGTCGAGCTCGGCGGCGAGGTCCGGCGAGAGCGTGCCCGCGAGCTCTCGCACCGAGTGCTCGTAGATCTCCTTCAGCCGCGCCCGGCTGGCGGGGTCGAGCTCCGCTCCCCGCACCTCGTCGAGCAGCTGCTTGATCATCGCCCCGATCCGCATGACCTTCGCCGGCCGAGCGATCGCCTCGACGTTCTCGTCGGCCTCACCGGGTTCGACGGGTTCACCGGGCATCGTCGAGAGGAGCTCTTCGAGCCGCGCGGGCCCGCCGGGTTCGTCCGGCGCGGGACTGGCTTCGGGGAGGGACGAGTCGGTCATGGAGCGATCATCGCGCACGGCCGCTCGGTCACACCGGGCGTGCGGCGAGGGTCAGCCGTGGGTGAGGCGCCGAAGATCCTCGAGCGACATCTCGGTGGTGACCTCGCCGCCGCAGCGCTCGCAGTGCGTGGTGTGGCGGGTCGAGCGGAGCAGCCGGGTCCCGGAGCTGTCGAGGAAGACGACGAACGCGTCGGAGTCGTCCGCGAGGACGAGCCGGTCGTAGGGTCGCCAGTCGGTCACGACGGCGGAACCCTCGTGCGCACCCTTCACGATCCGGGAGAACCGACGGTCGGTCTCGTCGAACAGCCAGGTCGAATGGCACGACTCGACGACGAGGAAACGGCTGTCGTCCGGTTCGGACGCGTTACCAGTTGCTGCCCGCTGAAACGACGACAGCGCCACGAAGCGATCATGGACTATCGCCTGCTGCTGTGGGGTGGCAGCTCTCTTGCAGTCTCGTGACGATCCGCGCTAGCGCGGCGGATCGAGCTCCAAGCTGACCGAATTGATGCACCAGCGCTGTCCGGTGGGCGCCGGGCCGTCCTCGAACACATGGCCGAGGTGGCCGCCGCAGCGGCTGCAGGAGACCTCGGTGCGCACCATGCCGAACGACCGGTCGTGCTCGAGGACCACCGCTTCGGGATCGATCGGGCGCACGAAGCTCGGCCATCCCGACCCGGAGTCGAACTGGTCCGATGCGGTGAACAGCGACTGGCCACAGCCCGCGCAGCGGAACAGGCCCTCGAAGACCGGGTGTTCGTACTCCCCGGTCCCCGGCCGCTCGGTGCCCTTCTCGCGAAGGACCGCGTACTGCTCCGGCGTCAAGCGGCTCCGCCATTCGGCGGGGCTCAATTCGACCGGCCCATCCATCGCCTCACTTCGTTGCTGATCGGTCATGTCCGAATCGTAACGGGGGTCCTTCGCAGACCCGCCGCCAGGCGAACGAGGGTCACACGAGCGGCCAAGGGTGCTGGCGCCGCGACGGGTCCGGGTAGGGGAACGTCCCCGAACCGGCGAGGTCCGCGGCGCGGCGCCGGAGCGCCTCGCACTCGTCCGGCTCGATGAGGCGCGCGACGTTTTCGGGCACCGCGTCGGCGAGCCGGTCGCATGCCGAGCGCAGCGCGTCGGGGATCGGATCGCCGGCGAAGTCCCACATCACGGTCCGCAGCTTCGGGTAGACGTGGAACGACAGGCCGTTGTCGATCCCCCAGATCCGATCGTCGGGACCGCGGAGGAGGTGGCCGCCCTTGCGGTCCGCGTTGTTCAACAGCAGATCGAACGCAGCGATGGTGCGCAGCGCCGGTTCGTGGCGGGGCTCCTCGAGCAGGGTGAAGTAATGCTCCTCGTAGTCGGCGTCGATGTAGCGCTGCAACGATCCATCCTCGAGCGGACCGTCGTCACGGAGGACCGTCTCGGGCACGACGCCGAGGCCGAGCGACTCGGACAGCTCGTAGGCCGCGACCTCGCGCCGGTAGATCCGGTCGGGAAAGTCCCGGAGCGGCCGCTCGCCGCGTCCGGGCTTGTAGATCGCCTTCGCCTCCTCCTCGGGCGTGCTCACAAGGACGAGGAAGGTCGCGTTGGAACTCCACGGCATCCGGCCGAGGATCTCGATCGATCCGCACTCGAGCAGTGCGGTCCAGCCGCTCGCCGACACCGGAGCGCTCAGGTGAGCGGCGCGTGGTGGCCGTTCGTGCGCGGGCACGCGTGCCCCCTCGGATCGAGTGGATAGCCGCAGAGCGGGCAGGGTGGGCGACCGGTCTCGACGAGGCGCGTCCCGCGGATCGCGAGGGCTCCTGCCTGCTCGCGCGTGATCGCGAGCCGCGCTTCGTCGGCCTCCTCGTCCTCGGCCACCCGCTCCCGGGCGACGACGACGACCCGGTCCTCGGCCGCGTCGTACGCGACCGCGAGCGCCCCGACGACGAAGTCCGCATCGGAGAAGCCCTCGAGCTCGAGGCTGTCCTCCTCGGGGAGGTGTCCCGGGCGGACGAGATCCTTGAGCAGTTCGCCGAGGTGCACCGCGAGCGCGCCCACCTGCTGCTTTTCGACCTTCAAGGTGAGCATCGTCGCGCCCTCGCGCACCTGGAGGTAGAAGACGCGCTGCCCCGGCGGTCCGACGGTCCCGAACGTGACACGCTCGGGCCGCGCGAGCTCGTAACGCTCGCTCACTCGGCCGCCGCCCGGGCCCGACGGCGCGGCGCTGCCTCGGGGCGCGGGCCGATGCCGAGATTGGCGAGGACCCCCGTCGAGTTCACCGCGAGGACCGAGGGAGCGGTCTGGCCGTAAGCGACGACGCTCACCGAGCACGGGGAGATCACCGTGCGCTGCACGAGATCGAGTGGCACCCCGAGTGCGTCGCCGACGGCGATCTTGATCGGATCGGCATGGCTCACCACGACGATCACCTCACCGGCGTGGCGCGCGACGAGACGCTCGATCGTGCCGGCGAGTCGCGCCTGCAGTTCGACGAAGGACTCCCCGCTCGGGAACCGGAACCCCGAGGGATGCCGTTGCACGGTCTGCCACTCGGGGAGCTTCGCGAGCGTGGCGAGCTCCGCGCCGGTCCACTCCCCGAAGTCGCACTCGAGGAGCCCGCGCTCGACCTTGACCGACAGGCCGAGTCGCTTCCCGATCGGCCGGGCGGTCTCACGCGCCCGCTCGAGCGGGG
>Ga0209415_10014760_pt1 | contig 12736 bp, 9 predicted proteins | sample PeaSoiSIISIP2007_FD_187696 | JGI IMG/M metagenome (GOLD analysis project Ga0209415, IMG submission 187696) | Peat soil microbial communities from Weissenstadt, Germany - SII-SIP-2007 (SPAdes) (version 2) | ecosystem: Environmental > Terrestrial > Soil > Wetlands > Peat | place: Germany...
TCGATATAGGCGGCCACATGCAGGGGCTCAATATTGAGGATCTCCGTGAGGTTCTGCGCCTCACACCACGCGGAAAAGTCCAGAACCGCACGTAGATAGCCGATCCGTGGTGCCAATGTCGTTTTGCAGCAGCAGGCGTTCGCCGTCCTTCCTCTCGCGAGTATCCAACCCCGGGTGGTCAAATCTAAGAGCCGCGGTCCAGTGCAGTCCGCGCATGAACGCAGCTACGCGAACACGATCCTCAGGCTGCAATTCCCACACGGTTACGCCGTCGATCACCTCGCTGGCCAATTCGCCCGAAAGCCGATTAATCTGCTTGTGCAGATCCATCACGAGCAGATGCAGACTGTCTGGGCCGCCCCGACGTCCCTGTATGAACGCTTCGATCTGCTGGCCGCTCAACCGATCCGCGGGCAGCGTGCCGAGCCAGCTGAGCCAGTGCGGCACGCGAAGGCGTGGCTCGGCCTCTGTCGCCGTGGTCTCAAGGACGGGCCGAGGCATGGTGCCAAGGTCTTCCGCGAAGCACTTGACGAGCCGCGACATATCAGGGACGTGCAGGTCCGCTTCGATTCGAGTCGCGCCCGCAGCGACATCCTGAAGCCAGGCGTCACTCAGGCCGGCCGCAGCCATTTCAGTCACCAGATCGGGCAGCTCACGCTTCGGCTGCGCGGCGTGCGATGAGGCCGCCTGCAGCACGGTCAAGTAGACCTTCAGACGATCGTTGGCAGATAAGGCCGCCTTGACCCAGGCTGGCAACATCAATCGGCGTTGGTCGAGAGAGGCCACTGCTGCGGTCCTTTGCATATCTTCCTTCTTTGAGCTGCTTTCGAGTCTGGGTTAGTCTGATGACGAAGATGTGACCGGTGGAGCTGCGTGGCCGAGGCTACAGAGGCGTAGATCTTTTCTATAGTATTCCACAGGCCACAGCGAAATCTGCGTTATACGCAGGCACCAATCTGTGCGGCAGCCCCCTTATGCAGGGTTTGATCCGTCGCGTCGCTATCTAGGGGAGATTTATTCTTGAAGCCGCCAAAGTAACGATGACATTGCCCGGTGCAGACGCCACTGCTAAGGCTGTGGTCGAGGACGCCAATCCTGCGGGCGCCAAGCTCGGCGAGCCGCCGGCTCGCCCCAAAGAGGCGCCGACTACTAGAAAGAGCCAATATATTCATGTCGCGCCTGCAGTCCTCGAGGCCGCCCGGAAGCACGCCGAAGCGCTGCTCCGCGACCTGCGAACGTCTCTCGCTGGTTTGACGCAATCAGAGGCTGAAGAACGGGCGCGCGACACGGGTCCGAATGAGATCGCCCAGGGGCGCAAACAAGGCTGGTTCATCCGAGTTCTGAGGATCATTCGTAACCCGCTTGTGATCCTCCTGACCATCTTGTCGGCCGTGTCCTTCTCTACCGGTGACGCGCGTGCTGGCTCCGTGATGGCCATGATGGTGGCGCTGAGCGTGGGACTGCGCTTCTTTCAAGAAGCGAGGGCAGACGCCGCCGCCGAAAAGCTCAAGGCCATGATTCACGTGACCGCGACGGTTGTGCGGGACGGCGCGGCGCGGGAGATACCACTCCGGGACCTGGTGCCCGGGGACATCGTCAAACTCGCCGCGGGAGACATGATTCCCGGCGACGTGCGGCTGTTGTCGTTGAAAGACCTCTTCGTCAGCCAGGGCAGCCTCACCGGGGAGTCGCTCCCGGTCGAGAAGTTCGACCAGCCCGAGACGGGCGACGCCGGCTCACCCACTGAACTCAAGAACATCTGCTTCATGGGGACGAGCGTCGAGAGCGGCACGGCGACGGCTCTTGTGATCACGACCGGGGTACGCACCTACCTGGGCAGCATGGCGCGCTCGCTCACGGGCGAACGAACGCTGACGAGCTTCGACCAGGGTCTCAGCCGCTTTACCTGGCTCATGATGCAGTTCATGGCCGTAATGGTGCCACTGGTTTTTCTCATTAATGGCTTCACGAAGCATGATTGGAAGCAGGCCTTCTTTTTCTCGCTGGCAGTTGCCGTCGGCCTGACTCCCGAGATGCTGCCGATGATTGTATCGGTTTGCCTCTCCAAAGGCGCGCTCGCCATGAGTCGCAAGAGAGTGATCGTCAAACGGCTCAACTCAATTCAGAATTTCGGAGCCATGGACGTGCTGTGCACGGACAAGACGGGAACGCTCACCGAAGATCGCGTGGTTCTCATGCGTCATTGCAATGTCGCGGGGCGTGAAACCGATGACGTACTGCTCGACGGATACCTGATCAGCTACTTCCAGACAGGTCTCAAAAACTTGCTCGACCGGGCGATTCTGGACAGCGCTGACTTCCACGGTAAGACGGTTGTCGAAAGATATAAGAAGTTGGATGAGCTGCCGTTCGACTTCACTCGACGCATGATGTCGGTGCTGGTCCAGGATCCCGATGGAAAAGCGGTCCTTCTTACCAAGGGGGCCCCGGAAGAGGTCTTCCTGCGATGCTCGCAATTCGAACTCGAGGGCACATTGTCCCCGATGGACCCGGACCGGATACTCGGACTGAAACAGCAGTACGACAGCCTGAGCAATGACGGATTTCGCGTACTGGCGGTCGCCACTAAAGAGCTGCCAGGGAAACACATTTGCGCCAAAGATGACGAGCGAGAGCTCGTACTCAGAGGCTACGTTGCATTCCTCGACCCGCCTAAGGACACCGCGGGCCGAGCCCTTGCTGCTCTGCACAGACATGGCATCGCGGTGAAAATCCTCACGGGAGATAACCCCCTGATCAGCCGCAAGGTGTGTAAGGACGTTGGTCTGTTGGCCGACCCGATGCTGCTCGGCGGCGACATCGAGAAGCTCTCGGACGCCGAGCTGGCCGAGGCAGCGAAGAGCGCAACGCTGTTCGCCCGTCTATCTCCGGCGCACAAAGAGCGTGTCATTCGCATCCTCCGGAGCAAAGGGCACGTCGTCGGATTCATGGGTGATGGGATCAACGACGCGCCCGCCTTGCGAGCCGCGGACGTCGGCATCTCAGTGGACACCGCCACCGACATCGCCAAAGAGTCGGCGGACCTGATTCTGCTAGAGAAGGACCTCATGGTGCTACAGGAGGGTGTGATCGAAGGCCGGAAGGTCTTCGCGAACATCGTCAAGTACATCCGCATGGGTGCAAGTTCGAACTTCGGCAACATGTTTAGCGTGCTGGGGGCCAGTGCGTTTCTCCCCTTCCTGCCGATGGCCCCGATTCAGGTGTTGACGAACAATCTTCTGTATGACTTCTCGCAGGTGCCGATACCGGCGGACGACGTGGACGCGGAACAAGTGGCGCGACCGAGGCCTTGGAACATCACGGAAATCAGGCGGTTCATACTCTTCATCGGCCCTATCAGCTCGATTTTCGACTATACGACCTTTTTCGTCATGCTTTGGGTTTTCAATTGCTGGGATCCTGCGCATGCGTCGCTGTTTCAGACCGGCTGGTTCGTCGAATCATTGATGACCCAGACCCTTATCATCCATGTCATTCGTACCAATAAGATTCCGTTCCTGCAGAGTCGCGCGAGTTTGTCGCTGACGCTCACAACACTTTCAATCATGGCATTTGGTATGTGGCTACCGTATTCGCCGCTGTCCTCGGCACTGGGCCTCACGCACCTGCCGCACATGTACTGGCCGATCCTGATGCTCACGCTGCTGGGCTACATGGGGCTGACACAAATCATTAAGGTGTGGTTGCTTCGCAAGCATTGGATCTAAAAGCGCGCGAGCCGAGGCTCGTGCGTCATCGCCGAGCGACTCAAGTGCTTCGGCACTGAGCTGGCGTTCCTGGTCCCCACATGACTGTGACGACTGCCGCCAGGAGTGCGAGCATTAGACCCGTGACACGCGAGTCGAAGTAGGAATTGTCGAATGGATAGGGCAAACCAGCAGAAAGCATTTCAGAGGCGATCATCTCCTCGAGGCAGGTCGCGTGGGTGGCCGTCCGCCGAAACTAAAATCTCTGCAGCGACAGGAAATCGTCCAACTCGTGAAGCGCCGCCGTAGGACTGCGGCGGATGCCGCCTGCCTGTTTGGTGTTCATCCAGCCGCCGTGTCGAGGCTGCTTCATGCAGCCTGATCGCTCGTGAACAAAGGGGACAACAAATAGTGACGTTGCAAACACCCGAGCACATCTGGAAGGAGTGGATTCTGGCAATGGCGCTCAAAACGACGTCTACGGGCTGGTTGGCGCGCCGCGTGCTGTCTACGGGAGTATCAGCGTTTATTTCTCTGAGGCGGCGGAGCGCTCACCTCACCTATCGGCTTCCTCGTACATTTCCTGCAGAAAGTCCCGCTTGCACAAAATCGACGACTGATTTCATTGAGGTTTTCCGCGGTCAATTTGCCCCAATCATTCCTAAAAGTCCGTGTAGCAAAATCAATGAGATACGGAGCGGGAAATCCCCAATTCGGGACTTTCGACGTCAATTGCACGAGAAGGCCCGCTAGCGGGACACTCTCCACGCGCGCACGAATCACGGTCGTGCGTAGCGGCTCGTCTATCAATCCAAAGCAAGAGTGGGGAAGTTTGGTCCAGTGCCCTGGCAGAACAAAGCTTAACGATTGCAGAGAAGGAAGCGCAGACGCCGAGCAAAGCGGCATAAGTCAACCCGCGATCAGCTCCGCAGTCAGGCGTCGAGCCAAATGCTCTGCGCTCATCGGTCCGACCTTGTTGCGCATGAACCTGTGCATGAAGTGATCATGGGGTGGCCTCACAGCCTCAGGGTCTGGCGTACGGCGGGCAGTAGACGAGCACGAATCTCGTCGCGCACGCGGACAAAGCTCTCCAGTGGCTCTCCGTGTGGGTCATGAAACGGCAGGTGGATGCTCGGTACGGCGCGCGGGAAGATCGGGCAGGTTTCCTTGGCGTTGTCACAGACCGTTACAACGAGGTCAATGGGCTGGTTCATGACGGCGGAGACGTCCTTGGGGTAGAGCCCCTCGGCGGGCAGATTCGCAAGGTTCAGGGCGGCGATGGCCTCGTCGGCCACCTTGGGCTGCGGACGTGTGCCGGCGGACAACGCACGAACCTCGTCACCCAGCTCATGTCTGAGAATCGCTTCGGCCATTTGCGACCGACAGGAATTGCCCGTGCAGAGTACTAGAACCGTCTTGTGGTCAGTCATGGTCTCTTGGGTGGGGTTGGCATAGGTTCGTGGAAAGTTGTCATTCCATTCAGGGCGTCGCTGGCGACCTGCGCTGGAAGAGGGAAAAACTTCGCCTGCACGACAGCTTCCTGACCGTCGTGAGATAGAACATATTTGATAAATTCGCCCGTCAACCTATCCGGTGGCTGCCCTGGTGGTTGATTGACATAAATGTACAGAAAGCGGGCTAATGGATACGTTCCATCCACGGCATTCTTGTAGGTCGGTGCGACGAAATTGGCGACGCTTTCTCCGAGGGGAACTGCGCGCACCTGAGAATCTTTCCAGCCGATTCCACTGTAGCCAATGCCCGATGGATCGTTGGCAACGCCTTCCACGACATACTCCGAGATATCTTCATGCACGGTTGCCTTAAAGTCCCCGTTCAGCAGAGCATGCTCTTTGAAATACACATGGGTTCCAGAGACGTTGTCACGACCGTAGAGGGTGATTGCCTTGTTGGCCCAGTCTCCCAAAAGACCAAGAGCTCCCCAGGTTTCAAGCGATGATCCTCCCCGCTTGAGAGTGCGGGAGAATATGCCGTCTACTTGCTGTAAGGTCAGTCCGCGAATGGAATTGTCCTTGTTTACGTATACGGCAAGTGCGTCAAGGGCTATCTTGTAAGAGGTGGGCTTGTAGCCGTACTTTGCCTCGAAAGCGCCAACTTCATCCGACGTCATTTCTCGACTCATGGGCGCCAGCTGCGACTTACCCTCGATCAAGGCGGGAGCAGCCGTCCCAGAGCCCTTATGTTCGAGTTGAATATTGACCTCGGGATATATCGTTCTAAATCCCTTCGAACACAGGACCATGACGTCGGTCAGAGTGTCTGATCCAACGGACACCAAGTTGCCTCTCACTTGATCTGCCTTTGCGTAATGGGGAATGGCAGAATCGACCGGAAAGGGGCGCCAATAAAAGAACCAGGCAATCCAGCACGCCAATAGCATCAGGCCGGCGGTGCCCAAGAGCACTGCGGGATTTAGCGAAAAGTCGAATTCTCCGTGCGGTGGCCGCCCATCGGTCGGTTTTGTGGGAGATCCTTTCATATCGATTCCCCTCGATTGCTGGTTTGGTATTTTTGGTCTGGTGTGTGTGGCGCTGTTGGATGTCGATTTATCGGCCCGGGGCGGGCAAGTGGCCGATTTGGTCCAACTTCCGCTTCAAGGCTAAGGCGTCGAGCTTTGTAAATGACAGGCTCAAAAATAGCGAGATCCGTCGTTGCAGCATCGCTATTGCACCGGAGATCGTTTCAAATTCCAGATCTCGTTCGCATACTCCGTGATGGTTCGATCGCTGGAGAATTTACCGGAGCAAGCCACGTTGATGATCGAGTTCCTCGCCCAAGCCTCGGGGTCGGCATAGGCAGCGGCCAAGTCCCGGTGGGCGCGGCTGTAGTCAGTCAAGTCCGCGAGATGCCGAAAGCGATCGCCGTTGGTGAGCAATGTGTCTCGGATTGGGTCGAACAGGCCGGGCTCACGCCTGCTGAAATGCTCCGAGAAGATCAGATCCAGCGCAGCTCGCGTCTCGGGTTCATTCTGATAGTGCCAGTGGGGGTCATACCAACCGGCGCTGTCGGCCACCTGCTCGGCCGTTAGCCCGAAGAGAAAAAAGTTTTCCTCACCGGCCTCCTGGGCCATTTCGATGGTGGCCCCGTCGCGAGTGCCGATCGTCAACGCTCCATTCATCATGAATTTCATGTTGCCGGTGCCGCTGGCTTCGAAGCCGGCCGTCGAGATCTGCTCGGACACATCGCTTGCGGGAATGAGTCGCTCGGCCATGCTGACGTTGTACTCCGGCAGGAACAGCACGTTGATCCTGCCGCGTACCACGGGATCGGAAGTGATCGTAGCGGCGACGTTGTTGATCAGTTTTATGATCAGCTTGGCCAAATGGTAAGCCGGCGCTGCTTTTCCCGCGAACAAGAAAGTGTGCGGTGTCATCTCCAGATTGGGATCAATCCGCAGACGGTTGTACAGAATGATGATATGAAGGACGTTCAGAAGTTGGCGCTTGTATTCATGAATGCGTTTGATCTGGCTGTCGAAAATCGAGTCAGGATCCACGATCTGCCCCGAGGTCGCCTTGAGCCAGTTTGCAAATGCAGCTTTGGCCTCGCGTTTCGCGTCGCGGAATTGCTCGCGGAAGCCAGAGTCGTCGGCCAAGGGCAAGAGGTTGCGGAGCAGCGCCAAGTCAAGGATCCAATCTTCGCCAATCGCCTGGGTGATGAGCCGGGATAGGAATGGGTTGGCCTGGTGTAGCCACCGCCTGGGCGTCACCCCGTTGGTCTTGTTGTTGAAGCGGGTCGGGAACAGCTCGGCAAAGTCGCGCAGAACGCGGGTGCGGAGCAATTCCGAGTGGATTGCGGCCACTCCATTGGTACTGTGCGAGCCGACGACCGCCAGGTGTGCCATGCGGACCTTCCGCGCCGGCGTTTCTTCGATCAAGCTCATGCGTTGCACGCGTGGCTCGTCGGCGGGGTACAGGCGGCGAACATCGTCGAGAAAGCGCCGGTTGATCTCGCAGACGATTTCCAGGTGCCGGGGTATGAGCAGTTCGAATAGCTCGACTGGCCAGCGCTCCAAAGCCTCCGGAAGCAGCGTGTGATTGGTATAGGCCAGCGTGCGCAGCGTGATGTCCCAAGCTTGATCCCAGGGCAGCTGCGCCTGATCGAGCAGAATATGCATCAGCTCGGCCACGGCCAAAGCCGGGTGCGTGTCGTTCATCTGAATGGCCACGCGTTCCGGCAGCGCTGACCAGTCGGTATTATGCTTGCGGAAGCGGGCAATGATGTCCTGCAGCGAACAGCTCACCATGAAGTATTGCTGCAAGAACCGCAGCTCCCGGCCCGCCTCGGTGGAGTCGTCGGGGTAGAGTACGCGCGTGAGCGACTCCGCCGCGACGTTTTGCATGACGGCACCTGCAAAGTCGCCGTGCGAGAACTCGGCAAAATCGAACGATTCTGGGGCCGCCGCCGCCCAGAGCCGCAGCGTATTGATGCAGTGGGCGCCATAGCCGACTACCGGCCGATCGAAGGCTATTCCCAGCAAACTGGAGGGGCGATTTCGCGTGATGGCGGGACCCGAGATCTTGAGCTCAAATTTGGCGTTCAGTGACACGACGTACATCCTGCCCGGGCGCACGACCTCCCACGGATCGGTATTGCGCAACCAGTTGTCAGGCTGCTCGTGCTGCCAGCGTCGCGGATCGTTTGGCGAAAGATGCCGTATTCGTAGCGCAGACCGTAGCCGATGGCCGGGTACTGCAACGTGGCCAGGGAGTCGATGAAGCAGGCCGCGAGGCGGCCGAGGCCGCCATTGCCCAATCCCGCGTCCGGTTCCTCTTCGATGAGCTGCTCCAAACTCCAGCCTTCCTGCTCCATGGCGCGCCGCACGATCGGTTCCGCGGCCAGGTTCATCATGTTGTTGCGCAGTGTCCGACCCAGCAGGAATTCCATCGACAGGTAGTGGATGCGCTTCGGTTTGGTCTGCTCGCGGGCACTTCGAGTCTTGGCCCATCGGTGCGCAACCAGATCGCGGATGAACCGGCTGGTCGCCTCGAACTTCTGCCTTGGCTCGGCGGACGGCGGATTGAGCAGGTGGTTACATAGAAGATAGCGGTCGGTCCACTCCTTTTCGTGACCGGCCAACCCCAATCGTTCCAGCCGGCGTTCCAGTGCTGGATCTGCGGCAGTCTGACGCTCAGCGGTTGCTGACATGATTGAAACCTCGTTCGAGCCCATGGATTGCTAATAGATAGACGGCACGTAAATATCTACGGGCACGGGCGCGCGAATATACTCGGGATTGTGCACGCGGGCCGGCAGAACTACGGGCTCGCGCGGAACCTCCTCGTACGGGATCTGGCTGAGCAGATGGTGGATGCAGTTAAGGCGCGCGCGCTTCTTGTCAATCGCCTCGACGATCCACCAGCGGGCCTCGGGGATGTGGGTGTGCTCGAGCATCGATTCCTTTGCCTTGGTGTACTGTTCCCAGCGCCGGCGCGATTCCAGATCCATCGGACTGAGCTTCCATTGCTTCAGCGGCTCCTCGATCCGGACCTTGAAACGCAGGTGCTGCACTTCGTCGCTGATCGAGAACCAATACTTGATCAGAATGATGCCGGAGCGCACCAACATCCTCTCGAACTCGGGCACGTCGCGGAAGAATTCCTCGAGCTCGGCGTCCGTGCAGAATCCCATCACGCGCTCCACACCGGCGCGGTTGTACCAGCTGCGATCGAACAGCACCATCTCCCCGCCCGCCGGCAGGTGGCTCACGTAGCGCTGGAAGTACCATTGCGTGCGCTCGCGCTCATTCGGGGCCGGCAGCGCGGCGACCCGGCAGACGCGCGGGTTCATCCGCTGCGTGATGCGCTTGATCGCGCCACCCTTTCCGGCGGCGTCCCGACCTTCGAAGAGCACCACGACTTTTCGCCTGTGCGCAACCACCCAGTCCTGCAGCTTCACGAGCTCCCGTTGCAGACGGAATAGCTCCTTGAAGTACAGCTGGCGCGCGGCCTTCTCGGCGGTCTGGGCCGAATCATCGAGCAGTTCGCCGATGCGCTCATCGTCGAGCTCGAGCTCCAATTCCTCGTCGAAGCTGTCCGCAACCTCCTCGCGAGCGAGAGCCGAGCGATCGATGGTCTCCGTATTCTTCATGCGACATTTCCCGGGTCGTTATTGTCGTCGTCGGGAGACCATTATTAGCTCAAAGATGAAGCTCTTGTGACAGCGGTGTGCCGGGAGGGTCAATGACTACCGGTGGTCGGAATCCTTTAAGACCAGCGGCTGAAGGCTAGCATCCGGCGTCGTCATTCTGATGACAGCATGCTGGTCGTTTGATCGAAATAGGTCGCCGGCGTGCTGAACCGTGCAACGAAAGGCAAAGTGGCGTTACCGACGTCGTGCTGACGAATACTTGGGGATAGCTAAGAAGAATACCGAGGCCGATGGAAGCTCGGTGATTCTGCGCGCTCAGCGGGGCGCCTCGCGTACTGTACAGCAATTGGCAATTGAGAGCGCACCAGCGAATTACGTGAAATGCATGGCCTGGCCTCTCTAGCGGGACGGCGCATCAGCAGGCACCACCAGCCAGCACGACTCGGCGCACGAGGGCACGATGTTCCTCGCAGTGCCGGCGCCCCACGAGCGAGAACCCGACGTTGGGGTCACAGATGCTCGCAACTAATACGTCGCTGTCACGAAACTGGATAGCGATCCTCTCGCCTACATTCAATAGTGAACCACAGGCTTGAGCGTCGATCTGGCGTGACGGCTCCTCTCGGAGAATGCGCCAGCCGGCGGCGCGCGCGGCGGCCAATACAAACTGGAAATTCGAGTCCGCATCTGATGGCGTAGAGATCGTCTCATACAATAAATCCCGTCGTTGGGCCTGCCAGAAGAGCAGCCCGAGTCCACCGGTTAGCAGCAGTCCGAACGCGCCGGCGGCCGTCACGGCGGCGGCGTCCGGCAAAGTGACCAGGAAGATCGAGGTAACGATCAGCACAAGACAGAGAGCAGAGAGGTAAACGCAGATAACTGTCGGTGCGAAATACCGCGCTCGATCCGCGCCGACCAGCTGCATTGCATCCGAGGTTGTCACCGTTGCACTGTACCCTTCCGACTGCCTGACGGAACAGGGACCAGCCGCGCGCCGGTGCGATCAGATGTGCGCCACGTCACGCAACTGTAACATTGCCATCATACCGTCCCATGGGTCCCTTCACCGAAGAATCCAGGGGCCTGCCGTGTTATCAAGCCTTGGCATCGACTTGCCGACCGCGGTGCTGCTGTGTCTGGCCATTCTGCTCGCCTTGAGCTTCGAATTTGTAAATGGCTTCCACGATACAGCCAACGCGGTTGCGACGGTGATCTACACTCATACGCTGAAACCCACCCAGGCCGTCGTCTGGTCGGGTATGTGGAATCTGATCGGCGTGCTGACTTCCACCGGGGCCGTGGCTTTCGGCATCGTGGCGCTGCTTCCAGTCGAACTGGTCATCAATGTGGGATCGGGCGCCGGCTTTGCCATGGTATTCGCGCTTCTGCTCTCCTCGATCGTCTGGAATCTGGGCACTTGGTACTTGGGATTGCCCGCGTCGAGCTCGCACACCTTGATCGGCTCGATCGTCGGCGTCGGTCTGATGAACTCCCTGATGAGTCCAGACAGTGCCTTCGGCGATGGCGTCAATTGGGCGAAAGTCGAGGACACGGTCAAGGCGCTCATATTCTCTCCCTTGATCGGCTTTGTCGCCGCCGGTCTTCTGTTGCTAGCAACCAAGGCGCTCCTACGAAACCCTAAGCTCTTCCAGGCCCCTGAGGGCACCCAGCCGCCGCCGATATGGATCCGAGGATTGCTAGTGCTGACATGTACTGGAGTTAGTTTCGCCCATGGTTCGAACGACGGACAAAAGGGCATGGGGTTGATCGTACTGATTCTCGTGGGCATCGTTCCGACGGTATTCGCGCTCGACCTGGCGACCTCCTCCGATGCCGTGCATCGATTGGCTACGGCATCCATGAGCTTCTCTCGCTCACTCGCGCAGCTCCCGGCGGCTCAGCCCCAGTCCGAAGACGCCGAGGCTTCGCGCAAGCAGCTGACGCGTTACCTGCGCTCGGGGCGCCTCGCGCCGGAGACATTCCCAGCCCTCGCGGTCGTGAATGCTCGCGCAGCCATGCAACTGGCTCAGGCAGAAAACCTCTCAGCTCTGTCAGCCAGCAATCGGATCGCACTGCGCCTGGACATCTATTTGGTCGCAGAGACACTCAGTCGACTGCAAAAATCGAAGCAGCTGCCCGCCGCGCTCGATGCCAAATTTGCCGGAAGCTATCAGAAGTCGCTGAAGAAGCTAACCAATTTCATTCCGCTGTGGGTCAAGGTGGCCGTGTCACTCGCGCTGGGCTTGGGTACGATGATCGGGTGGAAACGCATCGTCGTTACAGTGGGCGAGAAAATCGGCAAGGCGCACCTGACTTACGCGCAGGGCGCAGCGGCGGAACTAGTCGCATTCGGCACCATCGAGGCCGCTGATGTGCTCGGCCTGCCGGTAAGTACGACTCATATCCTTTCCTCGGGTATCGCGGGGACAATGGTCGCCAACGGCTCGGGCATTCAGAAGGACACGGTTCGCAATATCATACTCGCCTGGGTGTTGACGCTACCTGTGTGCGTGTTGCTCGGCGCGGCACTGTTTGGCGCAGCGCTTTTCTTTGTATTGCGAGTACTCGGCGTCCACTGAGCGCATGGCGATCGCGTCGAAAGGTACTTGGCCTTGCAAGCGCTTCTTCAACGGTGCTGAAGTAGGCGAGTGCGGCCTGCAAACGAGTCGCTTGCAGCGAGGCGGCGACCTCAACGAGCGTTGAGGGCTGCAGGGGCGACAGGCCACCCAGCGGCAAGACCGGTACATACGCGATGCCTGTTTTCGCCAGTTTTTCGATCATCATCTCGTCGTCGCGCGGTCCAGGAAAAGGAGAAGCTATATCGTGTTGTGGTGCGGCCTAGAGTCGGGAAGCTTCGGTGCGTCGTTTACAGCCGAGTCCTCGAACTTCATCCGCAGTCTCTTCCACCTTCCTCTAAC
>Ga0209415_10014761_pt1 | contig 12736 bp, 7 predicted proteins | sample PeaSoiSIISIP2007_FD_187696 | JGI IMG/M metagenome (GOLD analysis project Ga0209415, IMG submission 187696) | Peat soil microbial communities from Weissenstadt, Germany - SII-SIP-2007 (SPAdes) (version 2) | ecosystem: Environmental > Terrestrial > Soil > Wetlands > Peat | place: Germany...
CGACTTCGAACTTGTTGTCGTTGCTGACGAAAGTGATCGATTCGACTTCGGCAATTTGTTTACCAGCAAAGAGTTCCGCATTCAAATCCGTCAGCTTGCGAGGCGCGGCGCTGCCGGTCTTGAGATAAAGCTCAGCCATGTCGTGCGGTGACGAGAAGCCATACGCGATCGTCCCGTCCTTTCCTACCGACCACGCGCCCACGCCTCCCGTCTCCTTAACCACATATTCCAGCTTGCCGCCAGAAATCGGCAGCCGCACTAAATAATTGCAGCCGCGCTCCTGAATAGTGAAGTAGACCGCGCTGCCGTCTGGCGCCCATCGCGGTACACCTTGCCGATTATCCAGTACCGCCCCAATTTCGCGTCGCTCGCTGCCGTCAGCGTTCATCATCCAGACGTGCGTGTCCTCCATGGTGGTCTCGCGGTCCGTCAGCCCGCGGCGAGTGCCACGAAAAACAATGCGCTTGCCGTCGGGAGACCACAGCGGTTCGTACTCGTTGTATTCCGTGGCTGTCAGGCGGCGAATGCTGTTATCCGAAACCTTCAGGGCGAAAACGTCGTAATTGAAAAACTCGTCCTGATTCGGCTCGCGATTCGAGACAAAAAGAATCTCTTTCCCGTCCGGTGACCAATCGATGGAATGCTCATCCGTGTTTCCTTGCGTAAGCTGGCGCACTTGCTTGCTGGAAACGTCCGCAACAAAAATGTGCAGGCGCTGATTGTCGTTGAAGTGCGTCATTCCTTCGCCGGCATCCGGTTTGTAAAGGTAACGCGTGATCACCATGGGATCGCCGCTCGCTTCGGCGGCTTCTGCACCAAGAGTCGAGGAGATGAACGCGATCTGCTCGCCGTCCGGCGACCAGGTGAATTCTTTGCCTGTGCCCGGAAGCGGGCTGTTTGTGCCGCTCGGCGAGGTGAGGAAGGTGACTTCCGAGCCGTCCGTTCGCGCTACGAACAAGCCGCCCTTCTCGCCCTGATGCCCCTGAAACGCCAGCCACTTGCCGTCCGGCGACCACAGTGGACCGCCCCCGGAATCTTTTTCCGCGCCTACGCGAACGGATTTCTGAGTGGCGACATCCATGATCCAAAGCTGGCCCCAGGGGCGGCCCGGCCGATCGCGCAAAGTCACGCTGTACGCGATGCGGTGGCCGTCCGGTGACAGCTCGACGCTGCCCACGGAACGCAAGCGTGAAAGGTCACCGCTGCTCAGACCCTGCGCGCCGCTGAATGGCGCCGAGATGAGCAGGCCCAATGCCCAAGAGAAGCAGAAGCTAGCGCAATGTAAAATCGATTGCTTTCCGAGACGCATCGAGTTCTCCCTCTTAACCTCACACAGACGTATGAGCCCATCGGCCACGGCAAGAAAGGCCGCATTCTACTCCACGGCAATGACCAGCAGCGTCACATCATCCTGGAACTGGCCGCCGCAAAACTCAGTCACTTGGGCGAGCACGCCGGCGTTCAAGTCAAAAGCGGAACTGGCGCGGTTCGCCTGGGTAAGCTCAGCAAGCTTATCTTCCCCAAATTCCTCTCCGTCGGATCCTGACGCTTCCGTAATCCCATCCGTGTACAGGAGCAACCGGTCTCCAGGATGGAGGCTGACCTCTGCATCCTTGTACTTCCAGGCTGGGAAAACGCCGAGCACGGCGCCATCCGCCTGAAGTTTCTGGATGGAATTCGCGGATACCAGGATGGGAGATGGATGCCCGGCGTCGCAGTATCGGAACGTATGATTCTTGGCGTCGAGTACTCCATAAAAGAACGTGACGAACTTTCCGATGGCGATGTTTTCGCAAAGCACACTGTTCACGCGGCTGCACACCCACGCAGGGCTTTCCGAATCATGCGCAAACGCCCGCACCGAAGCCTGCACATTGGCCATGAGCAACGCCGCGGACACTCCCTTGCCGACCACGTCAGCAATGCAAATCGCCAGGCGGTTTTCATCGAGCTTGACCACGTCGAAGTAATCGCCCCCCACCAGCCGCGCGGGGCGCCAGGCCGTGGCAACTTGGTATCCCGCGAGCTGAGGAATGTCTTTGGGAAGCAGCGACTGCTGAATCTCCCGCGCGCGTTCCAATTCCTGATCTTGCTGTTCAATCCGCGCAGCGCTGAGATCCATGGACCGCTGCAGCTCCAGATTACGCCGCTCGAGTTTTTCTTTCGTTTCGGTGAACAGGGCCGAGATGACAGCGAAAGCTGCGATCATCAAGGAAGGAAGCTTCCAGCCCGTTCGGATCAAATGCTCCAGCGATTGATGATCAGGAAATGGCGGTGCGATCCGCCAGACGACTACACTTGCAATCACATAGACGGCAGGCGTCAAAACCACCACAGAAGTCAAAAAAACGAGCCAGTTATAGGGAAAAGGACGCTGGCCGTAGGCGCGGCGTACGCGGTTCAGCACAGGCATCATCAGATTCCCGAGGCAAACTGAGTACACCACCGCCGTGGCCGGATTGATCCTCAGGTTGATGGCCCAAATAACGGCTTCCCCTACCATGCCGAGGCTAAGGTAAAGGCCCTGTTGTTGAAAGAAGCGAGCCCGCGTGGAGGTTCGTGACATGGTGTTAAAACGGTTCGATTCCGGAACATCCGGAGTGGCCAATATTCTATATCAACGGCGGACTCGCCAAATCTTGCTAATCACGGGTCCGCAATCCGTCGCGACTGTTTGTCGCTTCCGCCGCCCACGGGGACAACGCCTAGCCACCGCGGCTCTTCTTCCCAACCTGACCCAGCACCGACAAATCTGTCCTGTTGACATTCAACAAGAAGAAGCCTATGCTCCTGTCGTTTGTCAACAGGAGAACACATGGCTCCTCCCCGCGGCGAAGTTCTGCAAGGCACTCTGGACCTGATCGTTCTGCAAACTCTTCATGCTATGGGCCCGCTGCACGGCTACGGCATCGCCCAGCGCGTCCAGCAGGTTTCCGAGGATTTGTTAAAGCTGAATCAGGGGACGCTCTACCCGGCGCTGCTCCGCCTCGAACAGCGCGGCTGGATCTCTTCTAAATGGGGCGCCTCCGAAAACAACCGCAAAGCCAAGTTTTATTCGCTCACGCGCGCCGGCCGCAAACAATTGCTCGCCGAAACGGCCAGTTGGGAGCGCACGACCGCGTTGATGGCGCGCCTCCTCGGCGGTACGGAAGGAGCCTGAGTTGGAGTGGCTCCGCATTTTCGCAGCGCGCTGCCGCGGCCTCTTCCGCAAGCGCCATCTCGACCGAGACCTCAACGCCGAGCTACACGCGCACTTGGATATGCTCACGGAGGAAAACATTCGCCGGGGCATGAGTCCGGAGGAAGCGCGCCATGCCGCGCGCTGCGAGTTCGGCGGCCTCGAACAAGCCAAAGAATCCTATCGCGAAATGCGTGGACTGCCATTTCTGGAAACGCTTTTTCAGGATGTCCGCTATGCCCTTCGCATGCTGCGGAAGAGCCCAGGATTCACGACGGTCGTCGTCTTGACGCTGGCGCTGGGAATCGGCGCAAACACGGCCATTTTTTCTTTGATGAACGCCGTCCTGCTGAAAAGCTTGCCCGTGAGCCATCCCGAGGAACTGGTAGTCCTGCGGTATACCGGCGCGCCACCAGAGTCCAGCAACGATGATTTTTCCTATCCGATGTACCAGGCGCTCCGCGACAAAAGTTCGGTTTTCGACGGTGTCCTCACGCGTTCCGGCGTGGATTTTAACGTTACCCATGCCGGGCAGAGTGAGTGGGCCTATGGCGAACTGGTCTCCGGAAATTATTACGAAGTGCTTGGGGTGCGGCCTTGGCTCGGCCGAATGCTTTCGCCCGAGGACGATCGGACGCCTGGGGCGCATCCCGTTGCGGTTCTTAGTTACGGCTACTGGCAGGCCCGCTTCGGAAGCGATCCCTCGATTGTCGGCAAAGATATTTTGCTCGATGGGCGGCCCATGACAGTCATTGGAGTGTCAGCGCCGGGCTTTGTTGGAACTGAATTAGCGAGCGATCCCGCCATCCGCGTGCCCATGATGATGACACTGACCTTCAAGCCCGTGCCCGCGAACCGCCTGCAGAGTTCGCGGCATCGCTGGCTCACGATACTGGCTCGACGAAAGCCGGGTATCACCGCGGCCAAGGCGCAAGCTTCCACTGACGTTCTGTACCATCAAGCTCTCGAAGAACAATTGAACGCGCTGGGTTCCAGCGTCACTGCACACGACCGCGAGCGCGTCTTCTCAAGTCACATCCGGTTGGACGACGGCAGCCAGGGCTTCGCGCATTTGCGAGGTGCAATGCAACGTCCGCTCCTTCTGCTGTTCTGCGTTACGGCCATGGTGCTGCTCGTGGCGTGCGCAAACCTGGCGAACTTGCTCTTGGCTCGCAGTGCCAAGCGCCACAAAGAAGTCGCCGTGCGGCTGGCGATTGGCGCCGGCTCCGGCAGGCTCATCCGCCAATGGCTGACCGAGAGCATGCTGTTGGGGTTACTAGGGGGCGCGGCGGGAATCCTTTTTGCGTTCTGGTTGAAGACCGGACTTATACGCTTCCTTCCCGCGGATTTCAACAGCAATTTGAAGGCGCCGATGGATACCAGGGTCATGGGCTTTCTGTTGATCGCTTCGGTCCTCACCGGGCTACTCTTCGGGCTGGCGCCGGCGCTGCAAATCTCGCGTTCTTCGGTAACCGAAGCAATGCACGGCGAGGCGGCGGTCATGGTATCGCGCGACCGCGTTTTCAGCCTGCGCAACGCGCTGGTTTTCCTGCAAGTGGCGCTTTCCCTGCCGCTCCTGATCGGCGCTGGGCTTTTTCTACACAGTCTGCGAAATTTGCGCGGTGTCGATACAGGTTTCGTCAAGGAGAATGTCTTTCTTGCAAACCTCAATCCTTCCTTGAACGGCTATTCCACGGAGCGCATCCGGAGTTTGTACAGCGATCTACTGTCTCGCCTGCGAACTCTGCCCGAAGTGCGCGCTGCAAGTCTATCCACGAGTTCGGTCATCTCCGGTGGCTGGGACCAGGATAGTGTTCGGGTGGAAGGCTACCAGCCGAGGCAGGATGAGGACGTGAGTCCCAACAACGCCATCATCTCGCCAGGCTATTTCGCGTCTCTGGGAATACCGCTTGTGGCCGGCCGCGATTTCACGGACCAGGACAGCGCCGGGCGCCCCAAAGTCGTCATCATCAATCAAACCTTCGCGCATTATTACTTCGGCGATGCCGATCCCTTGGGCAAGCGCATGACCACGGACGACGACCCGAAAGCTCCCTTGGACTTGGAAATCATCGGGGTCGTTAGGGATGCGAAATATGTCAACCTGCGCGAGAAACCGCGCCGGCATTTCTATACCGTGTTGGCACAGCAGCCGCGTTTGTTTGACATGACCCTGCAGGTTCGCACCATAAGTGATCCCCGGAGCATCGGTGATCTGGTCCGCGCACAGGTGCACGACCTTGATCCCAACCTGCCGCTTTACGCCACCACGACCTTGGAAATCCAGATCGACAATTCGCTGACGGCGGAGCGCCTACTATCCTGGCTCTCCAGCATGTTTGGAATGCTCGCTACGCTGCTGGCTTCGGTCGGACTTTCAGGAGTCGTGGCTTTTTCCGTGGCACGCCGCACCCGAGAGATCGGTGTTCGAATGGCTCTTGGCGCACAGCGCCGGGACATTCTTTTTCTTGCCATCAGCCAGATGGTTCCCGCGGTGGGCTTGGGCCTCGCGGTCGGCCTGGCCGCCGCGTATGCCTTGAACCATTTACTGGGCAGCATGCTCTACGACGTCGGATCCACGGACCTGGCGACATTTGCCGGAGCAGGCATTTTGCTTGTTAGCGTGGCGGCTTTGGCCGCCTATCTGCCCGCTCGCCGTGCGGCCCAGGTTGATCCTTTAACGGCCTTGCGGTACGAATGAAATTCTTCGGCGCGGGCTCCGGCCGGCGCTCTTTTTTTGGGGAGTTGGCACATGACTTCGCTCGCAAGTTTGTTTTCGCGATTTCTGGCGCTGTTTCGCAAGCGCCGCCTCGATGACGAACTGTCGGCGGAATTTCAATCGCACCTCGAAGCTCTTACAGACGAAAATATTCGCCGTGGCATGACTCCAGTGGATGCACGATACGCCGCAAGACGCGAGTTCGGCGGCGTCGAACAAACCAAAGAACAGTACCGCGAACAGCGCAGCATCCAGCTTATCGATTCGCTCCTGCAAGATCTGCGATTTGCTCTCCGCGGGCTGAGGAATCGCCCGGGATTCGCGCTCGTCGCCATTCTCACTCTCGCTATCGGCATCGGGTCCACTACGGCGGTTTTCAGTGTCGTCGACCGCATTCTCTTCCGCAGCCTCCCCTATCCCCAGGACGATCGCCTGGTTAGCTTTGGCGATAAAGCGCCGTTCGAAGCGAACGAGTTCGTCCTCGGCCCCGACTATGTCGATTGGAAAAAAGCGCAAACTCCCTTCGAGTCCGTAACCTCCTTCATTCCCGGTGGCGCGGACTGCGATCTTACCGAACAGAACCCCGTCCGCTTGAAGTGCGCCCTTGTCGAATCGACTTTCCTGCCCACCTTCGGCATCCAAGCTTTCCTCGGCCGCAATTTCTCGAGCGACGAAGACCGCCCCAACGCGCCGCGTGTAGCGCTCATCACCTACGGCCTGTGGCGTTCGCACTTCGCCAGCGACCGCAATCTTGCCGGGCGCTTCATTTCGCTTGACGGCCGCCCCACTCTCGTCGTCGGCGTTCTCCCGCCGCAGTTCGAAATGCCCAATCTCGGCCACGACGACATTCTCGTGCCCGCCGCTCTCGATGGCTCCACCGATCGCGGCCTCAATGCCCGCCAACAAATCTTGCGCGCTTTCGCGCGGCTCAAACCCGGCATCACCATCCAGCAAGCCGCCGCCGCGATGCAGCCCCTCTTCCAGCAATCCTTACAATACGTTCCGCCGCAGTTTCGCAACGAAGTGTCCTTCCGCGTCCGCTCTCTCCGCGACCGCCAAATCCAGGACGCCCGCGTCGCCTCCTGGGTCCTTCTCGGCACAGTCCTGGCGGTGCTGCTCGTCGCCTGCACCAACGTCGCCAACCTGCTCCTTGCGCGCGCCACCAGTCGCATGCGCGAATTGGCCGTCCGCACCGCCATCGGCGCAACGCGCGGACGGCTGGCTCGTCAAGCACTCACCGAAAGCCTGCTCCTGGGAGTGCTTGGTGGCCTAGCAGGTTGTTGGTTCGCCCAACTCCTGCTCCGACTTTTTGTCTCCATCGCCCCCGACGGCATTCCGCGCTTGGAACAAGCCACCATCGACTTTCGCGTGCTGCTCTTCGCGCTTGGAGTATCCCTCGTATCCGGAGTCCTCTTCGGCCTGGCCTCCGCGCTTCGCCGCCCCGCTCCCGAATTGCTCACCGGAAAAGAAATCCACGCGACCTCCCGCGGCATGCTTCGCCAGGTCTTGGTCACCGTGCAAATTGCCGTTTCGCTGATTCTTCTCGCCGGAGCCGGTCTCCTCCTCCGCAGCCTGTGGAAGCTCGAAACCGTCGCGCTCGGCATGGACACGACTAGCGTCATCACCGCGGGAATTGACCTCGCCGAATATCGCTACCCCGACTCCGCGAAACAGCTCGCCTTTTTCAACCAGCTCGAATCCCGCCTGAAGCAGATGCCCGGCCTCACCGCGCTGGCCTTGAGCGACACTCTGCCTCCCTCCGGCGGCATGCAAGCCACTTTTCTCTCTTCCCTTGAAATTCCCGGCCACATAAAATTCAGCGCCGGCACCGGCGGAATGATTGGCTATCGTTTCGTCACTCCCACTTATTTCCAAGCGCTGGCGATTCCCATTCTGAGCGGCCGCGGCTTTCGCGAGGAAGATCGCTCGTCCGCGGAGCGCCCCGTCATCCTCAGTGAAACCCTCGCGCGAAAGCTTTTCCCCAACGGCGAGGATCCTTTAGGCAAGTCTTATCGTTTTGGCTCGCAAACCGAATGGCGCACCATCGTCGGCGTTGCCGGAGACGTCAAGAATAACGGTCTAACCGCGCCCGCCGATCCCGAGTTTTACCTTCCTTGGAAAAACGAACCCGCGGGATACTTTCGCTCCGGCCACCTCATCGTCCAGAGCGCCATCAATCCGCAAGCCATCGCCCAGTGGATCCGCTCGGAAACCGCGGCCATCGATCCCACCGTTCCTGTGACCATCGAGAGCATGAACACGCGCGTCGGAAAGCTCGCACAGCGGCCACGATTCACAGCCGTTCTCCTGTCTTTGTTTGCAGGCATGGGCGTCCTGCTCGCGGGCATCGGCATCTACGGCGTCGTCGGATTCCTCGTCGCGCAACAAACTCGCGAAATCGGAATTCGAGTCGCGCTCGGCGCCACTCCGCAGACTGTTCTGAAGCTGGTTCTTTCCAACATGCTGCGCTGGACCGTCGCCGGCGCCGCCCTCGGTCTTCTCGGAGCCTGGCTCTGCTCCCGCCTCCTCGAATCCCTCCTCTTCGAGGTTCGCGCGCACGACCCCTTCCTTCTCCTTGCGGCTCTGTTCCTTTTGCTTGCCGTTGCCTTACTCGCCGCCTGGATTCCCGCGCGGCGCGCCATGCGCGTCGACCCGGTAGTGGCGCTGCGGTACGAGTAAACTTTTTTTCTTCCGCTCGTCCGCCCACAATTTACTCGGCGTGCTAAACTTCCTCGCGGTATGAGCCGACTCTGCTCCTCCCGTTTCGAGCGAGCCGCCCGCCAACTCGGCTGGATGCGCATCGCCGGCATTGATGAAGCCGGGCGCGGCGCGCTGTTTGGCCCCGTTGTTGCCGCCGTCGTGATTCTCAACCCCAAGCGGCGCATTGTCGGCCTCGACGATTCCAAAAAACTTTCCGCCGAGCGCCGCACCGAGCTCGCCGTGCGAATCAAAGAGCACGCTCTCGCCTGGGCCGTCGCCGAAATAGACGCCCAGCGCATCGACGCCTGGAACATTTATCAGGCCTCGCGCCAGGCCATGACCGCAGCGCTCCAGCAACTCACCATTCCCCCCGACTACTTGCTCATCGATGCCATGCAGCTCGACGTCTTGATCGAGCAGAAATCCTTGATCAAAGGCGACGCCCGCAGCATTTCCATCGCCGCCGCTTCGATCCTTGCGAAAACGCATCGCGACTCGCGCATGGAAGAGTGGGACGCCGTCTATCCGCAGTACGGCCTCGCCCGCCACAAGGGCTACGGCACGCCCGACCACCTGGAGGCTTTGCGGCAGCATGGCCCGACGCCGCTGCATCGCCACTCCTTCGCGCCGGTTCGCGAATCCGCCTGCTGGGCCGCGGGCGCCACGCAAACTTCGCTTCCGATTTTCTGAGTACACGATGGAATTGAACATGTTCAAAACTGGTCTAATTTAGAATCGTCCACGCTAGTCTAAATTAGAATAGTTAGAGGTTCGCAGAGGGGAGCTGCCGAATGCACTTTTCCAGGCCGTTATGCAGCATCCTTTTGGTCTCCGCCGTCGCGGCTTCGCTCCTGCCGAGAGCCGCAACCTCTGATTCGCCCGCCGCGCTCGCCGCGGCTCCAGATTCTCTCTCGGCGCTCGCGGCGACTCCGCCGATGGGCTGGAACAGCTGGGACTCGTTCGGCGAATCCATCAGCGAAGCCGATGTCCGTTCGAACGCCCAGTGGATGGCGCAACATCTGAAAAAATTCGGATGGCAGTACGTCGTCGTGGACATGGGCTGGTATGTGACCAACCACTCCGCCGGCTCGAATGCCGAGAACGCGCAATTCAGCCTGGATGAATTCGGCCGTTTCACCCCAGCCGCGAACAGCATTCCTTCAGCGGCACAGGGCGCGAGCTTCAAGCCGCTGGCAGACTACATCCATTCGCTGGGCTTGAAATTCGGCATCCACATCTTGCGCGGCATTCCCAAGGAATCCGTCCGCAAGAACCTGCCCATCGCCGGTTCTTCCTTTCACGCCGCCGATGCCGCCAACACTTGCGACACGTGTCCGTGGAATCCTTTCAATTACGGTTTGGACGCCAGCAAGCCCGCCGCGCAAGCCTATTACGACTCGATCGCCCAGCAGTACGCCGGCTGGGGCGTGGACTTCCTGAAGGTCGATTGCATCGCCGATCATCCCTACAAGGGCGATGAGATTCGCATGCTCAGCGAGGCGCTCCGCAAAACCGGCCGTCCGATTGTGCTAAGCCTTTCGCCCGGGCCCGCGGCACTCGAAAAAGCTGAGGAACTCAGCAAGTACGCGCAGATGTGGCGCATTTCCGACGACGTTTGGGATCTCTGGCACAGCGACGAACAGTTTCCGTCAGGCATCCAGAATCAGTTCGCGCGCGCCGCAAAGTGGGCGCCCTTCTCCGGGCCCGGTCACTGGCCCGATGCGGACATGCTCCCCCTCGGTCGCCTCGAACCGGTCGCCGGCTGGCAGAACCCGCGCGCCACTCGCCTCACTCACGATGAGCAGCGCGCCCAGCTCACGCTCTGGTCCATCTTTCGTTCGCCGCTGATGATGGGCGGCAATCTGACACTTTGCGACAAGTGGACGGAGTCACTTCTGACCAATGGCGAAGTGCTCGCCGTAGACCAGCACTCCACTGGCAATCACGCCGTTCTCATCACGGACAAGATGGCCGTCTGGCTGGCGCGGCCCGCGTCCGGCGACGGCTATTACCTGGCCGTCTTCAATCTGGACAGCGCCCCGCAGTCCTTGGACCTCACTTGGGGAATCGCCGGACTACCTGAGGGGGAGTATCACGTCCGCGACCTCTGGGAGCACAGGGATCTTTTTGGTCCCGCGAAATACCTCCGCGTCACCCTGCCGCCGCACGCACCAGCACTCTATAAAGTTTCGAATCCCTGATCACAGCGCGCCGGCCTTGCTCAAGAGTTCCTTCATTCCCGCGAAGCTTTGGCGGGAAGACTCTTCCTCGGTGCCCGCGCCTCTCCAGTGGGTTTCCAGGCTCATCGTTCCCGAGTATCCTGCCTGAGCAAGCGCGCGAAACTGGCCGACGAAATCGATAATGCCCCGGCCCATGGCCGCCCATTCGAATGTGCCGTCCGCTTTTCGCGACACGTCTTTGCAATGCACATGCCCTAGGCGTTCCTTGGGAATATTGGCGAACCCATCGGGAAAGGCGATCTCGCCGCGATAAGCCGCATTCCCCGGGTCCCAGTTCAATTTCAAGTTCGGCGCTTGCACGGCCTTCATCGTGCGTCCCGCTTCGGCCCCGGTCGCGGTGTTGCACGCAAATTCGTTTTCGAGCAGTAGGGTGATCTTTCGCGACGCAACTTGAGCTGCGGTGTCCCGGAGCTTGCTGTCCATCGCTTCCCGAAAAGGCTTGGGATCCTCCAGGCGCCAGAAATCGAAGCAGCGCACGCGGTCCGTCGCCAGCGCCTTGGCAGCTGCGATGGAGCGCTCCAGGACCTCTCCTTGTTGCGCAAACGTGTAGTCCGCGCCGAACTGCGGCGTTTTCGGGCTGAAGCTCGAAATGGGCGCTCCCGGCCAATCCGTTTTGAAGAGCGGACTGGCAATATCGGTCACCTGAAGCCCAAATTTTTCGAGCAACCGCTTCGCTTCCGCGGTTTCCTTTTCATCCAGGTTGATAATGTTCTTCTTCCACATGCTTCGCAGCTCGACGTGCCCCAGCCCAAACTCCTTCGAAGCAACTTCCAGCGCGTGGCCAAAATCCTGCGAGATCTCATCGGTGATCACCGAAAGCTTGAAGCGGCTACTTACCGCTGGTAGACGCGAAGCGCCTGAAGCGGCCCGGCAAATGAGAGATGCTGCCGCCGCTCCACCGAGAGTCGCCAGAAAATTACGCCGAGATTCGAACGGATACATGGGAAGTGCTCTCCCCTTCCTCAACAAGGATTATTCCGCGATGGTATCACTTTCTGTTACCGGAGTGGGGTATTGCCGGGCACCGACCTTTAAAGGCTGTTCAGAAACTCCTGGAGAGCCGCACGGTATTGAGTTGGGGCAATGAGGGAGGATTCTTCGTGGCAGTAACCGTTGATTTGGAGAAAGTTCTTGGGAGGAAGGGCTTCCTCATACACTTCCCGGCCAAACTGAAAAGGAATAACGGGATCCTGGCTGCAGTGGAGGATTAGCAAGGGAGCGTGGATTTCCTTCAGCCGGGCTCGCGTATCGAATTGCCCGTAGGTAAGCAGGCTAAGACCTGGAAGAAACCAAAATATCTTGCGGGCGACTCGAGAAGCGGAAGGAAAGGGAGCCTCGAGCACCACTGCAGCAACTTCCCGGTGAGCGGACAAATGTGTGGCGACAGCCGTGCCGAGCGATTGGCCGTACGCAATGATCGATTTCCCATCGATGCCTCTTGAGTTCACCAGGTATTCGTAGGCGGCTTCGGCATCACGGTAGATTCCGGCTTCGCTCGGCTTTCCTTCGCTGCGCCCGTAACCCCGGTATTCCACGGCAAGCACATTTACGTGTGATTCGTGGAGAAATTCATAAGTTGGCGCGCGGTTGGCGATGTTCGAGGCGTTACCGTGAAGAGCGAGAAAAGTGAATCTTGCTTTTTCGCTGGGGATCCACCACGCGTGGAGCTTCACACCGTCAGAGGTCGTCAGCCAAACGTCTTCAACACTTAATCCGCCAGGATGCCAGTTGCCGTCCAGCCGGCCGGGATAGTTTGGGAAGAAGATCAAGCGCGATTCGAACACGCGAACGAGCAGCAAGACCAGCAGGTAGGCGAAAACGATGGAGAGAAAGAGGCTCAAGAGACGCTGGTGGAAAGGTCTTCTTGCGGCATTCGGTGTTTCCACTGTGGTGACTTGA
>Ga0209415_10014762_pt1 | contig 12736 bp, 11 predicted proteins | sample PeaSoiSIISIP2007_FD_187696 | JGI IMG/M metagenome (GOLD analysis project Ga0209415, IMG submission 187696) | Peat soil microbial communities from Weissenstadt, Germany - SII-SIP-2007 (SPAdes) (version 2) | ecosystem: Environmental > Terrestrial > Soil > Wetlands > Peat | place: Germany...
GCCGCAGCCCCCGGGATCCCAATTCCCCCCTGCACGCCGGCGAGCCGGGCCACGCCTTCCGGCCGGCCACCGCGCCCCTGGCCGGCGAACCGGTGTTCACCATCCCCGGGCACTGCGCGTTCACGGACACCGGCCTGGCCGCCCACCTGCGCGCCCAGGGCGTGGACCGGCTGGTGCTGGCCGGCTACACCACCAGCCACGGCATCTCCAGCACCGCCCGCTCGGCCTGCGAACTGGGCTTCCGGACGGTGGTGGCGGGCGACGCCTGCGTCGCCTTCGAACTGGACGACGTGGACGGCCGCCGCATGCCGGCCGAGGTCCTGCACCAGGCCGGCCTGGCCGCGCTCCAGGGCGAGTTCGCCGTGGTCCTGCCCACCGCGGCGCTGCTGCCGCTGCTGGGGGCCTGACCATGGACGCGTCCCTGCTGCTCGCCCTGGCCCGGGCCCGACTGGGCGCCGGGGCCGGATCCATCCAGGGCGCCTGGGCTTCGCCCCGGGCCCTGGCCCTGCTCTGGGCGCCGGATCGCCGGGCGGGCATCGAGGCCGGGCTGGCCTGGGTGTTCCTGCTCAACCCCTCCCCGGAACTCTGGCTGCTGCACGATCGGGACGAGGCCTACCAGCTGCTCAAGGCCGAGGCCAGACCCGACGCCTCCCGCCGCTGGCTGCTGGAGCTCAAGGGCACCCGGCTGACCGAGGTGCAGGGCGATCCCCGCGAGCGCTGGCTGGGCCTGGTGCTGCGGCGCACGGCCATCACCGGCCGGATCGAGGCCGCCCGCCTGGCCTTCCAGGCCATCCCCGGCCGGGCCGGGCTGCGGCTGGACGGCCTGGACCTCAACCCCGTCCGCATCGGCCTGGGCCAGCTGTTCCCGCCCGACGTCCCGGAACCGCGCAGCGATCCGCCGCCCTATCTGCGGTTCCTGGAGCGCTTCGGCCCCCGGGCCGAGGCCGCCCTCGCCGGCGAGGTGCCGGAGCTGCTGCCCGGCGAGGGACCGCTCCTGGCCCGGCACCGGGCCTGGTCCCTGGACCGCGCCGCCAAGACCATCCTGGCGCCCCGCCAGGCCGGCGTGGACCGCAAGCTGGTGGCCGAGCGCAAGCGCCTGGAGCGCTACCGGGACGCCCTGGCCGGCGACCAGGCCCGGCACACCCTGGCCCTGGGCCAGCGGGTCCGGGCCCAGGCCCTGGCGGCCGAACTCTACCGCCTGCGCGGCGCCGGCGGCCGGGCGGAGCTGCTGGACGGCACGGTGATCGAGCTGCCCGAGGGCATCCGCGCCGAAGAGGCGGTGCAGCGCTGGTTCGGCGCCGTGAAGCGGGCCGAGCGCGGCCTGGCCCGGCTGGAGGTGCTCCAGGGGGAACTGCAGCGGCAGTTGCAGCAGCTGGCCCGCCGGGAAGCCCTGCGCGAAAGCGGCCAGGAGCCAGCCCCGGAACCCCGCCCCAAACCCGGCCAGGCCCGATCGGGCCAGCCCACCAGGAAGCCCAAAGCGATGGACAAGCGCGAGAACCGCAAGGATGCGAGAGCCGACGGCAAGGGCAAGGCCTTCCGCAGCGTGATGGTGGAGGGCTTCGAGGTGCTCATCGGCAAGGGCGACGCCGACAACGATCAGCTCACCTTCAAGGTGGCCGCGCCCCTGGACCTCTGGCTGCACGTCGCCAACACCCCTGGCAGCCATGTGGTGGTCCGCAACCCCGAGCGCATCGCCGAACTGCCCCGCCCGCTCATCGAACGTGCAGCTGAGCTAGCGGCCTTTTTCAGCAAGGCCCGGGACGGAGGCAAGGTCGAGGTGCACTATTGCCGGGCGGCCGACGTGTCCAAGCCGCACGGCTTCCCGCCCGGCAAAGTCCTGCTCAGGCAGTGGAAGAGCCTGCGGGTCTACCCCAAGGAATAGAACTCATCGACTTCATGCCCGGGCTCCGCCCGGACATGAAGTGGGGAGCCTGAGGGGGACGGAGAGCGAGCAAGGCGAGCGCGCGGTCCCCCTTCAGTGCCTATTTGACTTCGATGTCGCGCAGGTCCTTGCCCGGCTTGAAGCGGATGCTGCGCCCCTTGGGGATGTCCACGCTGGCGCCGGTCTTGATGTTGCGGCCCATGCCCCGCTTGCGGGGCCGCGGCTCGAACACGCCGAAGCCGCGGATCTCGATGCGGTGGCCGTCGAGCAGGGCCTTCTTCATCCGGTCGGTGAGCAGATCCACCACTTGCAGAGCGGTTGCCTTGGAGACGGGCAAGGTCTGCATCAAGGTCCCGGCGATATCGATCTTGATCATGAATGCCTCAGTATTTTTGAGAAGGGGAGGTGCGACCGGACTTGGAGCGGGACGGAACGGTGCAACATTAATATCAGGTGACAGATACTAAGGGAAGGTTCATTGCGAAAAAGATAAATCCTACCAGGTCGGATTCCGGGCCAGCAGGGCCTCGGCGGCCTCGGCCGAAAGGGGCCGGGAAAAATGGTAGCCCTGCCCCTGGTCACAGTTCAACTGTTGTAAATGTTCAAGCTGGTCGCGCGTCTCGATGCCCTCGGCGGTCACCGACATGCCCAGGGTATGGGCCAGGGAAATGATGGCGGTGACGATGCCGGTGTTTTCCGGGTCCTTGCCCAGGCCATCGACAAACGATTTATCAATCTTCAGGGTATCCAAAGGGAACCGCTTCAGGTAGCTGAGGCTGGAGTATCCGGTGCCGAAGTCGTCCACCACCAGGTGGATGTTCTTGCCCCGAAACACCTGCATGGCCTCCAGGGAGGCGACCGGATCGCGCATCATCACGCTTTCGGTGAGCTCCAGCTTCAGGGTGTGCGGGTCCAGTCCGGACCGGATCACCGCGTTCATCACGTCCTGGGTCAGGTCCCGGTGGCCGAACTGGCGCCCGGACAGATTGACGTTCATCACCCGCGACACGTCGCTGGGGAAGGCCCGGGCCCAAAGTGCCGCCTGGCGGCAGGCCTCCTCCAGCACCCACTTGCCCAGGGGTACGATCACCCCGGTCTCTTCGGCCAGGGGGATGAAGGCCCCCGGCGACACCATGCCCCACTCCGGGTGCTGCCAGCGGATGAGCGCCTCCCAGCCCTCCAGCCGGCCCGAGCGCAGTCCCACCAGCGGCTGGTAGTACAGCAGGAATTCCTTCCGTTCCAGACCGCGCCGCAGATCGCTTTCCAGCTGGAACCGGGCCAGCGCCTGGGCGTTCATGGAGGGATCGAACACTTCGATGGAGCGGCCGCCCTTGGCCTTGGCCCGGTACATGGCCACTTCCGCGTCCCGGATCAGCTCCGAGGGCCCGGTGTCGGCGCTGGCGCTCAGGGCGATGCCCATGCTGCAGGTGATGAAGATCTCGTGCCCCTGGATCTGGAAGGGCTGGCTGTTGCCCTGGGCGATGCGGTCCGCCACGGACAGCCCCTCGTTGACCGAGTGGATGTCCCCGAACAGCACCACGAATTCGTCGCCGCCCAGCCGGGCCACCGTGTCCTCGGGGCGCAGGCAGGCGCTGTAGCGCTTGGCCACCTGGACCAGGAGCTGGTCGCCGATCTCATGGCTCAGGCTGTCGTTGATCACCTTGAAGCGGTCCAGGTCCAGGTACAGCACGGCGGAGAACAGCCTGAGCCGCTCCGAGCGGAGCAGGGCCTGGGACAGGCGCTCCATGAACAGGGCCCGGTTCGGCAGGCTGGTGAGGCGGTCCCGGAAGCTTTGCCGGGCCAGTTCGGCCTCGGCGCTGCGGTGCTGGATGCCGTCTTCCAGGATGCAGACCACCTCGGTCACCCGGCCGTCCTCCCCCCGTTTGGGGTGGGCCGAGCAGGTCACCCAGGCGAAATCCCCGTCCTCGCCCCGCTCCAGGCCCATGACCACCCCGGTCGCCGGCAGTCCGGTCGCACGGGCGACGTTCATGGGCATCTCCAGAGGGTTCAGGGTGTTGCCGTCCACCTTCAAGACCTGGAACGCGGGGCTGGTCCAGTTCACCCGCTTCAGGTCCTCCTCGGCCAGGCCGAGCAGTTCCTTGGCCTTGGCATTGAACCGGCGGGTCCGGCCCTGGCTGTCGATGGTCATGGCCCCGGTGGGCAGGGTGCTGAAGTAGTGATCCAGATCGCTTTCGGCCGTTTGTCGGAGCGCCTCGCTTTGCCGGGCGGCCGCCTGCAAGGCCCGGAGCTGCGCCTGGAAGCGCAGGCCGGCCGCCAGGACCAGCAGCACCCCGCCCACGGCCATCAGCACCAGGCGCGGCCCGATCGGTCCGCCCGGGCCGCCGGGGTCCAGGATCGCGCCGCCCAGCGGACCCGAGCCTCCGAACCTGCCCAGCAGGCCCCATCCGGCCACCGCCAGTCCGACGCCCAGCAGCACGAGTCCAGTCGCTGGTTTGTCAGCCACGGACATTTTGCTCCAGGGGAATTTCGCGAGTGTATTCTTCTCCATTGGGAGTATTGACCTTGGATGAATTGGAACCGTTTCTGGCAAAGGCGCTGGCGTCCCTGAAACATCACCAGGAGAGGAAGCGGGCCGAGGCCCTCCTCACCCGCTGGTACACATTGTGGCCGGGACCTAAGCGTAACATTACCTGCACCTTCTCCAATCACGGCGCTTTTCTTCACTTCAACCAGCTGATCGGTGCCACCTGGTCCCATGTCTTCACGTTTCATGCCGCCCCCCGGCATGGTTTGTCCATGAAGGGGCCCGACACGGACCGCAGCCGCAAGTCCCACAAGCGCCGGGACCAGCCCATGGACCGCAGCGGACTGGATGCGGTGTTCGACGCCTGGTCCGCCCATCCGGAAGCCCGTCCGGCGGGCAACGCCGTGGAGCTGTACCTGGACGAGGCCTCGGATGAGGTGTGGGAGGCCTGCCTGCAGGAGGTCCTGCTGCTGACCTGACAAGAGGCCTACCCCCCGATGCGGAACATCTCCGGCCGGGGGCTGAACTGGGTGGCCGCCTGGCGCAGTTCCGAGTAGTGGTCGTCCCGGCGCCGCCAGCGGGCCGTGAGCAGCGCGGCCAGTTCCGGATCCGACCAGCCGGAGCGCAGCAGGGTCTTCAGGTCCAGGCCATGGGCGGCGAACAGGCAGGTGAACAGGGAACCATCGGCCGATAGCCGGGCCCGGTCGCAGCCGGAGCAGAACGGTTCGGTGACCGAGGCGATGAGCCCCAGTTCGCCCCCGCCATCCAGGTAGCGCCAGTGCTGGGCCACGCAGTCCGGCCCCGGCTTCGCCACCCGCTCCATGGGCCAGCGCCGGGCGAGGATCGCCGCCACCTCCGCGGCCGGCACCACCGACGCCAGGCGCCAGTCGTTGCGGGTGCCCACGTCCATGAATTCGATGAAGCGCAGGTGCAGCCCCTGCTCCCGGGCGAAGCCCGCCAGCGGCAGGATGTCGGCCTCGTTCACGTCCCGGCGCAGCACGCAGTTGAGCTTGGTGCCCCGGAACCCGGCGCGGCCGGCGGCTTCCAGCCCCGCCAGCACCTGCGCCAGCGGCACGCCGGCATCGCAGCTCTCCTGGAAGCGCACCGGATCCAGGGAATCCAAACTAACGGTCAACCGGCCAAGGCCGGCCTGCTTCAGGGGACCCGCCAGCTCCGCCAGCAGGGAGCCGTTGGTGGTGAGGGTGACTTCCGCCAGGCCCGGAATCCGGACCAGCCGCTCCACCAGGAGCGGCAGATCCCGCCGCAGCAGCGGCTCCCCGCCGGTGAGGCGGACCTTGGCCACGCCCAGCTCCGCGAAGATCCGGACCAGGCGCAGGATCTCCTCGAAACTGAGAATTTCTTTGCGCTCCAGGAAGGAGAATCCATCACCGAACTTCCCCCTTGGCATACAGTAAGGACAACGGAAGTTGCATCGGTCCGTCACCGAGACTCGGAGGGCCTTCAGCGGCCTGGCGAGAGCATCCATGGGCGCCATGCCCTCAGATTACGGCAAACTTCCCGGCCCGATCGGGCAAAATGACATCTTACTGATGGATGAGACAATGGCCTTCTTTTCCCGTTTCTTCGCCTCTCCAGAGCGCGCAAAGCTCCCTTCCCTGGAAGAGATCCTCGCCGCCCGGCTACTGCCCGGGGACCTGCCCGGGCTGGCGGAGCAGGCGGAGGAATTCCCGCACCTGAACGGCCCCGAACGGGAGCAGTGGGGCGATGCGATCCGCTCGCTGGTGGACCACGGCCAGCCGCTGCCGCCCCTGTGGTTGGACGCCCAGTACGACCTGTCCCCCCGCCTGGTGCCAGCCTGGCTGGCCGAGCGGGACAGCCAGCACGGGGTGTTCTCCCGCCCCTTCCTGGACGGCCTTTCCCTGCGCATGGTGGCGGCCGGCCAGATCATGCCCGCCGCCTGGCTGACCATTTGGGGGGTCACCTGGGAGGATGTGCTGGAGCGGAGCCTGGACCAGCTGCGCGAGCGCTCCAAGGGGCATCCGCTCCAGCGCCTGCCCTCGGGCATCTACCGGGGCGCCTTCGACGACGGCCTGGCCGCCACGCGGCTGCTGCTGCCCGAGCTGTGGGCGGACCTGTTCCCGGGCCAGAACACCTTCGTGGCCCTGCCGGCCCAGGACGAGCTGTTCATCGCCCCGCAGGTGCTGCTGCCCCAGCTGGTGGAGGCCATCACCCGGACCCTGGAAACCACCACCAGCCGGATCATGGCCACCATCTACCAGCAGGTGAACGAATCCTTCCTGCCCGCCAACCTGCAGGACCCCCATCCCATCGCCCAGCCCCAGCGGGAGCTGCGCCAGTCGGACCTGCAGGAGGCCTACCGGGCCCAGGCGGAGGCCCTCCCGGCCGAGCTGGGGGACGCGGCCCTGCCCGGCCTGCTCAAGACCCAGCAGGGGCGCTCCATCAGCTTCACCACCTGGACCGAAGGCCGGCCCGTGCTGCTGCCCGACACCGATCTGGTGGGCTTCGTGACCGCCGGCGGCAAGCCGCTGGGCATCTACTTCCGCCAGACCCTGCCGCGCATCGCCGAACTGCACGGCACCCTGCTGGACTTCTGGGGGCCCCGCCGGCTGCGCTACGAGGGCTTCCCCACCGCGGCCCAGCTGGCCCGGCTGGAATGCTTCGCTACGGGCGAACAAATGGCCGAGTTGTTCCACGCCACCGCGCCCCAGTCCCGGCCCGCCGCCGGCCAGCGCCCCGAACCGTCCGCCCCGCCCCTCGCCGGCCCCTCCAGCCCGGTCCCGGCCCATCTGCGCGGACTGAGCCTGGGCGTGCAGGACCACCAGTAGCCGCATGCAGACCTGGAACCAGGGCGCCCGGCCGCGATGCGGGCCGGGCGCCCTGGTCCTTGGTGCCGGTCGGCGGTTGCGTGCCTACTGCGGCAGGCCCGCCATGCGGAACAGCAGCTGGTGCAGGGCCGAGGCGTTGAGATCGCCCAGGCCTTCGTTCACCGCCGCCTGGTAGAGCGGCGCGATGGGCGCGCTCACCGGCAGCGGCACCCCCAGCCGGCGGGCGTAGTCCCCGATCAGCCGGGCGTCCTTGAGCATGTGCCGCAGGAAGAAGCTGGGCGCGTAGTCCCCGGCCAGGGTGGCCCGGCCCACGCCGCGGATCAGGGCCGAGCTGAAATCGGTCACATCCAGCACCCCCATCACCGCGTCCCCGTCCAGTCCGGCCTTGCGGGCCAGGGCCAGCGCCTCGCCCAGCGACGCCATCTGGGCCGCCACCAGCAGGTTGCCGATCAGCTTCATGGAGCTGCCGGAGCCGGGGCCGCCCAGGTAGTGCACGGTGGCGGCCAGGCTGGCCAGCACCGGCCGGATGCTGGCGAAGGCCGCCTCCGGACCGCCGCACACGAAGTCCAGCTTGCCGTTCCAGGCCTCGCCCTTGCTGCCGAACACCGGGGTGTCCAGGTAGCTGGTGCCCCGGGCCGCCGCCAGTCCGGCCAGCTCCACCGACAGTTCGGGGGCGGTGGTGGTGGCGTCGGCGATGATCACCCCGGGGGCGATGCCGGCCAGCAGGCCATGCTCGCCCAGGTAGATCTCCCGCTGGGCGTCCGGACCGGTGACGCAGACCAGCACCAGCTGCTTGCCGGCCACCGCCTCGGCCAGGGACTCGGCCACCCGCGCCCCCGCCAGTTCCGGCGGCAGGACCGGCCGGGTCCGGTTCCAGACCGTGACCGCGTGCCCGGCCCCCAGCAGATTGCGGACCATGCCCCGCCCCAGTGTGCCCAATCCTGCGAATGCGATTTCCATGTCATGCCTTTCGATCTGGCCCGGGACCGGATCGGCCGGCCCCGGGTGGGTGGTCCGCGGCGGAAGGCCTTCAGGCGCCGTGGATGTAGTCCGCCAGGCTCCGGACGATGAGGCAGCCGACGGTGGCCCCGGGATCCTGCTTGCCCCGGGATTTCTCCTGATAGTACGCCGCCCGGCCGTGCTGGGCGAGCATGGCGGTGGCCGCCTCCAGGCCCAGGGCGGCGGCCTCGGCCATGGCGGTGGCCGCCTCGCCCAGGCTCGCGCCCCGGGCGCTGGCGGCCTCCACGGCCGTGGCGGCGGGATCCAGCGCGTCGATGATGGTCTTCTCGCCCGGCCTGGCCTTGCCCCGGTCCATGAGCCCGTCCACGAAGGCGCGCAGGAAGTTGGCCAGATCGGCCACCCCCAGCTCGGCGTCGGCCCGGCCCTTGAGGGCCTTGCCGCCGCGCATGTAGCCGGTGCCCACCAGGGTGCCCATGGTGGACGGCGCGGCCTTGGCCATGGCCATTCCGGCCTTCATCAGCACCACGCCCGGATCGGGCTCCGCCGAAGCCTGGACCTCGGCCGCGGCGGCGGCGAAGGCCGCCGCCATGGTCAGGCCCAGATCCCCATCGCCCATCACCCCGTCCAGGGCGATCAGGGCGTCCTTGTGGGCGGCCATGACCGCGCTCCAGGCCGCGAACAGCCCGGGCAGATCGGTTCGCTTGATGACGTCCATTCGCCTCTCCTGGATTCAGAGCTGGATCTGTTCGAAGAACGGGGTGCGCGCCGGCTTGGCGATGAGCGCCTTCAGCTCGGCGTCGAGCCTGAGCAGCGAGATGGAGGCGCCGCCCATCTCCATGGAGGTGGCGAATTCGCCCACATAGGCATGGAACACCCGGATGCCGCGTTCCGCCAGGATGCTGGCCACCTTGCGGAACATGATGTAGAGCTCCTCCTTGGGCGTGGCCCCCAGGCCGTTCATGAGCACGGCCACCTCGTCGCCCTGGGCGAAGGGCAGATCGGCCAGGATCCGGTCCATCATGACGGTCACCACCGCATCGGCGCTCTTGAGGCTTTCGCGCTCGATCCCCGGCTCGCCGTGGATCCCCATCCCGATCTCCATCTCGTCCTCGCCGATGGTGAACGAGGGCTTGCCCACCTCCGGCACGATGCAGGCCGACAGGGCCACGCCCATGGTCCGCACGTTGGCCGCGGCCTTGTCGGCCACCCGCTTGACCTCCGCCAGGGGCAGCATGGCGCTGGCCGCGGCGCCCGCGGCCTTGTATACGAAGAAGATGCCGCCCACGCCCCGGCGCTTGGCTTCCTGGCCCTTGGCCGAGGACGCCACATCGTCGCCGGCCACCACCTGCTGGACCCGGATGTCCTCCAGGTCCGCCATCTCCGCGGCCATATCGAAGTTCATGACATCGCCGCCGTAGTTGCCGTAGATGTACAGCACCCCGGCGCCCTGGTCGACGGCCTTGGTCACCTCGAACATCTGGTCGGCCCGGGGCGACTGGAACACGCCACCCACCGAGCACCCGTCCAGCATGCCTTCACCCACGTAGCCCAGGAACAGGGGCAGGTGGCCGGAACCGCCGCCGGTGGCCAGGCCCACCTTGCCCTTGCGGGACCCGGCGGCCACGATGCAGCGGCGGTCGCCGGCGGCGAGCCGGAGCTGGTCCGGATGGGCGGCGAGGATGCCGTCGATCATCTCGTCCACGAAATTCTCGGGCTGGTTCAGGAATTTTTTCATGAAAGTGCTCCCTTGCGTTGGGTGTGTGCGGAAGCCCGCTTGGCCACCAGGTGGTTCATCACCATGACGGCGAGGAGGGCGAGGCCCCAGATGAACTTCTTGAAGAACGGGCTGAAGGACAGGATGTTCAGGCCGCTCTGGCTGGCCTGGAGAGTGACGATGGCCATGAGCAGCCCGGAAATCCGGCCCTTGCCGCCCGCCGGGTCCACGCCGCCCAGCACCACCACCAGGATGGCCTGGAGCAGGTAGGCGTCGCCGTAGCCGGCGCGCATGGAGTTGGCCCGGGAGATCATGATCAGCGAGGCCAGGCCGGCCAGCACCGAGGCCAGCATGTAGGTGCCCAGGATCACCCGGCCGTTGTCGATGCCCGCGAACCGGGAGACCCGCGGATTGCCGCCCACCCGGTACATCCGGAACCCCATGCGGGTCCGGTTCAGCAGCAGCGCCGACAGGCCGGCCACCACCAGGAAGAACAGGAAGGAGACCGGCAGGCCCAGGCAGGTGCCGTTGCCCACGTAGGCGAAGGCCTCGGGCAGGCCGCTCACGCTGTGCCCCTTGGTGACGATGATGGCCAGGCCCAGGAACAGCCAGCCGGTGCCCAGGGTGGCCAGGATGGGCGGCACCCGCACCCGGGTGATGAGCAGCCCGTTGACCAGCCCGCACAGGGCGGCCAGCAGGATCACCACCGCCACCGCCAGCGCGATCAGCCAGCCCAGGGGCAGCGCGGCGGACAGGGCCGGCGCGGTGAGCACCATGGCGGCCGCCACGCCGGTGAGGTTGGCCACCGCGACGATGGACAGATCGATGCCGCCGGTGATCATGGCGAACATCATGGCCAGGGCCAGGAAACCGAATTCCGGCAGCTGCGAGGCCATGGATTCCAGGTTGGCGGCGGACAGGAACTGGCCGGGCATGCGCAGGAAGAACACCCCGAACACCAGGGCCATGACCAGGAACAGCGGGAGTCCCTTGAAGCTGCGATCTTTCATGCCAGACCTCCCGAACGGCGCCGCCGGAACAGCGAACCCAGGTCGCCATAGGTGAGGGCGACGCCGAGGGTGAGCACGGCGCCGATGAAGAACTGCTCCCAGTAGGACGAAAGTCCCAGCAGCACCAGGTTCTTCTGCACGATCACGATGAGCGCCATGCCCAGCATGGTGCCGGTGAGGGTGCCGGTGCCGCCGGTGATCCGCGCCCCGCCCAGCACGACCGCCGCGATGATGCCCATCTCGGTGCCGACCAGGTAGTTGGGATTGCTGTAGCGGATCAGGCAGAGGTGCAGCACGCCGGCGATGCCGGCCAGCAGGCCCACGTAGCAGTACAGGAAGAACTGGATCCGCTTGACCCGGAAGCCCGAGTTGCGCGCCGCCTCGATATCGCCGCCGATGGCGTAGATGCCCCGGCCGGTGAGGGTGTGGCCCAGGATGAACCAGGTCACCGCCACCACCGCGCACAGCACGGCGAAGAAGGTCAGGGGACCCGATGCGGATCCGGTGGCGCCGCCGAAGTGCTTGAAGCAGGACGGCAGTTCGCCCAGGTTCACCGCCTTGGTGCCCAGGAACTCCAGCAGGGCGCCGTGGAACAGGCTGGCCGTGCCCAGGGTGACGATCAGGGTGGGCAGCCGGAAGAAGGCCACGAACACCGCGTTGACCGAGCCCAGCAGCGTGCCCACCAGGATGGCGATCCCGAAGGCCACGCCGATGTGGTCCAGGCCGTGGGCGATCATGAAGGTGACCGTGATGTACTGGGCGCAGATGGCGATGGCCGTGGACGACACATCGAAGCCGCCGGACACCAGCACCATGAGCACGCCCACCGCCAGGATGGCGCTGCCCGAACTGGTCTTGAGCAGGGACAGCAGGTTGCCGGGGCTGAGGAACACCGGATTGCGCCCGGTGACCACCGCCGAGAACAGCAGGACCAGGATGAAGATATAGAACTCGTTGCGCTTCAGCAACTTCCTGAAGTTCATGCGCCCTCCGCCAGAATGCCGTTCCGGTCCGCCCGATCCTGCCGATCAATCAGGCGCCCCACCTCGGCCTCGCTGGCGCCGGCGCAGGCGTCGATGCGGGCGGTGATCCGGCCCCCGGCCATGACCAGCAGGCGGTTGCAGTTGCCCAGCAGCTCGGGGAGCTCGTCCGAGATCAGGATGATCGCCATGCCCTTGCGGGCCAGGTCGCGGATGACCGCGTGGATGTTGTGCCGGGAACCGATGTCGATGCCCACCGTGGGCCCGTCCAGGATGAACACCCGGGGATGGGTGGCCAGCCACTTGGCCAGGACCACCCGCTGCTGGTTGCCGCCGGACAGGGTGCGCGCCTCGGCCGCGGCCGAGGGGGTCTTGATCTGCAGCAGATCGACCCAGGCCTCGCCCTCGGCCTGGAACTTGCCGGGGTCCAGCAGGCCAAATCGGCCAAGCAGCCGATCCAGAACGGTCACCACGATGTTGTCCCGGATCGATTCGGTGAGGTAGAGCCCCTCCGAAAGGCGGTCCTCGGGCAGCAGGGCGATGCCGTGGCGGATGGCGTCGTCCGGGGTGCGGATCGCGACCCGCTCGCCGTCCATGCGGATCTGGCCGGCGTCCGCCGGGTTCAGCCCGAACAGCGCCAGGGCCAGTTCCGTGCGCCCGGCGCCGATCAGCCCGGTGATGCCCAGGATCTCGCCGCCGCGCAGGGTGAAGTCGATGTCCTGGAACTGGCCCTGCCGGCAGAGGCCCTGGACCTCCAGCAGCGGCGCGCCCTCGGTCGGAGCCTGGAAGGCGTACGGCGTGTTGACGAACGCCTTGCCGGTCATGTGGTAGACCAGCCGGTCGTTGTCCAGTTCGTCGATGCCGAAATCCCCCACCTTCCGGCCGTCCCGGAGGATGG
>Ga0209415_10014764_pt1 | contig 12734 bp, 11 predicted proteins | sample PeaSoiSIISIP2007_FD_187696 | JGI IMG/M metagenome (GOLD analysis project Ga0209415, IMG submission 187696) | Peat soil microbial communities from Weissenstadt, Germany - SII-SIP-2007 (SPAdes) (version 2) | ecosystem: Environmental > Terrestrial > Soil > Wetlands > Peat | place: Germany...
CCCGGCCATAAAAAAGTGCTGTGTCCCGCCGAGAGTCGGAGGCGAAATGAGCTGAGAAACAGTGAAAGTGGTGTCGCTAGCGAGCGCCCCGGCCGGGAACGTGATCGAAAGGCCATTGATCGGGGAGCCGGGATCATTAACGGTGATCGTTCCACCGCTCGTGGCGGGGATGGTCAGCGTCGTCACGGGAACGGTTCCAAAAACCGAAAGCGTAAAGCTCTGGCTGGTCTGCCCTCCGGAGTCCTGAGCGGCGATGACTACCGATTGGTCGCCCCCTTGATTCGATCCAGGCGTCCATTGCAGCAAGCCGGTGGTCGCGTTGATGGTCATCCCCTGTGGGGCCGTGGAGAGAGAGAAAACCAGACTTGCCGGGTTGGCCGAGGACGCGATCACCTGGTAGGACAGCGCCTGCCCCACCAGCGCCGCGGTAGGCGGCACCGATTCGATGAGAGGCCCGGATATATAGTCCGGAAGCGCTTCCGGCTGAATTGCGATGCTCGACACCGAGACCGTGAAGGTGAAGGCTACTCGAGTTGGGTCGCTAAACTCCAGGAGAACGTTGGCGATGTGGCTTCCCACCAGGAGGCCGTCGGCCGGTACCGTGAGACTGACAAAAGGATTCCCCGAGGGACTCTTGCCGGATGGATTGGCCAGCGTGACGGTCGACGGCGAAATGTTGGAAATGACCAGCACCAGGGGTGCATTTAGAACCGCGCCGGAGCTGTTGGTGATGGTGACCAGGCTGTTGAAGGTATTGGTGGCTCGATTCAAGACCAGGCCGGACTTGGTGATGGTCACCTGACCGCTTTCATCCACGAAGTTCTGGGCAGCGCAGTCAGAGGGAATGGCGAGGCCCGCGATGAAAAGGGCAAAGCTTGCGACAAGTAATCTCATCACAGCGTTCTCCTGTATCGACGCTGCTCGAATCTCCAAATCAGAAACGCTAAACCTGCGCCCAACAGGATCGAGGTGCGGGGTTCTGGAACGGTGGCGCCAGAGCCCGGTGAGCCGGATCCCGGCGTGGCGTCCACCGTTGAGGTATAGACACCAAGATCACCCTCCGAGGTGCCATTGATGTTCAGGGTAAAGAGCGAATCAGCTCCGCTGGGATCGCTGGTCGTAACCAGCGGGAAGCCAGTGTTCGGATCTAGAAGAAAAACGGACAAGGCATCCGGCAGGCTGGCACCCGGCCCGTTTGTGGTAACGTCGAGCCCGAAAGATATGTAGGTGCCAAGTGTCAGGTCTGTCAGGTACTCGTTGAAGAAGAATGAGGGCGAGTCCGCCAACGTGACAGTCGCCGGCAAAGTCCCGGTGACTAAGCCGAAGAGAGAGACGCTACCGAGAGTGCCGTCGGTTGAAAAACCAGATATCGTAACCGTATTATTGGAAGGTCCGCCTCCGTAGATAAGATCGAAGGCCAGCTGAGCAGAAGTGCCGGATAGCAAGGATGTGTCGACATCGACTGAATAGACCGAATCGGCAAACGCGCTGGCCGAAGCAAGCAATGCCCCCAGGCAGAACGGCAGAAAGCCATTGAACATAGATTCCTCTTCACTGACCGGCTGCCCGGCCCACGAGCGAGTTTTCCCGTGTTGCCCAGTAAGCGCGTAAAGCGCTGCTGAAATGGCTCACGCCGAACGACTTTTTTGTACTGGTACTCCCCACCGGCACGGCTCACTTTTCAGCAGGATGCATTACACTGGTTGAAATGCTCCCGCCCAAGGGTCCGGCCTCGACTTCCGGGCGCAACCCCGAAAACGAGCAGGAGTTATCGGATTGGATGGCCTTCCTTTACTCCGAATTGCGGCGCTTGGCGCAGCATTACCTGGAGCAGGAGCGCCCCAATCACACCCTGCAAGCGACTGCCCTGGTGCATGAGGCGTATCTTCGTTTAGTGGAGCAGCGTGACGTCCGCTGGCAAAGCCGGACGCAGGTGATCGCGATCGCGGCCCAAATGATGCGCCGAATTCTGCTGGATTACAGCCGCGGCCATGAGTCCGCCAAGCGGGGCGGCAACGTAAACCGCGTCTTTCTCGAGGAGTCCTCGCTGATTTCCAAGACGCAGGCCGCTGATGTCATCGTGTTGGATGAAGCCCTCACCCGTCTGGCCGCGGTGGACGCCCAGCATGCCCGCGTGGTCGAGTTGCGTTTTTTCGGAGGGCTCAGCATCGACGAGGCGGCGGAAGTCCTGGAAGTGTCGCCCGCCACCGTCAAACGCAATTGGAACGTCGCCAAAGCCTGGCTGGCGCGCGAGTTGCGAGCGAAGTAGGCCTGCATGCCGCGTGCCAGTGATCAAGAAGCCTGGGATCAAGTAAAAGAGATCCTGGCCACCGCTCTGGAGATGCGCCCCGAGGAGCGAACCGGTTTCATCCGTCAAGCCTGCGGAAGCGACCAGGCCCTGTTCGCGGAAGTGGAATCGCTCCTCTTGCATCACGACCAGGCCGACACCCTGCTAGAAAATTCCCCCGCCGCCCGCTGGCTCTCCTTCGATCCCGCCGCCTTGACAGGGAAGAGAATTGGCGCATACAAGATCGTTCGCGAGCTGGGTGAAGGCGGAATGGCTGTCGTGTACCTGGGCGAGCGCGACGACGAGCAGTTCCGTATGCGCGTGGCCATCAAAATGTTGAGGCCCGGCTTCTACACCGCCGAAATCGTTCATCGCTTTCGGAACGAGCGGCAGACCCTCGCCGCGCTGGACCACCCCAATATCGTGAAGCTGTTGGATGGCGGCAGCACTGAGGACGGGCTGCCCTACCTGGTGATGGATTACGTGGAGGGCGTTCCGATCGACCAGTATTGCGGCTTGCACCAGCTCTCGGCTCGTTCCCGCCTGCAATTGTTCCTCAGTGTCTGCGCGGCCGTGCAATACGCGCACCAGAATCTGGTGATTCATCGCGACCTCAAGCCGGGCAACATTCTGATCACCAAGGATGGAGTGCCCAGGCTCCTGGACTTCGGAATCGCCAAGCTGTTGAATCCGGAATTCCTCCAGACGCCTCTGGTCACGCGAACCGAGTGGCGTCCGATGACCCTGGAGTACGCCAGCCCCGAGCAAGTGCGTGGAGAGCCGATCACCGAAGCGTCGGACATCTATTCCCTGGGTGTCCTGTTGTATGAGCTGCTCACGGGCCGCCGGCCGTATAGCACCGCGGGATGCTCTCGTTTGGAAATCGAGCGGATGATTTGCGAACAGGAGCCTGAACGGCCAAGTGTCACCCTGAGCGGGGCCCTCGCTCGCCGCGCTCTCGAAGGCGATCTCGACACCATCATCCTGAAAGCGCTTCGCAAAGAGCCCAAACAGCGCTACGCCTCCGTTGACGAGTTCGTTGAAGATATCGAACACTACTTGAGCGGCATGCCGGTGCGAGCTCGCAACCCCACTTTGTCCTACCGCAGTGGCCGGTTTGTGCGGAGGCACCAGGAGTCATTCGCCACCGCTGTGGTAGGTCTTATTTTGGTTGCCTCGATCGGCGCCTGGCTCTGGATGAAAGCCTCTCGGCCCACGGCAGCGGTAGGCGCGCGCGTCCGCCCCTCGGTCGCGGTTTTGGGCTTCAAGGATCTTTCCGGCGGCGCTGCCGCTGCCTGGATATCCACGGCCCTTGCCGAGATGCTGACCACTCAACTGGCGGCTGGTGAAGAGCTGCGCACCATAGCAGGCGACACCGTCGCCCAAACCAAAATCGATCTCAATTTGTCCGACGCCGAAGGGATACCCGCCAACGCGCTGGCTCGCGTCCGCGGAAACCTGGGAAGCGGGTACGTAGTGGTCGGATCGTATCAAGACTCCGGAGGAGGCGAGGTGCGTTTGGATGCGCGCCTGGAGGATACCTCCACGGGGCAAACCGTGGTGGCAGCTTCGGAGTTGGGTTCGGAGACAAATTTGCTCGATCTCGCTTCCCGCACCGGCGCGCGCCTGCGCGAGCGATTGGGCCTCTCGAAGATTTCTGAACTGGAATCCCGGGGCATCGCGGCATCGGTTCCTTCCAACGTGGAAGCGCAGCGGCTCTATTCACAAGGTCTGGCCAGACTTCGAAGCTTCGACGCGTTGGCCGCGCAAGATCTGCTCACGCGCGCCGTCGCCGCGGACAAGTCTTACCCGCTGTCGCATTCCGCTCTGGCTACGGTCTGGCGTACCCTCGGCCACGATACCGATGCTCGCGAACAAGCGAAACAAGCCCTGGATGCCGCTGGGAAACTGCCACGTGAGGATCACCTGCTGGTGGAGGCCCGCTATTACGAGACTGTCAAGAACTGGCCCAAGGCCATTGAGACCTATGAAGTTTTGGTTAGCTTTTTCCCCGATAGTCTGGAATACCGGCTCGATTTGGCCGGCGCTAAGACTTCGGGCGGCCAGGGAAAGGACGCCCTCAACGATTTATCCGTACTGGCCAGATCCAACCCAGGCGATCCACGCATCGACTTGGCGATTTCGCAAGTGGGCTCCGCCATCGGCGACAGTAAACTGCGGCGCGACGCCGCCGAGCAAGCCGCGTCCAAGGCAAATCGACAGGGTGCACGCCTGCTCCTCGCGCGAGCGCGTAGTTCGGAGTGCCGCGCTCTGGCGAATTTGGGCGAAAACGCCAAAGCCGGTGTGGTCTGCGAAGAAGCCCGGCGAATTTTCGAGGAAACCGGAGACCGCGGCGAAATGGCACGCACACTGCATTCCATGGCCGAAGTCCCCCTGAATCAAGGCGATCTGGCCACCGCCGGCAAGCTGTACCGCCAGTCTTTGGCGATTCTGCGAGAAATCGGCGATGAACAGGACATGGGAAGCGAGCTGGGCAACCTGGGTTTGATTTCCGTCAAGCAGGGAGATTTCGCCGCCGGACTGAAGATGTACGACCAAGCTTTCCTTAGCTACCAGCAGGCCGGCGACAAGCCTGGAATGGCGGCGGTAACTGGAAATACGGGAAATCTTCTCCGTAAGCAGGGGAAATTGGCCGACGCGCAGGCACACTACCAGAAAGCTCTGGCCATTTCCAATGAATTGGGACACCGAAGTTCCGCTGCGCAGGCCATGCAGGCCATCGGATTCGCGCTGGCCGACCAAGGCGATCTTCCCGGCGCTTCCCATATGTTCCAGCAGGCGCTCGCGATACAGCGTGACATCGGAGAGAAGAGCAACTACGCGAGCACTCTTGGCGGCATGGGCTGGGTATTGATGCAGCAGGCCAATCTCGAACAAGCTCGGAAGCTGTTTGACCAAGCCCTGTCCACACAACAACAACTCGGAGAAATGGGAAGCGCCGCCGAAACCCGTCTGGCCCTGGCCGAACTGGATTGCGATTCCGGACGCGCCAGCGAAGCGGAACAACTTGCCCGGTCTGCCTTGCAGGTATTTCAAACGCAGAACGAACCCAACGGCGAAATCTCCGCCGCCACCCTCCTGTCCCGTTCTCTGCTCGAGCAAGCCAAGCTGGAGGAAGCCGCCCAAAGCCTGGAAGCTCCGCTCAAGCTGGCGGCAAAAGACTCGGATCTGACCGATCGGCTAACTTTGGCTCTGGCGCAGGCCAAAGTTCTGGCAGCCAGGAAGGACTTCTCCGCAGCCGAGCGCACTGCTCGGCGCGCACTCGCGGAGGCGCCTAAAGATCTGTTCCGGTTGCGTTTGGAAGCCTCCCTCACTCTGGGGGAGATTCAGATGAAAGGGAAGAACACGGCGCCGGGACGCCAGCGTTTGCAGGAAGTCTCACGATCAGCCAAAGAGAAGGGCTTCGAATTGATCGCCCGCCAGGCGTCGACGCTGGGCCGCTAGCTCCCACCCAAGCATCCCAACATGGTTGAAGTCTTCGGCCGTAAAATTCTGCTTGCCCTAGAACTGAAGATACTCAAGTGGTAGCCGGGATTATCGCGTGGCCAAGGCATCCTGAGTCTTGGCAGCCATCGCCGTGATCCTCTTACGCCACTTCTTTTCGCTCCACTCCCTGAATCCCGCCTCGGTCAGCCGCGTCAGGTTGGTGATCAATTCCGGTTCCGGCGTGGTCTTGAAGTTGAAGCAGATCTTGCCTTGCATTCGCTTCTTCAACGCGGGCGAGATGCTCTTGATGAGTACCGGGCACATGTAAATCGGCATCAGATGAAAGCTCACGTACGCCTTGCCCAGACGTACAGAGCCGAAGTACAAAGGCTGCCCTTTATGCTGTTGGAACGGAGATGCTGATTTCGTGACAAGAGTGTACTCAACGGACGTGTCCGCCTTCACTGCCAGGCGATTTGCATATTTCGTGAGTACAGGTTTCAGTACGGCGAATACGGCGGCAAAATCGGCAGCCATAGGGCACCGTTTACTCGATGCGATGCTCCCTGTGGAAACGCCGCTTCGGCGCGCCCAGTCGAATTCGGCGGCGCCTCAAGCCAGATACAAGCGATTCGGAGGCAAGAGGCGCACAGGTTAAGCGCACTACCCGGCGGCCGACTAAGGTGCTGGTTCGATCCGCAGCAGCGCCCCGTCTTCTTCCTCGGTCAACACATACAGCAGCCCGTCCGGCCCCTGGCGCACATCGCGGATCCGCTGGTGCAAATCCGTCAATAGCGACTCGCGGCGCAACTCTTCCATCTTGGCGTTGAACACCACGCGATCCAAGCGCCCCTTTCCCGGAATCTCGCCCTGCCGCATTCCGCCCACGAAGACATTGCCTTTCCAGGCCGGAAAGCGGTCGCCCGAGTAGAACGTCATCCCCGATAGCGCGATCGACGGCACCCAAACGACCAGCGGCTGCTCGAAACCATCGCGCGTTGGAACTTCCGAAATCCGCGGGCCATCGTATGCGCGGCCATAACTCAACAGCGGCCAGCCGTAGTTGCGGCCAGGCAAAATCAGATTGATCTCGTCGCCGCCGTTCGGTCCGTTCTCGTTCGAGAACACTACGCCCGACTCGGGATGGATCGCCAGGCCCAGTTGGTCGCGATGTCCCAGCGTATAAATCTCCGGCTTGTAACCGGAGCGTCCAACGAATGGATTGTCGCTCGGAACTGTTCCGTCGTCTTTGAGACGCAGCACCTTGCCGTAGTCGCTGGCCGGGTCTTGGGCGAGATTGCCGAATGCGGCGCCGGTTGTCATGAAAATGGTCCCGTCAGCAGCGAAAGCGATGCGCGATCCGCCCAGCACCGTTCCCCACTCGGTGGAGAAAAGATCCTGGACATCTACTAATCCCGTGCCCTCCAGCCGCCCGCGCGCCAGCGTCGTTGCGCTCTTGCCGTCCTCGCCCGGCTTGCTGTAAGTGAAGTAGATCAGCCTGTTCGCGGCGAACTTCGGGTGCAGAACGATGTCAAAAAGGCCGGCGTTGCGTACCGCGTTGACCTTCGGCACGCCCGCCAGCGGTTGTGCGTCCAGCACGCCGTCGCGAATCATGCGCAGCTGCCCGGCCCGTTCGGTCACCAGCATGTTGCCGCCCGGCAGGAACGCCAGGCTCCAGGGATGCGATAGACCCTTGGTCACCACTACCACGCGGATCTTGTGCTGCTCGGCCGTATCGAAAATGAACGGGCCATCGCCAAGAGCGACATGTGGCGCGCCGATGGGAGGCGGCGCCGGGCGTTGCTGCTGCGCCGAAGCGATGGCGGCCAGGGCGACTACAAGAAAAAGGCGAGTGCGAGGCAGCATGAGGTTAACTCCGATCGACGCTAACATGCCGGAGCGTCAAGGCGCAAACCAGCCTGAGTAGAACATTTGTTGCGATCGCCGTGATCATCAGCCGCGCACGTCATCCACGAAGGTGTCCACGGACGAGTAAGCTAGCCGGGTAAAGCTGTCCTTGCACCGTCCCTTCCATATACTGAGGTTGAGCTTCCTCGGGGCTTTCTTCGGGATCGTTACACGTCCGCGTTGCGCCGTCTTCATACCCTTCAAGTATGGCTTATGGCTGGCGGGTTCCCTGTAGCCCAACTGTAAGGTTCGCCAAGAGTAATTCAGCGTACGCTCCCCGGGCTTGACACTCGTCCTTCACATGAATTATCCTTAGCCTTCGCCCTGAGACTAGAGCCTGTTCTCTAGTTGATAATCTCCGGCCTACGGCCCGCCCGCGTCTTTGTTTCATTCTTTCGGGCCGTGCCGAATCAAACTAAGGAGATACATGCCACATCAGCCTTACTTTGTGGTTGTCCTCGCGCATTCGTTGCACGGTCGACTGCGCCGCATACACATACCGCACAAAGTGATCTACGCTGGCTTCGTTCTCTCGATAGTATGCTGCCTCGCCATGCTAGCTTTTCTTTCCAGCTATTTGCGAATGAGTTGGAAAGTGGCGCATTACAATTCCCTTCGCCAGGAAGTGGATTCCCTCCGCGCCAAGTATCAGGAATTGCAACGCGTCACCAATCAAAAGAACGAGCAGTTGGCTACGCTGGAAAACTTCGCCGGCGAAGTCTCGGTGGCCTACGGTTTGAAGCGTAAGCCCGGAACGTCCACTGATATCGCCACTAGCTCCGCCCTAGCGCCCACCTTCCGCGAGTCGCTGAACAACTATAACTTCCTGCAAACCGCCACCATCTCCACGCTCTATCACAACTACCCGAAGCAGTGGCAGACTCATATCCGGCCTAGCCTCTGGCCGGTGGAAGGGCGGCTGATGAGCGGCTTCGGCGGCCGCACCGATCCTTTCTCAGGTGAAGGCGCGGTCCACAGCGGTGTGGATCTGCAGGCTCCCATGGGAACGCCGGTGCGCGTGGCTGCCGACGGCATCGTGGTGCGTGCGGATTGGGAAGGCGGCTACGGCCGGCTGATCATCATCGACCACGGTAACGGAGTGCAGACTTATTACGGCCACCTGTCGCGCTTCGACGTGGTGCCAGGCCAGGAAGTGCGGCGCGGCGATGTGATCGCGCGCTCCGGTGCAAGCGGACGTGTTACCTCTCCGCACTTGCATTACGAAGTGCGCATGGGCGGCACGCCGGTGAATCCGTACCCGTACCTGGCCCGGTCCGGGTTGATTGGCGCGGTGAGCGCCCCCAAAGACTTGCCGTTCGACTGAGGGCTAGTCTTTCTTAGGCGCTTCCTGCGGTCCCAGGGTTTTCTCTGCGCCATCCATCAACGCCTGCTTTTCCGCCTCCGTGAGTCGGGCGAGAGGGTGCATGGGGAGATAGAACCACGGCGGCATGTCGCCCTCTTTGATCTCTGCTACGACATCTTTGCCGTGCTTCTGCGGACGGTCCCACTCCGTGAAATTCAAATGGCTGCGGCCTTCGTTCACGTCTCTTTGAAGCAGCCAGGAGACCGGTGCCACTTGGGCATACCAGGGCCAGGTGGTCTGGTTGCTATGGCAGTCGAAACAGGCTCGCTGAACCAACGCCCTGGTGTCCGGCGAATTCCAGGTCGGCTCCTTGGTCACCGGCGGATTGGTGTGGCTATGGCCGAAGGGAACAAGTTGAATCACGACGGCAATGGCCAGAGCCCACTTCAATATCCGCATGACCATGTCAGTTCGACCCCGGCGTCTGCAATAGCGGATTCAGCCACGACTCTTCGCGTACGTTGGCTCGTGATTTGATGCGCCATCCCATCGCTGTCTTCACATACACATCTTCGTAGCCGCCGTGCCGTTCGATGCTTCCCGGTCCCTTGATGCCCATCTGCATCAAGTAAATCCGTCCAGTGGCGCCCTCGGGCGACGGCGTGATCACGTGATTGGTCATGATGTGACTCCAGCCGGTCCAGACCATCTTGGTCTTACAGCCTTTCGATCCTCCGCCGATCAGTGTCGCTAGAGCCTCGCGCCCTTTCGCCAGCACGCGCCCGCCTTGTTTGACGGCGTCGCCGGTCATCTTGTCGATGAAGATACCATCGGGAGTGAACACGTCGGCGTAGTCGTACCCGTTGTTGGAACACGTGTCGATCCCGTAGGCGTATTTATTGGTGAGCTGAATGATCTCCTGATAATCGAGCGCCGTGAGCGCGGGCTCTTTGGCTGAGACAATCGTGGCCTTCTGCTGCACCCACACCGTCACCCACGCGCCAATGCAGGCGCCGATTGCCACCGCCGTTAGCAAATGTGATTTCCGCATCGCAATCTCCTCGAATGAGTATAATTGTCGGCGTGAAACATTTGCGGAACCTAATCGTGGCCGGGGCGATTCTGTGCGCGCGTGCGAATGCGCAAGGTCTGATAACGCAGCGCAACATGTCCCTCGAAATGGCCAAGACTATCGCGGAGGCGACCATTGGCGAATGTAAGTCGAAGGGCTTTCATACCGCCGCTGTAGTGGTGGACCGTGGTGGCCAGGTATTGGTGATGCTGCGCGACGAAATGGCGACGCCGCAAACCGCCGAGATGGCTCGCCGCAAGGCTTATACCGCCGTGATGTTCCGCAGCACGACGCTTGAGTTTCAGAAGCGCACAGCCGAAGATCCAACGCTCGCGCCGCAGCGCCAGGTAGCCGACATTCTCGCGCTGGGCGGCGGCGTGCCCATCCGCGTCGACAAAGAGATCGTCGGCGGGGTCGCCAGCGCGGGGTCGAATCAACAGCAAGATGATGCCTGCGCGAAGGCGGGTGTCGCCAAGGTTGCAGACCTGTTGAAGTAAATCGGCGTTGATCTGTGTTTATCTGCGGCTATTTCAGCGTTTGACTGCTACGTCCGCGTGTCAATCCCAGCCGGATGCGCCGCTTCAAACGCCGCTATGGCCGGTTCCTGTTTCAGGATGTAGCCCAGCTCGTCGATGCCTTCGAGCAAACAATGCTTGGCGAAATCATCCACCGGAAACTGCACTTTCCGTCCGCTTGGGGTGGTCAGCGTTTGCGACGCCAAATCCACTTTCACCGCGCCCGCTGGATTCTTCAACAGCTCCGCGTGCACATCCGGCGGCACCACAATCGGCAGCAGCGAATTCTTCAGTGAGTTGCCCTTGAAAATGTCGGCGAACGACGTGCTGATCACCGCGCGAAACCCATACTGCGTCAGCGCCCACGGCGCATGTTCGCGCGAGCTGCCGCAGCCGAAATTGTCGCCCGCCAGCAACACCTGGCATGCCTTCGCCTCCGGCTTGTTCAACACGAAATCCGGCTTCGGCTTGCCCTCCGCATCGTAGCGCCAGTCGCAGAAAAGCTGGTCGCCCAGCCCGACCTTCGAAATGGTCTTCAAGAACCGCGCCGGGATGATCTGATCGGTGTCGATGTTGTCTCGCGGAATCGCCACCATCCGGCTCTCAAACGGAGTGAACTTTTCCATTACAGCAGCTCCCTTACGTCGCTCACCTTGCCCGAGATGGCCGAAGCCGCGGCCGTCATCGGACTCGCCAGGAACGTCCGTGCGCCCTTGCCTTGCCGCCCTTCGAAATTGCGGTTACTGGTCGACACGCTGTATTCGCCCGGCTGCAATTGATCGCCATTCATCGCGATGCACATCGAACAACCTGCCTCGCGCCAGTCCGCGCCCGCGTCGCGGAAAATCTGATCCAGACCTTCGGCCTGCGCTTGCTCCTTCACCTGCTGGGATCCCGGTACGACTAACACGCGCACGCCTGGATGCACCTTGCGGCCTTTCAGCACACTGGCCGCGATTCGCAGATCCGAGATTCTTGAATTCGTGCAGCTACCGATGAACACCACGTTGATGGCATGCCCCAAGAGCGGCTGACCCGCCGGCAAATCCATATACGCGAGAGCGCTTTTCAACGAATCGCGCTCCAGCGGATCGGTAATGTCACTCGGATTGGGCACCACACCACGGATCGGAATACCCATGCCCGGATTCGTCCCGAAGGTGATCATCGGCTCCAGCGCCGCCGCGTCGATCATGATGCTTTTGTCGTACGCCGCGCCATCATCGGTCGGCAATTGCCGCCAGCGTGCCACCGCTTGGTCCCACGCCGCTCCTTTGGGAGCGAACTCGCGCCCGGCTACATATTGATAGGTCGTGTCATCCGGCGCCACCAAACCCGCGCGCGCGCCGCCCTCGATCGACATGTTGCACACCGTCATGCGCTCTTCCATCGAGAGCGATCGGATGGCCGATCCGCAATATTCGAAAATCGAACCGGTTCCCCCGCCGATCCCGATGCGCGCGATCAGGGCCAGAATAATGTCCTTGGCCGACACGCCCGGCTTCAACGCTCCGTCCACGCGCACCTGGTAGGTTTTCGATCTCTTCAACAGCAGGCACTGCGTCGCGAGCGTATTTTCCACCTCGCTGGTGCCGATCCCGATCGCCAGCGCGCCCAGAGCTCCGTGCGTCGCGGTGTGGCTATCGCCGCAGACCACCGTCATGCCTGGCTGCGTCAAGCCCAGTTCCGGTCCAATCACGTGCACGATGCCTTGCTTGTCGCTTCCCAGCGGATAGCAGTGGATGCCGTAGTCCTTGCAGTTTTGGATCAGCTTTTCTACCTGAGCCTTGGCGACCGTGTCCACGATGGGAAAGCCGCGTGGCGTGGTCGGAGTGCTATGGTCCGTGGTTGCGATGGTCAGGTCAGGTCTTCTTACTTTCAGACCTCGGGCGCGCAGCCCATCGAACGCCTGTGGCGACGTCACTTCATGCACCAGATGCAGATCGATGTAGAGCAGCGTGGGCGCGTTCGGCCGCTCCGCAACTACGTGGCTGTCCCAGATCTTTTCGATGATGGTGCGAGGTTTCATATTGCTTCCGCTACTGCGTCTCCTACTTCTGAAGTCGTCGCCGGTTTGCCCGAGGGTTTCAAATCCGCCGTCACGCGGCCCGAGTTGAGCACCGTCTCCACCGCGCGATTCACCGCGGCCGCTTCATCTTTTAACCCGAAACTGTATTCGAGCATCGCGGCCACCGATCCGAT
>Ga0209415_10014766_pt1 | contig 12733 bp, 8 predicted proteins | sample PeaSoiSIISIP2007_FD_187696 | JGI IMG/M metagenome (GOLD analysis project Ga0209415, IMG submission 187696) | Peat soil microbial communities from Weissenstadt, Germany - SII-SIP-2007 (SPAdes) (version 2) | ecosystem: Environmental > Terrestrial > Soil > Wetlands > Peat | place: Germany...
GGCGAGATTCGCTCGAACATACCGCTCCGCCCATCGTGGCTGCTCAACCCGCTGTCGCCCGCCGCCGGGCATGCGATGATCGACTTCGGCGACGACGAGCTGACGGCCGGGCGGCCGCACCCGATGATCGACCAGACGCTGCGGCTTGACCGGCTCGCGGCCGAGGCCGCCGACCCGGCCACCGCCGTGATCCTGCTTGACGTCGTGCTCGGCCACGGCGCCCACCCCGATCCGGCCGCCGAACTCGGCCCGGCGATCGCGGCCGCCCTGGCGAGCCGCCGCACCCGGGTGAGCCAGCACGGACCAGCGAGCCGACTGGCCGCCCCGCCCGGCGCCATCCAGCCGAGCACCTCACCACCCGGCCTGAACCAGCCCGGTGCCCGCGACCTGGCGGTGGTTGTCTCGCTGATCGGCGCCAGATCAGACCCGCAAGGGCTGGTCAGCCAGGCTCTGGCGCTGCAGCAAGCCGGCGCGCACGTCTTCGCGTCGAACGCCCAGGCCGCGAGGTTCGCATGCGACCTGATCGAAGGCATCCCGCCCGACCGAGGCGGCCAGGCCACCCCAGCCGGCCAGCCCCCGACGCACAGCAGGCCCGAATCAGACGACCAGGCCACCCCAGGCGGCCGGTATCAGGCAGGGAGCGGGTCATGACGGAACTGCTTCGCCGCCAGCCGCATGTCATCGCCGCCGGGATCGGGCTGCTCGCCGAGGCCGCCGAACGGCAGGCCGCGCTGGTGAGCCGGGTCGACTGGGCGCCGCCGATGCCCGGCACGCAGGGCGACCTGGCCGCCGTGCTGGCCGACCCGCGCCGGACCGCGGCCAATGCCGAGGCCATCCGGCGGATGCTCGGGGTCCGAGCGCATCTGGTGGACGTGGTGGCCGCCGGGCCGGCGCTTGGCCTGCGGCCGGGCGACTTCCTGCACGCCGGGCCGCCGATCAGCTGGGAGCGGGCGTCGGGACCGCTGCGCGGCGCGCTGATGGGCGCGGCGGTCTTCGAGGGCATATCGCGGGACGCCGAGCAGGCGGCCGACATGGCGGCACGGGGAGATTTCTGCCTCGATCCTTGTCATCATCACGAGTCGGTGGGTCCGATGGCTGGGGTCGTCTCGCCGTCGATGTGGGTCTTCGTGCTCGAAGATCAGGCGACCGGGCAGCGGGCGTACTGCTCACTCAACGAGGGCCTCGGCAAGGTGCTGCGGTACGGCGCCTACTCAGCCGACGTGATCGAGCGGCTGCGGTGGATGTCGGCTGTGCTCGGCCCGCTGCTGCAGGCCGCGGTCCGCCGGCACGGCCCGGTCGACGTGACCGCCATTCTCACCCAGATGGTGCAGATGGGGGACGAGGCACACAACCGGAACCGGGCCGGGACGCTGATGCTGCTGCGGGACCTGCTGCCGTCGATGGTCGAGTCCGGCTTCGCCGCGTCGGACATCGCGCAGGCCGCCCGGTTCGTGGCCGGGAACGATCACTTCTTCCTCAACCTGGCGATGCCGGCCTGCAAGCTGGCGCTGGACGCGGCGCGCGACGTCGCTGGATCGACCATGGTCGTCGCGATGGCAAGGAACGGCACCGACTTCGGCATCCAGGTTTCCGGTACCGGAAACCAGTGGTTCACCGGGCCGGCGCTGGTGCCTGACGGGCTGTTCCTCGGCGGCTACGGGCCGGCCGACGCGAACCCCGACATCGGGGACTCGGCCATCACCGAGACCGCCGGGCTGGGCGGCTTCGCGATGGCGGCGGCTCCGGCGATCGTGCGGCTGGTCGGCGGGACTGTCTCGGCGGCGCTGGCCAGCACGCGCCGGATGTACGAGATCACGCTCGCCGAGCATCCGCTGCTCCAGATTCCCGCGCTGGAGTTCCGCGGCACGCCGGTCGGGATCGACGTCACCCTGGTCGTGCGCACCGGAATACTGCCGCAGATCAACACCGGCATGGCCGGGCAGGTGGCGGGCACCGGGCAGGTCGGCGCCGGGCTGGTGACGCCGCCCGCCGAAGTGTTCCCCGCCGCATTGCGCGCGCTCGCCTGGCTGGCGGCCTGAGCGCGGTCTGGACCAGTTCACGCTGGTCAGCGAGCGACGGCCGCTGGCCGGCCGGCGCTGCGCCCCGACCGATCGGTAGTCGGGCGGGCTAGGAGACCGTCAGGACGGCGGCACCGGTGATCCGGTCGGCGGCCAGGTCGGCCAGCGCCTGGTCGGCGTGGTCGAGCGGGTACGGGGTCACGGTCACCCGCAGCCGGAGCCGCTCGGCCAGGCGCAGGAACTCCTCGGCGTCGCCGCGCGTGTTCGCGGTGACACTGCGCAGCTTCCGTTCCTGGAACAGGTCGTCTGAGTAGCTCAGCGCCGGGATATCGGAGAGGTGGATGCCTGCGATGGCCAGCGTTCCGCCGCGATCGAGATTGCGGAGCGCGGCCGGCACCAGCTCGCCGGCCGGGGCGAAGATGATCGCGGAGTCGAGCGGCTCCGGCGTCGCGTCGAACGAGTCCTGCGCGGACCGCGCGCCAAGCTCGATGGCCAGCTCGCGCGCCGCTGGCGCTCTGGTGAAGACGTGCACCGCCGCGCCGCCTGCCATGGCGACCTGCGCGGCCAGGTGCGCGGATCCGCCGAAACCGTAAATCCCTAGCCTGCCTCCCGGCGGCAGCTCGGCCAGCCGCAGCGCGCGGTAGCCGATGATCCCGGCGCATAGCAGCGGCGCAAGCTCGGCGTCGCTGAAACCGGAGGGAAGCGGATGCACGTAGGCGTCCGCCGCCACCAGGTACTCGGCATAGCCGCCGTCCCGATCCCAGCCGGTGTAGACGGAGCGCGGGCACAGGTTCTCGTTACCTCGCCGGCAGTAGGGGCATGAGCCGTCCGTTCCGGCCAGCCAGGCCACGCCGACGCGGTCCCCGGTCCCGAATCTGACCGCCCCTGGTCCGGCGGTGACCACCTCGCCGACCACCTCATGACCGGGGGTCACATCTGGCCTGCGCGGCTTGAGATCACCTTCGGCCAGGTGCAGGTCGGTACGGCAGACGCCGCAGCAGCGCACCTTGATCAGCAGCTCGCCATGTCCCGGATCCGGGACCGGACGGTCAGTCAGCCGAAGCGGCCCGCTGCTCATCGGGCCGGGCTGATGGATCACCCATGCCCGCATGCCTGTCAAGGATAGAGGTCCGGGCCGGAACCCGGTCGGCGGGCACGGGGCGGCCGGGAAAGACGGCCGGCGGTACGCGGTACGGGCGTTCCCCGCATGCGGGGAACGCCGCTGGCGGGTGCGCGGCAGCGGGCGGGAACCTGGGCGGCGGGAACCTGCCCGGCCGGAACCTGCCCGGCCGGAACCTGCCCGGCCGGAACCTGCCCGGCCGGAACCTGGCCGGCCGGAACCTGGCCGGCCGGAACCTGGCCGGCCGGAACCCAGGTGAGCTGGGAAGAGCCGGGCAGGGACCCGGCCGGGCGGGGAACCGGCCGGGCCTGGGGGCCCTGCCCGCTGGGGGGCCTGCCCTGCAGGGTGCCCGCCCTGACCTGGGCTGCCCTGCGGGGGAACCCGGCCGGTCCGGGGGGGACCCGGCCGGGCCGTCTGCGGCGCGGCGGAACTACCGCGCCGGCTTGAGCGCGACACGCAACCGGCCGTATCGCTTAAGTACCTGGTCGGCGGCGGCGAACAGGCCGCGATGCGCCCGGATCTGGCGCACCGCCCAGCGCGCTGGCCCGTGCGCGGCGCGGTGCACGGCGGCGCGCGCCGACGAGCCGGTCACGATGCCCTCAGCCACGGTCAGGTCGTAGCTCTTCAGCTGCTCCTTGTACCGTTTGGCGCCCTTGCCCAGGTCGATCGAGCGGACGCCGAGCGCGGCAGACTCCTCGATCATCCGCAGGTGCTGGATCATGCCTGGCGAGTACCGGCCGAGGCTGGAATCGTAGGCCGGAAACCAGTGCCCGAGAACGTCGCCGTACCTGACGCCGAAATGCCCGGCAGCCGGCTTGTCGGCGACGTAAAGCATGGACAGCAGCCCGCTGAACGCACCGCCGTGGCTGCTCAGCAGGTCCTCGACCAGGTCGACGATCCACGGCTGGTCGAACCGGTCGCGGCGGCCGGTCCGCCGGTACTGGTCCGACTTCCAGCCCATCAGCGAGCGCAGGTCGCTCAGGTCACGGGAGTCAGGCACGAACCGCAGTTCGCCCACCTCTCGCTCCAGCTTGCGTGATTTGCGGGCCACGTCCCGGCCGACCTGCGGCGATCTGGCCCGCAGGCGGTCAGAGTAGGCGGCGAAGCCATCGGTCAGATCGATCACCGGCGACGCGGCGGTCGCCGTCGCGTACCGCTCGAACGGGCGCTGGCCGGCGACCAGGTGATCGAACCGCCAGACCGAGACCCCGCACGCCCTGAGCAGCTCGCGAGGATCCCACTGAGCGCCTGGTGAGTGCACGAGTCCCTGGCAGTCGGTGAGACCCGCGCCGACCGGCACTCCGACGCCCGACCTGCGCCGCTCGAACGGGAAGAATCCGCTCAGCTCCGCGCCATCGGCCAGCACGGCCACCCTGGCCTCCGGGCGGACCTTGCCGACCGCCATAGCGAACTCCGGGCTCAGGAACGGATTGGCCAGGGCCGGGGTCTGGCGCTGCATGTCATGCCATGCGGTGATCTCAGTGCTGCCTAGATCCCAGGTGCGGACAATCGAGATCTGCATTGGTTTCTCCTCAGAGCTTGCTGGGCGCCGGCCACCGGACGTCCGACGCCGCGGCGAGCCGCGTGGCCTGGCCGGCCACCGAGGCACTCACCCTGCGGGCCGCGAACCGCGAACCGCAGACGAAGCGCATCAGCGGGCCGAACGTGGCCGCGGCCTCGGCGCCGACGAAGTACAGTCCGGGAACGGACGACTCGAACTCCGCTGTCAGGCGCGGCCAGCCGGCCAGGACCCGCACCGCCCGCCTTAGCTCAGGCGCGATGAACTCCAGCCTGCGCAGGTCAACCTGGTAGCCGGTGCCGGCGATGACGTGATCGACGGTGAGCTCGGACAGCTCTCCCCCGCTGGACGCCAGCGTCAGGCGGACACCGCCGTCATCCGCCCGCACCCGCATGAACTGCCCGAACTGGCGGATCGGCACCCGGCCGGCCACCCGGTCCCGCAGCCACCAGGCGCCGAGCGGGCCAAGAACGGTGCGCGCCAGGTGCAGCCTGGTCCGGTCGGGAAGGTACCTGAACAGCGCCGGGGCGTGACTGAACGGATAGATCCGCCAGGTCGGGCCGAGCGGTGAGTTCGCGCGGGGCAGCAGCCTGCCCGCGCCCTGGGCCGGCGGCCTGGGCGGCAGTCCGAACCGCACCTGATCCCTGGCCAGCACGGTGACCCCGGCGCCGGCCTCGTGCAGCAGCGCCGCGGTCTCCAGAGCGGACTGCCCGGCACCGACCACCGCGACCTCAGTCCCGGCATAGCGGGAGAAATCATAGTGCTGCGAGCTGTGCGAGACCGCCGCGGCCGGCGACGGGCCAGCTGGCGCGGCAGCCGCCAGCTCGGGCGGGATGGCGGCCATCGCGCCGAGCCCGACCGCCAGCACCACCTGGCCCGCCTGCACCTGCGCGCCGGAGTCAAGCGTGAGCCTGAACTTCCGGCCGGCCATATCGACCCGGTGCACCTGCTCTGGCTCGACGTAGGGGACCAGGTGCCTGGCGAACCACCGGCCGTAGCGGACGAACAGCTCCACCGGCACCTGCTCGTTCTCCGCCAGCGGCGCCAGTCCCTCGCTGGCGAGGAAGTCGGCCAGCGTGAATCCGTCGATCGGCGCGGCGATGCTCGACGCGGTCGGGGTGGACTTCAGGTACATGCCGGCTGGCATCTGCTCGGCCCAGCTGGACATCACCCGGCCGAAGACCCGCACCGGCATTCCCGCGGCCCGCAGGTGCGCGGCCGTCGCCAGCCCGTATGGACCCGCGCCGATGACGACGACCTGCTCGCTGGAATCTCTTAGCACTGTGCATCACTCCTCGATCGGCTGGCCCGCGCCAGCGGGCGGAAGACTCGGCTCAGACTTGCGGCGGCCGGACCGGCCAGGCGGCAGAGCATCACCAGGAACGGGCCGGGGTCGTCGGCCGCCAGCCAGGCGAACTCGGTAGACGTCGGCCTCGGGGGTGCCCGGTCGGCCAGGCTCTGCCGCGCGGACTGGGCGGGCCGCGCGCACCGGACCGGCCTGGCCGGATGCGCCAGCTGGGCAGGCTGGCCAGGCTCGGCCAGCCGGGCAGGCTCGGCCAGCCGGGCAGGCTCGGCCAGCCGGGCAGGCTCGGCCAGCCGGGCCCGGCGGCGCAGCCTGGCGTAGGCCAGCTTCGCGGCGACATCGATGTGCTCGACCACGATCTGGCGCCCGCTGATCGCGGCCCCGCCCGGCACCGCCCGGCCAGTGAGATCAAGATGCTGGGCGCGCACGACATCGACTCCGGCCTCGGACTCGAACAGCCGGAACTGGTTGCCGGCCCGCGGATTGAAGTCCACGAGCTTGTACTGGCCGTCACGCAGATCGAGCCGCCAGTCGAGATCGGCGATGCCGCGAAAGCCGATCTCCTTGCAGAACCGCTCAGTGATCGCGGCAAGATCCGGATTGGCCAGCACCCGCGCACAGGCGGTCACCCCGGCCTGAGGCGGCCACGAGCGGACCTTCAGCCCGGTGTAAAGCGCGACGCAGCTGGTCTCCGCATCGCTGTACAGGTGCACGATCCAGTCCTGCGAGTGCTCTGGCGGCAGGTACTCCTGCAGGATCACGCCCGGCGGCCCGCCGTCCGGCCGGAGCAGGCCGAGCAGCTGCTCGGGTCCGCGCAGCACCGTGGTGCCGGGCACCACAGGACGGCGGCGGCGTTCCCACGGCTCCGCGTTCTTGGCGACCACGGGAAAGGCGGCCGTAGCGGCGAAGTCGGCCAGCTCAGCCGAGGTCGCCGGGACGACCGAGGCGGGCGCCGGAACGCCATGCGATCTGCACAGCCTGAACAGGCCGGGCTTGCTGGCCAGCTGCCGCGGCAGCCCGGCAGGCACCCGCGGGAACAGGAAGTACTCCGCCAGGTCAGCAGCGTGTTCCGCGACGAGGACGGCTGCCTCATCGTCCAGCGGCACGATGACGCTCGGCCGTCCGATCCGGCGGCCGACGGCCATCAGCCGCGCGGCCAGCTGGTCGGGATCCTCGCGGCCGGTGGCACGCCAGACAAAGCGGCCCGAGCAATACCGGGACGCCGCGGCGGGCACCAGTCCGGGCTCGGTGACCGCGTACACCGGCACGCCGAGGCGCCCGAGCGTCCGGATCGCGCCGACCCCGCCGGAATGCACCGGATACTGGCCGATCTTGAAGGTCAGCGCGGGAACCGTGCGGTCAGCCGACACCGGCGACCGTCTGGCACCCGGTGGCGCGGTCGCAAGCTGCATCTCTCTCTCCTTCATCGATCGGGCTCGGCCGATTTCCCGGCAGGTCACGAGAGCACCACGAAGCGCTCGACTACCACGAGCAGGAACAGCGCCAGTACCGGCAGCGCCGCCAGGAACAGCGGCCGCAGCAGTCCGCGCCAGCGCGGGATGCACAGCCTGATCAGCTCGCGCCCGGCCAGCACGAGCAGCGCGATACCGAAGATGGCCAGTTCGGCCGGGGTCCACAGGGTGGCCGCCCGCATACCGGAGCCGGCCGGGCGGGCAGCTGGCCGTGGCGCCCGGGCCGGGACCGGATGCCGGAGGGCGTAGACGGCGGCGTCGGCGTTGGCGTAGATCACCCGGACACCCGGAGTCGCGGCCATCCGGGCACGGAACCTGGCGCCCCAGCCCGCCGGGTAGCTGGCGGCTTCGCTGAGGTACTCCTGCTGAGTCTTCGTGATGATCAGATAGCCGCCGGGCAGCCCGCGCAGCGCCGACACCACGGCCGCGGTCGCGCGCGGGTCCCGCGGCGCCTGAACGGCGCGGAAGTTCAGCCTGGTGATGTCGCGGTACTGCCAGGGCATCTCGGGCGTCGCGTTAACGCTGGGCGCCGGGCTCAGCCAGGCCACGGTGCCGCCCCCGGCGTCGCGGGCGTAGATGTAGTCCATCGCCGCGATCTCGCCCCGAGGTGTCTGCTCGAACGCCTCGTTCCCGTACCTGGCAAGCAGGAAGAAGCCGGCCAGGCTCACCGCGGCGGCGCCGGCGGCGGCGATCACCCGGAGCGGCGGCCGAGCGGGCCCGGACCGCTCGGCGGGCCTGAAGTCCGGGAAGAACAGGGTGGCGGCCAGCACCGCGACGGCGGGCAGCGCGAACAGGTAGATCCGCAGCGAGATCTCGCCGCCGTAGTTCTGCACCAGAATGGCCGCGGCCGGAACGCACGCCAGGACGAGCAGCGCTCGGTCATCGATCCGGCCGCGCCTGCGCCGCAGATAGCCGAGGAGCGCCAGGACGATCATGATGCCGGCGAATCCGATCCGGCTGTAGAGCACGAGCTGATGCTCTGGCGTGCCGACCAGCCGGTCGCCCACGCTTGAGGAGATGTTGGCGCCCAGCTGGCCGATCCGGCCGAAGACCGTCGAGGCGTGTCCCGACCAGTAGGCGACCGTGCCGAAGCTGATCCAGCCCGCCAGGATCACGCCGAGCAGCACTGGCAGGCCGGTCAGGGTGCAGCGCCTGGCCAGCGCGAGCCCGGCGCAGGCTGCCAGCATGATGAACGGCGTCAGCTGGTGGCTGACGGTGGCGATGCCGAATATGCCCAGCAGGACGAGCAGCAGGATCGCCCGCTCCGCGCTGCTCGCCGGCCTGGGCGCCATCTCGCCCTGGACTCGATCACGCCGGGGCACGGCGCGCTGACGGCCGAACCAGGTCAGCAGGATCGCCAGGAAGACCAGGTACAGCAGGTAGTTGAAGGACTGGGGCGAGAAGTAGTCCTGGCCGACCCAGTTGCCGGCGCAGAACAGCAGCGCGGCGAGCCACCGGGCCCGCCAGGAGATCCGCAGGCCGCGGGTGATCAGCATGAACGGCAGCAGGCAGAGCGCGTCCAGGATGACCGGCCACCAGGTCAGGACCGGCAGCAGGCTGTGCACGCCCGCCGCCCGGGCGGCGAACGCGATCAGCGCGAAGAATCCCGGCCAGCTGAAGTACGCGGCCGCGCCGGCCGCGACCTGCCCGTTGTGGCTGACATAGCCGACGAACCCGGCGATCTGATACGCGGTCGCGAACCTCGGCAGCGGCTCAGCGATCGCCGCCGCCCCGTCCAGGCAGAAGATCACTGCCAGCAGCATCGCCGCCAGGATCACCGGATGCGGCCTGCTTCTTGCCAGCATCGCGACGAAGGCGACGACGAGCAGCGCCAGGCCGGTCAGGGATGTGATCGGCAGCACGGAGATCAGCCCCAGGCCGCCGAGGCCGGCCAGCCTGACGTGGCGCACGGGCAGCACGAAGAGCAGCAGGCCCAGGACGGCCGCGCCGACGGCTATCGTCGCTGCGCCGCCTCGCCAGCGCGGCCCGGCACGGCTAAGGTCCTGGCGGCTGGCCTGGTCGCGATGACCGATGGCCGGCGCCAGCGCCTGGGCCTGCGGATATGTATGTGAAATCACCGTGCCGCGCTCCCCGGGGCCGGGCTGGCCGACTTGCGCCTGCCATCCGCGAGCATCTTCAGCAGGCCCGGCAGCACGACGACCGCCATGATCACCTGACTGGCGAGCACGGCCACCCCGGCGCCGACGATTCCGATCGCGTCGGTGAGAGCCAGCGCCAGGCCGAGGATCAGCACCGCCCGCATTCCCTGGATGAGCGCCACCAGCGTCGTCCGGCTCTGCGCGCGCAGCGCGCCGAGGTACAGCTCGGTCACGGTCCGCGGCAGCGTCGCCACGGCGAGCAGCTCGAGAATCGGCGCACCGTAACGCGCGTACCCCGGGCCGAACAGTCCCAGGATCCGCGGCGCGAACAGCACGGTGCCGACGGCGATCGGCACGAGCAGCAGCAGCGTCCGGCGCAGGGCCGCCCGGCAGTGAGTGGCAAGCCTGGCCGGCTCAAACGCGCCCTCGACCGTGAGCGACAGCGCCATGTTCAGCGCCAGCATGTCGATCATCACCCCGATCGCCCAGGCCATGAAGAAGTAGGCGTTCCTGCCCGGACCGACGGACGCGGCAACCAGCACAGGGACCAGGTTCACGGTGGCAAGCAGGCAGAGGGCGCCGGTGACGTCGCCGGCCAGGAAGCGGCCGACCTGGCGGCTGCTTGGCGGCGGACTGTCCCCGGCCCGCTCGGCGTGCCGGGGCAGCAGCCTGCGGAAGATCAGCAGATTGACCGCCGGGACGGCGACGATGGCCGGCGCCATCCAGGAGACGTACAGACCGGTATGCGGCAGGATGACCGCCAGCGGCAGCAGCATGCCGATCTTGGCGACCCCGAACAGCGCGTTCTCGACGGCTACCCAGCGCGCGCTGCGCAGGCCGACGAGCGCGCCATCCTGGAGGGTGAACAGCGACCAGATGACTACGCAGCCGACGAAGACGGCACCGGCGCCCAGCCCGGCCAGCTCCGCGTAGGAGGAGCCGGGGCGCACGACGATCAGCAGGAAGATGACCGAGCCGGCGATCGCCGTGGCCGCGCTCAGCCCGTAGCCGCGCCGGATCATCAGCCCGGTGCGCCGCCCCGACTGCGGCAGGAACCTGGCCATGGCGCCGATCAGGCTCAGCGCCGTGATGCCCGCAAGCAGGTTCATCGCCGAGTAGGCGGCGGACGCCCGGCCGACATCGGCGGCGGCATAGCGGCGCGCGGCGAGCAGCCAGTAGGCGAGCCCGAGCACGCCGGTCACGACGGTGTTGGTCATCAGCGCGTAGGCGTTGCGCAGCAGCGGCGCGGGCTTGCCAGACCGCGAACGCGGCGAGAGCCGGGCCAGGTTCCTGGCCAGCGACGCCGGCCTGTTCGCTGCGCCGGAGCGGGACAGCGGCGCAGGCTCGCGCGCCGCCGCCGGCGGTATCGCGGTCACCTGGTCCGGCGCCCGGGTACCCGCGGCCCGGGTACCCGCGGCCCGGGTACCCGCGGCCTGGGTATCGGTCACTGGGCGATCCGGTTCAGCATCGACCGCGCGTGCCTGACGGCCGACCAGCCAGCGGTCATCGCCCGGTATGCCAGGAACTCCGGCGGCAGCCGCTCGCCGCGCACGATCCGGATGAAGCCCGGCATCGAAGTGTGCCGCCCGATCGTGAGGCGCGGCAGCGCGAACCGGTCGGCCTGCCGCCCAGCGAAGCGGTTGCCGACCGCGCAGGCGTACTCGTACCCGGCCGCCGGCGCAGCCGCCCGCACCCGCGTGTTTGAGTACCCGAACGGATACGCAAGGCCGGTCACCGGCTGGCCGAGCCCGTCCTCGAGCAGCGCCCTGCTGTCTTCGAGCTCCTCGCGAAGCGCGCCCGCGGCGAGCTGATCGAGCTGCGGATGGCGGTGAGTATGCGCTCCGATCTCGATCCCGGCGGCGACCGACTCCCTGATCTGGCTCCAGCACAGCATGCTGTCCGGCGCGCCGCGGTCGCTTCGTGCCGCCGCGTCCGCGGTCCAGCCCGTGGTGACGAACACGGTCGCGGTGAATCCGTGGCGCACGAGCAGCGGAAGCGCCGCGCGGTGGAAGTCGGCGAAGCCGTCGTCGAAGGTGAGCACGACCGGCCTGGCCGGCCACGGGCCGGTGCGCCCGGCCATCGAGCAGGCCAGATCGGCCGCCGTCAGCGTGCTGTACCCGCTCTCGTCCAGGTAGGCGAGCTGCTCGGCGAAGTCGCCGGGCGTGACGGCGAGATGCCGGGCGCCCTGCGGATCTGCGGCGATCTGGTGATACATCAGGATCGGCAGCCGTGGCAGCACGCCCGGGCCGTCGGAGGTCCCGGCCGGGCGGTATGCCGCCCGCGAGCCGGCTGGTGTGGCCTTGCGGTCAGCGAGGTCAGCCATGCCGCCTCCTAGCCCGGCCAGCCGCGTAGCCGGCCGATGCGGCCGCCAGGCCAGTCAGGATCGCCCCGGCCCGGCCCAGGCCGCTGAGGTCGCCGCGCAATGCCGCGGCCAGATCGCGCACGACGGCGGCCGGCAGGGCGCCCAGCACGTGCCTGCGCTCGGCCGACAGCCCGTCGGACGCGCCGACGCTCCGGCTCACCCGCGCCTTGGACAAGCCCTCGGCGTAGCACCTGGTGACGAAGTAGGAGAACCTGCACCGGTTCGCCGGAACGCGGTGCCAGATCACGGCGCGATCGTCGATCAGGAGCGTGGTATCCGGGCGGCGCTGGCGCAGCCGGATGCAGAACTCGGTCTCCTCGCAGCCGAGCGGCAGCCTGCCTCGTGATCGCCCGACACCGAAGGTGAATCCGCCTGCGACGGCAAAGACCTCACGGCGAAACGAAGCGTTCCCTCCGAGGAGGTTCCGCACCGGCTGCCGCGACTCCGGCATCCCGGCGTAGTTGCAGCCGATCACCCAGTCGAACTCGGGTGGGAACCATGCTGGTCGCCGGGTGTCCCAGCGCGGGAGCGTCATTCCGCCGACACCGGCGACGCCAGCAGCACGGTAGGAGTCCGCGAAGAACTTGAGCCAGTCCGGTTCCGCGACGGCGTCGTCGTCGAGGAATGCCACGATGTCTCCGCTGGCCGCAGCCACGCCGGTGTTCTTTCCGCCAGACAGGCCCGGTGTCTGCCGGTTCGCCACGATCATGACCGAGGGCCGCTGATCCGCGTCCGGCTGACCGCCCCGCGGCGCCGCGTCCAGCGCGTCATCCCGCGGCACGGAGCCTGCCGTGCCGGAAACCACCGGACCGGAAACCACCGGGACGGAGACCAGCGCGG
>Ga0209415_10014767_pt1 | contig 12732 bp, 12 predicted proteins | sample PeaSoiSIISIP2007_FD_187696 | JGI IMG/M metagenome (GOLD analysis project Ga0209415, IMG submission 187696) | Peat soil microbial communities from Weissenstadt, Germany - SII-SIP-2007 (SPAdes) (version 2) | ecosystem: Environmental > Terrestrial > Soil > Wetlands > Peat | place: Germany...
AGGTTGCGGTGACCGACGAAGGCGCCGGTGTTGACGTCGATCGTCGTCATCGCCTCGGTCTGGTCGATGATCAGGTAGCCGCCGGATTTCAGCGGCACCTTGCGCTCGAGCGCCTTGTGAATCTCGTCCTCGACCCCGTACAGGTCTAGGATCGGGCGATTGCCCTGGTAGAGCTCGATCCGCGACTCGCTCTCGGGCATGAAGGTCCGCGAGAAATCCACCATCCGCGCGAACGCCGCCGGCGCATCCACCAGCACGCGCTCGACGTCCTGGCCCAGCAGGTCGCGCAGCACCCGCACGTGCAGCGGCAGGTCCTCGTGCACCAGCTGGCCCGTCGGTGCGCGAAAGCCGGCCTCGCCGACCACCTCCCACAGCCGCTGCAGGAACAGCATGTCGGCCCGCAGCGCCTCCGGAGCGACACCCTCCGCCACGGTGCGCACGATGTAGCCACCCGAATGCTCGCCCGGCATGAACGCCTCGACGAGCGTGCGCAGGCGCGCGCGCTCGGCCTCGTCCTCGATGCGCGTCGACACGCCCACCCCATGGCCCTGGGGCATGTACACCAAGAAACGCGACGGCAGCGTGATGAAAGTCGTCAGGCGCGCACCCTTGGTGCCGAGCGGATCCTTGAGCACCTGCACCAGCAGCTCGTCGCCCTCCGCCACGGCGGCGCGGACGTCGTCCGTCTGCGGCGCCTCGAACTCGACGCCGACGTCGTCGCGGCGCGCGATGTCCGAGACGTGCAGGAACGCGGTGCGGGCGAGGCCGATCTCGATGAAGGCCGCCTGCATGCCGGGCAGCACCCGCGACACGCGCCCCTTGTAGATGTTGCTGGTGATGCCGAGCCGGTTCGCGCGCTCGATGTGCACTTCCTGCAGGACGCCGTTCTCGAGGAACACGGCGCGGCTCTCGCGCGGCGTGACGTTGACCAGAATCTCAGCCGTCACGCGGCCTCCTCCGTGTTCCACATGCGCACCCCCGCTGCCGCCAGCAGTGTCGCGGTCTCCGCGAGCGGCAAACCCATCACGCCGGAGTAGCTGCCGGCGAGGCGGGAGATGAACGTCGCCGCGCGGCCCTGGATGGCGTAGCCGCCCGCCTTGCCGGCTGGCTCGCCGGTGGCCCAGTAAAGCGCGCACTCCGCCCGGGACAACGCGCGAAAAGTCACCTCGCTGACCGACAGGGCGGTCGCAAGGCCACCGGCGTGCCGGACTGCGACGGCCGTCATCACCTGGTGGGTCGCGCCCGACAGGGCGCCCAGCATCCTTAGACAGTCAGTCAGATCATGAGGCTTGCCGAAGAGTTCCGGGCCGAGTGCCACCACGGTATCCGCCGCAAGCACCGGCCGGCGCGAATCGGCCCGCCACACGGCCTCGGCTTTCGCGCCGGCGAGCCGCACGACGTACTCGCCGGCCGGCTCGCCGGGTCTGCGGGACTCGTCGACATGCGACGGCACCACCTCGTGCGGCACGCCGATCTGGCGCAGCAGCTCGTGGCGGCGGGGGGACGCCGAGGCCAGCGTGATGGCGTCGTGGAGGGCCATGGGGCGGCGAGGACCAACCGGTGAACCAGATCCTCGCAGCATAGCGGGACCCGCGCCGCGGCGCAGGTAATCCACCGCGATTTCCGCGGCTTACGCGCGGTGGTAGGGATGGCCCTTGAGCAGGCTCGCGGCGCGGTACAGCTGCTCGGCGAGCACAATCCGCACGATGCCGTGCGGGAGAGTCAGTGGCGACAGCGACAGGCGCTCGTCGGCCCGCTGCAGGCACTGCGCCGCGAGTCCGTCAGGCCCGCCGATCAGGAACACGAGGTCGCGCCCATCGCGGAGCCGCCTCGCCCACCAGCTGGCGAGTTCGGGTGTGTTGAGGGCGCGTCCGGTCACCTCGAGCGCGACGACCCAGTTCCCCGTCCCGACCCGCTCGAGCATCCGCGCACCCTCCTCCCGCACCGCCCGCGCCGCGGCGCCCTGCGCGCCGCGCCGGTCGGTGCGGATCTCCTGCAGTTCGAGCGGTGACTCGGGCGGCATGCGGCGTGCGTATTCGGCAAAGCCCGCGCCGATCCACGCGGGCAGTCGCGTTCCGGCGGCCACCACCCGCACGCGCACGCGGGCCCCTCAGGCCGGCGCGGCGAATTCCGCCGAGCGCACGCCCCACAGCTTTTCGAGGGCGTAGAACTCGCGGACGCGCGGCAGCATCACGTGCACGATCACATCGCGCAGGTCCACGAGCACCCATTCCCCCTCGCGCTCGCCCTCGATCCCGAGCGAGCGGAACCCCGCTTCCTTGGCGCGCTCCACCACGCGCCCGGCCAGCGATTTCACGTGGCGGTCGGAGGTACCAGAGGCAATGACGATGGTGTCGGTCACATCGGTCAGCTCGCGCACGTCGAGCACCGCGACATTCTGGGCCTTCAGATCGCCGAGCGCCGCGGTGACCAGTTCGGCGAGCGCCTGCGCCGGGTCGCGGCTGCGCGCCTGGCGCGTTCCGGCTCTTGCCGGCCGGCGCGGCCGGTGATCGGCCGCAGCGGGGGTGGCCGTGCGGGTGGGGCTCCTGGGGGTTTTTCTGGCGGTCATCCGTTCGCTTCGTCCTTCCGGGCATAGCAGCCCGAGTCGTGAATGATCCGGCGCACGCCGTCCGGCATCAGGTAGCGAGGGTCGCGCCCGGCCCCGATCAGGTTGCGCAGCCCGGTCGCGGAGATCTCGAGCTGCGTCACGGCGTGAATGTAGATGCGCCCGGCGACGGCTTCGTGAAGGTCGGGCACGGAGCCGGTGCCTCGGTCGACCAGCATCTCGCCGAGCGGCCCCATGGTTGGCGCGCGCCACCCCGGCCGGTGCGCGACCACGAGGTGCGCGAGCGAGAGCAGCTCGCGCCACTGGTGCCACCTCGGCAGCCCGAGAAACGCATCCATGCCGACCACCAGGCACAGCGGGCGCGTCGGGTACTCGCGACGCAGCTCCGCCAGCGTATCGACGGAATACGAGGGGCCCGGCTTGTGCATCTCGCGATCATCGACCGTGAACCCCGGCTGGCCCAGCGTCGCGACGCGCACCATCTCGAGGCGCAGCTCGTTGCTGGCGACGGTGTGCTCGCGGTGCGGCGGATTCCCGGCCGGCATGAACCGCATCTCGGGAAGCTTCAGCGCCTGCAACAGCTCGAAGGCAGTGCGCAGATGGCCGTAGTGAATCGGATCGAAGGTACCGCCGAAGATGCCGATCGGCCCGGTCGGTGGGCGGGCCGGTGCGCCCGCCGGAGACGGTGGGCTTGGTCGGGATGTCGCCATCTGCGCTCAACTTGCCCGAATTCCCGTCGCGATGCAAAGCTCCGTGGCGACCCGGGCCAGCGCGTTCCACGCCTCGTCCTTGCGCGGACCCTTGATCAGCGCGTCGATCCGCGCCGCAGCGCCGAGTAGCTCCCACGCCCGGGCGCGCGGCACGCGTGCGTGCGCCGACCGCAGCAGCTCCTTGCGCCGGCGCCCGCCGCGCAGCAGCCGTCGCGGCGCGCCGTGCGGCTGCGCCGACCACTGTACGATGGAGCGCAGTTCCTCGGCGATGCACCACAGCACGAGGGTCGGCTCCTCTCCCTCGGCCGCCAGCCCGTCGATGATCCGCAGCACCCGCGCGGCCTCGCCCGCGAGCAGCGCTTCGCTGAGCTGGAACACATGGTAGCGGGCGCTCATCGCGACCGACTCCGCGACCGTCTCGATCGTCACTGTGCCGGGACCTGCGAGCAGCGCGAGCCGCTCGATCTGCTGGTGGGCCGCGACCAGATTCCCTTCGCAACGCTCCGCGAGCAGCTGCACGGCGTCGCGGTCGGGCACGAGCCCGTGGCGGCGCATGCGCGCCTCGACCCAGGCGGGCAGCTGCTCGGGGAGCAGCTGCTCGGCGTCCACGCAGCTGCCGTGCGTCTCGAAGGCCTTGACCCATGCACTCGAGCGGTCGGCCCACTCGATCTTGTCCGTGACGAGCAGCAGCAGCACGTCGGGGGACGGGTCGGCGAGTGCAGCCACGAGCACGCGCGACCCCTGTGCACCCGGCTTCGCCTGCGGCATGCGCAGCTCGACGATTCGGCGTTCGGCGAACAGCGACAGTGACTTGAGTTCGCCGTGCAGCGCCTCCCAGTCGAAGCCCCGCTCGACGAACAGCACGTCGCGGCCCGTGTAGCCGACGGCCCGTGCCCTGCTGCGGATCGCGTCCGCAGCCTCACCGACCAGCAGCGGCTCGTCTCCCGCGACGAGCCAGGCCGCAGACAGCTGCTCCTCGAGCGCCCGCGGCAGCGTTTCCGGAACCAGGCGCATCAGTGCGCCGCAGCCTCCGCCGGCCCGCGCGTGCGGCGGATGAAGTCGGCGACATTGTCGTGGAGCTTGATCAGCGAGGGGTCGTGGGCGTAGACCATGTGCCCGGACGGGTACAGCTTGACTTCGATGTTGCTGGCGATCTCGGCCGGGAGCGGCAGGTGCCAGAGCTCGAACTCGGCGGCGAAATAGGGCGTGGCGAGGTCGTAGTAGCCGCCGTGCATCTGCACCTTCAGTTGCGGATTGGCCTTCATCGCAAAGGCAAGGTCGGACAGAACGTTGGTCGCGACCGGGAGCTTGAACGGCGCGCCGGGCGGCTGGTGCAGGAAATTCCACGCCGGCTGGACGCTGGCGTAGTTGTTCTGCTTGAACGCCTTGCCGTCGCCGAACTTGAGCTCGCGACGCACGTAGTCGTTGAGCGCCGACACGTAGGCCGAGGAAATCGCGGCCGACTGCGGGTCATAGTCGGCTTCCTTGCCGAGCGGGTCGATCGTGGGCCCGGCGAAGCGCGTATCGAGCCGGCCGGCCGTCTGGGTGCCGAGCACGTGCTGTTCGAACACGCCGCCATTGATCCTGAGGTCCGCCCGCTCGAGGTACTCGGGCGGCAGCCCGGTGTAATCGTGGAGCTTCGCGATCACCGCGGCGCGGCGCTCGGGCGCGAGCGTCGAGCCCGCGGCGAGGGCGGTCAGGTACTCGCCGAGCGCGAACTGCTCGACCTCGGCGAGGAACGGCTCGAGCGCGGCAGGCTGGGTCGGCAGCTTCTTGTGGTACCAGGCGGTCGCGGCGTAGGTCGGCAGCGCCAGCGCGTAGGGCTGGTCGACGCTCGGATTGAATTCCGCGCGGTCAACGCTGTTGTCGAACGCCAGGATCTGCGACAGCAGCATCACGCCATTGACATCGACCGCCTTCTCCTTCTGCAGGACGTACGCGAGCGTCGCCGCGCGGGTCGTGCCGTAGCTCTCGCCGAACAGGTACTTCGGCGAGTTCCAGCGGCCGTGCCGCGACAGGAACTCGACGATGAAGTTCGCGAATGCATGCGCGTCGGGATCCACGCCCCAGAACGCCTTCTCCTTGTCGGCGCCCCGCAGGTGGCCGAATCCCGTGCCCGGCATGTCGATGAACACGAGGTCGGATTCCGGCAGCAGCGAGGCCGCGTTGTCGACGATCCTGTATGGCGCCGCCGGCATGTGCGAGTCACCGGGCGTCAACACGCGCTTCGGGCCGAACGCGCCCATGTGCAGCCACATCGTCGAGGACCCGGGGCCGCCGTTGAACACGAAGGTGATCGGCCGGGTGATGTTTGGCTCCTTGCCGAGGAAATAGGCGACGTAGGACATGCCCGCCTCGGGTTCGACCGCCGCCTTGGCCTTGTCATCCGCCGGCGGCGGGTCGCTGTCCATCGGGTCCTTGAGGTGCACCACCAGGATTCCGGCCTCGGCCGAATACGCGAGCGCCTTGCCGGCGATCGTCAGCGTTCCGGTGGTCAGCGAGGACTCGTCCTTCAGGTGCCGCGGGATCTCCGGCTCGCTGGCCGCGGCTTCATGGGGCTTGTCGGTACCCGACGATGCGGCAAGCGTCGCGAGCGGGAGGCATCCGAACAGGGCGGCGAGCGAGGCGCGAAGATTCAGCATTGGGAGGTCCGTGGGCAGCGATGCGAGGCCCGGAAGTCTCACACCGGGCCACCGCTCCTGCAAGCAATCTGTCCGGCCCCTCGGCGCGACTGCTAAGGTGGGCCCATGATGGACAGAGGAGCTTGCGACCGCGGGCGGGCCGGCATCGCCCGGCTGTTGGGCTGGCCGGCGATCGCCCTGGCGCACGCCGCGGCGGCGGGCGATGCGTTCTGCGGCGCCACCCGCGCCCGCGGCGCATTCGCCGGCCGCGCGCCATCCCGGGTATCACCCGCAGCGGGAGCGCGATGGAGCTGACGCTGATCCGCCATCCGCGGCCAGCTGCCCCGGAGGACGCCTGCATCGGCCAGCTCGATGTCGAGTGCGCGCCGGGCTGGGAGGCGCACGTCGAGCGCCTGCGTCGCGTGCTGGCGCGCCCCGACCGTCTGTACACGAGCCCGTCGCGACGCTGCTGCGCGCTCGCCGGACGTCTCGGGGTCACGCACCGCCTGACCCCCGAGGTCGACCCGCGACTGCTCGAACTCAACTTCGGCGAGTGGGAGGGCCGCCTGTGGAGCGACATCGGCGCCACCGCGGACGCCGTCGCCACCGACTACCTCAATCGGGCGCCGCCCGGCGGGGAGTCCTTCGGCGACCTGCTGGTCAGGATCGACGCGTTCCTGGCAGACCTCGGCCCGGCGGCCGGGCGCATCGCGATCGTCACGCACGCCGGTCCGATCCGCGCCCTGCTGGTGCGCTGCCTCGGCCTGCCGCCGGCAGCCGGCGGACGGTTCGACGTCGGCTTCGGACGCGTGACGCGGCTCGCCGGCCAGGAGCGGAGCTGGCGGCTCGAGGTCCTCAACGCCTGAGCGACGGCGCGCGCCGGCGAACATCGGCGAGCTTCTCGCACAGCGCCGCGGTGCCGGCGCCGATTCGGGGACCCATGCGATTCGTCAGGTCCGGGTCGAGCACGATCACGGCTCCCGACGTGACCGCCCTCAGCGGCGCTCGTCCGCGCCAGCGCGCCAGCCACTGCGCCGACTCGGCGCCGGTTCCGGCAAGCGCGATCACGTCGGGGTCGCGCGCATACACGGACTCCTCGTCGACCATGAACGAACTGCGCGGCTGGTCGGCGAAGATGTTCTCTGCGCCGCAGATGCGCAGCATTTCCGAGGCCACGTGGCGGCCGCCGAGCGTGAACAGCGGCGTGCTCCACACCTGGTAGAACACCCTGAGCCGCGGCGCACTTTCATAGCGGGCTGCGAGGCCGGCGATCCGGGCGCGCAGCGTTGCGGCCGCGGCGGCCGCAATCGGTTCCGTGCCGAGTACCTGTCCCAGCCGCTCGAGCGTCGCCGGCACGTCGGCGAGCGAGTGCTGCTCGAGGCTGAGGACGGGCAGCGCGAGGCGCTTCAGCAGCGCGTGCTGCTCCGCCGGCGAGCCATCGCCCCAGATCAGTACCAGGTCCGGCCGCAGCGCGAGTAACCGCTCGGCATCGATGTGCGTGACATCGCCAATCCGCGGCACGGCGCGCGCCGCGGGCGGATAGTCGCTGGTATCGACGGTACCGACGAGCCGCTCGCCGGCACCGGCGGCGTATACGAACTCCGTCAGGTGCGGCGCGAGCGTCACGATCCGGCGTGGCACAGCGGCGGGCGATGCACCCGCCACGGACCCTTCGACGAGGAGTTCGGTCGCGACCGCGCCGGCCGTCGCAAAGCTGAGTACCAGCGGTACGTGCAGGCCTGCCGTCAGCGGGACCTTGAGCCCAAGCAGCATCAGGTGCAGCTGGCCGGGAGCGAACACGAGCCGCCCGCCGGCCGCGACCGGCAGCGAATCGACGGGTCGCATCCGCGAAATTCCGCCCTCGATGCGCGATTCATGGAACTCGACGCGCTCGGCGAGCGGCGAGCTGGCGCCGGTCAGCACGTCCTCAGCGCCGCGATTATGGATCTCGAGGTAGCCGGCGCCGACCGTGACGCCGGGCGGCGTGGGACGCGACCACGGATGCTCGATCGAGAGCATCCCGGCCGCGCCCGCCGCGGCAGCGCCGCCGACCAGCAGGATCAGGAGCGCTGCGAGCGACACCCAAGGTCGGTGCGCCCGACGGCCCTCGTCAGCGGACCTGGACACGGCGCAACGCATGGATCGGGGAGCGCCGCAGAACCGGGAGCGCGCGCATCAGGCGCGCTCGCGGCCGGTCAGGCGGCCGCGTGCATCGAGCAGCCCGTGACGGATCAGCCAGCCGCGGGCCTCACCGCCCTCCTCGGCGTACCAGGCGCGCGCGGATCCCAGGCGAAACGTGTAGCCCCACGCATCCATGTCGCGCATCAGCCGTTCGGCGCCGACGCCCGCGAGCTCAGCGGACAGCAGGATCTGCAGGCAGCAGACCGCATTCTCCTCGTCGTAGTCCCCGCCGGCATCGCGCTTAAGCAGCCGGCGCCTGCCGCCATCCATGCACAGCACGTGACAGGCCTCGTGCAGCACGGAGTGGACCGGGGTATCCGCGCGCGCCCAGATGGTGCGGCCGACAAGGCCAGCCTCCGGTTCGCCCCAGTAGCTGCCGGGAATCGGCAGGCCACTCGCCACGCAGTCGAGCCCGAGCCCGAAACGCGCAAGCAATGAGCGCAACGGCTCGACGTAGCCCTCGCCGATCACCAGTACCGGCCCGGGCGCGGCGAGCCCGCCCGCAGCTGCCGCGGGCGTCGGGGTCACGGCGGCAGCGCCGCGAGCCGTCGCATGATGAGCGCGGCGAGGTCGCGCGCGAGCGCCGCGCGGATGATTTCCTGTTCCTGCTCCTTCGCGAGCGCCGCCGTCTCAAGGAAGCTGTAGTCGCGCGTCAGGGTCAGTGTCTGCGGTGGCAGGGCCTCGCGCGTACCGATCCGCACGCGATAGCGCACGGTGTAGTACACGTCGTACTCGGTCGGCACGTTGGTGGCCGACACCGACAGCACGCGCTGCCCGGTGTCGTCGCGCAACACCTCGACGGTCGCCCCGGCGTCTTCGGCCCGCGCCACGACGCGGTTGCCGGAGGCACTCAGTGCCTCGCCGAGCGCGCGGTGAAAGTCCGTGTAGTGATCGGTGGAGTCGATGTAGGTCAGCTGGAACGCCGGCGGCAGGTGACTCGCGCCCCGCAGGTGGAAGCCGCAGCCGGTCGCGACCACGGCCGGCAGCAGCGCGAGCCACCAGAGGCGCCTGCGGATCACTCAGACCACCACATTGACGAGCTTGCCGGCCACGACGATGACCTTGCGCACTGACTGCCCGCCGACGAACCTGCGGACCTGGGGATCCGCGAGCGCCGCCGCACGCACTTCGCCGTCCGAGGCGGCCGCCGGCACGGTCACGCGGCCGCGCAGCTTGCCGTTCACCTGCACGACGAGCTCGATCGCATCCTGCACCAGCGCCGCCGGGTCCGGTCGCGGCCATGGCTCGTCGATCACGGCGCGCTCGTGTCCGAGCTCGCGCCACAGTGCGTGGGCGAGGTGCGGGGTCACCGGCGAGAGCGTCAGCACCGCGATCTCGAGCGCCTCGTGCACCACGGCGCGGGCCTGCGGACCCTCCTCGTCGAATCCGTGCACGGCGTTCAGCAGCTCCATCACCGCGGCGATTGCCGTGTTGAACGTGCGCCGCCGGCCGAAGTCATCAGTCACTTTCGCGAGCGTCTGATGCGCGAGGCGCCTCAGTTCCTTCGCGGCCGCGGCGAGCGCCGGCGGGTCCAGCCGCACCGGCTCGCCCGAGGTCACGTGCACGTACACTTCCTTCCACAGCCGCTTCAGGAAGCGGAACATGCCTTCCGCGGCCTCGTCGGACCAGTCGAGCGACAGGTCGGGCGGGGCTGCGAACATCATGAACAGGCGTGCCGTATCGGCCCCGAAGCGGTCGATGATGGCCTGGGGGTCGACCCCGTTGTTCCTGGACTTCGACATCGTGCCGATGCCGCCCGACTCCACCGGCCCGCCATCGCTCTTAAGGCGCGCACCGAGCGGCGAGCCGCTTGCATCGGTCAGCACCTCGACATCGGCCGGGTTGTAGTACACGAGACGGCCGGCGGCGGGCCGGCGCAGGAAGATGGAATTGCGGACCATTCCCTGGGTCAGCAGTTTCGCGAACGGCTCGTCGAGCGTGACGAGCCCGACGTCGCGCATGACCCTGGTCCAGAAACGGGCGTACAGCAGGTGCAGGATCGCGTGCTCGATGCCGCCGACGTACTGGTCGACGGGCAGCCAGTAGCCGACGCGCGCGTCGACCATGGCGCGCTCGTTGTCCGCCGAGGCGTAGCGCAGGAAGTACCACGATGAATCGACGAACGTGTCCATCGTGTCCGTCTCGCGCCTGGCGGGCCGCCCGCACCCGGGGCAGGTGCAGTTGACGAACGCGGCGGACTTCGCGAGCGGGTTGCCGCTGCCGTCCGGGACCAGGTCCTCCGGCAGCAGCACCGGCAGCTGCTCGTCGGGCACCGGAACATCGCCGCAGCGCTCGCAGTGGATGATCGGAATCGGACAGCCCCAGTACCGCTGGCGGGAGATGCCCCAGTCCCGCAGCCGCCACTGGACCTGCAGCTTGCCAAGGCCCTGCGCCTCGAGATCCGCGGCGATGCGGTGCGTGGCGGCCGCGTAGTCGAGGCCGTCGTAGCGTCCCGAGCGCACGCAGCGGCCGTGATCGGCGTACCACGGCTGCCAGGCGTCGGTCGAGTAGGGTCGTCCGCCAACGTCGATCACCGGCAGAATCGGCAGCCCGTACTTCTTGGCGAATGCCCAGTCGCGCTCGTCGTGGCCGGGCACTCCCATCAGGGCGCCCTCTCCATACGCCATCAGCACGTAGTTGCCGACCCAGACCGGGAGCTGCGCACCGGTCAGCGGATGCCCGACGGTCAGCCCGGTCGGCATCCCCTTCTTCTCCATCGTCGCGAGGTCCGCCTCCATGATGCTGCCGCGCTTGCACTCCTCGACGAATTCGGCGAGCGCACGGTTCGAGGCGGCCGCGTGCGCGGCCAGCGGGTGCTCCGCGGCGATTGCGACGAAGCTGACCCCCAGCAGCGTATCGGCGCGCGTCGTGAACACGCGCAGCAGCCGCCGCTCCTCGCCGAGCCGGTACGGGAAGGCGATATTCACGCCCTCGCTGCGGCCGATCCAGTTGGCCTGCATCGTCCGCACGCGCTCCGGCCACCCGTCGAGCCGGTCGAGCGCAGCGAGCAGCTCCTCGGCGTAGGCGGTGATGCCGAGGTAGTACATCGGGATGTTGCGCTTCTCGACCGGCGCGCCGGTCCGCCAGCCGCGACCATCGATGACCTGCTCATTGGCGAGCACGGTCTGGTCCACCGGGTCCCAGTTCACTGTCCCGGTCCGCTTGTAGGCGATGCCGCGCTCCAGCATCCGCAGGAACAGCCACTGGTTCCAGCGGTAGTAGCTCGGCAGGCAGGTCGCGAGCTCCCGGCTCCAGTCGAGCCCGAAGCCGAGCGTCTTCAGCTGCCGCTTCATCGTCGCGATGTTGTCGTGGGTCCACTTGGCCGGCGGCACCCCGTTGGCGATGGCGGCGTTCTCGGCCGGCAGCCCGAACGCGTCCCAGCCCATCGGCTGCAGCACGTTGCATCCCTGCATGCGCATGAAGCGCGAAATGACATCGCCGATCGTGTAATTACGCACGTGCCCCATGTGCAGCCGCCCGCTCGGATAGGGGAACATGCTCAGGCAGTAGTATTTCGGCCGCGCGGGGTCCTCGGAGGCACGGAACGTGTCGTGCTCCTGCCAATGGCGCTGGGCCGCGGCTTCGACAGCGGCAGGGTCGTAGTTTTCTTGCATGAACCGTGGGGACCGCGACGGACGGCGGTCAAGGATACCGGAACGCGGCCCCGCCTCCCCGCCCGGTGCGCAGCGAGCCGCGATCCGCTGCCGGGAGCGTTGGACCAGCGCCTGGCGGGTGATCAGGCCGGCCTTGACGCCCGCGAACGCGGGGGCCGGGGCGCCACCGACCCCGTCAGCCGGCGACCGCGCGGATGGCCGTGACCAGCCGGTCGATCTGGTTCTCGGGCAGGCCGGCGATGTTTACGCGGCTGTCGGGCGCGACGTACACATGATGGCGCTCCTTGAGGGTCTTGACCGCCGCCGGATCGAGACCGAGCAGCGAGAACATTCCGCGCTGGCCGCCGATGAAGTCGAACCGGGTGCCGCCAATCGCCGCTCGCAGCGCCGTCGCGAGCAGCGTCCGGTTCGTGGCGATCCGCCGGCGCATCGCCTCGAGCTCGGCCAGCCACTGCGCGCGCAGCGTCGCGCTCGCGCCGATCGCCGCGACGATCGCCGCACCGTGATCGGGCGGCATCGAGTACATGCGCCGCGCCAGTGCCTGCAGGTGGCTCATGACGATCGCCGCTCCGGCGGCGGTCGGCGCGACCGCGATAACCGCTCCGACCCGTTCGCGGTAGAGGCCGAAGTTCTTCGAACAGGACACCGCCACCAGCAGCTCCGGGAGCCGCTCGGCGAGCAGCCGGACCGGGGCCGCGTCGGCGTCGAGGCCATCGCCCAGACCCTGGTAGGCAAAGTCCACCAGCGGCACAAGCCCGCGCCGCCCGAGCAGCTCGGCGAGCACCTGCCACTGTCCCGCATCGAGATCAGCGCCCGTCGGGTTGTGGCAGGACGCCTGCAGCAGCACGACGTTGCCAGCCGGCAGGCGCTCGAGCGCGGCGAGCATCGCCTCGAAGCTGATCGTGCCGGTCGCGCGGTCGTAGTACGGGTGGGATTCGACCGCAAGGCCCGCGCCACCGATCAGCGGCAGGTGGTTGGCCCAGGTCGGCTCGCTCACGAGCACCCGCGCGCCCCGCCCTGCCCGGACGATCAGGTCGGCG
>Ga0209415_10014768_pt1 | contig 12732 bp, 13 predicted proteins | sample PeaSoiSIISIP2007_FD_187696 | JGI IMG/M metagenome (GOLD analysis project Ga0209415, IMG submission 187696) | Peat soil microbial communities from Weissenstadt, Germany - SII-SIP-2007 (SPAdes) (version 2) | ecosystem: Environmental > Terrestrial > Soil > Wetlands > Peat | place: Germany...
AGAGGACTTGAACCTCCATGACCTTTCGGACACTAGAACCTGAATCTAGCGCGTCTACCAGTTCCGCCATCCGCGCGTCTGGGAGGAGGAAAGATAGCCTGACCTCCTCCCCTGTCAAGCTCTCTCAGTGCAGCTTGAGTTGCACCGGCAGGACATCCTCGGCAGGCACCACGATGCCCTGGCAGGCGCTGCGTCCACCGTTCACGGCGCAGAGGTTGTGCTTGCCGGCAGGGACGTGCTCCACGTTGAGCTCGGCGCCTTGGGTGCTTCCGATCGGCCGGCCGTCCAAGGTGATTTCCGCCTTGTTGGGAACAGTGGTGATCTTGAGCGTGCCGAGCGGCAACTTGAGTTCGATGTTCATGGTGGTGGTCTGGTTCTTCCAGACGTTCACCCGCTGCTTGTAGAGGTTCCAGCCATTCAGGACCAAGGACATGTCGTCGCGGCCCGAGGGCACCGTCAGCTTCAACGGCGTCTTCCCCTGGTATTCGTCGGCGTAGTACAGCTCGGCTCCGGAGGGGCGCGTGATCACTTCCAGGGTCCCGGAATCCCCGCGCTCCGGCTTGCCCTTGGTGGGCGCGTAGGCGGTGTCGTCGGGGTCGTTGGGAGGAAGGGGCGCTTCCTTCATGGCGGTCGGCGCGGAGGACGAGTCCTTGGTGGTGTCGGCCACTTCGGCAACGGCATCGGTCTTCTTGGTCTTCTTCTTGGCGTGGGCGGGAACGGCCAGAATCCCGAGGACCAGGGCGGCGCAGGCCAAAAAGGTGGGACGGTGTGACATCATGATTCAAACCTCCAATTCAAGGGTGGGCATCCCCGAAGATAATACCGGTTCCCCCGGTCCACTGTCAGTTGCCCGTCACAGGCGTCCACACCAGCCGGATTCCGACGCGATCGTCGAGTTCCGGCACCAGGGCCACGGACGAGCTCCGTCGCAGGTTCCAGGACCGGACCACCCGGTTGGCGATCCACCCGATGCCTGCGGAGACGAACACATCGGAGGCCCAGTGTTCGTTGTCGTGGAGGCGCGAAAGGGAGGTGGATGCGGCGACGGCGTAGATGGCCGCGGCGGCCCAAGGGTGGTCCGAGTACTCCATCGCGTAGGCCGGGAGCCATCCCCAGGCGGAAGCCGAATGGCCGGAGGGAAACGACAGGTCGGCATCGTTGTTGGAGAAACTGGGTCCGTCGAACACGAAGGCCGAACCGGATGAGGACGGTCGGTGGCGATGGAAGCCGTATTTCCCCGACTGGACCACGAGCTGGGTGAGGACCCAGGCCTCCATGCCGTCTTCCGAGGCCCGTTCCAGTCGCGGAGAGCCGCCGAACGCACCGACCGCGAACAATCCCACCGGAATGGGGAGAGCGTAGCCGCTTCCGAAGAACTTGGACCCCGCCGCCCAGGTGCGCGAAGCCTCCGTGTGACCGCTGGACGCCATGGAGGCGATGGGTTCATCGAGGGGGAGCAGGGCGGCACCCAATCCGACGGTGGCCACCGCCGCAACCGTCTCCGTGGTTCCCCAGACGGGCGGCAGCGTGTCCTGCTGGCCGCACAGCAGCAGGAAGAGGAGGGTGATCAATTCGCCTCCAGTTCCAGAAGATCTTGGAATTTCTGGCGTCTGCGGATCAAGCGGACCTCCGCTCCATCCACCAGGATTTCCGGCAGCAAGCCTCGGGTGTTGTAGTTGGAGGCCATGGCCGCACCGTAGGCGCCGGTGTCGTGGAGGACGGCCAGATCCCCCACCCTGGCTTCGGGAAGATCGCGAGGGACCACCACGCCGCCTTCCTCCTGGGTGAACACGTCGCCGGATTCGCAAAGGGGACCACCCACCAGGGTGGGTCGGATTCCGTCCCGGACCAGGGTCCCGGAACGGACGAAGGAGACCTCGTGCCAGGAACCGTACATGGCGGGGCGCACCAGGTCGTTGAATCCGGCGTCCACCAGCACGAAATGGTTCGCGCCCTGGTCCTTGACGGCGCGGACCTCGGAGAGGAGCAATCCGGACTCCGCCACCAGGAATCGCCCGGGCTCGATTTCCAGGCGCACGGAGTGCCCCAGGAAGGATTCGATCTCCTTGCGCGCCGCGTCCCACAGCCGGAAATATTCGTCGCAATCCACGTGGCTTCCGTCCAACCGGTAGGGAATGGGCAGTCCTCCGCCGGCGGAAACGGCTTCCAGATCGTGCCCGAGCGACTTGACCTGCTCCACCATGGCGTTGCAGACGGATTTCAGGTGCTCGAAATCCGCTCCGGACCCGATGTGCATGTGCAGGCCCACCAGGTGCAGTCCATGCCTGCGCACCGCTTGGAGCGCCACCGCGAGATCGGCGTGCCAGATCCCGTGCTTGGAGCTTTCCCCGCCGGTGTTGGTCTTGCGGCTGTGCCCGTGTCCGAAGCCGGGGTTCACCCGGATCCAGACGCGGTGGCCGGGAGAGCGTTCGCCCAACTGGTCGAGCATGTCCGGCGATCCGGCATTGACCGGAATGCCCAGCTCCACCACCCGCTCCAGGGTGGCGCGATCGAAGATGTCGGCGGTGAAGACGATTCCGGACGGCTCGCCGTCCGCCGTGTATCCGGCCACCAGGGCGCGTTCGATCTCGCCCCCGGAAACCGAATCCACCACCACGCCCTGTGCGCGCATCAACCGCAGGAGATGCACGTTGGAACACGCCTTCTGGGCGTAGCGGATGGTGTCGAAGGACTGGAGTTGGCGGATGCGGTCGCGGACGACCGCGGCGTCGTACACGTAGCAGGGGGTTCCGAATTCGGCGGCGAGGCGCTCCAGGAGAGGAGCGTCCAAAGGCTTTGTGATCACGACCGAAAGATAACGCCGGCCGAGGAGGGGAACGCCACCTCCACCGCCGCCCTGAAGTCCGCGGGCCAGGGCGCTTGGAAGGAACGCTCCGAGCCGTCGGGGTGGATCAGACGCAGGGCGCGGGCGTGCAGGCACTGCCGAGCGACCGCTCCCAGGATCCTTCGCGCAGCGGCTTTGTCCAGCGGCTGGGTGCGCTCCAGCCGTTCGGGGCCGCCTCCGTAGACGGCATCTCCCACCACGGGATGTCCGCCGTGCGAAAGGTGGACGCGGATCTGGTGGGTGCGTCCGGTCTCCAGCGAGCACTCCACCAAGCTGCACGGCGATCCGGGCCGTTCCATCCGGACCGCGGTGGCGGCGGGTCGGCCTTCGGGCACCACCGACATGCGGACCCGGTTGTGGGGATCCCTCCCGATGGGCAGATCCACGCGGCCCGCTTCCGGCAGTCCCCAGACAAGGGCGTCGTAGGTGCGGGACAGGCTGCGGTCCAGCAACTGGGCGGCCAGGAAGCGGTGGGCTTCGTCGTCCAACGCCACCACCAGGAGGCCCGAGGTGTCCTTGTCCAGGCGGTGCACGATCCCGGGACGGGACGGACCGTTCAGCCCGGACAAATTGCGGAAGCGGTGGGCCAGGGCGTTGGCCAAGGTGCCGTCGGGACAGCCGGCGCCGGGGTGGACCACGAGGCCGGCGGGCTTGTCGATCACCGCGATGCGGTCGTCTTCCCAGACCACGTCCAGGGGGATGTCCTGGGGTTGGACGGGCTTGGCTGGAGCGGCCCTTGCCGGCCACGAGCCCACCGACACCAGCATGCCCGGGGAAAGCCGGAACGAAGACCGGCGCGCGATCCCGTCCACCAGGACCTGCCCCGATCCGATCCATTCCTGCAGGAGGGTGCGCGACCAATCGGGAAACCGAGCGGCAAGATACCGATCCAATCGATCGTCGTCCCCGTCTTCCTCGACCGGCCAAGCGTCCGGAAGGAGGCTCATGGTGCGGCCCGCTGCGTCTCCTCGGATTCCATCGCGGGAAAGGGAGTTCCGGAAGGTCCGGGTCTGGAGGAACGGCGGGCTTCTCCCCAAAGCAGAAGGCAGACGCCGATGGTGATCCCGCTGTCGGCCAGGTTGAACGTGGGCCAGCGCCAGGAAACTCCGGGTACCCCCACCGAGATGAAATCCACGACGTGCGCGAGTCGGAACCGGTCCAGCAGGTTGCCCAAGGCACCGGCGAGCACCAAGGTCGCCCCCACGCGGACCAGGCGGGTCCGATTGTGGATCCACAACCGCGTCAGGATTCCTCCCGCCAACGCCGTCAGGAGCGCGTAGAACGCCGTGGGGGGCAGGAAGGGCAGCAGAGCCTGGGGCGCCATGGAAAAGGCCGCTCCGGGGTTGTAGGCGACGAAGAACCAGAGGAAGTCTCCGGCGACCTTCCGGGCGTGGTCGGAATGGATCTGCCCAAGCGAGATGGAATCGCCCAGATGTCCCAGCGCGAGGAGCTTGGTGATCTGGTCGGCGGCGAGCACGGCCACCAGAAGACCGGCGCTGCTCCACGGATTCGAGTTCGAACCGGATCCGTCCGGGCTCAAGGGGAGGTCGCCCCGAGCAGGATTTCCAGGGCCCGGTTGCGTCGGTTGAACTGGACCTGCAGGAGAAGATTGGACCAGCAGGCGAGCGAGGTGGTCCACAGGATCCGCTTCACGCGGGCGCGTCCGATCTTCACCCGCCGCGCGGGGTCCAATGCGGTACCCGGATCGGAAGCCAGGAGGATCAGGGTGTCCTGGGCGATCATCAGGGGCCACAGGCAGAAGAGCCTGACGCGCCAAGCCGTCCGGGGCAGATCGCGGACGTAGGCCTGGGCCTTGCGGATCTCGCGGTCGGCCAGGCGGATCAGGTCCAGCAGGACCTTGGAGGCGGGCTCGCGGAAGTCCGGTTCCCACAATTGGTCCGGGGAGATTCCATGGGATCGACACATCTCTTCCGGCACGAACACCGTCCGCCGCGTTCCGTCCGCGGGGATGTCGCGGGCGATGTTGACCAGTTGCAGGCCCAACCCGAAGGCCACGGCGTTGGCGCGCAGCCTTTCGCGCCGCGACCTGGCCATCCCATTCGTGGAAAACAGGTCCGTGAGCATGAGACCCACCGTACCCGCCACGAAATAGCAGTAGTCGATCAACTCCTGGCGGGTGCCCAGCCGGAACCAGCCGTCGTCTTCGCGCTGCACGGCGTAGTGGACCATCCCGCCGCACATCTCCCTCACCCTCTCCTCCACGGCCAGGCGATGCGCGGGGTCCACGCCGGCGAAGACCTCGAAGACCAGGTCCGCATGGGCGACCAGGAACAGATCGGGTTGGGTTTCCGTCTTCCAGGTGTCGGGAAGCGAGGCCAGGAATTCCTCGATGTCGCCTGGATCCTTCCCGCCGGGCTGGAAGCAGGCGACATAGAGGCCCAGCAGCCGTTTCCTCTCTTCGGCGGGCATGGCCCTGTCGTCTTCGATGGTGTCCGCGATGCGCATGAAGAGGTAGGCCAGCCGCACGGTGCGCTCCAGTTCGCGGGGAAGCACGCGGATGTTCAAAGCGAAGGTGCGGGAAACCAGGTGGAGCCAAGCTCGGCAGAAGTCGTCGGCGACATCGGGATCACCCCCGAGGACGCGCTCCCGGATCACGGTGCGGTCAGGCGACATGGCGGGCAAAGATAGACGTCAGCGTCCGGGAATGATGCCGTCGAGGAGATCGGCGAGGGCAGGTTCGATCAGGCTGGAGCATTGTTCGATGGTCTTGGCCTGTTCGAGGATGATCTGGTCGCGGTGGCTCTGGGCGTTGTTGCGCAGCCATTCCGCGACCAGCTTCTGGCGTTCGATGGCGGTGAGCGCCCCCATCTCGCTGTCCAGCGATTTGCGGATGAAATCGGCCTGGGCACGCATGTAGGCCTGCATGTCGAAGGGCTGGTTGGAACGGATGACGAAGAACTTCGCCAGAGCCTGCAGCGGCGGTGTCGGGGAAATGGGGAGGAAATCGGAGACGAACCTCCGCCATTCCTCGCGGTGCTGCCGGAAGAAGCGCACGATCTGTTCGGCGGATTCCTCGTTGCTGCAGCTGTCCTGATCCATCCACCCTCCGGAAACGCGTGCCCACAAAATAGGCATGTCGGGGATTTTGGATGTCGAGTACTTTCCGATCCGCCTCCGGGATGGGCTGTGCGGCGGTCTTCGCGCAGGCAATATTTCCGGAGTGGATTCGTCATGGGATCCGACGCACCAGCGTGGGAGCGGCAAACAAGGTTCCAAGGAGCGGCGGCGATGCGCAAAGGAAGATGGACATTGGCGACGGCGGCGGCCGCGATGGGACTGGCCGGATGCCAATCGGGGCCGGGTCCGTTCGGAGGCTCGGGGACGATCGAACTGCGCGAGTCGCGCCTGGGGGCGCAGGTGCCGGGGATCGTGCTCTCCGTGGCCGTCGAGGAAGGCGACTCCGTGGTGCCGGGAGAAACGCTCCTGGTGCAGGACACCGTTTCCCGGGCCATCGCGCGCGACGAGGCGAGGTCCACCGCCATGGCCGCGCAGGCCCAGTGGCAGCAGGTCGCGCGGGGCAGCCGCGCCGAGGACATCTCCCAGGCCCTGGCGCAGAAGGAGGCCGCCAAGGCGCAGGCCGACGGCGCAGCCGACAATTACCGTCGCACCGTGGGACTGGCGTCCCAGGGTGCCGCGACCCCCGCCCAGTTGGACGCCGCCCGCACCCAGTTGGACGCCGCCAAGGCGACCTACCAGGCGCTCGAGGCGACCGCCGACCGGTTGGTGAAGGGCTCGCGCATCGAGGAGATCACCCGGGCCCGCGCCCAGTGGGACCAGGCCCAGGACGCCCTGCGCGCGGCGCAGGACCAGCTCGACCGTTCCGTGGTCCGAGCGCCCGCCGGTCCCGCGGGCAGGTGGATCGTGACGGAACGGCTGGCCGAACCCGGCGAGATGGTGGAACCCGGGGGCCAGGTCCTGTCCCTGGCGGATCCCGGGAGGGCGGACCTCAAGATCTACCTGTCGGAGAAATCCGTGGCCCGGGTGAAGATCGGCCAGAAGGCGGAGGTCTTCCTGGATTCCGATCCCTCGCAGGCCATCCCGGCGGTGGTCTCCGACGTGGCCCAGGAGGCCGAATTCACGCCCAAGAACGTCCAGACCGCGGGCGAACGCGCCAAGCTGGTGTACGCCGTGACGCTGCGGGTGCGAAACGACGGCCACCTGAAGTCGGGGATGCCCGCGTTGGGCCGCGTCCTGGTGGGCTCGTGAGCGCTGCGGCGGAATTCGTCGACGTGCGCCACCGCTGGAACCGGAAAAGTCCGGCGGAGGCGCTCAAGGGGGTGTCGTTTTCCGTCCCCGAAGGCGCCATGCTCGGCCTGGTGGGTCCCGACGGGGCGGGCAAGACCACCCTGCTGCGCGCCTTGTGCCACCTGTACGAGCCCACGGGGGGCCAGGTGATGCTGTTCGGGGAGCCGGTGGCGCGCAACCCCGCCCGCGTGCGGACCCACCTGGGATACCTGGCCCAGAGGTTCTCCCTCTACGGCGACCTCACGGTGGACGAGAACATCGCCTTCTTCGGCGAGATCTACGGGGTGGCCGACGCCGCCGCGCGCGGACGCGACCTGTTGGGCCGCATGGGCATGGACCGGTTCGGCTCGCGCCTGGCCTCCAAGCTTTCGGGGGGCATGAAGCAGAAGCTGGCCTTGACCATCTCCCTCTTGCACCGCCCCAAGCTGCTGGTCCTGGACGAGCCCACCAACGGCGTGGACCCGGTGAGCCGCCGCGAGTTCTGGATCGTGCTCGGGGAGCTGGTGGCGGGCGGGATGAGCATCCTGGTGAGCACGCCCTACCTGGACGAGGCCGCCAAGTGCCAGCGCGTCGCCATGCTCCACGAAGGCACGCTGCTCTGCGAGGGGACCGTGGCCGAGGTGGTGGCCCGCACCGGCGCCCAGCTCCTGGAACTGATCGCCGAGGACCCCCGCGCCGCCCGCGCCGCGCTCTCGGTCCTGCCCGAAGCGGTGCGGATGCAGACCCGGGGCGAACGGCTGGAATTCCTGTCCCCGGATCCCTCGGACCTGAAGGCGCGCATCGAACGGATCCTGTCCGAAGCTGGACTCCCCGTCCTGGAGTGGAGCACGCGGACTCCGGATCTGGAAAACGCATTCCTGGAACTGCTGCGGCAATGAGGTGGCCCATGCGAACCCGTCCGTCCCTTCTCCTGTGCCTGGCCTCCGTCGCCGCGGCGTCGGGAGCGAGCCTCTCCCTGGGCGATGCGCTCCGGACCGCGGCGAACCGCGATCCCCAATCGCGTTCCGATTCCCTTGGAGTGGACGCTTCGCTCCTGCAGGCCGACCAGCAGCGATCGGTCTGGCTCCCGTCGGTGGGCGTCCAGGCCTCATACAATCGCCTCTCGGATATTTCCGAACCACCCCTCGTCCTCCCTCTTCCAGCCGCCATTGGGGGCCCGCGGGACGTGGACATCGCCCCACAGATTCCAAACCAGTGGGGGTTGTCGGCCCGCGCCGACCAGGTCCTCTGGGAGGGCGGAAGGTCCATCCACCTGGGACGGGCGGCGGACTGGCAGGCCCGGGCGGGACGCGCTTCCCGGACGAGGTCCCAGCAGGACCTGACGACGCGCGTGGCCACGGCCTACTGGAACCTGTCCGCGTCCCAGGCATCCCTGGAGTCGGCGAAGAGGGCGCTGGCCAGCGCGGATTCGCAGGCGGTGCTCACCGCGGTCGGATTCCGCCAAGGCACGGCGCTGGAGCAGGACACGCTGCAGGCCCGGCTCCGCATGCGGCAGATCGAACTCCAGGTGGAACAGGCCTCGGCGTCCCGCGAAACGGCACGCCAGGCGTTGTGCGTCGCCTTGGGCCTGGACATCCAGCAGGACATCTCGGCATCCGATTCCCTGGTTCCGATCCAGCTCCCCGGCCCCACGACTGCCGAGGTGGAGCGTCCCGAGATCGAACAGGCGAAGGCCCAGGCGTCGTCCGCGGAGGAAGAGGCCAAGGCGGCGCGCGCGGCCTATTCCCCCCAGATCGCGGCGTCGGCGGAATACGACCTGCTGGACCCGAATCCCCGCGTGGTCCCCAACCGCGACAGCTTCGACGGATCCTGGCGCGTCGGGATCGTCGCCAGCTGGAACCTCTTCCGGGGCGGAATGGACGATCTGGCCGCCCGCGCCGCGGACCTCCAGGCGCGGCAGGCGAGGCTCCGCGAGGTGGCCGTGCGTGACGCCGACGAACAGGACCTGGCCCTGAAGGAGACCACCTACCGCCTGGCCGTGCGCCGTCGGGAGATCGACCAGTCCTCGCTCCCGCTGGCACGACGCGATCTGGCGCTCGCGCTCGTCCGGGCCCAGGTGGGGACCTCGCTGCGGCTGGAGGCCATCGACAGGGAATCGGAGCTCGCCCAGGCGGAATCCGACCTGGCCCAGGCCATCGCCCAGGAGAACGAGGCGGCGCTGGCGCTCTCGCTGGCGCGCGGACAGGATCCGTCGTGGAAGTGAACGCCCCCGCCGTCATCGAGACGCAGGCCCTCACCCGGAAGTTCGGGGACTTCGTGGCGGTGGACCATCTGGACATATCGGTGGCCAAGGGCGAGATCTTCGGATTCCTGGGTCCCAACGGATCGGGGAAGTCCACCACCATCCGGATGCTGACGGGCATCCTCCAACCCAGCTCGGGAACGGCGCGGGTGGCGGGTTTCGAGGTGGGCCGCGAGAGCCGGAAGATCAAGTTCCAGATCGGGTACATGAGCCAGAAGTTCAGCCTCTACGAAGACCTGCGGGTGGAGGAGAACCTCTCCTTCTTCGCCGCCGTCTACCGCCTGCCCAAGGCCCTGGCCCTGGAGCGGATCCAGTGGGCGCTGGACTATTCCGAACTCGCCGACAAGAGGAAGACCCTGACCGGAGACCTCCCCGGCGGGATCCGGCAGAGGCTGGCCCTGTCCTGCGCCCTCATGCACCGCCCCTCCATCCTGTTCCTGGACGAACCGACCTCCGGGGTGGACCCCATCGCCCGCCGTCGCTTCTGGGAGACCATCTACGACCTGTCCAAGGGCGGCGTCACGATCCTGGTCACCACCCACTTCCTGGAGGAGGCCGAGTACTGCGACCGGGTGGGGATGATCCTGGACGGGAAGATGGTGGCCCTGGGGACGCCCCGGGCCCTCAAGCAGGAGATCTTTCCCGGACACGTGGAGGAGCCCTCCATGGAGGACGTGTTCGTGGAACTCGTGCACCGCGGAAGGAAGGCCGCATGAGCGGGTTCCTGCGACGCACCAGGGCCATGGCCGCCAAGGAGTTCCGCCAGTCCTTCCGCGACAAGCTCACGCTCGCGGCCTACATCTTCCTGCCCGTGTTCCTGCTGCTGCTGTTCGGGTACGCGCTCTCCTTCGACGTGAAGCACGTGCCTCTGGGGGTCTGGGACCAGGACAGGACCCGTCAAAGTCGCGACCTGGCCGCGTCCTTCACCTCCGCCGAGGCGTTCGACCGGGTGGCGAACCTCCATTCGCTGGAGGAGGCCGACCACCTGGTGCTTTCGGAGAAGGCCTCCGCGGTCCTGTGCATCCCCGAAGGGTACGCCCGCGACCTCGCGCAATCCCGGACCGCCGAGGTGGGCTTCCTCCTGGACGGAGCCGACGCCAACCAAGGAGCGCAGGCCCTGGGGTTCGCCCAGGGCCTGGTCCGCAAGGCGGATCTGGACGTGAAGATCCGGGCCCTCTCCGCCAAGGGCCAGAAATTCCAGACCCCGGTGGAAGCCCGGGAACAGTTCCTCTACAACCCCGAACTGGAGACCCGGATCTTCATGATCCCGGGCCTGATGGTCTACATCCTCACCGTCACCGCGGTCATTTCCACCGTGATCGCCATCGTCCGGGAACGCGAACGGGGCACCTTCGAGCAGCTCCAGGTCTCGCCGGTCCGGCCCTTGGAAGTCATCCTGGGCAAGCTCGCCCCCTACCTCTCGCTCTCGGTCTTCGTGGCCCTCCTGATCGTCGCCGGCGCCGTGGGCCTGTTCGGGATGCCGGTCCGCGGAAGCATCCCCGCCTTGGTCGGCGTGCTTCTCCTGTTCCTGGTGACGGCCTCCGCCCAGGGTCTGTTCCTCTCCACGCTCTCCGACAAGCAGGAAACGGCGTTCTCCTTCGCGGGACTGCTGACCATGCTGCCCTCGGTGATGCTGTCCGGATTCATCTATCCCATCCACAACATGCCCGCCCCCCTCCAGGCGGTGACCTGGCTCTTCCCGGGCCGCTACCTGATCTCCGCCCTGCGCGCGCTGATGCTGCGGGACGGAACCACCATCCTCACCGTCTGGCGGGAGGTGGCGGCGCTTTGCGCCTACACCGGCGTGGTGATGCTCTTCGCCCTGCGACGCCTGGGAGGGATCCTGAAATGAATCTCCAGGTCGCCCGCGCCTTCGTGCGCAAGGAACTCGCCCAGATCATGCGCGATCCCCGCATGCGCGGGATCACGATGTTCATGCCCGTGATCCAGTTGATGATCCTGGTCTCGGCGGCGCGCCTGGACCTGGTCCAGGCGCCGGTGGCGGTCCTGGACCTGGACCACACCTCCGAAAGCCGGTCGCTCCGGGAGCGGGTGGTCGCCTCCCCGTTCTTCCAGGTGCGCTCCGACCTGTCGGCCTCCTCCGAGGTGGAGCCTCTGCTTCGCGACGGACGGGTGGTCGCGGTGATGCAGATCCCGCAGCATTTCGGCAGGGACCTGGAATCCGGCAGGACGGCCCAGGTGGGACTCTTCGTGGACGGATCCGACGCCAACACGGCGGGCCTGGTCTCCAGCTACCTCTCCAGCATCGCCGAGGACGCCGGGATGAGCCGCTTCCTGGTGCGCCAGCGACTCGCGATGGGGGATCCCCGGTTTCCCGGGGTGGAATTGAGACCGCGCGTCTGGTTCAATCCTGAGTTGGAATCCAAGTGGTTCATGGTTCCCGCGGTCCTGGCCATGACCATCTTCCTGACCACCATCATGGCCAGTTCCAACGCCATCGTGAAGGAGAAGGAGATCGGGACCCTGGAGCAGCTCATCGTCACCCCGCTGCGCGGATGGGAGCTGGCCCTGGGGAAGGTGGCCCCCTACTTCCTGACCTCCACCTGGGTGGTCTCCATCGTCCTGGTCCTCGCCTGGATCGTGTTCGGCGTGAAGCCGGTGGGCAGCCTGCTGCTCCTGTACCCCGCGATCTGGCTCTTCCTGCTCTCGTCGCTCGGGATCGGACTCCTGATCTCCACCTTCGCCCAGACCCAGCAGCAGGCGATGGTGGTGGCCACCTTCTTCATGCTGCCCATGATGATCTACCTGTCCGGGTTCACCTTCCCCATCCGCAACATGCCCGACTGGTTGCAGGAGATCACGCTGCTCATCCCCATGCGCTACTTCCTGATCATCATCCGCGGCATCTACCTGAAGGGCGCGGGGTTCATGGACCTGTGGCGGGAATGGGCGGCCATCGCGGCCTACGGCGTGTCCGCCATGACCGTCGCGATCTGGAGACTCGACCAGCAATTGCACTGACGGTTCCAGATTCTGCGAATCTGCCAAGCTTCCGTTCGTCCTGAGGAGCCGCCTCAGGCGGCATCTCGAAGGGCGGCGGAAGGGCACCTGGCAAGACCGCGGCATCGAGAAGGTTCGGTTTCATTTCACCGCCCACCCTTCGAGACGCCCGTTGCACGGGCTCCTCAGGATGAGCGGAGGCACGCTTGGCCGATGGCTTCCCGGACTTTCAGCGCAAAAGCGCGTCCGACTGGAATCCCTCGGGAACCACCGCGGCCAGGGTCCAGCCGTTTTCCTCGGACACCGGTCCCATGTGCTCGTTCAGCACGCGTTCCACCTGGGTGGAATCCACCGCGTCCACGGTGGCGAGGATCTCGTCCAGGGGGATGGGCCTTCCGTAGAGCAACTGGCATTTGCC
>Ga0209415_10014769_pt1 | contig 12732 bp, 10 predicted proteins | sample PeaSoiSIISIP2007_FD_187696 | JGI IMG/M metagenome (GOLD analysis project Ga0209415, IMG submission 187696) | Peat soil microbial communities from Weissenstadt, Germany - SII-SIP-2007 (SPAdes) (version 2) | ecosystem: Environmental > Terrestrial > Soil > Wetlands > Peat | place: Germany...
ATCCACTTCGAATCCCCGTCGCGCGTGGCGACCTTGCCGTCGAGCGTCATCGCCGACTTGAACAGGACCCACGGCCGGCCGGTTCGGGCGTGCTTGCGGAAGGCCTGATTGAGCAGCCGAGCGGAGTGCGAGAGCTCGCCGTCGGCCATCAGGACCTCGACGCCCTCGTCGCGCAGGATCCCCAGCCCGCGGCCCGCGGCCTTCTCGGTCGGGTCGTCGCTGGCGACGACCACGCGCCTGATGCCGGCCGCGAGGATCGCGTCGGTGCAGGGCGGCGTGCGCCCGTGGTGGCAGCAGGGCTCGAGCGACACGTACAGCGTCGCCGCCTCGAGGTCGGCCGCGCCGCAGTCGGCGATCGCGTTGACCTCGGCGTGCGGACCGCCCAGCTCGTCGTGCCAGCCCTCGCCGAGCACGGTGCCGTCGACCGCGACGACCGCCCCGACGACCGGGTTGGGGTTGGCGCGTCCGATGCCGTTGCGAGCGAGCTCGATCGCGCGCGCCAGGTGCGCCCGGTCGGTCTCTGTGCAGGTTTGCATCCCAGCTGAAGCATACGGCGCGACCCGCGCGCGCCGGCGGCGCGCTCAGGCCGCTGCAGGCGCCGGCGGCGTGGCGACCGTGCGGGGCGACGGGCCCCCCGCGCGCCCGTGCTTGGCGCCGCGGTGGCCGGCGTGCTTGTGGGGCGGAGCACAGGCGCCTCCGTGCAGCCGCCAGATCGTCACCGCCGGCCCGGGGCGGGCGTACTCGATCGGGTAGTAGTCGAAGGACCAGTCGAAGTTGAAGCGCAGCGCCGCGGTCCCCCTTTCGTACGGGGAGGCCGTGAACACGCGCGTGCCCGCCGCCGCCAGCGCGGCGTAGTAGGCGAGCGCCCGGGGCACGGCCCTGGGATCGGCGAGCGCGCGGCCCTCCTGCGTGGACCCCGTCAGGACCCAGCAGTAGCCGTCACGCTCGTAGAGGCCCACCAGCGCCGGGGAGAGCGTCCGCTCGTAGTTCTCGAGCTTGACCTCCTTGCCCGCCAGCACGTAGAGGATGCCGCGAGGCCCACGATGCGTGAGGAAGTCGGGGAAGGCCGACCAGCGTCCAGCCCAGTTGTTGGGCGGGCGGCTCGAGTTCGGCGCGATCGGCTCAACGACGATCCGCGCCTTCGGAGCGACGTGCGCGACGAGCCAGGCGCGCGCCGTGTTGCGGGTGTCCGCGCGCGCGTCAACCACGCCGGAGTGCACGCTGTAGACGAGGCCCTGGCCGCACAGCAGGACGCCGCCGGCGAGCGCCAGCGCGATCCCCAGGCGCGGTCGTCCGCGGGCCGCCAGGTCGGTGGCGGCCAGCACCGCGGCCGCGGCGAGCAGGCAGACGAGCGGCACGATCGGGATCACCCAGCGCCCGAAGTAACGGCCCTGCAGGCCCATGAAGGCGAGGTAGGCCACGATCGCCGGCACCAGCAGCGCGATCATCCACAGCGCGCGGCGCAGCGCGAGTGCGACGACGCCGCCCAGCGCCGCGATCGCCGGGATCCAACCCACCCCCCAGGTGATCGACCAGAGGTAGTAGAAGACACCGCTGCCGTATGTCAGGCCGAGCTTGCCGTTGCTCTCGCTCTCCGACGACTGGCGCGCGAGCTGGTGGATGAAGGCATGGAAGTCGATCACCGAGTAGGGATTCGCCGCGATGAATGCGGCGAGCGCGAGCACGCCCGCCAGTGCGGTCCACAGCGCCGCGCGCCAGCGCCCCTCCGGGCGCCAGATCCGCGAGCAGCCCGCGGCGAGCAGCGGCAGCACGACGATGCCGCCCGTGTACTTGGTCGCGGCCGCCAGGCCCAGTCCGAGCCCCGCGGCGGCGAAGTCGCGCCCGCGGCCGAAGCGCAGGATGCCGGCGCTGCCCCACAGCGACAGGCACACCGGGGCGAGCGTCGGGGAGTCATTGAGCGCCAGCTTGCCGTAGTAGACAGGCAGGAAGGCGACGGCCATCGCGGCGGCCGCGAGCAGACCGCCGCGACGGTCCAACAGGCGCGCGCCGGCGAGGTACAGCAGCCACACCGCGAGCGTCCCCAGCACGCCCGAGGCGACGCGCCCGATCAGCCACAGCTCGGTCGAGTGATCCGAGAAGTAGAGCCCCGCCGTGCGCCCGCCCAACCACAGCCGGTACAGCGCGGCCAGCAGGTAGGTGAACGCCGGCGGGTTGGCGAAATAGCCACCCGGGTCGAGGTTGCCGTGCTGCATGCCGACCGCCAGCGGCACGAAGTGCTGCGCCTCGTCGACGTTGTAGACCCACGGCAGCCCGCTGGCGACACCCCACAGCCGCAGCGCCAGCGCGATCGCGAGGATCCCCGCCAGCGCGACGCCGTAGCGGAGGTCCCAGCGCCGCGCGAGCGTGCTCAACAGCGTCCGTAGGCGGCGTAGTACTGGGTGTGTGCGATGACCCGGAAGCCAGGCAGGAACACCTGGTCCAGCGGGCTGTCGTTCGGGCTGGTCAGGGCGTAGCGGACGACCGCGAGACCGAGCGGATAGAGCGCCACGCCGTGCTGCTCGGCCTCATACAGCCGCGGCTGGCCCTTGTGCAGCAGGTAGCGCGCGTCGCCACGGTCGATCACGCCGTCGCGTCCGCGGTTGAGGATCAGGCGGACGTCCGGCACGAGCTTGTGGTCGGGCACGGACACGGGCCCGCACGCCAGATCGCGCCTCACCGCGGGCTTGTCGAGGACCGCCACAAGCGAGGTCTGTCCGCTGTCGCGAAAGCCGAGCTCGGTCTCGATCTTGTTCAGGCTGAGCGTGCTCGCCGCGAGGTAGACGCCGATCCCCGCGAGCACCAGCGCGCCGGCCGCCCACAGACGGCGCAGCAACCCGTGTTCGAGCATCGTCCAGCCGCTCAACGCGAACGCGCAGAAGACGAGGATCATCACAGCGGGCATCAGCAGGTAGCGGTCGATCACCGACAGGCCGGCGCCGGCGAGCACGACAAACGTGCCGATGCCGCTGAGCAGCACGACGAACGGCGCGAGCATTCGCCGGGGCACGAGCCAGGCCGACAGCACGACGCCGCCGATCGCCCCGGCGACGACCGCCGACTTCGTCAGCAGGATCAGGTAGTGCGACAGCGTGCCGGGCAGCTGCGCGAGCGGGACGGTGCGCCCGAGTGCGACTGCGGTGTTCTGGGTGCTCGTCAGCGAGTGCAGCGGGGCGCCCGTCACGATCCAGTCGAGCAGCACCCAGATCACCGGCCCGGTCGCCACGATCGCGGCCCAGCGGATGCGCTGCGCCCAGCTCGCCTTCGGCGCGCACCACAGCCAGTAGAGGCCGGCCAGCAGCCAGGCGTCGGGTCTGATCAGCTCGGCGCTGAGGAGCACCACGAACACCAGCGTGCCGCGGCGCGGCCGCTCGATCTCGAACGCCGCGGCCCACACGATCGCCGCGCAGTAGGTCAGATCGACATAGCCGCGGGCCGCGAGGAACATGAAGTTGAAGCGCGTCAGCAGCAGCGCGACCGCCGTCGCGGCGATGATCGGCGAGAACGCCGTGCGCGTCAGGCGGTAGACGCCCCACGCGAGCAGCAGGAACGAGGCGATCGCGCAGAGCACCGAGAGGCGCAGCTCGGCGTTGGGGAAGATCGACATCACGGTGCCCCAGGCGACGGCCAGCGGATGTTCGGTCGGCGCCTCGTAGACGGTGAACGACGGCAGCTGGCCGTGGGCGATCTCGCGGCCCCAGAGCAGGTAGTACTCGGTGTCGTAGATCGGGTAGGTCGGGATCGCGAGGAAGCCGATCAGCGCGGTCAGGCACATCGCGCCGAACGACAGCCTGGCCCACGTCGCGGCGGGCAGTCCGAGCAGCCGCGCCAGCCAGGCCGGCCGGTCCGGATGGCGCGCCGCGACGACACCGGGCGGCGTGCTCACGGGCCCTCGCCGGCGGCGCCGGCGTGCGGGGGCGGCGCGGGCGCGGCGCCGGCCGGCCGCACACGCGCAGTATCGAGACAGCCTCTGGGCATCGCAAAGGGGAGCATCCGCAGAGACCGGTCGCCGCCCGGCGGACATGGCGGCTCCTCGCCTTCTCTGGGATACTGGGCGGCCAGTTTACGGCACCGTCGTGGACGGAACGCGCGGCCGGCACCGCACACGATGAAGCTGATCATCCAGATCCCCTGCAAGGACGAAGCCGAGCAACTCCCGGCGACGCTTGCCGACCTCCCGCGCCATCTGCCGGGCTTTCACTCGGTCGAGTGGCTGGTGATCGACGACGGCTCGACCGACCAGACGATCGAGGTCGCCCGCGCCCACGGCGTCGAGCACATCGTGCGCCTGACCAACAACAAGGGTCTCGCGAGCGCCTTCCAGGCCGGCATGGACGCCGCGCTGAAGCTCGGGGCCGACGTGATCGTCAACACCGATGCGGACAACCAGTACCGCGGCGCCGACGTCGCCACACTCCTCGAGCCGATCCTGGCCGGCAGCGCCGACATGGTGATCGGCGACCGCGACGTCCTCTCGGTCGAGCACTTCTCGCCGCTGAAGAAGCGCCTGCAGCGGCTCGGCTCGCGCGTCGTGCGCGCGGCCTCCTCGACCGACGTGCCCGACACGACCTCGGGCTTTCGCGCCTACAACCGCGAGGCTGCACTGCAGATCCTGATCGTCTCGCGCTTCACCTACACGCTCGAGTCGATCATCCAGTCCGGCAAGCAGCTGATCGCGATCGACCACGTCCCGGTCCGCACCAACCCGGTCACGCGGGAGTCGCGCCTGTTCCCCTCGATGTGGTCGTACGTGCGCCGCAACGCGATCTCGATCTTTCGCATCTACGCGCAGTACGAGCCGCTGCGCGTGTTCCTCAGCGTCGCGGCGATCCTGCTGCTGGCGGCCTTCGCCGTCTGGGTGCGCTTCGCCGTCGCATACATCGACGGCAAGGGCTCCGGCCACGTCCAGTCGCTGATCCTCGGCGCGGTGCTGTTCAACGCCGCCGTTGTCGTCGCGGCGCTCGGCGTGATCGGCGATCTGCTGAGCGCCCAGCGGGCGATGATCCAGCGCACGCACGAGCGCGTGCGGCGGATCGAGCTGGAGCTTGGTGTGAAGCCGTCGCACTACGAGTCGCTCGCCGCCTCCCCGCAGGCGGCCGGCCCGACGCCGCCGGCTCCGGCGAGCGCGACGGCGGTCGGGTCCGGGCAGGGGGAGCCGCTCGCCGCGGCCGGCTCCGAGGGGTTGGGCCAATGACCGCGGTGACCCGCTCCGCCGAGGGCATCGTCACCGGTAACACCTACGACAAGTACAACGCCGCCAACCCGGTCGCGCGCGCCCTGATGCGCGGCTTCGAGCGCAACCTCGACGACCTCTTCCGCTCGACCTCACCGCAATCGGTGCTCGACGTCGGCTGCGGCGAGGGCGTGCTGACGCAGCGCTGGGCCAACGCGCTCGCGCCGCGTCGCGTCGTCGGCATCGACCTGGACGATCCACTGCTGGCCGCCGAGTGGGCGCGCCGGCCCGCGGCGAACCTGACCTACATCGCGCAGCGCGCCGAGCGCCTGCCGTTCGCCGACGGCGAGTTCGACCTGGCCACCGCGATAGAGGTGCTGGAGCACGTGCCCGACCCCGACCACACGCTGACGGAGATGGCGCGCTGCGCCGCGCGCCACCTGCTCGTGTCGGTTCCCCGCGAGCCGCTCTGGCGCGCGGTGAACATGGCGCGCGGCGCCTACTGGCGCGCGCTCGGCAACACCCCCGGCCACGTCAACCACTTCTCGAAGCCGGCGATCGTCGCGCTCTGCGCGCGCCACGGCGAGGTGATCGAGACCCGCTCGCCGTTCCCCTGGACGATGGTGCTTGTCCGGGTCTGAGCAGGCTTCGCCACGCTCCCCGCAGCCGCGGGAGGGCGCCCAGACCTACGCGCGGGGCGCGCGCATGCTCTCGATCGGGATCGCCTCGACCGGCGTCCTGACGCTCGCGTACTTCGCCGTCGCCGGACACCTCCTGGACCGCCACGGACACGCCTCGCCGCAGTACTCACACCTCGACGTGCTGTGGTCGGTGATGTTCGTGATCATCAGCGTGATCTACAGGCCGATCGAGCAGCTCCTCTCGCGCACGATCGCCGACCACCACGCGCGGGGCATCGCCGCACTGCCCTTGCGCGTCCCGATGACGATTCAGGGCGCCTTCGCGATCGCCTTCCTGGCGGTCGCGCTGCCGCTGCACGGCGAACTGGCCGACCACGTGTTCGCGTCCGACACGCTGTACTGGATCTTCGTCGTCGGAATCGTCGCCTACGCTGCGAGCTACTTCGCGCGCGGCTGGCTCGCCGGCCACCGCTACTTCGCTCTCTACGGTGGCCTGGTCTTCATGGAGTCGGCCTCGCGGATCGCCTTCGCGCTGGCCGCGGCCGTCGGCATCACGCACGGGCAGTCGGCGATCGCGATGGGCATCGCCGCGGCCCCATTCGTCTCGCTCGTCGTCGTGCCCGCCGCGTTCGCGAGCCGCTTCGCTCGCGAGGACCGCGCGGTGACCGCCACCGACGCGGCGCTCGAGGGTCCCGCCGCCGAGGGCATCGAGGAGGCCGTCAGCGACCTCTCGATCCGTCGCGGCGGCGGCTTCGCGGTGTCCGTCTCGGGGATCCAGCTGGCCGAGCAGACGCTGCTCAACGCCGCGGTGCTGACGATCGCCGCGAGCAGCGGTCCCAGCTCGCCCCTGCCGGGCATCGTCTTCAACGTGCTGCTGATCACGCGCGCCCCGCTGCAGCTGTTCCAGGCGATCCAGACCTCGCTGCTGCCCCATCTCGCCGGGCTCGAGGTGACACAGGGGCGCGCCGCGTTCGCGCGCGCGATTCGCGTCACCGTGGTCGCGATCTGGGCGTTCGCGATCGCCGTGGCGGTCGGTCTGCTGGCGATCGGCCCGTTCGTGCTGCACCATCTCTTTCACAACGCCTACCACTACCAGCGCTTCGGTCTGGCGCTGATCGCCGTGGGGATGGGCCTGCACCTCTCCGCAGGGGCGCTGAACCAGGCGGCGCTGGCGCGCGGGCAGGCCTCGCGTGCGGCGGCGCTGTGGCTGGCGTCCGCGGCGCTATTCGTCGGCTGGATGCTGAGCGGCGCCCTCGCCGATCAGGTGCTGCGCACCGAGGTCGGCTACGCCGGCGCCGCCGCGGTGCTGGCCGCCGGTCTGTTTGCGCTCTACCGCCGCGGGTCGCCGACCGCGTCGGCGAGCGCTACGTAGGCGGCCGCCGGATCGTCGGAGCCGAACACGGCGCTGCCGGCGACGAAGACGCCGGCACCGGCCGCCAGGCAGCGCGGCGCGGTCTCGACCTCGATGCCGCCGTCGACCTCGATCGCGATGTCGGCGCCCAGCAGCGCCCGGGCGCGCTCGATCCGCCCGATCGAGGACTCGATGAAGCGCTGCCCGCCCCACCCCGGGTTGACCGTCATGCACAGCGCGAGGTCCAGGAGCCCGGCCACCTCGCTGAGGACCTCCAGCGGGGTCGCCGGACACAGCGCGAGCCCGGCGGCGAGACCTGCCTCGCGGATCTGCGAGAGCGCGTAGTGGACGTGCGGGGTGGCCTCGGCGTGGACGGTGATCAGATCGGCGCCGGCGCGCGCAAAATCGTCGATCCGGCGTTCCGGGCGCTCGATCATCAGGTGCACCTCGAGCCTCGCTCCCGCCGCCGCGACGCGTTCACGCAACCCCGCGACGACCAGCGGGCCCATCGTGATCGGCGGCACGAAGTGTCCGTCCATCACGTCGACGTGGATGACCCGGGCCCCCGCGTCCAGCACCTCCTGAACCTGCGCGCCGAGATGGTCGAAGTCGGCCGAGAGGATCGACGGCGCGACGCGCGGCGGATCGGTGAGCGGCGAGGTCATATCTCTCGCAGCATCGAGCCGCCACAAACGTTGCACATCACGATCGCCGTGCTGGCCATCCGCACGATCGTCGAGTGCTCACCGCAGTTGGGGCAGACCGACACCAGCTCGAAGCGGTGCAGGCAGTAGACGCAGCGGTAGCGCCCCGGCAGGTTGGTCGGGCGCAGCCACGGCTCGCCGCAGTTCGGGCAGGCCGTGCCGAGCTGGGCCGACTCGCTCATCGCCACGATCCCCTGCTCGCGGCCGCGCGCTCAACCGCCGGATCGCGCCAGTGCCGCGATGAAGAAACCGTCGCTGCCCTGGATGTGGCCGAGCGCGAGCAGCTGGTCGGCGGCGTGCGGGTGCGCCCAGGCGGGGTGGCGGGCCTGGAGGTCGGTCGCTGCGAACTCGGGGTGGGCATCGAGGAATGCTCCGATCTGGTGCTCGTTCTCGGCCGGCGAGATCGTGCACGTCGAGTAGACGAGCGTAGCGCCCGGCGCACACGCGACGGCGGCTGCGGACAATAGCCGGGCCTGCTGCGCGGCGAGCGAACGAACGCCGTCCGGCGAGGCGCGCCAGCGCAGATCCGGCCGCGAATGCAGGGTCCCGAGCCCGGAGCAGGGGGCGTCAAGGAGAACCCGCGAGAAGCGCTCGCCGCGGCGCCGCGGCGCGGTCGCGTCGGCGATCTCGACGCGCACGTTGGGCGCCCCCATCCGCGCGGCCGTGCGCTCCAGCGCCTGCGCGCGGCCGGCGTGGCGCTCGACCGCTACCACCTCGCCTCGTCCCGCCATCAGCGCGGCCAGGTGGGTCGTCTTGCCGCCGGGAGCCGCGCACAGGTCCAGCACCCGCTCGCCGGCGACGGGGTCGACGCAGTGAGCGACCATCATCGACGCGCGCGACTGGGGCATCAGCGAGCCCTCCCGCCACAGCGCCGAGCCGTGGGCGTCGAAGGCGCCGGCGACGATCACCGCCTCAGGCGGCTCCCCGGCCACGGAGGCGACCACGCCGCTGCGGGCGAGCGCCGCCGCGAGCGCGGGCGCGTCGGTCCGCAGCGTGTTGGCGCGCAGCGCGTTCTCGGCCGGTTCGTTGGCGCAGGCGAGCAGCGCCCGCGTCGCCTGCGCGCCGAGCGCCTCCCACCAGCGCTCGACGATCCACAGCGGCATCGAGTGGCGCACCGACGCGTCGGCGGCGGTCGCGTCGTCAAGCTCGCCGAGCAGAGCGTCCCCCTCGCGTGCGAGGCGGCGCAGCACCGCGTTCACGAGACCCTGGCCGTGAACGCCCCTGACCAGCTCGACGGCGTCGTTGACGACGGCGTGCGGGGCGCTGCCGGCGAAGCACAGCTCGTAGCAGCCCAGGCGCAGCGCGGCCAGCAGCGGCGCGTCGATCCTCGCCGCCGGGCGCCCCGAGCAGCGCTCGATCAGGTGATCGAGCGTCAGCGCCCGCTGCACCGAACCGTAGGCGAGGCGCATCGCGAGCGCGCGATCGCGTCCGCGCAGTCCGGTGGCCGCGCGATGGAACGCGCGGTCGGTGAAGGCGCCGTGCTCGAAGGTCCGCCGCAGGACCAGATAGGCCGCGGCGCGCGCCTCAGACGGCATGTCCGCGCAGATACGCCGCGGCGTCCATCGGGCGCTTCCCCGGCGGCTGGACCTCGAGCAGCTCCAGCGTCCCCTGCACCGTGCCGTAGTAGAGACGCCCATCCCGTGAAGCCAGCGCACCGGGAGTCACCGCCTCCTCGGCCGCGCGGGCCGCGAGCACGCCCAGGCCGTCGGCCAGGCGCGCGCCGACGTGTGGGTGAAGCGCACGAACCTGGCGCTCGAGCTCGATGGCGGGGCGGCGCGGGTCAAGCTCGCGATCGGCGGGCGTCAGCTTCTCGGCATAGGTGACACCGACCGCGTCCTGGTCGACGTAGCGGCGCGGACCGTCCAGCGCCTCGAGCACGAGCGTCCCGGCGAGGTCGGCGAGGCGGGCGCTCAGCCTGCCGTAATCGTCGTCAGCCTCGATCGGGACGGACTGTGCCCGGCAGACCGGTCCGGCGTCGAGCTCGGCGACCAGGCGCATCAGGGAGACGCCGGTCACGAGATCGCCGGCCATGATCGCCCGCTCGACCGGGGCGGCGCCTCGCCAGCGCGGCAGCAGCGACGGGTGGACGTTGAGGATCTCGTAGCGCGACAGCAGCGGCTCGCGGACCATCCCGCCGTAGGCGCAGAGCACGATCAGCTCGGGCCCCAGCGCCGCGACCTCGTCGGCCGCCTCGGCGAGCGCCAGCGGCTCCGCCACCGCCAGGCCGAGCTCGCGCGCGCCGGCGGCCAGCGGCGTCGGCGCCAGCCTGCGGCCGCGTCCCCTGGCGGCCGGCGGGCGCGTGATCACGAGCGCCGGCCGAAGCCGCGGCGCGACGGCGCGCAGCACGCGCAGGGAGAACTCCGAACTGCCGATGTAGACGGTCTTCACGCGTCGAGCTGGCGTTCGCGCCAGGCGCGCATGGCCTCGCGGCGTTGCGCCTTGCTCGCGCGGTCCAGCATCAGGATGCCGTCGAGGTGGTCGATCTCGTGCGCCAGCACGCGCGCCTCGAGGCCGGACGCCTCGACCGTCACGGCGGCGCCGCGCTCGTCTGCGCCGCCGACCCTCAGATGCAGGGGGCGCTCGACATCGACGCGAATCCCGGGGATGCTCAGGCACCCCTCCTCGGCCGTCTCGGTCTCCTCGCTGTGCCATTCGATGCGCGGGTTCACCAGCGCCGCGGTCGGGCTCTCCGCCTCGACGCGATAGACCAGCACCCGCGCGAGCATTCCGACCTGCGTCGCGGCGAGTCCGACGCCCAGCGCCGCATCCATCAGGTCGCGCATCCGCTCGACGTCCTCGCGCAGCCGCGCGTCGAACGCGGAGACCTCGAGCGCCCTGGTGCGCAGCACCGGGTCACCCAGCTTGCGGATCCTCGCGAGCGCGGCCTCGCGCCGCTCGCGCTCCTGCGCGGACTCGCCCTCGAGCTCCTGTTCCTCTTCGTCTTCGAGCAGCTCCTCTGCCATGGCTCCAGTTTAGAACGGCTTGACGGGCAGGCCCGGATTCGGCCCCGGATGGCGGACTTGGCTCGTCACCCCGGCACCTCGCCCCCCGCCGGCACCTGCTTCGGCACCGTGCGCCGCCCAACCTGCCCCCGGGCCCCCGGACCCAGCTCATCGTCAACGACGCGCAGGAGGCGCGGCCGCCGGCGCTACTGAGGATCGACGTCCACGCTGACCGATACGTCGCGATGCAGCGCGGTGGCGACGGCTTCGCCGACCGCTGCCACAGCGCCCGTGCGATCGGCCGCCTTGATCACGATCTGGGCCCGCTCGCGTCCGCGCAGGCGAAACAGCGGCGCGGGCCCGAGCAGCTCGATGTCCGCGGCCGGCGCCAGCCGAACCCGCAGCTCGCGAGCCGCCTCGAGCGCCAGCCCTTCGACGGCGCTCGAGCAGACGATTCTGATCAGCTCGCCGTAGGGCGGGTAGCGGAGCGCCGCGCGGCGCCGCAGCTCGCCCTCGAGGAAACCGTCGCTGTCGTGCCGCGCGGCGGCCACGATGGAGCGAGCGGTCGGCGCCATGGTCTGGACCAGCACGCGTCCGACGCCTCCTCCGCGGCCGGCGCGGCCGGCCAGCTGCGCCACCAGCGCGAAGGTGCGCTCCTCGGAGCGGAAGTCGGGGAAGCGCAGCGTGGCGTCCGCGTCGAGCACGACGCCGAGCGCGATGCCGTCGAAGTCGTGCCCCTTGGCGACCATCTGGGTTCCGACCAGCACCCCCGCCTCCGCGCGTTCGAAGGCTGCGAGCACCGCCGCGGCACGCCCCTTCGCAGCAGCGACGTCCGCGTCCAGGCGGAAGATCGGGTATTCACCGCCGCCGAGCGCGCTCAGGAGCTCATGCTCGAGTCGCTCGGTGCCGAGGCCGTGACGGGCGACGCTGGCCGAACCGCAGGCGTCGCATCTCGCCGGCGCCGCCTCGCGATGTCCGCAGTGGTGACAGCTGATCACGCCCTCCGAACGGTGCAGGACCAGCGCGACGTCGCACTCCGGGCAGCCCCAGACCTTGCCGCACGAGCGGCAGGAGAGAAAGTTCGACCAACCGCGGCGGTTCAGCAGCACGATCCCCTTGCCGCGCGCCCGGCGCAGATCGCCCAGTGCGGCGGCGGTGCACTCGTGCAGCGCGCCGGGGACGCCGCGCATGTCAAGGATCTCGACCGCCGGCAGCAACGCGCCGTCCACGCGTGAGGCGAGCGCCAGCCGCCGCAGCCGGGCGTAGCTCTCCGGCCGCGGCGTCGCACTGCCCGCCACCAGCACGGCCCCCGACTGGCGGGCTCGCCGCTGCGCCACGTGGCGCGCGTCGTAGCGGGGATCGCCCTCATGCTTGTAGGAGGAGTCGTGCTCCTCGTCGACGACTATCAGCCCGAGGTCGGCGATCGGCGCAAACACGGCCGAGCGCGGGCCGACGCAGATCCTCGCCTCGCCGCGGCGCATCCGCATCCACTCGTCGTAGCGCTCGCCGGCCCCCAGGCGGGAGTGCGCCACGGCGACCGTCTCGCCGAAGCGCCCCACGAAGCGGCCGACGGTCTGCGGCGTCAGTCCGATCTCGGGAACGAGCACGATCACGCCGCGCCCCTGCGCGAGCGTCGCCTCGGCGGCGCGCAGGTAGACCTCGGTCTTGCCGGACCCGGTGACGCCGTGCAGCAGCAGCTCGTCGAAGCGCCGCGCGGCGATCGCGATGCACACGGTTTCCAGCGCCGCAGCCTGTTCGGCGCCGAGCTCGACGGCGCCGGTCCGCCGCGCCCCCACCGCGACGTGCTCGGGCGTCCGCACGAGCGGCCGGCGGCTCAAACGCACCAGCCCGCGCGCCTCGAGCCGCCGCAGGGTGGCGTGCGCAGCGCCGGTCGCCGCCGCCGGCGTCGCGCCGCCGGGGGCGA
>Ga0209415_10014770_pt1 | contig 12730 bp, 11 predicted proteins | sample PeaSoiSIISIP2007_FD_187696 | JGI IMG/M metagenome (GOLD analysis project Ga0209415, IMG submission 187696) | Peat soil microbial communities from Weissenstadt, Germany - SII-SIP-2007 (SPAdes) (version 2) | ecosystem: Environmental > Terrestrial > Soil > Wetlands > Peat | place: Germany...
CGGCGGCGAAGATCTCGAGCACTGCGGCGCAGACGCCCGGAAATGGTGCGCCACAGAAGCCGCGCTGGCATCGGGGGACAATATTGCCACCCAGGCCCGCTCCGCCTGCAGGCGGTCAGGGTTCCTCCCCCGTTGAGGACGCGTGACTACGCTACGGGTGCGAAGTCAGCGGTTTGCGAACTCCGCACGGTAGGCGGCAAGGCGCTCAGCTACAGCCGGGTCGTGGACTGCGAAGATCTCGGCGGCGAGTAAGGCCGCGTTGGCAGCACCGTCGATCGCCACCGTGGCGACCGGAAAGCCCTTGGGCATCTGGACGGTTGCGTACAGGGCGTCGACGCCTGACAGGGCGCTCCCTGACAGCGGTACCCCGATGACGGGCAGCGTCGTCCGGGCGGCAATCGCGCCGGCCAGGTGAGCAGCCATGCCAGCGCCACAAATTATCGCCCCGTAGCCCAGCTCGCGCGCCTGCGAGGCGAAGCCTGCCACGACCTCAGGAGCCCGGTGCGCTGACATAACTTCCTCGACGGCTTCGATCCCGAGCTGCCCGAGCATCTCGACAGCGGGTGCCATCTTGGTCTTGTCGCTGGCAGAACCCATCAAGACTGCTACCTTCATGAGAGGCCCCCAGCAAGTTCGGCAATGTCGGAACGGCGTACCATGCCTGGCCAAGAAACCATGTCGGCCGTACTGTAAGCAAGTCGGCGCGCGCTCTTCAGGTCGTCGCCGAGCCCGACGACGTTGAGCACCCGGCCGCCGGAGGTCACCAGGGCAGTCCCGCCCGGCTCCAGGCCGACGCCAGCGGCGTATATCTGCGCGCCCGGGACGGCTCGAGCGTCCTGCAGGCCCTCGACCCGGGCGCCAATCTCTGGGTTTTCGGGGTAACCGGGGGTCGCGAGCACGACACAGACCGCCGCACGCGTGGAGAAAGCAGGCGCGTGGTAGTCGGAGAGGGCGCCCGACGCCGCAGCGGCGAGGGTGGCGGTGACATCGCCGCTCCACCGGGGGAACACGACTTCGGTCTCAGGGTCGCCGAACCGCACGTTGAACTCGAGCACCTTCGGGCCGTCTTCGGTCAGCATGATGCCGGCGTACAGACAACCCCGGTAATTGATGCCACGCTTGTAAAGAGCGTGCAGCGTTGGCAATATCGCCCGCTCCATTACGTCGCCGACAAGGTCATCCCCACCAAAGTGGACTGGCGAGTAGGCGCCCATCCCGCCCGTGTTGGGCCCTGTGCCGCCGTCGCCCACCCGTTTGAAATCCTGTGCTGCGGCAAGAGGGTAAGCCCGGCGGCCGTCGCACACCGCCATGACCGAGAGCTCCTCGCCCGAGAGCGCCTCCTCTATCACGATGCGGCGACCGGCCTCACCGAAGGATTTTCCAGCCAGCTTGGACTCGACATCCTTGGTAGCTTCACGGAGATCGTCGGTGACAAGGACCCCTTTTCCGGCCGCCAGCCCGTCGGTCTTTATCGCCCACGGGCCAGGGACAGCGCGGAGATATTGGAGCGCGGGCCCGGCTTCATCGAAAGCCCGGTAGCCCGCTGTGGGGACGCGCGCCGCTACGAGCAGTTCTTTCATCCAGGCTTTCGATCCCTCAAGGCAAGCACCGTCGGCTCCCGGGCCAAAACAGAGCCCGCCGCGCGCCCTCACCCGGTCAGCGATGCCGTCCACGAGCGGCGCCTCCGGCCCGATGACCCAAAGATCGGCCTCCAACCTCTCTGGCGGTGCATCTATCCGTTCGATGCCCTCCATACCGGGGTTGCCGGGGACCACCACCACCTCTGCGGTGGCTGACAGTGCCACCGCAAGGGCGTGCTCTCGCCCCCCGCTGCCAACTATGCAGACCTTCATGGGCGGACCTTCACTTGCCGTCGAGCCTAACGATCTCCTCGCGCCCCGGGCCGACGCCCACATAGGTTATGGGCACGCCTGATTGGGCCGACAGGAACTCGATGTAGTCGAGAGCTGCTTTGGGCAGGTCCTCCTTGCGGGCCGATCGGGAGGTCTCGGTCTGCCAGCCCGGGAGCTCCTCGTAGATCGGTGTCACCTCGTGGAGCACCGACTGGTGCCAGGGCAGCTTCTCGTACCGGGTGCCGGCCGACTCGTATGCCACGCATACCTTCACGGTTTCGAACGCATCGAGCACATCGAGCTTGGTGATCGCCAGTTCGTCGAGAGAGTTCAGGCGCACGGCATGGCGCATCATCACGGCGTCGAACCAACCGGGCCGACGCCTGCGCCCAGTATTCGTACCGAACTCGTGGCCCCTCTCGACCATGGCGTCGCCGAGTTCACCAAAGACCTCCGTCGGGAACGGCCCAGCGCCAACACGCGTGATGTACGCCTTGGCGATCCCCAGGACGCGGTCGATGTAGCGGGGACCGATCCCGGCGCCGGTGCACGCCCCCCCGGCGACGGGGTTCGAGGAAGTTACGAAAGGGTACGTCCCGTGGTCCAAGTCGAGGAAAGTGGCCTGGGCACCCTCGAGCAGCACACCGCCACCCGACGCGAGGGTGTCGTGGACAAGGCCGACGGTGTCGCCGATGTGGGGCGCCAGCCGGGGCGCGTATTCGTCAAGGTAAGACCGGGCGATATCGTCGAGCGAAAGGGCCAGCCGGTTGTAGATCTTCGCCAGGATGAGGTTTTTCTCCTTCAGGACCACGTCGAGCTTCTGGCGGAAGATTTTCGGGTCGAGCAGGTCCTGCACACGCAGGCCGATACGAGCTGCCTTGTCCGAATAGGCAGGCCCGATGCCGCGTTTGGTTGTGCCCAGGCGGTTCTTACCGAGGTAACGCTCGGTAAGGGCATCCAGCTGCTGGTGGTAGGGCATGACAAGATGAGCGCTGCCCGATATGACAAGGCGCGAACAATCGACCCCGCGGCGGGCCAAGGCGTCCATCTCCTCGATCAGGAACTTGGGCTCGATCACGACACCGTTGCCGATGACGGGAGTTATGTAGGGGTACAGGACGCCGCTCGGGACGAGCTGGAGGGCGAACCGCTCGCCGTCCGCGACGACGGTGTGGCCGGCGTTATGGCCCCCCTGGTAGCGCACAACCACCTGCATCTCTTTGGCGAGCAGGTCGGTCAGTTTCGCTTTGCCCTCGTCACCCCATTGGGTGCCTACTATCACAGTCGCCGGCACGCGAGTGCTCCTCCTAAGAAAGGGGCGGCACGCACGAGCATACAGGTCCCGGTGGGCGACAGGGACCGGCTCCGGCCGCCGTCAGTCAGCGCCGCTCCCAGTCAGCGCAGCACTCAATCAGCGCAGCACTCAATCAGCGCAGCACTCAATCGGCGCAGCACTCAATCAGCGCAGCACCAGGCCGGCTCCCGGAGCTCCCCCCTCGCCAGCGGTCCCTCGGCCAAGGCCCACGAGTGCCTGACCAGTTGGAGCAGGGCCTTGAGCATCCTGGCCAGTGACATCGACCGTAACCGTGTCCCCGTCGGTGTACTTGCCCTCCAGCAGGGCGAGAGCCAGTTGGTCCCCGATAGATCGCTGTATCAGGCGCTTGAGCGGGCGTGCCCCGTAGGCCGGGTCGTAGCCGGCCCGCGCAAGCCAGTCCTTGGCGGCATCGGTGACGATGAGGCTGAGGCGCCGGGAGGCCAAGCGCCGCTCCAGGTCCCGCAACTGTATCTCCACGATATGGGCAATGTCGGCTCGGGTCAGCTCGTTGAAATTGACTATCTCGTCCACACGGTTCAAGAACTCCGGTTTGAACGCCTCGCGCAGGTCGCCGCGGTAATTCGAGGTCATTATGAGCACCGTGTTGGTGAAATTGACCGTGCGCCCCTGGCCATCGGTCAAGCGGCCATCGTCGAGGACCTGCAGCAGGACATTGAAGACGTCCGGATGGGCCTTTTCGATCTCGTCGAGCAGCACGACAGAGTACGGTCGCCGGCGGACAGCCTCGGTGATCTGGCCACCTTCCTCGTAGCCCACATAACCGGGAGGAGCGCCGACGAGGCGGGCAACAGAGTGCTTTTCCATGTACTCGGACATGTCGATGCGGACCATGGCCTTTTCGTCGTCGAACAGGAAATACGCCAGCGCCCTCGCGAGTTCGGTTTTGCCCACACCGGTCGGGCCAAGGAAGAGAAAGCTGCCGATGGGCCGGTCCGGGTCCGAAAGGCCGCTGCGGGAGCGTCTGATGGCGTTAGCTACGGCCCTCACCGCCTCGTCCTGGCCCACCACCCTTTCGTGCAGGACATCTTCCATTTTCACGAGCTTGGCGACTTCGCCCTCCAGCAAGCGGCTGACCGGGACGCCAGTCCATTTGGCGACTACCTCGGCGACATCTTCTTCGTCCACCTCTTGCTTCAGCATTTTCTGGCCGGCCTGCAGCTCTTCGAGGCGCTTGGTCGCATCGTCGATGCGCCGGGAGAGGTCCGGGAGCCTGCCGTAGCGGATCTCGGAGGCTTTGGCCAGCTCGCCGTTGCGTTCGTAGCGCTCAGCTTCGCCCCGGAGCGTCTCCATCTCCTCCTTGAGGCTGTTGATCGCGGTTATCGCGTCCTTTTCAGCCTGCCAGTGACCTTTCATGCCGTCCGAGGTCTCGTGGAGGTTAGCCAGTTCTTCGTCCAGCCGGGCGAGGCGTTCCTTGGATGCTTCGTCGGTTTCCTTCGCCAAGGCGACGCGCTCGATCTCGAGCTGGCGGATCCTCCGCTCGACGACATCGATCTCGGTCGGCATCGAGTCGATCTCGATCCGCAAGCGGCTGGCTGCCTCGTCGACCAGGTCGATCGCCTTGTCGGGCAAGAAACGCCCAGTTATATACCGGTCCGACAAGACCGCCGCCGCCACCAGTGCCGAGTCCATTATCCGGACACCGTGGTGCACCTCGTAGCGCTCCTTCAGCCCCCGCAATATCGCGATCGTGTCTTCAACCGAAGGTTCGCCAACATAAACGGTCTGGAAACGCCGTTCCAGAGCGGCATCTTTTTCGATGTACTTGCGGTACTCATCGAGGGTCGTGGCCCCGATCAGCCTCAGTTCCCCGCGAGCCAGCATCGGCTTTATCATGTTGCCGGCGTCCATGGCACCTTCCGCTGCGCCGGCGCCGACGATCGTGTGCAGCTCGTCGATAAAGCTGATCACCTCTCCGCCAGCGTCGGAAATCTCCTTCAGCACCGCCTTCAGGCGTTCTTCGAACTCACCGCGGTACTTGGCGCCTGCGACCATGGCGCCGAGGTCGAGCGCGAGGACTCGCTTGCCGCGCAAGCTTTCCGGCACATCGCCCTCTACTATCCGGCGCGCGAGGCCCTCTACGATGGCCGTCTTGCCCACGCCAGGCTCACCGATCAAGACCGGGTTGTTCTTCGTACGGCGCGAGAGGACTTGGATGACGCGCCGGATTTCCTCGTCCCGGCCGATAACCGGGTCGAGCCGGCCCCGGCGGGCCTCCTCGGTGAGGTCGCGGCCGTACTTTTCCAAGGCCTGGTAGCTCTCTTCGGGGTTTTGGCTCGTCACCCGGTGGCTGCCACGCACCTCACGTAGCGCCTCGAGCAGGTCGTCGTGGGAGGCGCCGACGCGTTGGGCTGCCGCCAGGAGAATGTGCTCCACCGAGAGGTACTCATCGCCCAGGGAGCTCCGTTCGCGGCCGGCCTGTTCGAGGAGCTCGCGTGCCTCACGTGACAACCCCGGGCCCTCGCCCCCGTAGCTGTGCGGCAATTTCGACACTGCGTCTTCGAGGCGGTTGCGCAGCGGGAGCACGGCCACGCCGACGCGCTCCAGCACGGGGAGCACGGCCGTACCCTCCTGGCTCAGCAGGGCCAGCAAGAAATGGTCTGGTGTTACCTCGGGGTTATTGCGCCCGCGCGCGTCGGCTGCCGCAGCGCTGAACGCTTCCTGGGTCTTTTGTGTCCAACGGTTCGCATCAATAGCCAATGCACTCGCCTCCTTTTGACCACTCGGGCCCTTAGCGTTGCGGGGCCCACCGCACCGGGCTCATGTCAAGCGGCACCAGGTCCCGCCTGTAATGGCGGTGCACCTGGTCCACTGCCGCACGGGCCTCTGCGCGCGCTTGGGCGACCTCCTGGCGCAAGCGCGCCACCTCAGCTTCGAGCTCTATAACACGCTTTACCCCCTCCAGGTTGAGCCCCCCGGAGGTCAAGTCTCCAATACGTCGCAACAGTTCTATGTCCTTGTCGCTGTAACGCCTGCTTCCCCCCAGGGTACGAGCGGGGCCGAGAAGGCCCCTCCGTTCGTAGATCCTGAGCGTCTGGGGGTGGACCCCAGCCAGCTCGGCTGCAACGGAGATGACATAGACCGCCATGGCCTGGTCCCGTGCACCGGCACGCCGCGGCACCGCCCCTCGGGGGGCGCCGCTGCCTGCCGGGCCGGTGTTCGGTCCCTCAGAAGTCATTCGGTCTCAGCTCCCAGTTTCTCACGCAATTTGTGACCTGAACCCTCCGATGCGCGCGCAAGGGCCTCCAAGGCCCGCCGTTCGTCAGCGGAGAGCTTCGCCGGGACGTCGACCTCGAAAGTCACGAGCAGGTCGCCAGGCTTCCCGGCCTTGGGGACACCATGCCCTGCGACCCTGAAGACGCGTCCCGACCGGGTCCCGGGAGGTACCTTCACGTTGACCGGCTTGGAGTTCAGGGTCGGCACCGCCACGGTGGTGCCGAGGACGGCCTCGGCAAAGGTGATCGGCACTTTCACCGTCAGGTCCTTGCCCTTCTGGCCGAACACCGGGTGGGGGGCGATGTGCACGACGACGTAGAGGTCGCCTGCCGGGCCCCCATAGCGGCCCGCACCTCCCCGGCCCGGGACACGGATCCGCTGCCCGTCCTCCACTCCAGGCGGGATACGTACCTTTACCTGCCGGGCCCGCCGCTCGGTCCCTCGGCCGCCGCAGGTCGGGCAGGGGACCTCGATCTGCATACCCGTGCCGCCACACGCAGTACAGGGGTGGCTGAAGGAGAACATCCCCTGATTTTCGTTGATCACGCCGCTGCCCCCGCACACCGGGCAAACACGCGGCGCCGTCCCAGGCGCGGCACCGCTTCCCCCGCAGGTCGAACAGGCAGCCTCGGAGATCACGTTGACCGTCGTCGTCGCTCCTTTTACCGCCTCTTCAAAGGCCAGGTGCAGCTCGGCGTCGACGTCTTCACCGCGCTGGGGCCCAACAGCGCCCGAGCTTGCCCGTCCCCGCCGGCCAGCTCTACCGAAAATATTGCCGAGGAGATCTCCCAGGTCGTCCACCCGGAAGTTCGAAAACCCGGCGCCGCCCCCAGCGGGCGCACCCGAAGCTGCAAACGGGTTGCCAGCGAAGCCCTGCTGGCTCATGGTGCGGACTTCGTCGTACTCCTTGCGTTTCGCTTGGTCGCCAAGCACCTCGTAGGCAGCGTTGACCTCCTTGAAGCGCTCCTCCGAACCCGGGTGGGCGTCAGGGTGGTACTGCTTGGCCAGCTTGCGATAGGCGCGCGCGATCTCCTTGTCCGAGGCGGTCTTAGAGAGCCCCAAGGCCTGGTAGTAATCCTTTTCGAGCCACTCGCGCTGGACGGCCACCCGCTCAGCCCCTCACTTTCACCATGGCCGGTCGAAGCGCGCGGCCCTTCCAGATGTAGCCCGCCCGCAACACCTCACTAACTTCGGGCTTATCGGGCCCGCCCGCTCCGTCCCCCGGCTCGTGGGCTACCGCCTCGTGGTGCTCAGGGTCGAAGCGCTCGCCTTCCGGGTCTATGCGTTGAAGGCCTTCCTTGGAAAGAATGTCGAACAGTGCGCTTGCAACTTGTTTTACGTCCGCACCGCCGCCATGGGCGAGTGCCAGGTCCGCCGTGTCCAGGACAGGGAGCAGTTTTTTGACGAGGGAAGCGTTGGCATTTTCGACTATCTCCCGCTGCTGGCGCTCAACGCGCTTGCGGTAGTTGTCGAACTCGGCTTGGAGGCGGAGCAAGGACTCGAGGTACTCGTCGCGTTGGCGCGCCAGTTCACCAGGCGCGGGCAGCAGCGGGTACTCGCCACTGCCCTCCGGGCTATCTACCTCGTCCGTCGCGCCGTATTCGTCCTCGCCGCCCTCACTTGTCATGCTTGACCGCCCTCGTCGACGATCTCCGCGTCAACTACCTCTTCGTCGCTGGCCCCGTTGTCCGCGGCTGCACTCGTATAGCCGCTTTCGCCTCCAGCTGTACCTGTGCCGTTGGGACCAGGCGCAGCCGCACTAGCGGAGGCGGCCTCGTACATCCGCTTCCCGAGCTCCTGCACGCCGACTGCCAAGCGCTCAGTGGCGCCCTTTATCGCGTCCAGGTCGCTCCCGGCGATCGCATCTTTCAGCGTTTTGAGGTCAGCCTCCACGCGCTCTTTCTCGGAGCCACTGACCTCACCTGCCTGGTCGCGCAGCATCTTCTCGGTCTGGTACACCAGGGAGTCGGCATTGTTGCGCACTTCGGCTTCTTCCTTACGGCGCCGGTCGTCGGCGGCGTGAGCCTCCGCGTCGCGGACCATACGGTCGATCTCGTCCCTGTTGAGCGACGACTGGCCGGTAATGGTCATCGACTGTTCCTTGCCGGTTGCGCGGTCCCGAGCCGAGACGTGGACGATCCCGTTCGCGTCTATGTCGAAGGTGACCTCGATCTGGGGGATGCCGCGCGGCGCCGGGGGCAGGTCGACGAGCTCGAACTTGCCAAGGGTCTTGTTGTACATCGCCATCTCGCGCTCGCCCTGGAGCACATGGACTTGCACCGAAGGCTGCATGTCCTCGGCAGTAGTGAACACTTCGCTCTTCTTGGTCGGGATCGTCGTGTTGCGCTCGATCAGTTTCGTCATGACCCCGCCCTTTGTCTCAATTCCGAGCGAAAGCGGCGTCACATCGAGCAGCAAGATGTCCTTCACCTCGCCTTTCAGCACGCCGGCCTGCACCGCAGCGCCGACGGCCACTACCTCGTCAGGGTTGACGCCCTTGTGGGGATCCTTGCCCGTCATGGTGCGCACGAGCTCTTGGATCGCTGGCATCCGCGTTGCGCCGCCCACGAGGACCACGTGGTCGATCTTTTCCTTGCTGAGCCCAGCATCTTTGACCGCCTGCTCGAACGGGCCACGGCAGGCCTCGGTGAGATCCGCCGTCATTTCCTGGAGCTTCGAGCGCGTCAGCTTCACGTCCAGGTGCTTGGGCCCGTCGCTGGTCGCCGTGATGAACGGGAGGTTTATCGTGGTCTCCTGCACCGCCGAGAGCTCGATCTTGGCCTTTTCAGCGGCTTCCTTCAGCCTTTGCAGCGCCATCTTGTCGTTCGACAAGTCGACGCCCTCTGTGTCCTTGAAGGTCTTGATGAGCCAGTCCATTACCCGCTGGTCCCAGTCGTCGCCGCCAAGATGGGTATTGCCGCTCGTCGCCTTGACCTGGAAAATACCCTCACTGATCTCGAGCACGGACACGTCGAAGGTGCCGCCCCCGAGGTCGAACACGAGGATCGTCTGCTCCTGCTCCTCTTTGTCCAGGCCGTAGGCCAGAGCGGCAGCAGTCGGCTCGTTTATGATCCGCAGCACCTCGAGCCCGGCGATCTGGCCAGCCTCCTTGGTCGCGGTGCGCTGGGCATCGTCGAAGTACGCGGGGACCGTGATGACCGCCTGCGTAACAGCCGTACCGAGGTAGCTCTCTGCGTCCCTCTTCAGCTTCTGCAAGATGCGCGCGGAGATCTCCTGCGCGTTATAAGCCTTCCCGTCAATGTCGATGTGCCAGGAGTTGTCACCCATGTGCCGCTTGACGGACCTGATCGTCCGTTCCGGGTTCGTGATCGCCTGGCGTTTGGCAACCTCGCCTACCAGGACCTCACCTGACTTGGAAAAACCGACTACCGAGGGCGTCGTCCGGGCCCCTTCGGCGTTGGCGATCACGGTGGGCTCACCGCCCTCCAGGACCGCGACTACCGAGTTGGTAGTACCGAGGTCGATACCGACAGCCTTAGCCATGAGAAGCCTCCTTGAACGGGCCGGGCCCCACTTGCCCGGTCCCCACGTTGTGGTCGTACATCTACCGAGCGCCATTGAATTGCGCCTGGACTACATCGTAGCAAACTTGAGTCTCTACTTGTCAAGAAATCTGGCAGGAGGATACGCCGGTTCGAGGGCTCCGGTCCTGGCCGGGTAGGCTTAAGCCCATGCCGGCACTTGTACTGGTCCGTCACGGCCAGAGCCTCTGGAACCTCGAGAACCGCTTCACCGGATGGTGGGACGTCGACCTGTCCCCTGCAGGTGAGGACGAGGCGCGCCAGGCCGGCCGCCTCCTCGCTGACGAGGGCCTGCTGGCCGACGTAGCCCATACGTCCCTGCTTACCCGCGCCATAAGGACGCTCAACATCCTGCAGCAGGAAACCGGACGCCTATGGATCCCTGTGCACCGGCACTGGCGCCTGAACGAGCGCCACTACGGCGGCTTGACCGGCCTCGACAAGGCGGAGACGCGGGACAGGTACGGCGAGGAGCAGTTCCTGCTGTGGCGACGCAGTTACGACGTCCCTCCACCGGCTATGGAGGAAGGCCAGGGCTTTGACGTCTCAGCTGACCCCCGTTACGTGCCGGGGGTGGTGCCGCGCACCGAGTGCCTCGCCGATGTCGTGGTCCGCATGCTCCCTTACTGGTTCGACACCATTGCGCCCCAATTGCTCGACGGCAAGGTGGTCCTCGTGGCCGCCCACGGCAACAGCATCCGAGCCCTGATCAAGCACCTCGACCAGATGAGCGGCGCAGACATCGCCAAGCTGGAGATCCCAACGGGTGTGCCGATCGTCTACGAACTGGACAAGTCCCTCAGGCCCGTCCAGCCCGGCGGCCGCTGGCTCGGCGACCCCGAAGCCATCGCCGCCGCAGCCGAAGCTGTCCGCCGGCAAGGCCAGCGAGCCTGACTGCGCCAGCGCGGCCTCACAGCGCTAGGGCGGTCGGTCTGCGCGATGGACCGTCAGGCCGGCCCAGTTCCGGCGCGGCCCCAAGCGGGCTGGACGGGCAGCTAACTTCTGTGGAAGTGAGATGGCAGCCTGGCGGACGCCGGGTGGCTGCTGTTTTCGTTGCCTCGGCCGCTCTGGCTGCCTTGGTAAGCGGGTGCGGCCACTCCAAGCATGCCGCCGTCCCCCCGGCGAGCACGGTGCCCTCGGGCAGCACGACCACAAGCTCCACGACCACTACCACGCCCCGGCATGCCCATCACAAGCCCGTTTGCCCTCTGACGGGAGCACCGCCCCCCGCTGGCAAGGTCCCCGAGCGGCCAGCTCTGGCTGTCAAGGTCGAGAACCTGCCGGCGGCCCGGCCGCAGTGGGGCCTTGACAAGGCAGACATCGTGTTCGAGGAGCCGGTCGAAGGCGGGATCACACGGTTCGTCGCCGTCTACCAGTGCCAGGATGCTGCGAGGATCGAGCCGGTACGGTCGGGCCGCTTAGTGGACGCTCAAATCCTGCAGCCGCTGGGCAAGGTGCTGTTCGCCTATTCCGGAGCGATCCAGCCTGTCATAGACGCCATCGACTCCGAGGGTTCCCTCCTCGAGGATGTCGGTGCGGACCGGGCCAGCGGCGCCTACTCGCGCGACAGCACCCGCCTCGAACCGCACAACCTGGAGACTTCGACGGCAGCGCTCTACTCCGCAGGGGCGACCTTCGGCTTCCCCCTCACCGACCCACCATCGCCGTACTTCGATTACGGTCGGGCGGCTCCAGGCGGCTCGCCGGCGAGCGCGGTACACCTCTGGTTCTCCAACCTGGACGAGACCACATGGACCTGGGGGATCAGGTCGCGGCGTTGGTTCAGGTCTTACTCCGACACGGGCCCTGCCATCCAGGGCGACGACGTGCAGGTCTCCGCCGCCAACGTCGTGGTCCTCCGGGTGAACGAATACCCGACCGCGTACATCGAGGACGAAACTGGCGCTCACGAGAACGAGCTCACCCTGACCGGGACTGGGCAGGCCTACGTGTTCCGCGACGGCTTCGTGCTGAAGGGGATGTGGAAAAGGCCGTCCCTGTCTCAGCCTGCGACCTTCGTCATGGCGGACGGGGCGAAGATGAACCTCACCCCGGGCAACACCTGGGAGGAGCTACTGCCTACCACGGCGTCCTACAGGCCAGCGGCCTTCTCAATCGCCGGCTAGCTCCCGACAAACCGCTCCTGCTGCGGCCTACTTGTTGCGCGGGGGAGGCACGTAGCTCATGTCCCACGCGAGGTGGCGTCGCCAGAGCACTAACGAGAAAAACCCCCAGGCGCCGGTGATAACTAGCCAGATCACGGCGAAGGCCGTGTGGCCGTCCAGCGTGAACGTTATGGTCAGCCCCAGCGCCACCAGGGTAAAGACGGCGAGGATACGCCAACCCCATGACGACATCACCGCGATCCCGAGCTGCGGCGGCTCCGCCAAGCCGCCGGCAGTGCTCGAGGGCGGCACGGCGGGCAACGACCCGCTGGTGCCTACTATGCGGGAACCAGCCCCCCCACTAACTGTCGCAGGAGGGCTCTCGGTTCCACGCTTTGTTGCATACTTCCTACGAGCCATGAACTGACAAGTCTAGATGGCCCCAGGCCCGGTCTCGCCGGTGCGGATCCGCGTGACACTGTCGACGGCGGTCACCCAGATCTTGCCGTCGCCGATCTTGCCCGTACGGGCCGCCTTGGAAATGGCCTCGACGACGTCGTCTGCCATCTCCGCGGCTGTGATCACTTCGAGCTTGACCTTGGGGACGTACTCGACTTTGTACTCGGCGCCCCGGTAGACCTCGGTGTGGCCTCGCTGGCGGCCGAAGCCCTTGACTTCGGT
>Ga0209415_10014771_pt1 | contig 12729 bp, 9 predicted proteins | sample PeaSoiSIISIP2007_FD_187696 | JGI IMG/M metagenome (GOLD analysis project Ga0209415, IMG submission 187696) | Peat soil microbial communities from Weissenstadt, Germany - SII-SIP-2007 (SPAdes) (version 2) | ecosystem: Environmental > Terrestrial > Soil > Wetlands > Peat | place: Germany...
CGCAGCAGGCGGCAGATGCCGAACGGCGAGTCGGCGGGGTTGTGGTAGAAGAACGAGAAGTGGCCGTGCTCCCGCGGAAGCTTGCCGGTCAGGATCGTGGGATCGCACGTGGAACTGTACCCGAAGATCGTTCCCAGCGGCCTTTTCGTCACCAGAATGTCGTCGAGGAAGGGATATTTCCGCGCCAGTTCCCACCCGAAGGCATCGATAAATACGAACAGGCTCAGCTCGCCGCTCGGCGCCATAACGACTCCCGCCCTCCGCTCTCCTACTTTCTATACGAATCGAGAGCTTCTTGCCGCGTATTGTAGATATCGAAGACGTGGTGCATCCGCACTAACTCGAACAACGTGCGGATCTGCCGGGTCATTCCGCAGAGCTTCACGTCGCCGCCGGCGGCCCGCGCGTGCTTCAGGCAGGCGACCAACGACCCCAGACCGGAGCTGTCCAACTGCATCACCTGGGTCAGATCGAAAATCAAGCGGGGATTCTCGTCCATCATCGGCGTAACGTCTTTTTCAAACGCCCGGTTGTTCGAGGAATTGATTCTCTCGGGCAACTGCACGATGGTGATCCCCTCAACTTTTTCCGCATTCAGCAACATTCGGCCATCTCCATTGTCGGCGATATACTTTACCACACAGCCAGGCTCGTGGAACCCCACCCGAGCTCAACGATGCTCAACGATTCCTTCCTTTGACCAGGTCGCGCGCGTTCACGCTCATGCGCATCCATCTATACTTGCACCCGGCCAGCGAGCACATTTCCAGTTGCCCACTCTGGAAAAGCTGCCGTGCTGCATCTTGACTGAAGTTCGCTTCCTGCGGCCAGAACTGGCCCCGGTTCCTGGAACTGCAAACCGGCTTCCGCGCTTCCCCCGCAAAGCACATTGCCCCGAAGAGAGCCCCGAGTAGAGCCCCGAATAGAACAATGAAGGCCACATATTTCATGACCGTATTGTCACCTATTCTCGTCGCACAAACACCCTTGGATTGTACCGGTACTTCCGGACGGCCCCAGGGAAGACTGCACGCCCAGCACATCGCATAGTGAGCGGGATAGCCGGTCACGCTTCCACACCACAAGAACGCCACCTTTGCGGAGTCGATCGAGTAGCCGTTGGAGTTCGGGTCGATCTCCACGCCCGCCGGAGGCGTCTTTTCAGATAGATGCGTTCGCAGCCAGCCGCTTTGAGCGCTGCGGCCTGCGCGGCGGTTTCCTGACCGTCTGGCATTTGACCAGGCGCCAGCGACACAGTCTGGCCCCCAGAGAGGTCTCGTAACCAGAAGAAAAAGCTGAGAATCCCGCGTTGCGAGGCACACTATTAGTGCTTGGAACTCGCAGAAATTGACGAGCACTGGAACGGTCGTCCCTCGGGGTGCAAACATGCCGCTGGCTGAACAAACGAAGAAGCAAATCCTCGTCGTGGAAGATGAAGGACTGATCGCCGCCGACGTCCAGAGGCGGCTCGAACGCTTGGGCTACTCCGTGCCGGCCATCGCTCAGTCCGGAGAAGAAGCCCTCCGCTGTGCGCGATCCACGCCCTTCGACCTGGTGCTGATGGACATCCGCATCATGGGCGAAATGGACGGCATTGCCACGGCCGCGGCGTTGAAGGCCGAATGCGGGACGCCCGTCGTCTACATGACCGCCCATTCCGATCAGACAACCGTGAACCGGGCCAAGCTGACCGAGCCTTTCGGCTACGTTTTGAAGCCGTTCGGCGATGCCAACCTCCGAAGCGCTGTGCAGATCGCCCTCTACAAGAGCGAGATGGAGCGCCGCCTGCGTGCCAGCGAGGCGTGGCTTTCGGCCACCCTTAGCAGCGTGGGGGAAGGCATCGTCGCTACCGACACCCACGGCGAAGTCGTCTTTATGAACCCCGTGGCCCAGCAACTGACAGGCTGGTCGAGCGACGACGCTCAAGGGCGCCAGTTGATGGACGTGCTCGGACTCTTCGAGGAATCGGAAACGCGGCCGGTAAAGAATCCGGTTTTGGATCTTTTCCCGGGAGAGAGCCGAAGCTGCACCCTCATCTCCAGGACGGGAACGCGCCTCGCGGTCGAGATCGAGTGGTTTGAGAACCACGCCGGCGATCAGGTGCTGGGCGCCATCGTGGTGGTGCGGGACATCCGGGCCCGCCAAGAGCTGGAAGGCCGCCTGGTGCAGTCTCAACGCATGGAAGCTATCGCCAGTATGGCGGGGGGCCTGGCGCATGAGTTCAACAACCAGCTCATGGTCATTCTCGGATACGCCGAGGGATTTGCCACCCGGCTCTCTGGCGAGGATCGGCAAGAGGCGCTCGAAATCAAGCAGGCCGCCTCCATTGCCACTTCCATCAGCAGCCAGTTGTTGACCCTGAGCTGCCGCGATGCCGTGCCGGCGGAGGTTCTCAACATCCACGAAGTGATCTTCGAGATCCAACCGGTGCTCTCCCACACCCTCGGGAAGACGCGCTGCCTGACCACCGACCTCGGCTCGCCCGTGGGGTTCGTCCGCGGCAATTGCAATCAGCTCAAGCAAGTCCTCTTGAACCTCACCCTCAACGCTCGGGACGCCATGGACGGTGGCGGTGAGCTGCGGATTGAGAGCCGCGCCGTGGAGATTGCCGCCGATAGCCCCGAGGGGCGTCTCTATCGTCCCGGACCGTACGTGCGCCTCAGGTTCATGGATTCAGGCAAGGGCATGGACAAAGCCACTCTCGCCCGGATCTTCGAACCCTTCTTTACCACCAAGAAGGGTGGACACGGGTCCGGACTGGGACTGTCCATCGTGCACAGTATCATTGCTCAGGGTGGGGGCTACATAACCGCCACGAGCGAGCCGGGAAAGGGCGCGACTTTTGAGATTTTGCTGCCGTGCATCGGCACTTTCAAGAGGATGAGCGACGTTACCCGTTCGCTCGATGCCGGCGGAGACGCCACTCCCACAGTCCTCCTGGTGGATGACGAAGACAGCGTGCGCAAGCTGGTGCACGGCTACCTGGCGCGCGAAGGTTTTCAACTCCTGGAAGCCAGAAACCCCGAAGAAGCCGAGCTCATCGCGGAAGTTTACCGGGAGCCCATTCACGTTCTGGTCACCGATGTAGTGATGCCGGCGATGACGGGACCTCAGTTGGCCGAGCGGTTGGCCCCCGTTCGGCCCGGTATGAAGGTTCTTTTCGTCTCGGGATACCCGCACGACACCCTGGCACAGCACGGCCTGGATCGGTCGGCGAACATTCTGTCCAAGCCGTTTCCGGCCTCTGAGCTTCTCCGGCGAGTGCGCCTTTTGTTGAGCCAGGCAACGCCCCTGACGCGGCCGCTCGGGGGAAATACGTGCCATTCCTAATTCCAATAGCACGGTTTTGGACACGTTGGGGCCGTCGTCCGTCGTCCGCTCTGTCCTACACAGCCGCGGCCTTCCTGGCTGCGGCCGCACAGAACGGCTGGCCGGACACTTTCGCGACAATCAGCCCCAGTACTACGTAGGCGGAATTACTGTACGCCCAGCTTGTTCCCGGCGCAAACTTGCCGGCGGTCTGTCGCTCGATCAGGTCCAATACGTCCCCGTCCTGAATCTGATGGCTCGCGCTCCAGGTTGGCCCCTTGGCTTTCCCGGCCGCTTCCATCAGGTCTTCGTAGTCCGGCAATCCCGAGGTGTGGGTCAGCAAATGACGAAGCGTGATGGCCCGCCCGTAAGCGGGAAACTCCGGGAAGATGTCGGTGAGGCTCTGGTCGTATCGCAGCTTTCCGTCATGGATCAACAACATGGTGGCCATCGCCGTGAACTGCTTGGTGAACGATGCCAGCCGGAAATCCGTTTGCGCATCGATTTTGGCGGATGTCCGAAGGTCGCGGATTCCATAGCCGCGCTCAAAGAGCGTGCGCCCATGGCTCCGGACAAGCACGGCCATTCCCGGCGATTTTTCATCGGCGAGGGATGAGAAGATCGAATCGAGTTTGGAGGCAAGCGCCTGGCCGGCAACCGCCGGCTCCACGGCCAGTTCGGAGTGTCTGCTCCAATCCTGAAACGAGCCATCGTAGAGCCGCGCATTGAGTCCCAGGTAGCGCGCCGCGAAATACAGCACGGTGGCCTGCTGGCCGATGTGGCAATAGGAAACCGTCAGGCCGGGCTCCTGGCCGCCGCTCGAGATCAGGATCGCTTGCAGGGATTGAGGCGGCTTCAGCCTGCCGTTTTCCGCGAGGACGCTAGTGAACGGCACGTTGCGGGCGCCCGGAATGTGGCCGGCCCGCGGCATGCCGCCGGCGTTCGCTCCGCTGTAGAACTCGGGCAGCCGCGCGTCCAGCAGTTGCACGTTGCGGTCGTCGAGATGCGCGCGGACCCATTCGGCACTGACGACGAGTTGCGGCGCGGGATGCGCTGTAAACCTGGCGCCCTGCACGCTCGCAGCCCCGGTGCTCAGCGGCCGGCCTTCCGCCCGCCACAACGCCAGCCCGCCATCGAGCAGCGCGGCCCGATCGCCCAACCCGAGATAATCCAGCGTGAACCAAACGCGCGTCGCCGACTGCACCGACTCCGTACCCGCATACACCACGATTCGCGCGCCGTCCGACACGCCGAGGCGTCCGAAAGCCGCTTCAAGCTCATTGACAGGCGGCAGTTCCAACCGGAGGCCGCTCTGGTCCGTGATCGAGATATCGCCGAGCGTAACCAGGTGCGCTCCGGGGATGTGGCCGGCATCGTAATCCTTCTGCGAGCCGACGTGCAGGATCACCAGCGACTCGTCTTTCAGGTGGCTGGCGAGCCCGTCGCCAGTGACCAGGATAGATGGATTGGGTGCGGCGCTCAGGACCAGCGGGGCCGCGACCGTCAACACCAGGAAGCCGTAGCGGATTGTCATGGGGGCGATATCCTCTTTCCGATTATATGAGGCCTTCCGGATCTCCGCGAGCAGGGCGACGCCGTTCTCCAGCGCCTTGTTTTGAACATCCACCGGCTAACTGAAGGGCGTGGTGCACGTTCTCAACGTGCCTGGCCCAGCGGGCACCCCCCACTCGTGGGGCGCTTGGTTCGCGGCCCCAAGACGTGTCGCACGCTAGGGCGTGTCGCACGCTAGGGCGTGTCCGCAAGAGTGCGGACGCCGAAGTTGCTATCTGCTGGAAGCTGACCGCCTGAAAGGCCGTGGGATTAGACCGCAACACGGTTCACTTATCGTAAGGGGCCGGAGATCCCGTACGTCGGATTCCTGGTCCGAGAGGGGTTTATCAACAGGAATCCTCAATACTAAACACTACTGCGTCAGAGGGAATCAATCGCCAGCAAACCAAATCTTATCGTCGCGCGCTTCCCGGCAACTTGACGCCGAAGCGCAAGTTTCCGGTTGGCTCGTGATATGGGTGCTGATCGTGCGCAGATCAGGAGAAAGCGACCGACCGTCGAGGTGGGGTCGATGATGCGGGCGGCCGCTATTCTCGCTCACCGCAGCTTGGCGTATTCCGCTTTAGCTTGCTGAAGAGTCGGGAGGTCTTGGTTGGCCTCCCTCCACAATTCGAAGAAGTCCTGGAACGCCTTCTTGGCTTTCGCCGTGTCGCCCGCGAGCGCGGAGCCGCGCGCCATCCCCAGATAGGAGAGCGAATAAAACTGTGCCCAGTAGGGATAGCGCCACGCACTGGCCCAATTGGCGCCCTTGTGATCCACGATTTTCTGGAACTCAGCCGCTGCCTCCGCCCCCTTACGCAGGCGCAGGTAAGCCAAGCCACGCAAGTAGACCGCGTCAAGATAAGCGTGCTCGTATGGCGAGGCGGACGCCAGCAGTTCCACACTCTTGGCGGGTTGGTCGCGGTTGAGCGCAATCGCAGCTCGAATCTCCGGTAGCTGCACGGCATTCCAGATGGTTCCGTTCGGAAAAAGCTTCGAAGTCTCCGCGGCGAGCCTCTCCGCCTGGACCGCATCGCCGCACAGCGCCAGCGCCAGGGCTGGACGCCCCAAGCGGCGTACGGTCTGGCAATTGCTCTCGAGCGCGTCGGCCTGCGCATCGGCTTCCTCGAATCCGGAGGCGGCGTTCCGGAGTTCCTCGCGCAGCGCTGCCTCCGCGGCTCGCTGGAACAATTTGTGCGACTCACGACGCTGGCCATGGGCATTCCGGTTGGCCGCCTGCAAGCCGAGGCTGATGTACGCCGCCGGCTTGCCTGCGAACCATTGAATCTCTCTGGCGATGGCCGCCAGATCGTCTTCAACATAAGCCATTTCGAGGAAGCGCTGATGGATCCTCGCTCCGTCGAGTCCTTGCACCCGCAGTTTCTGCGCTAATTCCTTGGCCTCGGTAAGACGATCCGTGCAGATGTAGGCGTCCAACTGACGACGATAGGGGGGTTCGACCCTGGCCTGCAACCGAGCCGCCTCCAGGCCCTCCTTCAGCCCTTCTTCGTACTGCCCTAGGTCGATGTAGAGTTCGCTCAAGTTGTTATGGAAATCCCATTCTCGAGGAAAGTTGCGGACACCCAGTTGGAAGGCGTCAATCGCTTTGTCCGTCTCACCGGCGGCTTTGTAGTACATTGTCGCGATCTCATCCCGCTCGTACTCGGAAACCCGGTCGATCAAACGGAAAGCCTGTGTGGAGTACTCCCGGCTCCGCGCCATGTCCCCGGCGTTGCCGAACGCAATGCTAAGGAAGTAGTAAGCCATCGCGAAATTCGGATCGATTGCGGTGGCGCGCTCAAACAACTGAACAGCGGGTAGAAAATGGCCCTGGTTCATCTCGGAAATACCCGCGGTGTAGTTCTGAAGAGCTTCCAGTGAAGGAGTGGTGGCCTGTTCCAGCGGACGATTTAGCTTCTGGATCGAGTTGAGCGATTCTCCCAGCTTGCCGCGCACGGCCGTCGCCGCGCTTCCCACTGCGTTCAATACGTGCTCTTTATCGACTGCCTGAATCTGCTCTCGAGCGAGCGTTGCTCCGTCCTGGCAGGCGATTGCCTGTAGCGTGATGACATAACTTTTCCCCAGGCTCGCGACCGCGCCGTCGACTGTGGCCGCAGCTCCCTGGCGGACGCAGATTTCATGAGCGATTGGATTGGTGATGCGGGCGCCTGGGGGAAGACCCATCAGGCGAAGAACGCGCCGCACCTGCTCGTCATCCATTATTTTTAGAAACGGCGACTGTTCCAGTTGGATCGCCAGGCCCTGGCGAAGCGTGCTGTCGAAGATGGGATCGCCCGTGTTGTTGACGAAATCGGCCAGGACGATCGTGTCCTTGTCGCTGAGTTTCGGAGCAGGATGGAAATAGAAATACGCCGCGGCGGTGAACAACCCCAGCATGCCCGCGGCAGCGGCAAGCATGCGCTTTCCGCTCCCTCCGGTGGCGGTGACGCCTGCCAGTTCCCGCTCCAGTTCGGCGACGGATTGCCACCGGCGCTCCGGGGCCTCTTCCAGACACCGGCCTACAATTCTCTCCAGTTGTGTCGACGGAATGCGCCTCCGCTGAGACGTGACTCGGGCGCCGGTCGACATTTCGTAAAGGACGCAGCCGAGCGAATAGATATCCGAGCGCGTATCGGCCGGTTTACCTTCCCTTTGCTCTGGCGCCATGTAGGCAGGCGTGCCGATCACCATCCGGCAGGCCGTGACCGTTTCATCCTGACCCGATTTTGCCAGTCCGAAATCCAGAACCTTAACTCCGGATTTCGCGATCATGATGTTGCCCGGCTTGAGATCGCGGTGAATGATGCCCTTGGCGTGTGCCTCAGCCAACGCGGCGCCAATCTGGAGGCCGTAATGGCATACCATTGCAACCGGCATAGGGCCCTGTTCCAGCCGCTGGGCGATGGTTTCTCCCTCCACCAGCTCCATTACCAGGTAGTTGGGGCCAACGTCGTGCAGCGTGCAGATGTTCGGGTGGTTCAGCGAGGCAATCGCGCGCGCCTCGCGCTCGAAACGGTCGCTGAACCGCTCTTGCGTAATCTTGATCGCGACGGCGCGGCCCAATCGGGTATCGACAGCCCGGAATACTTCGCCCATGCCGCCCGCGCCGAGTCTGCCTTCGATCCGATAGGGTCCCAGGCAAGCGCCCGCGTCCAACACGGTGGCGGTCGGATCCTCCAGCAGTTGCGGGGCATCCCGGAGGCTATCCCGATCCAGAAACTCGCCGCCGATTGGCTGCGCCAGAAGCAATTCTACTTCGCGGCGCAATTTGGGTTCTGCCTCCGCTAACAGCGCCTTGCGCTCGTCGGCAGTTCCCTCGCGAGCCGCATGGTATAACTCTTCGATTTGCTGGAAACGCTCCGGGGTCATGCCTGCGGTACCGATGGTCCGCCTCTGGTCGAGTTCAACTCCTGCAGTAGCCACGCCTTGGCGAGATCCCAATCGCGCCTGACTGTGCGCGCCGAGATCTTCAGCGCGGCGACGATCTCCTCCTCGGTCAATCCACCGAAATACCGTAGCTCAACCACCTTGGCCTGGCGCGGTGCGACCCGAGAGAATGCTGTCAGGGCCTCATCGAGAGCGAGGATGAATCGGTCGGGCGCGGGCGACAAGACGGCGGATTCATCCAGATTCACTTTGATCGGTATTCCGTCACGCCGGCGCGAACCGCGGGCGCGAGCGGCGTCGATGAGGATGCGCCGCATCATCTGCGCCGCGATGGCAAAGAACTGCGCACGCGCCTGCCATTCGACGTTGGTCACGTCCACCAGGCGGAGGTAGACCTCGTGGACTAACGCGGTGGCCTGGAGGGTGTTGCCCCGGGCTGCGTTTTGCATGTACCGGCGGGCCATGAGACGCAGTTCAGGATAGACCTGCTCGGTGAGCCGGACCAAGGCGGCGTCGTCACCGCTGCCCCAAGCTTTCAACAGAAGTGTGATTTCCGCAGTGCGTACGTCGATAGTCCACCCATTCTCCCCATGGTATTAAAAAATTATACCAAAACGTGGCCGCTTTTGGGCGTCCGCAGCCGACTGTACCGGCGAAGGGGAACAGAAGGTCGGAATGATCTCCTCCCCGAATGGAGGCAGTTTATGAAACGAATCGCAACTCTGAAAACAACCGTGGCACTGATGCTCAATCTCGGTGTCGCAAGCGTTTACGCGCAACAGGTGCCAGTAACGTTGTCGTTCTCGGGTACTGCTGTGCCCAGCACGATCAATATACAGCCCGGCGCAGTTACGAGCGAATATGATTTCACCGGGAACGGCACGCTGGGTCCATTCACCTTTCGTACTCTAGAAGCCAGCTCTCAGCCGCCCGGCACGTGCCCGGCCGCAAATCACCCTTATTTTGGCGCGGGTGTATTTCGCTTCCAGGACGGAAGTCTCCTGATGGTCAACCTCACGCAGGGAAGCGATTGCATAGAGTTCACGTCTACGGGTCCGGTGGCCCTCTGTACCAGGACGTTTCAAATCACTGGTGGAACCGGCCGTTTCAAGAAGGCATCCGGCGGCAAAATTGCTTTGACCGAGACGGTCCTGGCGGTGTTGTTCGACGCCGCCAGCAACCCCGTCTTCTTTGCCGTTACGGGGGAGATGACGGGAGCGGTTTCCGGAGTGGCCATGGCGGCCGAATCTCAAGACGTGCCGCAATAGGAAAATGCAAATGCGCGTGTTCCTGCTCTCTGTACGCTTAAGTGCAACGAGTCCAATCGGAGGATTAGGCTGAGAGCGTATCCGATGGTTCCTGGCGCTCGCGCGCTGAGCCGCAGTTGGATCGGGTTAACGATAAAACCTCTAATCCGCTACGGCTCAGGCGTGAGCGCCTCGCGCCCGCACGAGTTGTCGGCGATAAGACATTCTGGACCGTATACTCGCCGTATCGAACAACTGGCCTGCCGAGCCCTCTCTAGGAACATACATCCTCCCTTGTCGCCAAGGGTTTACCGATTCCGGTGGAGAACAGCCCTTCGCCACAGCCACCCCTCGCCGCCGAAGGAAGTTCTGGGCCGGAAGTTGGCTCGGGAACACAAATCCTTCAACGAGTCCTCTGTTTCCTCTCAGCGGGTCGGCAACAATGGCCGTTCGCCCCACTCGGTGCCTCCAGCGAACAGCATTGGGACCAGACCTGGATTAGACCCGGCGGTCGAATCTACACCTGCGCCAGGGCAGCGCCGATTTCTTCGAGCCGCACCGGGCGGTGTTCGTTGTACGATCTCCGCGCCGCCAGCCCCATCACCACCGGGATGCGGCCGTCCGTGCCGGTGACGGGAGTCGGCTTATCGTCGCGCACCGCCTGTACGAAGGCCCGCAGCTCGTTGACGAAACTCTCCGTGTAGCGATCCATGAAGAAGTTCAGCGGCAGATCCCTGCGAACCGAAGATGCCGTGCTGATCACGGCCTCGTTCGGATAGCAGTTGCCGGTGGCAATGGCCCCTTCGCTGCCCAGGATCTCCACCCGCTGGTCGTAGCCGTACACCGCCTTTCGGCTGTTGTCGATGGTTCCGATCGCGCCATTGCGGAATCGCAGCACCATCACTGCCGTATCCACATCGCCGGCCCTGCCGATCTCGGGATCCACCCGCACGGCAGCAGCCGTGTAGATCTCCTCCACTTCGTCGCCGATCAGGAACCGCGCCATGTCGAAATCGTGAATCGTCATGTCGAGGAACATGCCTCCGGAAACCTCGACATACGCGATGGGCGGCGGCGCCGGATCGCGGCTGACGATGTGCAGCAGGTGGGGCGCGCCGATCTCGCCGGATTCGACTGCCCGCCGCACGCGGGCGAAGTTGGCGTCGAAGCGCCGGTTGAAACCCACCTGCAGTTTGACTCCGGCTTTTCTCACCGCCTCCAATGCGCGGTCGATCTTTTCCAGGCTGTGGTCGATGGGCTTCTCGCAGAAAATGTGTTTGCCGGCGCGCGCCGCCTGCTCCACCAGGCCGGCGTGGGTTCCAGTGGAGGAACAGATCAACACGGCGTCGATGTCCGGCGCGGCAAAAATCTCCTCGGCGCTCTCCGCCACGCGGCCAATGCCGCACGCGCCGGCCAGGGCCCGCGCCGCCTCCATATTGGTGTCCATGATGGCCACCGGAACCGCCTCCGGCAGGCGATGCGCGAGCGTCCCGGCGTGGACCTTGCCGATTCGGCCGGCGCCGATGATCCCCACGCGGACCGGCCTGGCCGCGTTCGCTGCGCCGCCCCTCGCCGCCGAGTAGTTGAATTCGATGGAGCGCAGGAATTCCCGATTGCGCCGCGCGCTGGCCTCGGGCGTTCCCATTCCCGGCAGGACGTCCTGTTCCACCAGTGCGTATCCCGTGTAACCGGTCTCGCCCATCCAGCGCAGCACCGCCGGGAAGTCGACGCATCCCTTGCCGAGCTCGCAGAAGACCCCGTGGCGCAGGGCCTGAAAGTAATCCCACTGTTCGGCGCGTGCCTGCGCGGCCACCTCGGGCTGGCAGTCTTTGAAGTGGATGTACCAGATGCGCTCGCGGAAACGCTCCAGCCCCTCCAGCACATCCCCGCCTCCCGAGCCGTAGCAGTAGTGGCCGGTATCGAACACCAGTCCGATGGACTCCGGATCGGTGGCGTCGAGGAACTTCGCGATCTCATCCGGCGTTTCCACATAACCGGCGCAATGATGGTGAAAGACGGTGCGCAGTCGGGTTTCGCGCAGTACGGTTCGGGCCACAAGATTGGCCCCGCTGGCGAACACATGCCATTCCGCTGGACGCAGTCCCATCGGCGCGGAGATGCGGCCGGCGTTGCGCGTCCGCTCTTCCACCGTGCCGTTGTTGTCCGCCAGCACCAGGTATGGCCGGGGTTCGGCGGCCACCGCAGCGAGCAGCCGTGCCACGCGCAGCGCCTGCTCCACGCCGGCGGCGTGCGCGGCAGGGTCTTTCAGGGCCACCGGCACGAATGCGCCCAGCATGGTCAGGCCGCGCGATTTCAATTCGCGTCCCAGCGCCTCGGGGTCGGTGGGCATATAGCCCCAATCGCCCAGTTCCGTGCCGGTGTATCCGGTCGCGGCCAGTTCATCCAGCATTCGGGCGAATCCGATCTGCTCGCCTTTCGCTCCTTCAAACTCGAGCGTGCCCCACGAACAAGGAGCGTTGCCAACACGAAGAATACTCATAGGCCTCCTTTTCCAACCGTCAGAAGCTGTGAAATAAACCGCGGCAACCGCTCCCTTACGGTCGCGGCTCTGTTTGCAGCCTCATTCAGAGCCGCGACCGTCAGGGAGCGGTCCTACCCCCGGGCATGCTATCTCGTGGCGCCGCTCGCGTTTCACGTCCTGCTCGTATTGCGCGCGCGCTTGCCGCACGGAATCCAGCTCGGAAACTTCCGCGATGGCCACGTCCCACCAGGACTCGTAGCCGGGCACGCGCTGCTCCTTGTCCACTTCGATGACCACGGCGGTGGTGCGGTCGTGGCCGCGCATGGCATCGAGCGCCCGCTCCAGTTCCTGGCGCGTGGTAGCTCGCACCGCGCAGGCGCCCAGACCGGCGCAGAGGGCCACGAAATCCACCGGCACGTACTCCCCGTCGAGTTGGCCGCCGGCGGTGCGGCGGCGGTAGCCGGTGCCGAAGCCTTTCGAGCCGATGGCTTGCGACAGCCCGCCGATGCTCGAATACCCGTGGTTGTCCAGTACCACCAGGTTGAGTTTGTACCCTTCCTGAACGGACGTCGCGATCTCCGAAGACAGCATCAGGAACGAGCCGTCCCCCACCATCACGTAGACTTCGCGCGAGGGATCCGCCATCTTGACGCCCAGGCCGCCGGCGATTTCGTACCCCATGCACGAGTAGCCGTACTCCATGTGGTAGCCGCCGGGCTGGCGCGTGCGCCACAGCTTGTGCAGGTCGCCGGG
>Ga0209415_10014773_pt1 | contig 12727 bp, 11 predicted proteins | sample PeaSoiSIISIP2007_FD_187696 | JGI IMG/M metagenome (GOLD analysis project Ga0209415, IMG submission 187696) | Peat soil microbial communities from Weissenstadt, Germany - SII-SIP-2007 (SPAdes) (version 2) | ecosystem: Environmental > Terrestrial > Soil > Wetlands > Peat | place: Germany...
GAAGCCGGTGGCGGCGAGCTTCGGTGCGACCGCCGCCTCGGGAGCCTATCTCCTGTCGCTTCCCGCCGGACGGATCTTCGCCGAGCCGCAGGGCGTGGTGGGTTCCATCGGGGCCTTCGCCGCCAAGGCCTCCGTGGGAGGCCTGCTGGATTCGCTCGGGATCGCCGTGGAGAGGGTGAAGACGGCGCCGCACGCGGGTGCAATGAGTCCGTTCACGGACCTGGATTCGCTCGAGTTGGCCCGCTTGGCCGAATTCGTCGGCGATGCGCACCTCGAGTTCGCGGCCCAGGTGAGGCGTTGGCGCAAACTCGATTCCGCCGCCTTCGAACGGGTGGACGGAGGGAAGGTCTTCTCAGGAAGCCGGTCGGTGGCCGTGGGATTGGCGGATGCCGACGGGGGAGTGGACGATGCGGTGCGCTGGGTCCGCCAACGGGCGAACCTTTCGCGCAACGCCGAGGTCCGATGGACCCAACCCGCGGCGACGGGATTCCGGGCCGCGTTCGGCAGGGCTTCCGCGATCGCGTCCCTGGCGACCCGATCCGAGGATCCCGTCGACCGCCTGCAGGAAATCCTCCCCGTTTCCGGAGTCGGGGTGTGGGCACAGGCTCCCTGGGATCCGCGCTGGGAATGATCTTCCCCCGATCCACGACGCCGGGGCGTCGGCGCAGGATCGTCGTCCTGCTCCTGGCCGTGGCGCCATTCCTTTCCGGATGCCTCTGGCTGAACACCCTCTTCAATGCCCGAAAGGCGTGGGAACTCGCGGAGATCTCGCGCGACCGTCGATTCCGGAAGAATCCATTGGACACCGTGCAGATCTCGCCGGACGAGAAGGCCCTCTACCTCCGCGCCATCGCCAAGGGATCGAAGGTCATCGAACTCTGGCCACAGGACAGTTCCTGGCATCCCGAGGCCCTCATCGTCATCGCCCGGAGCCAGCAGCGCCTGTCGGATTTCGACATGGCGTTGAGGACCTACTCCGACATCGTCGAGCACTATCCGGGCAGCCCCCGGTACATGCCCGCGGTCCAGGGAGAGGTGGAATGCCTGCTCGCCCTCGGCCGCTACGCGGAGGCCGCGGACTGGATGAAGCGGTTGGACAGCCTGCGCATCGACGGGGGTCCGGCCGGACTGGCCTGGCTGCGCGCCCAACTGGACCTCGGCCGGCTGGACACGGCGGGGGCGCGACGGGAGTTGGGAATGATCCTCGCGAACTCCAAGGCTCCGGCGGATCGCAGGGCCCAGGCGGCTTGGTTGGCGGGAAACCTCGCCTGGGCCCAGCAGGACTGGCCGGAGGCGCGGGTCGACTTCCTGCGGCCCGAGATCCTCCATCTCCCCTACCTCGAGCGGTTCAGAAGCCGTCTTCTGGCGAGTCTGGCGTTGGACAGGGAGGGTTCCGGGAAGGCCGCCGCGGACGAACTGCGGGAGCTCCCGCACAAGGGTTTCCAACGGTCGGAATCGGAAATCACCCTGGAGCTGGGCCGCCTCGAACTCTCCCACGGCTGGTATTCCGACGGACTCAAGGATTTGGGTCGGATGGAGACGATGCTGGACCCTCCGGGAACGGTCGCCGAAGGCCTGGTCTTGTTGGGCGACGATGCGCGGCTTCGCCGCATCGACGTCCGCGAAGCGTTGCGGGTCTACCTGATCGGCGCGCGCGTCGGCGGATCCACCTACTGGGGACTGCGCGCGAAGGCCTTGGCGGACGCCCTGGGGGATCTCGCGAAGTTGCGCGAGCGGCAGGTCGCGGATTCCACCCGCGCGGATTGGAATTTCGATCTGGCGGAACTCTACCTCCTGCGCCTGGACAACCGCGACAGCGCCGTGGCGGCCTATGGCCGCATCCTGGCGGACACTTCGGCCAAGCGCCTGCAGCGTGCACGGGCGGACTACGCCTTGGCGTGGATCGAGGACAACGAGAGAAGGGATTCAACGGGGATCCAGGGCAGCTCTGAGGCCGGCAGGGGTTCGAAGGGGAATCCCTGGCTCGCGGTCGCGAAGGATTTTCCGGGCACCGAGTTCGCCAAGCAGGCCCAGCGCAACGCCGGCGTTCCCGTGACCACGGTGACGGCCGAGGATTCCGCGGAGACGCAGTACAGGCGGGACGAAATCCTCTGGATGGACCAGTCCGACGTGCCCGATGCCATCGCAGGATTCAAGGAGCTCTCCAAGCGGCGGGGTACGCTGGCCGGTCGCCGCGCCCTTTGGGCGGTGGCTTGGCTCTACGACAACATCCTGCACGACAGCGCGAAGGCCGCGCCCGCCTACAAGCTCGTCGCGGACAGCCTTCCCGGCACGGAGTGGGCCCGGCAGGCTGCGGCCATCCTGAAGGGACAGCCGCGCGATTTCCTGGGCGGGGCCGTTCCGACCCACGTCTACGAGGACGATTTCGTGGAAGGGGTGGAGAAGATCGACACCACCCGCTACCGGTTGGGCCCCCGAAAGCCGAAGTCGGGAGGATTCCTCCCGCCCGACGTCCCGGAGCCCATCCCCCCGAAGCCCGAGGACCAGTTCCTGACACCGGACGACTTCTACTGATGCGGTGGGGCGCGTTCCTTCGGACGGTCCTCTGGTGGGGTGCGCCCTGCCTTCTCTTCTCCTGCGCCGCGAACTTTCCGGCGCGCACCGGATACGACAGGGCGACGGGCACGTGGAGAACCGTGCGCGGCACGGTCTCGCAGGACACCACGGGGAGGATGCCGGCCGGGACCGTCCTGGAGGGTCAGGCCTCCTATTACGGATCGGAGCTTTCGGGACACCCCACCTCCAGCGGCGAGGTCTTCGATCCTTCCGACCACACCTGCGCGCACCGGACACTTCCCTTCGGCACCCGGCTGAAGGTGACCTATCCGAAGAAGGGAACCTCGACGGTGGTCCGGGTGAACGATCGGGGACCCCATGTTCCGGATCGGATCCTGGATCTGTCCCGGGCCGCCGCGGACGATCTTGGTCTCACGGCGGATGGAGTCGGGACGGTGCGGGCCGAGGTCCTGCCCTGAAGGAAGCGCATCCTCTGGACGGAGTGCCTGGAATGACGCCCCGGCGTCGCAAGGCCCTTTCGGAATCGGGACTGGGGACGCCGATTTCCCTCGTGGAACATCTGCCGCGCCGCTACATCGACCGCACCGTCGTGCGACGCGTTTCCGAAGTCCAGGATGGGGAAGAGGTCCTCCTGGACCTGCGCCTCGCCTCCGTGCGCCTGGTCCACGGGCGCCGCGAGCGGCTCTCGGCCACCGGCCGCGACGCCACGGGCAGCATCGAATTGTTGTGGTTCGGAGGTGCTCGGTGGATCGCAAAACGCCTGGAATCGGGCATGCGGATCCTGGTGTCCGGAACCGTCACCCGCTTCCGCGGCCTCCAGATCGTGCACCCGGAGTTCGAAGTCCTCCAGGAGGGTGAAGAGGCCAAGGGCTCGGTGATCCCCGTCTACCGGCTCACCCAGGCGTTGCGGGAGGCGAAGGTCGACCACAGGGCGATGCAGCAGCTGGCGTTGGCCGCCCTCGCCCGGGCGGACATCGACGAGATCCTCCCCGCCTGCCTGCGCTCGGGAACGTCCCTTCCGCGCCGGGAGCGGATCCTGCGCATCCATCGTCCGGAGACCCTAGCTCAATCCCAGGCCTTGCTTCTCCACGAGCAGGCCGCCCAATGGTTCCCCGTGCTGGTGCGCCTGCGCAAGCGGCGGCGGGACCTTTCCGGACGCGGCCGCCGGTTTTCCCCCTCCGCGCGGCTGCGGTCTTCGGTCGAAGCCGAGCTGCCTTTCCGGCTGCACGCGAGCCAGGAAGCGGCCGTGGATTTCCTGGAATCCAGGTTTTCCGGGGGAGACCAGGCCCATGTCCTTCTCCAAGGCGACGTGGGATCGGGCAAGACCCTGGTCTGCCTGCTGGCGGCCTGCCCCGTCCTGGAGGGGGGTGCCCAGGTCGCGGTGCTCGCGCCCACCGAGGTCCTGGCCCGGCAACATCTGGCCACCTTCCGGAAGTGGTTGTCCCCCCTGGATGTTCCGGTCCTCTACTTCGCCGCCGCGCAATCGCGGGAGGAGCGTGTCCAGGCCCTGTCGCGGCTTGCCCATGGGCGTGCCGCCGTGGCCGTGGGGACGCACGCCTTGCTTTCCGAGGAAGTCGTCTTCCGCGACCTCGCCTTCGTGGTGTTCGACGAGCAGCACCGGTTCGGGGTCGCGCAAAGACAGAAATTGGTTTCAAAGGGAGCATTCCCCCACGTGGTCGCGGCCAGCGCCACCCCCATTCCCCGAACCCTCCTTCTGGGGGCCCATGGCGACATGGAGGTGCTGGAGGTGAGGGGGCGTCCGGGCAACCGGCTTCCGGTGCGTTGCCGCGTGGTTTCGCCGGACAAGCATGCCGACATGCTCTCCTGGATCCGCACCGAGCTGGAAAATGGTCAAAAGCTGTTCTGGGTCGTCCCGCGCGTGGACGAAAGCGAGGAAGGAGCCTCGATCGCGAGCGCCGCGGAGCGGCTGCAGATGCTGTTGGGGGAACAGCACGTGGGCGTGCTCCACGGGCGCATGGACGGACCCGAGCAGGTGGCCGCCATCGACGCTCTGCGCGACGGATCCATCCGGGCCCTCGTGTGCACCACCGTGGTGGAGGTGGGGGTCGACATCCCCGACTGCGATCTGATGGTCATCGAGCACCCCGAATTCTTCGGGCTCGCCCAACTGCACCAACTGCGCGGGCGGGTGGGACGCGGTGGCGGCCAGGGCTGGTGCTTCCTGCTCCCGGCGGACGAGGAGAAGGTGGAGAGGCTGAGGCGCTTCGCCGCCACCGAGGACGGCTTCGAGATCGCGGACATCGACCTGGAGGAGCGTGGAGCGGGAGATCTCGAGGGATCGGTGCAATCCGGAGGCGGGCTCGGGCGGGCGGGTCTGCTGCAGGAGCACATCGGGCTGCTGGAACGGTGGCGGGACGGGGTCGATCGGATCCTTTCCGGGGAGCTTCCCCTGGACGAGTCGGAGAAGGCCCGGGTGGACGGGTGGCTTTCCGACGACAAGCTCGGCGAAGCGCTGACCGGGTGAACTTCCGTTCTGCTACATTCGCTCGACCGTGAACGGCTTGACGCCCATCCTCCTGGCCAGCCCGTGGCCCACGGCCAACAATGGGCTGTCCAACTACGCCGCCCGCTACAAGGAGTCGCTCGAACGGGCAGGGCGCGTCGTCCGCACCCAACGCATCTACTTCTGGGGCGAGAAGACGACGGCATGGAAGTGGATCCGGGTGCTTTCCACGGCGAAACGGATCGGGGCCGGATCCGTCCTGATCCAGCACACCCCGACCTGTTCCGGTCCCCTCCTGCCGTGGTTTCTCGGCGCGGCCCGGCACCGCGGCCTGCGCACGGTGGTGGTGGCCCATGAAACCCCTTCCACCTACGCCCGCCACCTGGACCGACTGCCTCCTGCCAGGAGGGCGTACCTCGCCTACGAACGTGCCGTGGCCACCCGCGCCGGAGCCTTCATCGTCCACACCCGTCTCCACGAGCGCGAGATGATCGAACTCGGCGCTCCCGTCGCCGAGGTCATTCCCCATGCCATCCTGAACATGCCGGCGAATCCGTTCCCCAGGCGCCCCGAAACCATCGCCATCTACGGGCAGATCGGACGAAAGAAGGGACACGACCTGGCGATCCAAGCAGTCCAATCGCGACCCGCGGGGGAGTTTCCGGTTCTCGAGATCTGGGGAGCTCCAGGGGTCGGCCAGGAAGCCTACCTCGGAGAGATGAAGACCCTGGTCCGCCCGGAATTCCGGGAACGGATCCTGTTCCGTGGCTACATGCCCGACGACGGCAAGGCGGAGGCCTTCTCGCGCATGCGCCTGGCCATCTTCCCCTATCGATGGATCTCCCAGAGCGGCGCGCTCGCGGAAGCCGTGGCCCACGGTGTTCCCTTCCTCGCTTCCGACATTCCCTTCTTCCGGGACTTCCAGGAGACTCTCGGCTGCGGCGACCTGTTCCACTCCGACGACGCCGGATCCCTCGCCCGGGAATTGGATCGGATCCTTTCCGCGCCGGACCGCTGGACTTCCGACGATTTCCGTCACCTCCACGCGGCGTTGGACATGGATGCCTGCACGGCTCGCCTGCTGCGCCACCTCGACGGCCTGCCGCCGGTCGGGACCCGGGGCTGTTAGGTTTCCCGGCCATGTCCGACGATCTGGTCTGGTCCACCGATCCTTCCTTCCGAGGCAAGCTTCCCCAAAAGGGGGCGATGGGATCGTCACGCTCCCGTACCGGCTCCCCCGGTTCAGAGGGTCCCGTCCGCAAGCATCTGCCCAAGGGGCCTTGCGTATCCCTGGAGACTTCGGGCAGAAACGGGAAGGGCGTGACCTTGGTCACCGGGTTGCCGTTTTCGGGGGCGGCTTTGGAGGAGCTCGGGAAGACGTTGCGGCAGGCCTGCGGCAGCGGAGGCACGGTGAAGGACTGCATCGTGGAGATCCAGGGCGACCACCGGGAGAAGGTGCAGGCCGCGCTGGCCAAGAAGGGAATCCAGGCTCGCAGAATTTGACCACCGGTGGATACCCTGCCGGTTGTAGAATTGGTCCATGATGCCCATCGTCTGGTCCGACCAGGTCCGCTTTCTCCTGGCGCTCGCCCTGTCCGCGCTCGTGGGACTGGAACGCGAGAGATCGAAGGCCTCGGGGAATCCCCACGCCGTGGGGGTGCGGACCCATGTCCTGACCTCCCTTTTCGGGTTTCTGCTCGCGGAACTCCACGGATCCGGTCTGACCGCCGCGCTTCCGGTGGGCTTGGGACTGGTGGGTGCCGTCCAGATCGTCTCCTTCTGGAAACGCACCTCGGACGGCCCGAAGGGATGGACCAGCGAGCTTTCCGTCCTGATTTCCTTCGCCATCGGGGCGCTCTGCGTGGTTTCCGCGGTTTGGATCCCGGCCGCCGCCGCGGTGCTTGGAACCCTGGTCCTCACCGAAAAGGCGGAGATCGAGCGGAATGTGGACAGGCTCGATCGAGCCGAATTCCTGGCCGTGATCAAATTCCTGCTGGTGACGTGCATCGTGCTGCCCATGCTGCCGGACCGGGAGTTCACGGCCTGGCAGATCAATCCCGCACGCACCTGGAAGATCGTGGTGATGGTGTCCTCGATCGGGTTCGTGGGCTACTTCCTGATCCGCAAGCTGGGTGGGCGCATGGGTCTGTGGGTATCCGGTCTCGTGGGGGGAATCGTCTCCAGCACGGCGGTTTCGGTGGCCATGGGACGTCTCGCGGCACGCGAACCCGAAAAGTCCGGTGCGGCGCTGCAGGCGGCGATCCTCGCGAGTTCCGTCATGTATCTCCGGATCCTGGTCCTGGTCTGGCTCGTCCACCCCGGTTTCGGCGTGGTCCTCGCCTGGCGGATGGGTGCGTTGTGCGTGGTGGGAATCCTTCTCGCCGCGACGGTGCCCAGCGCATCGTCCTCCCAAGGGGAGGGTGGAGCCAACATCCAGAATCCCTTCGAAATCCTGCCGGCGCTCGGGTTCGCGGCCTTGTTCACCCTGTTTTCCGTCGCGACCTCCATCGTCCGGACGTTTCTGGGCGGATCGGGGCTGGTGCTGCTGGCCCTGGTCGTGGGAGTGGTGGACATCGATCCCTTCATCCTCTCCGCGGTCCGGAATTCCAACGTGGAACGAATCCTGATCGTGGCCATCCTGATGGCGATGTTGTCCAACACCGTGGCCAAAGGAGTCTACTTCGGGATGCAGGCGAAGACGGCCCGTCGCCAGGCGTTCCTGCGCTACTTCGGTTGGGCCCTTCTGCACCTGCCCGTTGCGTTCCTCTGAAGCGATGATCCTTTCCAGTCTGGAAATCGTGCTTGTGCGTCCGGAAACCCCGCGCAACGTGGGCTCCGTGGCCCGTGCGGGGCGCAATTTCGGTGTGGAGCGCATCTGCGTGGTGGGCGCCCCGAACATCCTGGACGACGGCTCGGCCCATGCCACAGCGCACGGTGCCAAGGACATCCTGGACAACATCCGGTTCTGCCCGGACCTGGAACCGGCCTTGGCTCCCCACGTCTTCGCGGTGGGAACGGCGAACCGCGTGCGCAAGGGTAAGCTTCCTCCTCTGGAGATGCCCCACCAGGTGGTGCCGGACATCGCGGCGGCCTCGCGGGGGGGAACCTGCGCCCTGGTGTTCGGACCCGAATCCCGCGGCCTGACCGATGTTGAATTGGGCCGGTGCACCCGGCTGTTGCGCATCCCCACCCAAGTGGACCAGCCCTCCCTCAACCTGTCGCAGGCGGTGCTGCTGGCGTTGCAGGAATGCTGGCGATATGCCAAGGGCTGGAGCCAGGCCCTGCCGCCAGGCGTCGCGGAGACGGCCTTCCCCGCCGCGGAATCAGGGGATTCCTCCCCCCCCACCTTCGCGGAATTCGATCTTCTGCTGAAGCACGTGGAGAATCTGATGGAGCGCACGGGATTCCGACCTTATGCCGGCGATCCCGACACCTTCCGCCTGGCCGCGCGCCGGTCCCTCTCCCGAGGCCGCTTCGAACGACGCGATCTGCGCACCCTGCTCACCATCGTCAAGACGCTGGAGAAGCTCGCGGACCGGGATCCGCGGCGAGCCGGGAAGGGTGTGGACCAGGGGCTTCGCGGTGCGTTTCGTGGCACGGAGATCTTCCCCGAAAGAAGGGAGTAGCGGAATGCACAAGGGGCGCATGGAAGCCTTCAGCGACGGGGTCATCGCGATCCTCATCACCATCATGGTGCTGGAGTTCAAGGTTCCTTCGGAGCCCACGCCCGCGGCGCTCTGCGCCATGGCTCCGGTGTTCCTGGGGTACGTGCTGAGCTTCGTGTTCATCGGGATCTATTGGAACAACCACCACCACATGCTCCAGGCGGTGGACAAGGTCAACGGCGGAATCCTCTGGGCCAACCAGCACCTGCTGTTCTGGCTTTCCCTGGTGCCGTTCGTCACCGCCTGGATGGGGCATTCGGGCTGGGCGCCTTTTCCCGTGGCCTGCTACGGCGTGGTGCTGCTGGGCGCGGGTTCGGCCTATGCCATCCTCTCCCTCCTGCTGATCCGCCACCACGGCAAGGATTCGGTGCTGGCCAAGGCGGTGGGACGCTCGGGGAAGGAAATCTTTTCGGTGGCGGCGTACAGTTCGGCCATCGCCCTGGCCTTCGTGGACACCAGGCTTTCCGGGACGCTGTACGTGACCGTGGCGGTCGTCTGGCTGGTGCCGGACCGGCGCATCGAGCGCGCCTTGGCCGAGCAGTAGGGCGATTCCCACGGTGTCCAGGGGGCGTTCGGGGAATTAACTTGGGCTGTTCCGGTAGAGGCGAGAGTGGCGGAATTGGCAGACGCACCAGACTTAGGATCTGGCACCGAAAGGTGTGGGGGTTCGACTCCCCCTTCTCGCACCTGGACTTCGTCCAAAAGACCCTCAAGGAGCAACAAGCGTGAACATCGTCGTGGCCGAGCGAAGCCCCACCGAACGCGAACTGGACCTGGAGATCCCAGGGTCGGACCTGTCCACCATGGTGGAAGGCAAGATCGAAACCTACCGCAAGAAGCTCAACCTCCAGGGGTTCCGTCCGGGAAAGCTTCCGAAGGACGTGGTGCGCAAGCGCTTCGGCGCGAGCATCCGCGCCGAAGCCATCGAAGAACTTGTGGAAACTTCCGTCCGCAAGGCTCTCAGCGAGCGCAAGCTCCTGCCCGCCGGACCCGGAAGCGTTTCCGATCTCCAGGCCCCCGAGGGTGGAGATGTCAAGCTCAAGTTCCTCTTCGAAGTGGACCCGGTGCTGGAGCTCAAGGACTACAAGGGGCTGGGCGTCAAGGTGCAGCCGGTTTCCGTGGCCCAGTCCGATGTCGACCAGCGCGTGGAGCAGATCCGGCTGCAGACGGCCCGGATCCAGAAGCCCGAACGCCCGTCCCGAACCGGAGACCTGGTCACGGCGCGCTACCTCAGGGTCCTGGTGGACGGGGTGGAGAAGCCCGCTTCCTCCCCCGTCTTCCAGGCCGAGATCGGCAAGGGGATCCCCGCCGTGGACAAGGCCCTGACCGGGGTCGAAGTGGGACAAAACCTGTCCATCGATTTCGAATTCCCCCGCGACCACGCCGAAGCCGAGCAGGCGGGGAAGAAGGCCCGCTACGAAGTCGTGGTGGAGGGCGTCTACGAACGCATCCTCCCAGAACCCACGGACGAGTGGGCGAGCCTTCTGGGACCGTTCAAGACCTTCTCGGAGTTCCAGGAAAGGGTGCGCGCCGACCTCGTGGAAGGAGCGGAGCGCGAAGCCCGCCAGAAGGCCCGCGACGAGGCCATCGACATCGTCCTGACGCGAAACCCCTTCCCCGTGCCCCGCGCCCGGGTGGAGGCCTTCGTGGAATGGCAGCGCGACCGGATGGTCCGGCAGGGAGTCCAGGCACCCACGCTGCAGGAGCTTGTGCGTTCCCTGGGCCACGAGGCCGAGCGCCAGATCCGTCGCCAGCGGGCGGTGGAGTGGATCGCGGAGAAGGAATCCGTGAAGGCGACCACCGAGGAGGTGGATGCGCGCATCAAGGAGATGGCGGACCAGGCCGGGATCTCCCCGGAGGACGCCCGCGAGGAGCTCCGCAAGTCGGGCCGCCTGATGGAGATCCGCGAGGGGATCCGCTTCGAAAAGACGCTGGATTCCCTGCTGGGGACTTGAGGCCGCTCCTTCTCCGACGGGGAGGGGGATCGGATGGTATGTTGGTCATGAAAGGGCCGCGAAGGCCCGACACCGCATCGGGAGCGTTCCACATGTATCTGCCTACGATCATCGAGACCACGGGCCGCGGAGAACGGGTCTACGACATCTATTCGCGCCTTTTGAAGGAGCGGATCGTGTTCATCGGCACCGAGATCAACGATGCGGTGGCCAACGCCGTCATCGCCCAGATGATCTTCCTCGAGTACGAGGACCCGGAAAAGGACATCGTCTTCTACTTGAATTCCCCGGGGGGACTGGTTTCCGCCGGGCTGGCCATCTACGACACCATGCAGCACGTCAAGTGCGACGTCTCCACGATCTGCGTGGGTTCGGCGGCGAGCATGGCGGCGATCCTCCTGGCCGCCGGCGCCAAGGGCAAGCGTTTCATCCTCCCCCACAGCCGGGTGATGATCCACCAGCCCATGGGCGGTGCCTCGGGCCAGGCCACGGACATCTCCATCACCGCCAGGGAGATCATCAAGATCAAGGGCCAGCTCAACGAGATCCTCTCCCGGCACACGGGCCGGGACAAGGCCGTGGTGGAAAAGGACACCGACCGCAACAACTACATGAACGCGACGGAAGCCATCGAGTACGGACTGGTGGACAGCATCCTTCGGCGGGACGACGGGAAGGCGCCGTCGAAATGACCGTGAAGGACCGGAGAGGTCCTTCGCTCGGGCGGGTGAAGTGCTCCTTCTGCGGGAAGCCCTCGGAGGAGGTGGGCCGGATGGTCACCGGGCCGGGGGTCAACATCTGCGACGAATGCATCGGGATGTGCAACGAGATCCTGCACGAGGACAAGTCCAAGCCGGCCGCTTCCGCCAATTCCGACAAGTCCAAGCTCCCCACCCCTTCGCAGATCAAGACCCACCTGGACGAATACGTCATCGGACAGGAACACGCCAAGAAGTCCCTCGCCGTCGCCGTCTACAACCACTACAAGCGCATCGGGAAGGTGGGAGCCCTTCCCCACGACGTCCAGGTGGACAAGAGCAACATCCTGCTTTTGGGACCCACCGGATCGGGCAAGACGCTGCTCGCGCAGACCATCGCCCGCCAACTCAACGTGCCCTTCACGATCGCCGACGCCACCATCCTCACCGAGGCGGGGTATGTCGGCGAAGACGTGGAAAACATCCTCGTGCGCCTCCTGCAGGCGGCGGACTACGACGTGGAAGCGGCCCAACGCGGGATCGTGTACCTGGACGAGATCGACAAGATCTCGCGCAAGGGCGCGAACGCCTCCATCACGCGCGACGTGTCCGGGGAAGGGGTGCAGCAGGCCCTCCTCAAGATCCTGGAGGGGACCGTCGCCGCCATCCCGCCCAAGGGAGGGCGCAAGCACCCCGAACAGAATCTCATCCACATGGACACGCGCAACATCCTGTTCGTGTGCGGTGGAGCCTTCGAGGGCCTGGAAAAGACCATCTCCTCCCGGGTCAACACCACCCAACTCGGGCTTTCCGCCGATCCCCTCTCCAAGCGGTCCCGCGAGACATCGGACCTGTTGCGACAGTGCGAACCCGAGGACCTCGTGACCTACGGGATCATTCCCGAACTGGTGGGTCGGCTTCCGGTGCTCGTCGCGCTCCAGGAGTTGGACGACGACGCCCTGCTGCGCATCCTCACCGAACCGAAGAACGCCTTGGTGCGCCAATACCAGCACCTGTTCGCCCTGGACGGGTTGCAACTGGAGTTCGAGGACGCCGCTCTGCGCGAAACCGTTCGCATCGCGCGCACCCGGAAGACGGGGGCCAGGGGTCTGCGGGCCGTCCTGGAAAACGCGCTGACCGACACCATGTTCGAAGCTCCCAACTGGACGGATGTGGAGAAGGTGGTCGTGACCCGCGAAACCATCCTGCGCCAGGCTCCTCCCGTGGTGGTCCAATCCCAGCGCGCGCGCCGGTCCACGGCGGCGTGATTTCCGAGGCATGATTCCCCGGTTGGCCGAAATGCTGGGGGACCTGCACCCCTTCCACGCCCAGGCGCGTGCGGAAATCGCGGATCTGGTCGCCTCGCGGACCTTGTCCGGCGGATCCGACCGGCGGGCGGCCAATCCC
>Ga0209415_10014774_pt1 | contig 12727 bp, 10 predicted proteins | sample PeaSoiSIISIP2007_FD_187696 | JGI IMG/M metagenome (GOLD analysis project Ga0209415, IMG submission 187696) | Peat soil microbial communities from Weissenstadt, Germany - SII-SIP-2007 (SPAdes) (version 2) | ecosystem: Environmental > Terrestrial > Soil > Wetlands > Peat | place: Germany...
TCGTCGCGGCCAGCCTGAATCGCAGTCTTCACACGAGCCGTCAAACTGGCCACGTCATCTTTGTATTTCGCTTCTTCTCTTTCGAGCAGGGTAACGTTGGCCTTGACCATGGCGATGCTCTCATTCATCCGCGGTACCTGGTCGTTCATGTCGCGAATGTTCTGCTGGAGAATCATCTCGGGATCTTCCGCCGCCGAGATGAAGAATCCGACGAACGACCGTATCACTCGCGTCAACCGTTGCCACATAAATCCTCCTGTTCAGGAACGCTGCGCTGTTTTCGATGTGGGCGGCGGCGCATTCCCATCGCCCGTCGTAATGGGATTTTCGCTGACAAAATACCCGACTGCGTCGGCGATCTTCTTTTCTGCCTGCTGTTTCTTCAGCCGCCAGCCGGTAAAACGTTCTTTCTCCCGCGAAACTTCTTCGTTATTGCTCTGAATCTTCGCTCGCTGCTCGGTCACATACTTATCAATCTGCGCCTGAATATCGCTATTTTCCTTATTTTTGCGAGTTTCCAATTCGTCGGCCGCGCGTTGCTGCACCCGCTCGTAGGTATCCAGCGTGCGGTCGCGTCGAATCGCATCCTGGATGACCTCCTTAATGTCCACGCCCGCGGCGTCGAGTGCTACCAGAACCGAAGACTTCTTCACGTCCGAAGGCAAATTGCGAATGTGTTCGCTCTCCAGCATCTGCGAAACCTTGAGGATCGAATAACCCTGGGGTGCGGGAGGGATTTCCGCCGCTTTGTAAATCTCGTCGAATGAAGTTGGATCGGAGATCGGCGTCGTAAACTTCGGCTCCGCGGCGATGCTGGATGCGATTTCAGCCACGCTCTGGGCCGCATTCTTAGCGCCCGGCCCGCTCCTTGTGCTCGCTGGGGCATTCGGCGAGTTGGCCTCGGTGCCCGTCGTGTCGTCGACAGAAACGATGTAGTTGTACCATTTTTTGGTCATTGGGCCTCCTGCTCAAGCAACCCAGCCAAGCGAAAAAAAAGACAAACGCGGTGACCCAGAAAGCTAACTGCCACCGTGTCCTTTGTCAAATGTTTTCATATAGTTCCGAGTATTACCAGTCGCTTGGCCGGCCTTCCGTCCGAAACCTGCAGGCCCGCAGCCATGGCGCACACTCACCAGCCAATTTAATCGCACATCCCCAAGCTGATCAATTCAGCTAGAATGAGCGCTCTCACCGTTCAAAATGAACCGCTCTTTGAACGGGAAGCTGGAAAGGAATCATCGTGCCCGAGAACGAGCTCCCCGAGATCCTGAGCCGGGTGATAGAAACCAAAGCCGAATACGATATTCGCTTGCTCGCACAGCAATTGGGAACGAATTATCGCTCGCTGATGTACTGGCTGCGAGGCGAACGTCAATTGCCCGCGCATTTTCTGCCCAAAATGTGCGTGCTCCTCAAAAATTACGAAGCGCTTGACTATCTGGAGAGCCAGGCCGGGCGCGTGGCCTTCAAACTGCCCGACCCCGACATGACTCTGGAGAGGGAGTTGGTTGCGGTCTCGCACGATCCGAGATGTCGGGCAAGCTCTGGAGAGCGTTGCGGAAACCTTGGCTGACGGCGTGGTCGAAGAAAGCGAATTGCGGATCACCATTCCGAAGCTCGAAGCCGTCATCCAGGAATGCGCGTCCCTGAAGTATCTGTTAGAGGACCTCTGCAAAAAGAAGAAAAAGAAGACCAAGCGCTGACGCAGAGATCACAAGGGATTCAGGCCCACCTTGCGTGTGCGGGCGAATGGGTCAGTCCTGGCTCACTACTGCTTCGGAGCTGATTCGGCTTTTCTCGGCGAGTAGAGCGTTCAATTTCGCTACTACTTCAAACGCATCGGCGATGTAAAGCACATCGGCTTTGCCTCGCGCCCATCCGCAGTTCGGATCGAGATTCACCGCCCGCCGCTCGTTGATGAACCGCCAACCCACGACATGGGGCTCTTCGCCATGGCAACACGTGGACAAGCCTTTAGCATGGCGCGGCGTCGATCCGGTCTGCCCGACTTGGTTCAGGTGAGTCATGAAGCCGAGCACCGCCTCACTTTCTCCCGATTGATCGACGAGCGATTTGCTGCCGCCAAGCGATGCGCCCGAGACGCGAAGGAAGTCAAGAATCAGCTTTTCCGCTACATCGACATGGGGCTTGCCATCCGCTTGCTTTTTGGTCCAACCCGCGCCCGCCACAAACAGCAAGTTAGCGTCGGGCCGGATGGTCTGCGCGTCGCTCTTCGGCGCGCGGACTCCTGTGACCACCGTTCTCGTGGCCGCTTTCGGCAGTGTCACTGGAATCTCCTCGATCTTGGCTGCGGCAGGCTGTCCCGTCCAGGCAGCTTCGCAACCGGATTCGAGCAACATAATCCAGGGCCGCGCGCTGCGCCGAAAAACTCCTTCGATGCGCTGCCGATAATGCCACCGCGTAGCGCACAACTCACCGTTGACAGCTTCGAGCGTGGTGACATGCGTATCCACGCATCCGTTCAGGCGATGCGCCACTCCCGCCAGCGACCGCATGAACCGTGAAGTAGCGGGTGCGAGAATCAATTCAGCTCCCGCCGAGCGACAGATGGCTTCGGCCGCGGCTGCATCGCTCGCGTAGCGAGCAGTCGCAAAGTCAGGCCCTGAAACCGCGAGAATTCGATCGGCTCCAGCGGCTGCGATTGTCTCTGCCGCCGCCGTCACGTCCGCCCCGATCAATCCGATGGTCAAGCGGGCGCCAAACTGCTTCGTCAACTTCAATGCAGTTCCCAGAACTTCATAGGATGTCTTGGGAAGCGTGTTGCCAGCGTCCGAAACGTGAGCCAGGAACAGAATGCTTTTTGACATTAGAGTCTTGATCTCCGGTGTTTCTTGCTTACTGACGAAATTGCAGATCCCTTGCGACGCGAGGGATGACAATTCCTGGAAGTTACTTGCCGACCCATTCTGCAATCTCCTGCGCGATCTGATCGGGCGACAGGTCCTTCACCACCCGGGTCTGCCGTTGTTGCTTGGGCGGGCTCGCACTCAGGAAGTGCCATCCGCCAGTTGGCAGCGGAGCCGGCTTTGCCCGCAGCAGCGCGGGCATGACGGTGCGCATGTTCGCCATTCCCACCTGAGGATTATTGCGCGGTTCTGGCAGATTGCCGGTCGCCCAGCCGAACAAAGCCGGCGCGCCCTGGCAAACCGAAACCTGATGACGTCCGCCCTCAATCCGCTCCAGAACTTCGAACGAACCGTCGGCCAGAACGCGGAGTTGGTCCACTCCTTGAAACTGGTCGAGAATTTCCAGCCGCTCTCCCAACAACTGCATGGTGGCGCCCGCGCCTCGCGAAGCCGATTCCCATCCGCCGAACACGAGCAAGCGCCAAGGATCAAGCTCGGCGATGCCCTGGATGGTTTCCGCCAGCAACGCGGCGGTCGAGTGCGCATCGGCAAAACCGCTGGCGCTCGAATCCACTGGAACGAATTCAAAATTCACTCTCTGGGCAATGGTCATCATCACTTGCTGAAGTTTTGCCTTTGGTCCCACGCTCACCAGCCAGACCTTGCTGCCGGCGACCTTCGACGCCAAATCGGCAGCTTCATACAGGGCATGAGCTGCCCACGGGTCCAGTACGGCGGGAAGCATCATTTCATTTTTCAGCGCGGGTCCGTTTGGGGTCGCAACCGGCTCCAGAGTTTGCAGTGGGTCGGGCACCACGCTGCCGCACACTACGATGTGATATCCGTTTGTCATTGGTTTTCCTGTCAGCTTAGCAATCACGTTGGGAAGCAAGTCTCATTTATAAAATGACCGAACTACACCTCGCATCAGCCTGAAGGTTAGAAACATTCCGATGCTCGCAACCAAGAAGGCGAGAACCGCTAGTACGGTTCCGAAGATCGGACCCAAAACACCGCCAACAGACTTCGAAATTTCGGCTCTCACTAAGAGGCTGGCGACAAAGAGAGCAACCGAACCGCAGAAGAAACCTGTGGCGAAGATAGTCGCGCCAATTTTTTGTATCGTTCCTCTCGCAGTCCAATCTTCCGAACCGAGAATGTTCTTCCGACCGCGACCATACAGAATCGGTACGTTCTGGCCCCTGAACCAGATTTGTCCGGCTTCCCGTCCCTGGTGGTTTTCGTGCTTCATTTTCACCATAGTTTTTGCCGATGTCTGACAAACTGCAGATCCCTCGCTTCGCTCGGGATGACAATTAGTAGGGTGTTTCAACAAGACCCCAAAACCTGTAATCAGTTCAGCGTCGAGTGCAGTCCGCCCGCGCCGGCGTTGAATTCGACATTTCCCTGCGCTCCGTCGCCAGCCCGGCAATTCCAAAGACACGCGCCGCAGTAAACGCACTTCTCGCGATCAAAGGCAGGCACAGCCTCTTCGCCGCGGGTGATGGCTTGTCCCGAGCACATTTCCACGCACAACTTGGTTTCGCAGGCGCGGCAGAGTTCAGGACGCCGAAAGACCACATGATTCGCATACCCCGGCGAGGCCTGCACGCCTCCGCCCATAAGCAGCGCGTCCTGGTGCGAGATCAGCAGCTTGCCATCCATCGGAATCTGCGGCCACCCACACCGATCCATAACCCGGTCATGCAACGAAGTTCCCTTAGCCGCGCATTCTTCCCGCATCTGCTTCAGTTCGGCCGGCGAAATCCGCGATCCATAAGCATCTTCGAGCGACGGCAGTTCGCGAGCCGCTGGACGCGATGCCGAAGTGATACGCCCGCCAGTCAACCCCGCGACGGCCATGCCGAGCATTCCCGTAACGACGCCCTGCTGGAATCCATTGCGCGCGTCGGCTGCGATTTTCGATTCCTCGTCGATCCAGCTCTCGCGCCGCCGCCGCACGTAGGTTGCTTCAAGATTTTCGCGAGTAAAGGTGCGCTTTTGCTCAGTCAGCTCGATGACCGCTTCGGCCAGTTGCACGCCCGTAGTCCAGGCCTCGTCCACTCCCGATCCCGCCAGCACGTTCGTGCTTCCCGAGCCTTCGCCGATGCGCGCATAGCCGTTGCCCGCGAGAAACGGCTCGCCATGCCGTCCCGATTCCTGCAGCGACTTCGCTCCCCACGACTTCAGCGTTCCGCCCTCGAGATAACGCCATAAATAAGGATGCAGCATAAAGTGCTGCAAATAGCGATAGGCCGTGCGCATCGGACTGCGAAACCACGACGGAACAAAAATGCCAACCGAAGCCAGCCTTTCGGGATGCACGTAAAGAAATCCGAAAATCTCGGGCTCCGGGAACCCGATCGTGTGCAGCACCGTACCGGGCTCCAGTCCGCTATCTTCGCGGAGCTCGATCACCATCTTCATGCCGAGCGCCCACTCGCGCGACTCGTGACCCGGCGGCATTCCGATATTTGCGTTCGCGTCGATCTTTCGGCCAACGGCTCCGACAGGGCCGTCGCCCACGACCGTCAGCGCCGCGCGCAGGTCCATGCCCGGAGTGAAACCCGCTTCGGGGTGGCCTTCGAGATCGGTCCCCTGATCGGCGAGCCGCACACCTGTAACGGCATTGCCTTCAATCAGCGGTTCGGCGACCGGCATGCCCGGCCAGATTTGCACCAGTCCGGAAGCTGCGACTTGATCGCTGACCCACTGGTTGAACTGACCAATCGACAGCACCAGTCCCTCGTGTTTTCGCATGAACGGCGGAGTGTAGGGCAGCTCGAAAGCCTCATGCTTCAAACCGAGCACCAGTCCAAGGGAACGGAGCGCGTGGTCGGCGGTCTTGAACGCAAGAGGTCGATGACGAGTTCGCCGGCTGGCCCGCAGCGGGTCGAGCAGGTATACGAGTTTCTCCTTCTTCACCGCCGCTGCCATGGGAATCTCGGTGAGATCCACGCCGGGAAAACTGCCGCGTATTCCACGCGCCCGCGTGACCGCGCCCGAGACTCCGAAGCCCAGCCCATCAGCGCGTTCGTAGCAAATCACCTGCAGCGGCAAGCCGGGAGAAGTTGCACTTTCGAGCCGCACCGAGCCATCGGGATTGAGCAAGCTACGACTAAGAGTAGTCAGGAAACCGCCCATCGCAGGGCCGAAGCCCACGCAGGCGATGTCAACCGTCATCTGCTGCCGTTCGATCGTTGGTGGCTCAGCTTTTTGTCGATCGTTCGCAGCGCCCGGTTCTTGGGAAGCGGCGCTCATGCGGGGTAATCCAGCGCCTCCGGAATCATGAGCTTCGAGATCGCCTCGGCAGCCCGGTCCTTCGACAGCCGGCAACCCGTCAGGCAAGTAGCAAGCTTCGTCTGCAACGAGAGAAACTGCTCGGCCCCATTGCACTTCGCACACGGCCCAGCTTTTTTGGGATGTGAGCCATCGCTGGCGATCACATCCAAGCCGTAGGAACCGATGCCCGGAATGATGCCCTCCAGAGAATCCAGTTCATCCTGCTGATAGCAGCCGCGATATCCCGCTTCATCCCAAGCCGGATGACGGTTGTATCCAAACACCAGTTCCGCGCAGATTCGGGAGACTTCGCCACTAGCCCGCGCCGACTGGACATGGGAAAGGTCGGTCATGAAATTCACCAGCCCAGCCAGCCCCTCAGCAACGGAGGGATCGCCCGCTCCCCGCTTCTCCAATTCAATGGCATCGAGGATCTGGCAGCGTGCCGCCAGCAGCCAGCAAAGCGCATCGGCCAGCGGGAACGTCACTCCCTGCCGCGCACTCTGGTACAAACGCCCGCCGTCGGCATCGGTGCTGCTCTGCAAACGTTCCAACGTCCACAGCCAAATTCCCATGGCAGTTGCCAGCGCACACGCGCCGGTGCCCGGACGCTCGGACGCGATCCCGCGCATCTCCTTGATCCAAGCCTGGAACTGCGCCCGAAAGAGCGGATTAGCCATGGTGATCGAGAGCTGCCGCCGCTGCACCGCTTCCGGTCCCTCGTAAGTTGCTTCCAGTTGCGCATCCATCCACTTGTTGCCGAGGAAGCCGGGGCAGTCTTCCGTGATGCCGTATCCGCCCATCAAGCTAACCGCCTCGCGCATCATCTGCGCGCCCCAACCGGTGTTCCACAGCTTGGTGGCAGGACAAAGCACATCAGCCAGGGAGTCCAAAAGAACGAAACGCAAAAGCGGATCCGACTCCAACTGTGCGCGCTTAGGATCATTGGCAGGCAAACGGACGAGTTCGGCCGCCCGATCCGATGCTTCCCGCAGCACCTTCATGCGTGCTCGGCCTGTGGCGGCTCCCTGAACCCGCAGCAGTTTGTCCGCCTCGCGTTCCAGCGGGTCCAATTCATCAAACGCCCGCGCCGCCGCGAATCCCAGCGCTGCGCCCGCCTCGCCTGTAGCCCAGACGTCCACCAACCGGTGCAAAGTGTCTTCCCGAGCCTGCAGTCCGAGTTCATAGCGCACCGAACCCGGCGTCGCCGTCTCCGCGCCGCGGAACCGCCCGCGCTGATATCGGATGACCGGCTCAACCGCCGAAAGCAATTTCGCCGCGGTCATAATGCCCACGGTCACGCGTGTCCGCCGAAACACGGCTTCAATGACCTCGCTGTGGTTGTAGCGCGGCACGATGACGCCATCTTTCACGTCGTAGCCGCCAACAATCCGGCTCGCCGGAATGCGCAGACTGAAAATCGGATCCCCCGTCGAAGAAAGCTGATGCACCAGCTTGCGCGTGGGCGTGCCCCGATCGAATGTGCCCGGATCGCCTTCTTCCAGGATCACCATGCAACTTCCCTTGATCCGCTCGTCGCCGGAATCCACCGCCGCCGTCACAAAATTGGCGAACCCGATATTGGTGATAAAGCGCCCGCGTTTCTCCACCTGCAGAATCGGCTCCGCGCCATCCTTCCATTCCGCGACGCGGATTTTTCCGTTGAGCATGCCGGTATCCACGCCGACATAAGGGATGGGCTCGGTCAGGCAGAACGCTCCCCGCCAGGGCTTGCGATCCTCTCCCGGCTGCGGCGGCGCAGCCAACTGCATGTACTTGGTTTGCTGCTCGGGCGTGCCACGCTCGTGAATCGGTGCCAATGCCAGACAGCCGGCCAGGCTGGCAGTTGCGGCCCCGCCGTCCACCCACGCGAGTTCAAACGCTACCAGGGCCAGCGCCAGGTTCTTCGGGCCCGCGATGAATCCACCCTGCTCCGGCTCCATGAAGACGGCCGTGATCCCCGACTTATCGAACGCCTCCAGCAGTTCTGCCTTGGCCGGCGTCCACTCGTGCGAATTGCGTCCCCCGCTGGCCACCAGTCGCGCCACCGGACCCCTCGCCACCGATCGTGCCGACTGCACCAGCATCTGCAGATCGTAGCGGTCGGCAAAACGCCATTGAATCTGGCGCGCGGCATCGGAAGGCAGTGTCCGCAGCAGTTCCGGCTTGACGGGGATGGCAGTGGAGGCCATGGGATTACTCCTTTGCGAAGTAGTCTTCCGATTCTGCCGTCGCATGACCGCCCGGTCTGTGATGTACGTCATAAGGGCCTGTGACGGTAGCACGTCGATGCGCGCTGCGTGATTCGACCTCGTCGGGACTTTTCCGCTTCTAGGTACAATAGAAAAATTCGATTGGACGCTGTGCCGCCGCCGCATTAGCCTCATCGGTTGGGCCAACGCCTGTGCGCTCCGGGGCGACCATTCCCGGATTGACCATTCCAGCCCTGGATGCCATTCCAGCCTGTGTGGTGGCGGGGCTCTGCCCCGCCAAGACACGCCGTCGTAGAGGGAACAGTTGCGAAGGAATAGAAGAACATGAAACTCGCCGGTCTCTTATTGCTGCTGGCAGGATGGGCGATTGTGGTCGCCGCCGTGGCGCTGCTGCCCTCAGCCGGTGCGCGCGCCGGATTCGTCCTAGCCGGCGTAGCCACAGAGTTGTTCGGCCTCGTACTAGCTGTCCGCTCTCACCTGGTTCTGCCGGCGGAAGGAGAGTGACGCCTTTCGTGGCACCGTCTCCTCTCTCCGAACTCTCCGCCGTTCTCTGCTTGCTCCTCATCTTGTTGGTCCCGTTTGCCGGCGCCGGCCTGGCGCTGATCAATTCGGGGTTGGGGAGAGCGCGGAGCGCGGCCCACGCCATGCTATCGGCGCTTTGCGTGACGGCGGTGGCTGCGCTGGTCTACGTGATCGTAGGCTTCGCCTGGCAAGGCGTCGCCGGCCGTCCCGATCATGCATTGGTAGTAGCAGGGAAGGCATGGGGGTGGATCGCGGCCGAGCCGTTCTTCCTGCGCGGCCTGCGTCTGGATCTTTCCCCGGCTGCGCTGGTGGTCTTGCTGCAGATCCTCAGCGTCGGCTTGGCGGCGATCATTCCGCTGAGTTCGGGCGCGGATCGCTGGCGCCTAAGCGCAATCTGCGCGTCAACTGCTCTGCTCGCCGGATGCACGTATCCGCTGTATGCGCATTGGGTCTGGGGCGGGGGATGGCTCGCACAACTAGGTGTCAACTGCGGCCTTGGCCGAGGCTTCGTCGATGGTGGAGGTTCCAGCACAATTCAGGTAGTAGGAGGTGTGACCGCGCTCTCGATCACGTGGATTCTCGGCCCGCGGCGCGGAAAGTTCTCGGCAGAAGGAATGCCGGCCGCGCTTCCCGGCCACAACGTCGTGCTGGTCCTTTTGGGCTGCATGTTGGCGTGGATCGGATGGCTGGCGCTGAATTCCGCCGGGGCGATGCTGTTTCTAGGCGCGGAACCGGGGCGCGTGGTGCTGATAACGATCAATACTACGTTGTGCGCGGCATCGTCCGGAGTGGCGGCGGCAGTGGTAACGCGAATCCGGTTTGCGCGTCCCGACGCGTCGTTGACCGCCAACGGATGGATTGCCGGCCTGGTAGCGAGCAGCGCGGCAGCCGCCTTCTTGAAGCCGGCGGCGGCCATGATTGTGGGCGGAGTGGCGGGCATCCTGGTTGTTTGGGTCGCGGATTTTCTCGAATTCCAGTTCGCGATTGACGACCCCGGCGGAGCGGTTTCCGTGCATGCGGTCGGCGGTCTCTGGGGAGTGCTGGCGGTGGCGTTGCTGGCCGATGCAGGGCCGAACGGACAGTGGCTGGCGCAGTTAGTGGGAATCGCAACCCTGCTAGGCTTCGTCCTGCCGCTCACCTACGGATTGAACTGGTTGCTGGATCGCGTGTACCGGCAGCGCGTGGCGCGTGAAGGCGAACTGCAGGGAATGGATCTATCTGAATTGGGCGCGGGGGCCTATCCGGAGTTTGACATTCACGGAGACGAATTCCTGCAGCGCTGACGTTGTCTAGCTATGCCGCGCAACGTAAAGCAATAGCCCGAAAATCACAATAGGAATCAACGCCAGCAGCGCGTAAAAGAGGGCTTTTTTAGCCCAAGGCGTTCGCCGATCCTTCCAGTTGCGGAATTCTGGCCGGTCGGTAATTCCAACCTGCTCCGGATGTTCCAAATCGCGAGCAAAATCGCGGGCACTGGCATAGCGATTCTTAGGATCGCGTTCCAGAGCGCGATAAATAATCTCCTGTAATTGCGGCGTGACGGTGGGATCGACTTCGCGGGGCGGAACCGGATTGTTCATCAGCCGGTCGTTCATGATGAGAATGGGATTCGCGCCGGAGAACGGCACTTTGCCTGTCAACATTTCGTAGAACATCACGCCGAGCGCATACAGATCGCTGCGCGCGTCGCCGCGCTGCCCTTTCACCTGCTCCGGAGAAATGTAGTCCGGCGTCCCCATGGTCGGAGAGAACTTGGCGAAGGTGAGGCGGCGCGAGCCGACGCTGCTCGCGATGCCGAAGTCGATGAGCTTGATGTTGTCGTGCTCATCGACCATCACGTTTTCGGGTTTCATGTCGCGATGCACGACGCCGCGCGTGTGAATGTAATCGAGCGCATCGAGAATGCGCAGCGTGATACCAATGGCGCGCTCCGTCGGTAGCTTCGGCTGTTCGCTTAGGATCTTTCGCAACAACCGGCCGTCGACCCACTCCATGACCATGTAGACCCGGCTGCGGTCGTCATCGGAGTAGACCTTCATCACGCCCGGGTGGTCCATCAGTTTGCCGATCTCCTCCTCTCGCCGGAACCGATCAAACAAAGCGGGCTCGCACTCGACTTCGGGGTGAGGAATCTTGATGGCAACCGCTCGCCCGTTGTTGAGGTCGGTGGCGCGAAAGATGGAGGCCATACCGCTGCGCGCAACCAGCGCTTCGATCCGATAGTGATCCAGTTGATCGCCGGCGTGGAGGGCAGTCATCGTCAATGATTCTGCGTCAAAGGTAGTCTGCAAAATCCAAACCCAAATCTAATCTATCTGCGCCATCATGGCAGAACTTTCGTAAAAAAGGCGTAAGGAAGGCTGGACGATCAAAGATTCATCTCATTTTGTCATCCTGACCGAAGCGAAGGATCCGCTGTTCGCCGCAAGAAGCAGGTCCTTCGCTTCGCTCAGGATGACAATTCGTGATAGGTCGTGCGAGTTCCCCGACTTTCACCGCGGCTGCTAACGTAACTTGTAAGGACGCCCGCGGTACATCCCCACACGCTCCACGCTGCGGACACGAATGAGATGCAAACTGATGTTATCGCTGCCGTCCTCTTCATTGGCGCGGTTGACAAGTTCCTGGGCGGCAGCCGCAAGATCGCGGTGGCGGCGCGTGATCTCGGCCATCTCGGAAGCCGCAACCGCGCCGTGCAACCCGTCCGAGCAAAGCAGCAGTACATCGCCCGCCAGGAGTTGAATCTCCTCAACATCGATGTTTACGAAAAGATTCATTCCGAGCGAGCGGCTAAGAATGTGGCGCTGCGACGACTCCGCTGCCTCTTTAGCGGAAACCAGCCCAAGGCGCACCTGGTCGGCAACCACGGTGTGATCGCGGGTGACCGGCTTGGCATCGCCACTCCGGATCAGATAGCAACGAGAATCGCCAACGTGAGCTACCGTGGCGCGATCGAAGCGCAGCGCGCAAACGACGATGGTCGAAGCCATCCCCGTGCCCGAGCGGCCGGAGAGCGCTTCGGATTCACAGACACGCGCGTTGGCCGCCTGCACAAGCTGTGTGGCCACATCCTTATGCGAGGTTCCGTCCTTGGCCCGCCGGAATCCGGCCAGCACTTCCTGCACGGCGGCGCGCGATGCAACTTCGCCCTGGCGCTGTCCGCCCACCCCATCGGCCAAAGCGAAAACCCATCCGTGCGAGCGCGCTTGTGCAGGAGAGCCAGGAGCCACATGCCCTAGATAATCCTCATTGCGCGTGCGCACGCGGCCCGGATCGGAGAGTTCGGAGAATTCAATATCCAGCATGCAAGGTTGCGGCGAACAGCGGCTGTCTGTCCTTCAATGCTACGCGCTTTCGGGATGAGAATATCTTACCGAAAGACCTCAAGTAACATAGCGCGCAACCGCGTGACAAATTGCACCCGGAGAGGGCGGGTGCTTTTCCATCACGCGGTCGCGCCACTAAGTCACTGTCGTCGTCAAACGGTCGTGCACCATAGTTGTACGGCCGGAGCTCTTACTCATGCGGAAAAAATAAATTCCGCCATAGATGCCCCAGACGAGCGCGATCCCCAAGGCGATCAACGGCTCCATTTTCGTGCCGTATCCCATGAATGGCCCGATCAAATAGAAAGCCATGCAGACCAGGTTAGCAACCAGCCCGAACAGCGGAACCACCAGATGCCGCACCACATTGAACTGCGGGTGTTTGTGATAGCAGACGATGCAAGTTAGGCAACTCAGCATATAGAGCAAGAAAGTGCCGAAGTTCGAAGCCAGCGTCGTAGTCAGGAAGGTATTCGGCAACGCCGCCATCTTGTCATGCGTGGTGTATCCAAAACTA
>Ga0209415_10014775_pt1 | contig 12727 bp, 12 predicted proteins | sample PeaSoiSIISIP2007_FD_187696 | JGI IMG/M metagenome (GOLD analysis project Ga0209415, IMG submission 187696) | Peat soil microbial communities from Weissenstadt, Germany - SII-SIP-2007 (SPAdes) (version 2) | ecosystem: Environmental > Terrestrial > Soil > Wetlands > Peat | place: Germany...
GCATGTGGGAACTTGGGAGCTATGTGCAGAAGCATCCTGACCCTAAGGGGCCCCGAGCCCACGTCCGACGAACAGGTGAATGCCGCCGCGCTCCAGTACGTGCGCAAGATCAGCGGCTACCGGGTCCCGTCCGAGGCCAATCGGGCCACCTTCGACCAAGCCGTCGATGAGGTGGCACGCGCCACCCGCGCGCTTCTCGACGGCCTCGTCACGAGGGCGCCTTCCCCCCGCAAGGTCTGACGACGAACCACGGCCATCCTCCTAGAGTTCCGCCGTGGCCGTGGAGCTGGAGGAGCTGACGGAGGTGGTCGAGCGCGTGAACGGCTCGACGAAGCCGGGGCCGTGGCGCTCGAAGAAGCTGTACGACCCCGTGGCGTCGGCGACGGCCGGCATATGGCGCGTCTCGGGCGACGGGTGGTCTGTCGTCCTGAAGCTCGTGCACCACAGTCGAGACGGCCATCCCAACTGGCTCTCGAGCGCGGACCCCGACGACTGGCTCTACTGGAAACGCGAGGTCCTCGCCTACCGGTCGGGTCTGCCCGACTCCTTCATGGGGGGACTGCGCGGTCCCCGATGTCTCGGCATCTTCGAGCGCGCCGACGGCGACGTGGCGTTGTGGCTCGAAGACGCGGGTGACGGAAGCCCGGGCACGTCCTGGAACGTCGAACCCTACGGGCTCGCGGCGCGCCACCTCGGCCACGCCCAGGGCGCGGTGGCCCACGAACAGCCTCCTGCGGCCGAGCCCTGGTTCGCCCGTGACTGGCTACGGTCCTACCTGTCCCAACGCGACCGGGACATGAAGCTCCTGTCCAGTGACGGGGCCTGGTCGTGGCCGCTCGTCAGGAACAATCTCGGCCGGGACACGATCGGCCCGCTCCGGCGCATGCGCGACGATCAGGATCTCTTCCTCGGCGCCCTGGACGACCTGCCGCTCACGATCTGCCACTACGACCTTCATCCTGCCAACCTCTTCACCGTCGGCGACGCCACGGTCCTGATCGACTGGGCTTTCGTGGGCCTGGGGGTCTTGGGCGGTGACGCCGGTGTTCTCGTGGCCGACTCCGTTCTCGACTTCCACGTCGGGCCCGAACTCTTCGACGATCTCTTCGCCTGCGTCCGCAACGGCTACCTCGACGGTCTGCGGCAGGCCGGTTGGACGGGAGTGGAGGATCTCGTCGACCTGGGGATGAACGCCACCCTCGGCGCCCGCTACGCATGGATCGGTCCGGCCCTCTTGCGATCCGTGGTCCAAGAGCGATCCGTCATGAACAGGCGGCCCATCGAGGAAGCCGTCTCGTGCTGGGCCCGGACGATCCCGTTCCTCCTCGACCACGCCGAGAGGGCGCGCCGGATGCTCTGACTCAGGACCCGAGAGTGCGGGCAAAGCACCGACACCGATCGTCGTGCTGGAACTCGCCGTAGGCGGCGATGGGCCGGTAGCCGGCTGAGCGGTACAGCGAAACGGCCTCCGGCTGTTCGGTCCCGGTCTCGAGCCACGCCTCTGAGTACCCAGCGGCCTCGGCGCGTTCCTCCAGAGACGCCAGGATGCGACGTCCGACTCCGCGACCACGCACGGCGTCGTCCACGTACATGCGCTTGATCTCGGCGATCTCGGGTTTGAGGTAACGGAATCCACCACAGCCCACGGCGGCACCGTCAGCGTGGACCACGACGAAACACCCGCCGGGGGCCTCGAAGTCCCGTCCGTGCAGGGGTCCCGGTCCCGCTCCTCCGTATCGGTAGCCCATCTCGGCGATGTGTTTCCGCTCCAGATCGCGCGCCTCAGGATGGTCGAGAGGAACCACGCTCAGGACGATGGCGAGTTCGCAGTCTCCAGCCATTTCTGAAACCCCAGGGGACGTGGTCTTCGGGTGTCCGGAGCCACGAGCTTAATGACCCCGTGGTCACCCGGACCCCGGGCGAAGGGCGTTACGCGCGGGTGGATGGCGCGCCTGGCCGGAATGACCCTCCGCGAGCGCTGGGGTGGTTGGGAGGGTGAGCCCTTCACGAGCGACAGCCGGAGCCACGTCTCGGTGTGGGAGAACCCTGCCTGACGCGGGCGTCGACGTCGGAGTGAGCTCCGGCGTCTACGCCGTGAGACCCCCGTCCACGGACAAGATGGCCCCCGTCGTGTAGGCGGACTCATCGGATCCGATGAAGGCGATGGCGGCGGCGATCTGTTCCGGCGTCGAGAACCCCATCCGGCTCATGATGCGGCTGAGCAGCTTCGGGTTGGCACCCTCGGGCAGCGAGAACTCGGACATCAACGGTGTGTCGACGCCACCGGGGGCGACGGCGTTGACCCGGACACCACGACCGGCGTACTCGACGGCCAGGGCCTTGGTGAAGAGCACCACGCCACCCTTCGAGGCGCAGTAGGCGGCCGAGTACGGCGAACCCATGAGTCCGGCGTTCGACGCCACGTTCACGATGCTCCCGTCCTTGGCCTCGAGCATGGAGGGCAGGACGGCCCGGGCCATCAGGAAGGTCCCCGTCAGGTTCACGGCCAGGATCCTCTCCCAGCGGTCGAGCGGCATCTCCGCCGTGTGGGCGAAGGCCCCGATGCCGGCCACGTTGCAGAGCACACTCGGCCGCCCGAGGGCCGCTGCCACCTGGCCGACGGCCTCGGTCACCCCCGACTCGTCGGTGACGTCGCAGCGGTAGGCGGCCGCCTTCGCCCCCTCGGAGACGATCGACTCGAGCGTCTCCTCGAGTCCCTGCTCGACCACGTCGACGCAGGCGACCGACGCCCCCTCGGCGGCCAGACGGACCGCCGTGGCCCGTCCTATCCCGGAGCTGGCGCCGGTGACAATGGCGGTGCGGCCCTCGAAGCGCCGCGGCGGTGCGGACGGTGACTCGGTGCTCACGACGGCCTCCTCGTGTCGGTCCACAGGGTGTCGGTGTACGTGTCGGTTCCAGGGATGGTCGGAACGAACGGCAGGGCGGCCACGATCCGGCCCCGGCCCGAGGACTCGAGGGCGGCCCGGTGCGCGCCGATGACGGCGTCCCAGGCTTCGGCCGGTTCGGTGTCCAGGAACCACAGGGTCATCTGGCGGCGATCGTCGGCTTCTGTACGCGGCACATCCCCGGGCGCGTCCATGAGCAACGGCAGGGGATCGGCGGCGACCACCAGGCGGGCGGGCGTCCCCGCCAGAAGGGCGGGGAGGTGTTCCCCACGCTGCCAGGTCTCGAAGTCGGCCGGAGACAGGTCGTCGGCGCGCTCGGTGAACACCGCCACCAGGCCGGCCGAGGGGTGGTCGAGTGCCAGTTCGGCGGGGAGCCCGTCGGGGTCGCGCTGCTGCTCCCAGGCGTAACGGTAGAGAAGGGTGTGGATGTGATCGCGTTCGGCGAACATCCGCCCCGCCTTGTGCAGGGCCATCACCTGATCCACCGCCCACCGGTTCCAGACGTCGTGGTAGCCGTCGAGGACCCAGTAGAGGCCGAGATAGGTCCCGCGATGAGGTTCGCCCGTGACCTCCGAGGAGTCGGGATCGCGCAGGTTCTTGAGCGCGGCCGTGGCCACGAACCGCTTGCCGGCGAACTGGTAGGGACCGATCATGCAGCCGGCATAGAAATGGTCCCGCTCGTACCATCGGTTGTACGCCACCTCATGGCCCCGGTGCGGCTCCACCAAGGTGAAGAGCATCGATCCGAGCTTGATCGGCTCGGCGCCGGCCACGATGCAATGTTGCCGCGGGGGCCGGTCCGATTTCGTCGCGTCCGAACCGGTCGCGTCCCCGGCGTCCGTCTTCTGTGTCATGAACCCACCTTTGCGTTCTGTGTCTCCGCCGTCGTCCGGAGCGCCGCTCCGGTGCCGTCGATCGAAGCCGGGGCCGCCAACCAGGCCGCCAACCCCCGCTTGTCTACCTTGGCCATCGCCGTCAGTGGCAATTGGTCCACCACGACCAGGCGATCGGGCGCCTTGTAGTCGGCCAGGCGCGACGCGCAGAGGGCCCGCAGTTCGCCCAGCTCCGGAACGGCGATGCCGGGCGCCGGGACGACGACGGCAACCCCGACCTCGCCCAGCACGGGGTCGTCCACACCCACCACGGCCACTTCGCCCACCCCGCGGTGGCCCCCCAGGACGGCCTCGACCTCGGCCGGGTACACGTTGTAGCCGCCCCGGATGTACATCTCCGCCACCCGGCCCACCAGCCGGAGGTTGCCGTCGCTGCCCACCCAGCCCAGGTCGCCGGTGGTGATCCACCCGGCGGCATCGCGCACCTCGGCCGTCGCCGTGGCGTCGATGATCTCGCCGGACCCGAGGTTGCCGATATAGCCGCGCATGGCCGCCTCCGACCGCAGCCGCACCCGGCCGACGTCCCCCGTGGCGACCACCTGACCCCTGTCGTCGACCAGCTCGAGGTCGACCCCGGCAACCGGCCGTCCCACGGTGGTGGCCACGACGTCGTCGGGGTCACCCGGTCGAGTGCCTGTCCCGAGCGATGTCTCGGTCGACGTGTAGCGGACCACCACCGGGCACCCCAACCTCTCGCGCATGGCCCGGACGAGCTCCGGCGGCACCCGTGCCGCCCCGGTACCGGCGATCCGGAGACGGGACACGTCGGCGCCTGCGAAGTCCGGATGGGCGAGCATCAGCGCCCATTGCGTGGGAACGCCCTGCCCCACGGTGACCCGTTCCCCGACGAGCAGCGCGATGGCGGTGGCGGCCGACCACGGCTGCGGGGCGATGACGGTGGTCACACCGTGGGCGATCTCGTCCCACGGGCGGGTCATGTAGCCGACGTGGGCGAAGGGCAGCGGGGACAGCCGTCGATCGCCGGGGTGGGACAGGACGTCGGTACCGGCCGCCACGGCGGCGAGGTTGCGGTGGTCGAAGACGGCGCCCTTGGGGACCCCGGTGGAACCGCTCGTCCACACGACGGCGACAGGATCGGCGGCATCCAGTGCGGGCAGGCCCGGTGCCGGGCCGCCGGCGGCGTCGGCCAGGGCCGACCGGGGCACGATGCGCCCGGCACCGGGGGGGACAGCCACGTCGTCCACCAGATCGGTGTCCACGACCGTCACCGCCGGGCGCGTGCGGGCCGTGATCGATGCCTGCTCGGCCGGACCCAGTCGGAGGTTCACCCCCGTGGTGAGCGCCCCCAGGCGGGCGGCCGCCTGATAACAGACGGCGTAGTCGATGGACGACGGGAGGAGGAGACACACGACGTCGCCCCGGGACACACCCCGGGCCGCCAGCAACCGGGCCACTCCGTCAGCGGCTGCGTCCCACTGGGCGAACGTCAGACGGCGCCGGCCGTCGGCACCGGCGGGCGCCACTCCCACGGACCCGGGGTCCGCCATCTCGACATACGCTTCGACCTGGGGATTCGTCTCTGCGGCGGCACGCAGCACGTCGACCACGGTGGACAGCTCCCCGCCGATCTGACGCACCGTCATACGACGGTCGATGGTAACAGGGGCGCCCGACACAAAGCCTGGGAGGGACTCGCCGGCGGGATGTCTAGGCGCCGCTCATGTCCACGTCGGCCGCCACCAGCTGGCGCTCGAGGTCGGCCCAGTCGTAGTAGTCGCGCCAGGCCCTGATCCGGCCGTCGGGGGCGAACTCGAAGATGCCGGCCACGTAGACCGTCATGGGGGTGTCGTTCAACGAGAACCGGTCGATGCGTTCGGTGAAGACGGTGTCGCCGACGACGGCGAGGTTCGCGAACTCGAAGGAGAAGTCGGATCCGTACGACGTCTGCATCTCGAACACCGCCTGGATCTCCTCGTGGCCCACGGCGGCGGGCCGGTTGGCTTCGCTCCACGAGCCGTCGTCGGCGAAGAAGGCCGTCAGGCGGACAGGATCTCGTTCCACCCACGTGTCGAAAAAGGAACGGATCGTCGCCTCGTGGTCTGTCGACATGTGCTGTCCTTTCCCGCGTCCCGGATCGAACCACCCGATCGGGGTCCGAGCCTGCCACACGGCGCCCCGGTGTCGGCGGTCTGGGCGACACGGGCTCGGGCCGGTCATGATGATGCCGTGACCGACATCGTGGTCCGTCATCTCGAACGCGACGAGCATCGGGCGGCGGCGGCCGTCGCGGCGCGTGCGCTCCTCGACGCACCGACGATGCTGGCCGTCCACGGTGACGACCCCCTGGACCGGTTGGCCCTTCCCTACGCCGAATTCTCATTGCTCTTCAAGGTCCTCCCCTCCCCTCAGGTGGGGGCCTTCTGCGGCGCCTGCCTGATCGGCGTGGCCGCCGTGTCGCCGCCGGGCGGCTGCATCGGCTCGTTCTTCGCGTCGGCGGCCGCCGACGTCCTCGACCGGCCGACGCCGGGCCTGGGCGATCCCTCACGCGTCCAGGTGTTCTGGGCGCACTGGGCCTCTCACGACCCCGGCGACGAGCACTGGCATGTGGGCCCCGTCGGCGTGGAACCGGGCTTCCAGGGTCGCGGCATCGGCGGTGCCGTGATGCGCGACCTGTGCGCAACGTTCGACCGCGAACAACGCGTCGGCTGGTTGGAGACCGACAAGGAGAGAAACGTCCGCTTCTACACCGCTCTCGGCTTCGAGGTGGTGGAGACCGTCACCATCCTCGGCGTCCCCACTTGGTTCATGCGTCGGGATCCGGGCCCGTTCCGGGCGCGTCCGGCCTAGCGCGGTCGAGACGTCGGATGCCCTCCTCGGGCGCCGGCTCCGGTGCTCGACCACCCGGGGACGGCGACGGACCCGGCTCCGCATCGGACGAGCCGGTTTCCGCTGATCGTTCAGACTATGACCGTGCGCCTGCCCGACGACCCTGGATTTGTCTCGCTCTCGAGGCGGTTCGGAATCACCACGGACGACCTGTTGGGCCATGGTGGCGAAGCCTGGGTGTATGCCCTCGGGGAGGATCGGGTCGTCCGGATCCTCCATCGCGGCGGCCGGGCCGAGGACGTCGTCCGCCGTCAGGATCTCGTCTCCGAACTCCGCCGGGCGCACCCTCCGTTCGCGCTCCCCGACGTCCTCGAGATCGGCGAGTCCGACGGCCGGGTCTTCGCCGTCGAGCGACGCCTTCCCGGACGGTCCGTCCTCGACGAGCTGCATTCCTGCGTCGGTCCCACCCGACGGCGTCTCCTCGAGAGCTATCTCGAGGCGGCGGCCGCCCTCGGTGACCTCTCCCTGGAACGGCGACACGACTTCGGGGACCTCGTCCTCGACGACCCCGTTACCACCTCGACGTGGCGCGCCTATCTGGTCCAGCGTGCGGCCATCAATCTTTCCCGGTCCACGGACGAATTCCGGTCCGTCGATCCGGACTCTCTCGTCGACGGCCTCCCGGAACCGAATGAGCCGGCCTTCGTCCACCTCGACGCCTTCGCCGGGAACATGCTGACCGACGGGACCCGCATCACCGCCGTCCTCGACATCGGGTCGACCGCCGTGGCCGGCGACCGCCGGTTCGACCCGCTCTCCGCCGCCGTCTACCTGGCGTCACCCGAGATCACACCAGCGGCGACAGCGGCCGACGTCGACGTCGCCATGGGTTGGTTACGCGCCGCCGGACTCGACGGATGGTACGACTCCGTCCGTCGATGGCTGGCCGCCTTCTGGTCGTTCGCCGTCGACGATCCGAACCTTCTCCGGTGGTGCCACCGGGTCCTCCTCGACGAGACGGGCAGCGACTGATCGTCATGGAGGTATCGCTGTCCACCCCGTCTCCTTCCGACGCCGACGAGTTCATCGACGCCGTCCGGGCCAGCCGCTCGTTGCACCATCCCTGGATCGATCCTCCCGACAGTTCCGATCGGTTCGCCGCCTACCTCGAGCGGGCCGACCGAACGAACCAGGCCTCCTACCTGATCCGTCACCGCTCCTGCGGGCATCTCGTCGGCTTCGTGAACGTCAACAACATCGTCTTCGGGGCCCTGCGGTCCGGGTACCTGGGCTACGGGGCGTTCGCCTCCCACGCCGGACGCGGTCTCATGACCGAGGGCCTCCGGGCCGTGCTCGACGCGGCGTTCGGTGACCTCGCCCTCCACCGGGTGGAGGCGAACATCCAACCCACCAACCACGCATCGGTCGACCTGGTCCGGCGCCTGGGCTTCGAGAGAGAGGGATTCTCGCGTCGCTACCTCTACGTCGACGGAGACTGGCGGGACCACGAGCGCTGGGCGTTGCTCGGTGAGATGTGGGCGGGCGGCCGCTAGCGGCGGCCGCATACTGTCTCCCCGAGACGTCGCCGACCGGGCGGTGCGGAGGAGGCGGGATGGATGCTGAGGGGATCGCCGTGGTCACCGGGGCCAGCCGGGGGTTCGGCCGGGCCATCGCCGTGGCCCTGGCCCGTGCCGGGTTCGACGTGGTGGCCACCATGCGGGATCCGGCCGCCGGGGAGTCACTGCCCGACGAGGTCGGTGGCGGCGCCGGGAGCATCACGGTGGCCCGCCTGGACGTGACCGAGCCCGACACCATCGCCCTGCCCGCAGGCCTGCGCGTCCTGGTCAACAACGCCGGGACCGAAGAGGCGTACCTCCCCGTCGAGGCGGTACCCATCGAGGACTGGCGCCACGTCTTCGAGACGAACGTCTTCGGCCTCATCGAGGTGACCCGGCGGGCCATCCCCCTCATGCGGGCCGGCGGTGGGGGCGTCATCTGCAACATCACCTCCGCCTCCCTGGTCATGTCGGTCCCCTTCTACAGCGTCTACCGGGCCTCCAAAGCGGCCGTCCAGACCCTCGGTGAAAGCCTGCGGGCCGAGGTGGCCCCGTTCGGCATCCGGGTGGTCGAGGTCCTCCCCGGTCCGGTCGACACCGACATGCTGGCCCACTCGGCGCGCCGCCCCGAGGCGGCGGACCACCCCGGCTACGAGGCCGCGGCCGAGGCCATGCACCAGGGCCGCGCCGCCGTCGACGAATTCATCACGCCGGCTCCCGCTGCCGCGGCCGCCGTTCTCGAGGCCATCCTCACTGACGACGGCCCCCTGCGGTGGACGTGCGACCGCCTCGGCCGTCAGCTCCACACGGCCTGGCAGGCCGATCCCGACGGCACGCTCAACGCGCGGTGACCGCGTCCCCGGGGTTCACGGCGCCTCGTGTGCCTTGGACGCCGCCATCCACGCCTTCACCACAGGACCGAAGGTGGCCGGGTTGTAGACGTCCTCCTCGCAGGAGAACTGCATCCCCCCCGCATAGGTGAGGATGGTGATGTTGGACGCCTGGTAGAGACGGCCGTCACCGGGGTCGTTGAACCGGTTCTCGATCTGGCAGATCCACCGTCCGGTGTCCTCGTCGCACACGCACCAGTCGTGCGGGAACATCGTCATCTCGCTGTTGGGCCACTGCGCCATGGTGCCCGAGATCCAGGCCAGGATCTCCTGGCGGCCGTGGAACCGGCCGTAGTGGTGCTCGATGTACTCGGCGTCCTCCGTGAACATCTCGGCCCACGGCCGCCAGTCGCCCTTGGCGGCTGACTCGTTGGCCACGGCCACGAATCGGTCGTGTGCGGCCTGCAACTCGGCCCGGTCCCAATTCCCCATCTCGTTCCTCCCCGACTCCTCCCCCTCATCCACCCTGCCACGGTGGACCCGGGGACGCGTCCCTCGTCGGGGGAACCGGGTTCACACCCGGTGGCTCTGGCTGGCCCAGGTGGCGTACATCTCGGCGTACCGGCCCCCCTTCGCCACCAGGGCGTCGTGGGTCCCCATCTCGACGATCCGGCCCTCGTCCACCACCACGATCCGGTCGGCCTTCATGGCCGTCGACAGCCGGTGGGCGATGAGCACCGCGGTCCGGGCCTCGAGGAGGATGTCGAGGGCCGCCTCGATCTTCGTCTCCGACTGGAGGTCGAGATTGGACGTGGCCTCGTCGAGGACGAGCACCCGGGGATGGGCCAGGAAGGCCCGGGCCAGGGCGATGAGCTGGCGCTCGCCCGACGACAGGGACTGGCCCCGTTCGTGGACGACCGTGTCGACACCGTGGGGCATCCTCTCGATCAGATCGGAGAGGCCGACGGTCCGTACCGCTTCCTCCACCTCTTCGTCCGATGCCCCGGGCCGGGCGAAGGCGATGTTGTCGCGGATGGTCCCGGCGAAGAGGAACGGCTCCTGGGGCACCACCCCCAGCTGGCGCCGCAACGACCCCAGGGTGACGGACCGGAGATCGTGCCCGTCGATGAGGACCCGGCCCTCGGTCGGGTCGTAGAACCGCACGATCAACTTGGCCAGCGTCGACTTCCCGGCGCCGGTGGGGCCGACGAAGGCGACGGTCTCCCCCGGATCGATCGTGAGGTTCACCCCGTGGATCACGGGGATCGACGGGTCGTATCCGAAGCCGACCTCGTCGAAGACGATCTCCCCGCGTATCGGTGGGAGCTCGATGGCTCCGACCGTCTCCTTCACGTCGGGCTCGGTCTCGAGCAGGGTCCGCAGCTTCAGTACCGACGCCTGGCCCTGCTGGTAGGTGTTGTACTGCTGGACCAGGAGCTGGATCGGCGCGAAGAACCGGTTCAGGTACAAGAAGAACTCCACCAGCGCGCCGATGGTCAGCGTATGGTGCACGACCATCTCGCCGCCGATGGCGAGAAGGATGGCCTGACCGAGCACCCCCACCAGCTGCGTCCCCGGTCCGTAGACGGAGTTGACGAAGGCCGTGTAGTTGTTGGCGTCGCGGTACTCACCGACGACGTTGCGGTGGTGGACGACGTTGCGGCGCTGGCGGTTGTGGGCGGTGACGATCCGCACACCGTGGAGGCTCTCCGACAGGTCGGCCATCACGTTGGCGATCCCGTCTCGCACCTTGTCGTACCCCGCCTCCGACCGGCGGTGGAACCATACCGACATCGCCGTCAGGATGGGGACGACGAGAACCAGGGTGATGAAGGCGAGTCGCACATTGGTGGTGAAGAGGAAGACGGAGATGACCACCATGGTCAGACCCTGGATGGCGAACTGGGCCAGCCCGTCCTGCAGGAGCTGCTGGAGGTTCTCGATGTCGCTCGTCATCCGCGTCATGATCACGCCGGCCTTCTCGGCCGTGAAGAAGTCGAGCGACAGCCGCTGCAGATGAGTGAAGATCTTGACCCGTAGGTCGTTCATGACCCCGGCGGCCAGCCGACCGGTCACCTTGACCTGTGATCGTTGGCACACGGCACCGAGCGTCGTGCACACCAGGTACGCCACCGCCGCCCACACCACGACGCTGAAGTGGAAGCCCCCTGTCCTCACGCACGTGGACGGGGATCTCGCCCCTCCGCACAGCCCGCTGTTGATGGCTATCTCGGTCAGCTTGGGTCCCACCTGGAGCGCCACACTCAGCACCACGATGAGAACTCCGGAAGCGACCAGCATCCCCGGATAGCGGACGAGAAGACGCCACAGAGACAGCCGGGCGCTCTCGTCGCGGCCCGCCTGTTGGGTGAAGACGATGTCGGGTTCGACCTCTTCGGGTTCGTCGGCCAGGAGCGTGTCGACACCGGCCTGGAGCTCCGACGGGATCCCCCCGAACGGCAGACCGGCCACCGGGGCCCCGGGAGGACCCACGCCGACACCGCCGCCCCATCCGCCACCGAAGACCATCAGAACGCCTCCGACTCTTCAGGCTGGTGTTCGGCGTCGAGCTCCTCCGCCTGGGCCAGGACTTCGGCGTACAGGGGCGTGCTGGCCAGCAGCTCGGCGTGCGTCCCGTCGGCCACGATGGACCCCCCGTCCATGAGCACGACCCGGTCGGCCAGGCTGATGGTGGACAGCCGGTGGGCGATGATGAGCGTCGTCCGCCCCTCCATCAGCACCCGCAGGGCCCCGTGGATCTGCTGCTCGACCTGGACGTCGATGGCGCTGGTGGCATCGTCGAGGACCAGGATGGGGGGGTTCACGAGCAGGGTCCGGGCGATGGCGATCCGCTGACGCTGGCCGCCCGAGAGCGTGTACCCGCGCTCGCCCACCACCGTCTCGTACCCCTCCGGCAGGTCGAGGATGAATTCGTCGGCCCCCGCGGCGCGCGCCGCGGCCTCGATCTCCTCCAGGCCCGCACTCGGACGCCCGTAGGCGATGTTCTCCCGGATGGAGATCGAGAACAGGAACGGCTCGTCCAACACGATCCCGATGTGCGACCGCAAACTGGCCAGGGTCAGGTCCCGCACGTCGTGGCCGTCGACCTCGACCGCTCCCCCGGTCACGTCGTAGAAGCGGGTGAGAAGCCGGGCCACGGTGGACTTCCCCACCCCGGTCCGCCCCACCAGGGCGACGGTCTCGCCCGGGCTCAGGTGCAGGTCGAAGTCGGACAGGACGAGCGGTGCGTCGTCACCCCCGTAGGCGAAGTCCACCGACGCGAAGTTCACGTCCCCCACACAATCGACGAGATCAACGGCGCCCGGTCGGTCCACGATGGTGGGCTGTTCGTCGAGGATCTCGTAGATCCGGTCGGCCGAGGCCGCCGCGCGTTGGCCCATCATGATGATCATCCCGAGCATCATGAAGGGCGCCTGCATCATCAAGAGGTACGAGTAGAAGGCGACGATGGCCCCCAACTGGAGATGGCCGTGGATCACCATGTAGCCGCCCACCAACAGCACCAGGGCCAGCCCCAGTTGGGGCAGGTTCTGAATGGTGGGAGTCCACCGGGCCCGTAGGTCGGCGTCCTTTATGTACCCCCACCGGACCTTCTCGGCCGCCTTGGCCAGGGCCCGCAGCTGCTGCTGCTCGGCGGCGAAGGACTTCACCACCCGCACCCCGTTGATGTTCTCGTCGACGATCGTGGCCACCTCGGCCAGCCGGGCCTGGATGATCCACGACACCGGGAACAT
>Ga0209415_10014776_pt1 | contig 12726 bp, 11 predicted proteins | sample PeaSoiSIISIP2007_FD_187696 | JGI IMG/M metagenome (GOLD analysis project Ga0209415, IMG submission 187696) | Peat soil microbial communities from Weissenstadt, Germany - SII-SIP-2007 (SPAdes) (version 2) | ecosystem: Environmental > Terrestrial > Soil > Wetlands > Peat | place: Germany...
ATTGAGCAGACTACGACGACCAGAGTCACCGCCACACCGCCATGTCTGCCCTCATCGACGATGGCTCGAATCCGTGATCCACGAGATCCTCAAGGGTCGCAGAACGAAACGGTGCGCCGGAGACAGTCCCGAGGGAGCGATCGACGCGATACACCTCGTTTGAGATCACTTGCAGCCCGTCGGCGTCTATTACTTCTCGAACTGATGCTACGTACCGCTGACGGTTTAATGCCTCGAATCGATGAGGCTCGACTGAGGCGCTGGGGGTGTCCACGTCCTGCCAGGCAAGATGGCGCATGTTTGAGGACGTCGTCCCGACTGGCTCATCGACCACATCGATGAACACAACGAAGTGCACGGACCCCGCAATGAGCATATTTGTCGACTCAAGTGGCAGGCGTTCTGGCGCTTGAATTGCATACGATGCGAGTCGACGAAACACCCCTGACGATGAATCGGCATGAATCGTACACATTGATCCGGATCGACCTTGACTCATAGCGTTTAACATCGGAAGTACCTCATCGCCGAGGACCTCTCCGACAATGACGCGATCCGCGTTCATCCTCAGCGCTCGACGAACCAGGCGAGCCGTGGTGATCTCGCCGGCGCCTTCGGCATTCGCGTTGCGTGCCTCGAGGGCGACGAGATCAGGATGACGGTTCGGCATTGAATCAAGGCCGAGTTCGAATGCCTGTTCAATCGTGACAACACGTTCCCGGATGGGGATCTCAGCTGAAAGTGCACGGATCAGTGTCGTCTTCCCGGAGTTCATGGCCCCGCCGACCACGATGTTCTTCCTCGATCGGACGGCAGCAGCCAAGAAGCTGTGGAGGAAGCCGTCAACCGTGCCGAGCGCCTCGAGGTCGGCTAGCGACAGATCAACGTATCTGTGTCTCCGGATCGAGACAGCGGGCCGAGTCACGACGGACATGAGGGCTGACATCCTGCTGCCGTCCGGCAAACGAAGATCAAGCTCTGGATGAGCGGTGTCGAACCGCCGCTCAGTGAGGCCAAATCGGGCAGCGGCCGATCGAAGGATCTCTACGAGCTCGGCATCTGTATCTGCGATCGATTCCACCATGGACTTCTGGCCGTTGGCATAGGTGACCCACACGCGGTCACAGCCGTTCACATCGATGTTCTCGATTGCCGGATCGTCGACAAGCACTTGGAGCCGGCCAAGGCCAAACAGCGCATCGAGGACCGCATGCGCGAGGCGCTGCTCCTCGACCGGATCGATAGGGGACTGCCCCACGGCAACACGTTCGGCCGCGACGTCTCGAAGTCGGGTGAGTGCCATTTGGCGGGCAAGCTCGCGCCGGTCGGCCAGCGAAAGTTCGCGGGCACCCGATGACGCGAGATCGTCCGCGACATCCGTACGGAGTTTCGAGATCATTGATCGGAAGTCGGTGTCCATGCCGTCACGCGGACGTCGCTCGCGGTGGCTCACCGAGCCCGACTCGTTGCGGTCCAGCATGTCGGCCCAAGGGATTCAGCCGCTTCCGGGTTCGGCTGCGGTTCTGTAGAACAGCCCTACCCCTTCTCCTGCGATTGAGTCCCGGGGAGGTCGGAGCATCGTCGACAAGAGCAGACACGACCTCTCTTGCGAACGAGAAAAGCCTCGACCTTATGAATTCCCTGGCGGTTCCCGGCGATCCAGACGCCAAGAGGGCGGCACGCGGGTCGAAGGGAACGATCCCCAGGAACTCAACGTCCAGTTCCGCGGCCACCTCCGCCGGTCTGTAGATGCCGGTTCCCGCAATCACCACATGGGCGGCAGAGCCAGACAGCTCGCGAATTCGGCTGGTCGCCCATCGGGCATGTGCGATCCCCGTCAGATCTGGACGCACCATCAGAAGAACGGTGTCAGCGGCCCCTACCATCTTCTCTTGTCCAATGGCCCCGGGAAGGAGCCGGCCGCAATCGACAATCAGGTCGTCACCCCCGGATATGAACTCCGCAGGCGATAGTCCGATCTCGTGATCGAGCGCCATCGCTGAATCGGCCCCAGAGGGACCGACGAGGACGTCCAGACCTCCGGGCAGCTGCTGCGTGTGCTCGCTGTAGTTCGAAAGCCGCGCTTCTCGCTGACGGCCGGTCAGAACGAGGCTCGTCATACCGATGCGCGCTGACAACCCGAATCGACCCGCTAGATCGCCTCCAGAAGGGTCGCACTCAGCGACGATGACCGCACGCTCTGAAGGCCACACGGCCCCCAGCAGGCACGACAACGTCGTGACACCTGGCGATCCCTTCACCGAGCAGAGAGTGATGCTGGTCACGATCCTGGTGCCACCACGACGAGAGCGATCTGACCGGCGGCCGAAGCACTGGCGACGACTGGCGCCAGCGTGGTCGGCAAGAGCACCGATACGTCCGCGTCGTTCGAGCCGGGCGAGGCCGTCGAAGGTACCGTTTCGAGCACCGTTGCGTCGGACACGAGAATGATGCCGCCCGTAATGGGAACCCCACCGGAGGTCCCCACGCCAGCATTCGTGCTCGGGGTTGCGGTCGAGAGCGGACTGATCGACGTGTCCGGCTGACCAGGAGCTCCGGTGAAGATGAGGTCAACGGTCTCTCCTGGCACCACGCCAGAAGCGGGAAGCTGACTCTCCTTCGCTGCGACTCCGACAATTGAATCACCTACCGGTGGTGAGAAGCTGGTCATAAGCTCGTTTGGCGAGAGCAATGTGTCCCGCTCGAGACGCTCGGCCGCTCGACGCCCCAACACCGCGGAGATCCCGGTGGCAGGAACCGTTGTAATGGCGGCGGTCCCCGAAATCCTGACGGCCATGAGGTCGTCGGCCTTCAATGCCTGACCCTCGGGTACTGACCGTGCGATGGCAAGGACCGAGATCTGATTGCCGGCCTTGAGGTACACACTGACGAACACGGCGACACAAGCGACAACCAATGCAAGGGAGCCGACGGCAAGGGCGGGACGTCGACGGTGGCCAACAGGATCGAGTCGAAGTCCCGATACCTTTCGGTCAGATTGGACGGAGGGGCGAGTGAGAACGGTCGACATTGCCGTTACCTCAACCCCTGAATGCCGTCACTGGACCCCACCGATCGACTCAACCTGTTCGACCCGGACGGCCAGCGACGAGGCAGTCTGCAGTGACGGAAGATCTCCTCCACCAGGCGCGCCGATGGTGGTCCAAGTCACCTTCCACGTCACAGTTGCGGTAACCGGGAACGCTCGGTCGTTCGGATTCCCGTCGACACTCGGCTCTCCAAATGATGAGCGCCTATACGTATATGCACACGAGGTGGACTGCAGGTCTGCAGCGAGTCCCGGGTTGTATTGCGTCCCAGGTCCTTCACAGTGAACGACCCCGCCATCGCCCATTGACCATGTCACCGTCTCTGGTGTCGCCACCGCAGTGGCCGACACTCCGCCTACGGTCGCCGTCGCCTCAAAGACATGCCACAGGGCCGGATCTACGGCGAGCCAGGTGGGAAGGTTCACCACACTGAAGTCAACTGGGTTGACCATGATTGTTGGCGCGGGCAGCACGATGGAAGACTCCGCCTTGGCCGCGGCAGCCATGGGGCTGACCCCGCCGGCGGCAGGTGCCGGCGGCGCAGCCGGGCTGGTGGGCACCCATTCAGCACTCTCAGCCACTCCAGGACAATTCACGAGATACCACTCGCCGGGTGTCGGCCCTCCCGGATACAGGTCAAATCCAGCGGCAGCAGCCAGTTCGACCGGGGTATATGAGCACGTCGCCCCCGAGCCACTCCTGATCTCGCTCGCGCTGTGGCCGGGACCGGTCGAGAGCCCCGCCGATGACGACGATGTTGCGGCCCCAACCGTCGCCGTGTTGCCCCCATCCGAACCCGTGGCGACCCCGGCGAATGCGGCCGCGGACCATACGGCGAGCGTGCACACCAGGAGAAGGACGCCCCAGACCTTCACACGGTTGGACACGGTTCAGCTACCTCCCATCTTTCGACAGTCCCGCCGCTCCGTACCGGATGGAGGCCAACCAAGTGAGGGCGTCACACATCCCCGAGATCCGTTTGGCAGAACCTTTCCTCGGCATCAGCTCGACGTCCGATCAGGCGGGGCAGAGCTCCTCAAACATGGGACCTTTCCAGCCGTCGCCGCGCTATTGCAGCGAGCCTTATCGCCAAGATCGACGACGTCGGCCCCAGTCATTCCCACGGTCCCCCCCAACACGGAACCTGACGATATGAAGAGTCTTCGTTCCGCTCAATGGAAACTTTGTTCCCGTTATCACTTCGGGCGGAGAACACACCCGAGGCCTCAGGTGGTTCACTGACCACGTCCCCCATCCGTCGGAGAGGCGGAGAGAGAAGCTGCGAGACGACATCCACGCCGGAACAATGCTTCATCCGACCTCACGATTACCTCGCTGAGGACTTCGCAGGGTCCCTTGCTACGGGTTCGTTGTGGTCTTCCATACGGGAACGCCTTCTCGTGGTCGGTGCGCCCTGCTCGGCGCCGCGGGACGCGCATAGGCTCCATCCATGACCCAGGCTGGGGATGGGGAAGGGGGGCCGCAAGTGAACCAAATGACGGCCGTGGGCGTAGAGACAGATGTGCACGACTCTTCGCTCGCCCTCGGCTCGCCGGCCACGAACTCCACCGGCCCCGCCCCCGTGACCGTCACCGAATTGGCCGAGACCTTCGACGCGGTCGTGTCCAACGTCCGTTCCGCCTATCTCGGCAAGGAGATCACCGTCCGCCTCGCCCTCTGCTGCCTCATGGCCGAGGGCCATCTCCTGGTCGAGGACCACCCCGGCGTGGGCAAGACCACCCTGGCCAAGGCCCTGGCCCGCTCGCTCGGTCTCGGCTTCGGCCGCATCCAGCTGACCGCCGACCTCCTCCCCGCCGACGTCACCGGGGCCGTCGTCTTCGACCGCGACACCGGCCTCCTCGCCTTCCGTCCCGGGCCCGTCTTCACCAACGTCCTCCTGGCCGACGAGCTCAACCGGGCCTCCCCGAAGGCCCAGTCCGCCCTCCTCGAGGCCATGGAGGAGCGCCAGGTCTCGGCCGACGGGATCTCCCACCCCCTCCCCCGGCCCTTCATGGTCATCGCCACCCAGAACCCCTTCGACGCGGCGGGGACCTTCCCCCTCCCCCACTCCCAGCGCGACCGCTTCCTCCTCCGCCTCGACCTCGGCTACCCCGACCGCGAGACCGAGGACCTCCTTCTGTCCTCGACGGGGACCCGCCCGTCACCCGAGGACCTCGTCCCCGTGGGGAGCTTGGACTTCCTGACCGCCTTCGCCGCCGCCGTCGACGCCACCTACGTGGCCCCCGAGGTCCGGGGCTACGTCCTCGACATCGTCCACACCACCCGGAACCACCCGGACCTCATCACCGGCGCGTCGCCGCGCGCCGCGCTCTCGACCGTCCGCGCCGCGGCCGCCGTGGCCGTGACCCAGGGGCGCAGCTATGTGACCCCGGACGACATCAAGATGGTGGCCGAGCCCACCCTGGCCCACCGCCTCCAGGCCCATCCCGCCGCCGAGCTGGCCGGCGCCACCACCTCGGCCACCGTCACCGACATCCTCTCCCGTCTCCCCGTCCCCGTCGGCGCCAGCCGGTAAGAGCCCCGGGCCAGCGCGGCACCCCGTCCGGTGGTCTCGTTCCGGGGGCTCCTCCTCTCCACACTCGCCGGCGTCCTCGCCGTCCTCGGTCTCGGCTTCGGCGTCGAGGAGTTCGTCATGGTGGCCATCGCCCTGGCCGTCCTCCTCCTCCTGGGGGCCGTCTCGGTGTCGTGGCGTGCCCGCACGGCGCGCCGATCGCTTCACCTCGACCTGGTCGTCCCGGCCATGGAGGTCTCCGTCGGCCAGCCGGCGACGATGGAACTCCACATCACCAATTCGGGTCGCCGGACCGTCGCCTCTGTCCGGATCGAGGCGCCGGCGCGTCACTTCACCGTCTCCTACCCCGGCCTCGGGGCACGACCGACGGGGTCACCGGCGGCTCCCACTCCGGCCGCGGCCGACGCCAACCCCATCGTGGGTCTGGCCCACACCCTGGCCTGGTCGGTCCCCCTCCCCGACCTCCGGCGCGCCGCGGCCACCACCCTCAAGATCCCCGTCCCCACCGCCGTCCGCGGCGCCCTCACCCTCCACCCCGTCGGCGTCTGGTGCGAGGACCCCTTCCGCCTCTTCGCCCTCCGTGCCGCTCAGGGCCCCTCGGCCCAGATGATCGTCTGCCCCGTCCCCGACCTGACCGAGGCGGCCCGCCTCCCCGCCCACGCGGTGGTGTCCGGCCGACCCTCGGACGCGCGCCCGGGCGCCTCCCCGTCGGCCTCGGTGGCCGGCGACGACCTCTCGTCGCTGCGCCCCTACGTCCCCGGCGACCGCCTCACCCGGCTCCACTGGCCGGCCCTCGCCCGCACCGGCGAGCTCGTCGTCCGCGACTTCACCGCTCCCGAGGCGGGCCGCCTGGCCCTGCTGGTCGACCTCCGGCCCTCGGCCCACGGCGCCTCCTCGTTCGAGGCGGCCATCGCCCGCACTGCCGCCCTCGGGACCCGGGCCCTGGCCGACGGTATCTCCGTCGAGCTCTGCACGAGCGCCGGCGAACGACTGGAGCTCCCGGCCGGGACGGCCGGACGCCAGGCGCTCCTCCGGGCCCTGGCCCTGCTGGGGCCCACCAACCCGCCCACCTCCTCGGCCCTCCGCTGGACGGGACGGACCTCGGGCAGTGCCGTCTGGGCCGCCGCGGGCGTGGGCGAGGAGGGCATGGTCCTCGTCACCACCGACGCGGGGGCGTCGACCGCCCTCCCCGAGGTCCTCCAGCGTCGGACGTCGGTGGAGGTCGTCCGGTGACGGCGGCGCGCCTGCGGACGCGTTCGGCGGGAACCGACCTTCTTCCCGACCTCGTCCTCCTCCTCGTCGCCCTGGCCGCCGGTCTCGGTGCGGCCCGACTGGCCCGGACACCGGCCACCGCCCATGTGTTCGTGCCCATCGCCGCCTGCGTCGTCACCGGGCACGTCGTCGTCTCCCTCGTCCGCCGCCTCCGCATGCCCGATCCCGTCCCCTCGGTGACCGGTGTCCTGGCCGTCGCCCTGGTGGCGGTCTGGACCCTCCTTCCTTCCGCCACCCGCACCGGCCTCCCCACCCCCACCACCGTCCGGGCCCTTCTCCGGACCTTCTCCGCCGCCGGGACGGTCATCCGCTCCCACCCCACCCCGGTCCCGGCCACCTCGGGAGTGGTCCTCTGCCTGGCCGCCGGTGCCGGACTGGCGGCCGTCTTCGCCCGCACCCTCTGGAGCTGGCAGGAACTCCGGCCGGCGGGGTCCCGGCGTCCCCTCGTCGCCCTCTTCCCCACCTTCGGGCTCTTCTGCTACACGGCCCTGCTCAGCTCCGACATCGACCGCGTCGCCGGCAGCACCATCTATCTGGCCACGGCCCTTCTCTTCCTGGCCGTGGCCGACCGCCCGGCGGTGGCCCGGCACCGGACGCCGTGGCGGTCGGGCACCTCCGCCGCACTGGCCATGGCGGCGGTCGCCGTCGGTGTCCCGGTGGCGGCCAGTCCCGGGCTCGGCGGCCTCCACCTCGACGCCATCCCCTTCTCCCGCGGCGGGGGCCCGGGGGGAGCGGGGGGGATCGGTCACGGCGGCACCGGCACCGTGGCCGGCGTGGGGGCCCTCAACCTCATCGACGACATGCACGCCGTCCTCACCTCGAGAAGCGACCTGACCATGTTCACCGCCACCTCGCGCACCCCCACCTACTGGCTGGTGGCCACCTTGTCCTCCTACGTCGGGGACGCCTGGATCCCCGACGCGGCCACGAAGGCCGCCGCCTCCGACGCCCCCCAGCTGGCACCGACACCACTCCCCGACCTCACCGAACCGCCGGCCCGACGCACCTTCACCGTCCACGTCTCCATCGCCGACCTCCGCAGCAACCTCCTCCCGGTGCCACCGGCCACCGTGTCGGTCGGCGAGGCCAACTCCGTCCAGGTCGAGCCCGGGATCGGCGTCATCCAGCCCTTCGCCAACCCGGCCAACCTCATCTACTCGGCCACCGCCCGTGTCCCGACCGCCCTGGGGACGACCCCGGCACCGTCGATCGCCGCCCTCGACGCGTCGGTCCCGGCCGTCGAGCTGCTCCCGTATCTCGCCCTTCCGTCATCGATACCGACGGCCGTGGTCGCGTTGGCCCACCAGATCGTGGCCCGTGCCCGGGGCCCGGCGGCCGAGGCCACCGCCCTCGTCCGCTACTTCACCCAGGGCAAGCGCTTCCACTACACCCTCACCCCTCCCGCCACCTCCGGCTCCGACGCCCTCTCGTCGTTCCTCTTCACCACCAGGGCCGGCTTCTGCCAGCAGTTCGCCGGCGCCTACGCCGTCCTCGCCCGCATCGACGGGCTCCCCACCCGCCTCGCCATCGGATTCACCACAGGCTCGACCGAGAGGCGCAACACCTACACCGTCACCGGGGCCGACGCCCACTCCTGGCCCCAGGTCTACCTGGGCCCGGCCGCCGGATGGGTCTCGTTCGAGCCCACCCCGGCATCGACCGACGAGGCGCTCGGCGCCGGCGTCCTGAACGGCGCGCCGACGACGACCCCACCGTCGGGACCCCCGGGCCTCACCACCTCGACCCTCTCCGAGCGCCAGCTGGGCCAAGGCGCGCAGCCGGCGGCCGGCTCGAAGGGCCTCGGTTCGAACGCCCGCCCGGCTCCGAACGCACCCGCCCGGCACGCGCCGTGGGGCCCGATCGTCCTCCTCGCCCTGGCCACCGTGGCCGTCATCGTCACCGCCGCCGTGGCCGGTCCCTGGCTGTGGCGCCGGCGGCGTCCCCGCCTGCGCCGGCGCCGCTTCGCCCGCGCCTCGGCACCGGGGACCGAGATCCTGGCCCGTTGGGAGCAGGCCGCGTCGGTCCTCGCCCGCACCGGTCTCGGACGTCGGGAGTCCGAGACCCTCGACGAACACGCCACCCGGATCGTCCCCGAGCCGCGCCCCACGGGGCTCTCATCCACCTTCGTCGCCCGTCGCGACCTGTCAGCCGGGCCCGACCCGAACACCCGACGCGCCCTCGAGGCCTACCGGTCCCTCGCCCTCCTCGCCGCGCGCGCCAGCTACGCGCCCGACCCCTGCACGGAGACGGAGGTGGCCGAGGCCCGGCGCCTGAGCGAGGAGCTCCGCGCCGCGCTCCGCCGCGGCGCCCCGGTGGGCGCCGGGACCGGTGGCCGCCCCTAGGCTCACCGACGCCATGTGCGGACGCGTCGACCTCCACACCCCCCCGGCCCAGTTGGCCCGACTCCTGGAGGTCGCACTGGCCCAGGGCGTCGACCCCGACGGCGCCCCCAGTTGGAACGTCCCCCCCACCCGCCGTCTCTACGCCGTCACCGAGGTCCATCCCCTCACCGACGCCGGCACACGCGGCGAGGACACCGTCAGGCTCCTCGACCAGTTCCGCTGGGGTCTCGTCCCCCACTGGGCGAAGGACGTCCGCATGGGCAACAAGATGATCAACGCCCGGGCCGAGACGGTGGCCACGACACCGGCCTACCGTTCCGCCTTCTCCGCCCACCGCTGCCTGATCGTGGTGGACGGCTTCTACGAGTGGCAGGTCCCCGACCGCGCCGAGCCCAAGAAGAAGGTGCCCTACTACTTCCACCGCGCCGACGGCCGGCCCATCACCTTCGCCGGTCTCTACGAGACCTGGTGGGACAAGTCCCGGTCACCTCATCCCGACCCCGAGACCCTCCTGCGGACCTGCACCATCATCACCACCGCGGCCGGTCCCGACATGGTCGAGATCCACGACCGCATGCCCGTCATCTTCGACGGCGACGTCGTCGACGACTGGCTCGATCCCGATGCCCACGACACCGACCACCTCCGCCGTCTTCTCCTCCCCGCTCCGGGCGGCACCCTCCTCCGGCACCCGGTCTCCACCGAGGTGAACAGCCCCCGCCACGACGGTCCCGAGCTCCTCGCCGTCGCCGCCGGCCCGTAACCGCCGCCGTCACACCGGACCGTCGGGCCCGGCCACGTCCGTTTCACTCGGACAGCGAACCTTCAGTCGGACAGCGGGCGGCGCACCTCCGGTGGTACCGTCGTCCCGGTACTTCGGGGGAACGGGGGGGCCCATGGACGACCGTATGGGGTGGCACCCCGATCCTTCCGGTCTCCACGAGCTGAGGTACTTCTCCCAGGGCCGGCCCACCCACCTCGTCCGCGACGGGGCGGTCGAAAGCTACGACACCCCTCCCCCGACGGCCGCGCCGGGGCCCGACGCCGTCGATCGGGAGGCCCGGCCGGACCTCTGGCTCGATCCCCCGCCCCCACCGGTACCCGGTGCCCTTCCCCTCGCGCCCCTCGGATACGGGCCCTCCCGCCCCGAGCACGGTCCCTCGGTCCCGCCGGCCCCGCTCCCGAAGCACTCGCGTCGCACCGTCGTCGTCGGCGCCGTCGTCCTCGTCGCCCTCCTGGCCGCCATCCTGGGTGTGGCGGCCACCGGTGGTGGGCCGTCGGTCCCCGGAGCGGGGATGACCCCGACCGCATTCGTCATGTCGGCCACCCAGACGACCCTCGCCCACCGCACCGCGCAGATCGTCATCACCGGCACCGTCTCCACCTCGGGCGAGACGGTGACCCTCCGGGGTACGGGCGAGACCGACCTCACCGCGGGGACGACCACCGCCAACCTGACGGCCAACGGCGCCGGGACCTCCATCGTCGAACACGAGCTGGCCGTCGGCGGGCACCTCTACATGGGACTGACCGTGGACGGGACCGACATCGCCGACATCGCCGGGGGCAGGCACTGGATCGAATTGCCCGTCTCCATGGGCGGGAGCGCCGCCGCCTCGCTCGGATCGGGAGCGGTCAACCCCATCACCCAGCTCCAACTCCTCACCAAGCGGGGCAACACCGTCCGTCCCTTGGGCACCTCGGTCATCGGAGGCGTCACCACCTCCGGCTACGCCATCGTCCCCAGCAGGCACACGATCGACCAGGCCATCGAGACGGAGATCGTGACCGGGCACCTGTCAGCGGCGGAGGCTCAGCAGGTCCGGCAGGAGGCGTCCTCGTTCTCGTCGTTCACCATCGACGTCTGGTTCGACGCGTCGGGGCTCATGCGACGCATGGCGGTGGACTTCGGCACGACCTCCACGACCAGCGCGGACGTCACCATGACCTTCGAGAACTACGGCACCCCGGTGATCGTGGCCCCGCCCGCCCCGGGCGACGTCATGAGTTTCTCGGCCTTCATGTCCGCCGTTCAATCGGCGGACACCCTCTCGCACTGACGGGGGCGGCGACCGGGCCGGCCCCTCAGCCGCCGACCCCCTGTTCCACCTCCGGCCCCGGGATGGGGAAGCATGCGACGCCGACCTCCCGGACCGAGAACAGCAATTCGGACTCGAGGTCGTCCTCATCGGTCGCACTGCTGACCGGAGTACTCGGACGCATTGTCACCTGCCGTGGCGGGTCCATGGTCCTCAGTATGCGCTTCCCCTCCGGACAACGGGTACCGGCAGGTAACTACCGGGCACCCTCACAGCCTGGACGCGGACCTCTCGAGAGGCGTGCGTCCTCCCCACAGGAAAGCGGCCAGCTGCTCCGAGCGGCCGTCGTCGTCATGCCACTCGACCGTCCCCATCGAGGACCGCCGTCCCCACAGGGCCAACAGCCGGGTGGCGCGATCGCTCGACGCCGTCGGACGACGCGACGGCTCGTCCAGTCGCAGACGGGCGCCGTCCTCGTCGACGGTGAGGACGACGTCGGCCGCGCCGCGTGCACCGAAGCTCGCCTCCAGAGGCGCCAGTCCCGCCTCGCGCACCCGGACCGAGACCGACTCTCGTGAGCCCTCGAGCATGGCGTTCAGAACCGAGACGGCGTGCGTGGTCAGTTCGGGTGCACCGAGAAGCTCGCGGCTGATCTCGTCGTCTCCGGCCAGATCCCAGCGATGGATGGCAGCCTCACAGCGACCGTGCATCTGAAGGTCCGGCCCCGTCAGCCGCCGCCCGGAGAAGGCGACCGTCCGCCCGGCCTCTCCCTGTCCCAGATGGTCAAGGTCCTCAAGAGCCAACGCGAGCCGGATCGCCTCTCTCACCAGGCGGCCCCGCAACTCCTCGTCGGGGAGCACCACATACGGCGCCTCGCGATCCGCGAACGACTTCGTCACCCGCTCCGGGCCGTCGACCACCGCGGCCTCCACCAGATCCGCCATCTCGGCGGCACCGGCGGCCAGGTGCGCCACGAGTTCGTGAGCGGTCCACCCGGCACAGGCGGTCGGAGCGTCGGCGGCGGTCGTCTCGAGGGTGCCGACAAGGGCAACGGCTTCGTCCATGCCGAGCATCATGGCGTGCCGGACCCGAGAAGGCTGGCGGAAATCGGACGACACGGTCGCGGTGCACCGCTGCCGTCGTCGGGACCCCACCCCACCGACACGCGCCGGACCGACACGCAGCCGGTTGGTCAGCTCCCGTCGGGATACCCGCCCCGGTGCAGCACCATGGGGTAGTGCGGGAGTGTCTCAGGCGCCCGCATCCGACGCCCGCTGATACGTGGGGTCTGCCATGGCGGTCACACCTGAGACGCAGAGAGGGGGGCCTCGCGGCCCCCCTCTCTACCACTTGCAGGTTGCTGTCGGGATCAGATGGTCGGAACCGGCGGGTTGACCGTGTACACCGTGGTGAAGGTGTCGTGCGTCCCGGCGTTCACGTCGGCGATGACCGTGGACGGGCCGGCGGCACACGAGATGCCCTCGAAGATG
>Ga0209415_10014778_pt1 | contig 12725 bp, 10 predicted proteins | sample PeaSoiSIISIP2007_FD_187696 | JGI IMG/M metagenome (GOLD analysis project Ga0209415, IMG submission 187696) | Peat soil microbial communities from Weissenstadt, Germany - SII-SIP-2007 (SPAdes) (version 2) | ecosystem: Environmental > Terrestrial > Soil > Wetlands > Peat | place: Germany...
CTTCGGCCGGTTCCTCATGATCGTCCCGATCCTGGGCCTTGCGGGCAACCTGGCGTCCAAGAAGCTCATCCCGGCCAGCGCCGGAACCTTCAGGACGGAGGGCTTCACGTTCGTCGTCCTCCTGATCGGCACGGTCCTCCTCGTCGGGGCGCTCACGTTCCTGCCCGCCCTGGCGGTCGGGCCGATCGTCGAGCACTACCTCATGAGCGCCGGGACGCTCTTCTAGCATCCGCCCGAGACCCTCACTCCCCGGGACGCGACCATGAGCACCAAGACCATCTCCCTCTTCGACCGCGACATCATCAAGAAGGCTGTCGCCGACTCGTTCACGAAGCTTAACCCGCGCCAGCAGATCAAGAACCCCGTGATGTTCGTCACGCTGGTCGGCGCGCTGCTTACGTTCCAGCAGCTGTTCACCTCGAAGGAGCCGTTCGGCTACGTGCTCCAGATAGCCCTGTGGCTGCTGTTCACGGTGGTGTTCGCCAACTTCGCCGAGGCCGTCGCCGAGGGCCGCGGCAAGGCGCAGGCCCGCGCCCTGCGCGCCTCGCGAAAGCAGCTGGTCGCCAAGCGCCGGCGCAAGGACGGGACGACCGAGCCGGTGGACGCCTCGGTGCTGCGCAGCGGCGACGTCGTCGTCGTTGCCGCGGGCGAGATCATTCCCGGCGACGGGGAGGTCATCGAGGGGGCCGCGTCGGTCGACGAGTCGGCGATCACCGGGGAATCCGCGCCCGTCATCAGGGAGGCGGGCGGCGACCGGAGCGCGGTCACCGGCGGCACCGGCGTCCTCTCCGACAGCCTGGTGATTCGGATCACGGCGAATCCCGGCGAGGGGTTCCTGGACCACATGATCAGCCTCGTCGAGGGCGCGACGCGCCAGAAGACGCCCAACGAGATAGCCCTGACGATCCTCCTGTCGGCCCTCACGTTCATATTCCTGCTGGTCATCATCACGCTCAAGCCGTTCGGCACCTACTCGAATGTCGCCTTTACGATCACGGCCCTCATAGCCCTCCTTGTCTGCCTGATCCCGACGACGATAGGCGGGCTGCTGAGCGCCATTGGGATCGCCGGCATGGACCGGCTCCTCCAGCGAAACGTGCTCGCCATGAGCGGGCGCGCCGTCGAGGCGGCGGGCGACATCGACGTGCTGCTGCTCGACAAGACCGGCACGATCACGCTGGGCAACCGCATGGCGACGGAATTCCTGCCGGCGCCCGGCGTGACGCCCGAGCGCCTGGCCGACGCGGCCCAGCTCGCCTCGCTAGCCGACGAGACCCCGGAGGGCCGCAGCATCGTCGTGCTCGCCAAGGAGAAATTCCAGCTGCGGGGCCGGGACCTGTCGGCGCACCGCGCGGCGTTCGTCCCGTTCACCGCGCAGACCCGGATGAGCGGGGTCGACCTCGCGGCCGGCGAAGGTGCGCCGGCGCGCTCGGTCCGAAAGGGCGCCGCCGCAAACGTCAAGGCGTGGGTGGAGTCGCAGGGGGGCTCCTTTCCCGATTCGGTTTCCGCCGCCGTCGACGGGATCTCCCGCCAGGGGGGCACGCCGCTCGTCGTTGCCGACAACCGCGAGACCCTCGGCGTCATATACCTGAAGGACGTCGTGAAGGGCGGCATCAAGGAGCGTTTCGCCCAGCTCCGGGCGATGGGGATCCGCACGGTGATGATCACGGGCGACAATCCTCTGACCGCCGCGGCGATTGCAGCCGAGGCGGGCGTCGACGACTTCCTGGCCCAGGCCAACCCCGAGATGAAGCTTGCGCGCATCCGCGAGGAGCAGGGCTCCGGTCACCTGGTCGCCATGACCGGGGACGGCACCAACGACGCGCCCGCGCTCGCGCAGGCCGACGTGGGCGTCGCGATGAACACGGGCACGCAGGCCGCCAAGGAGGCGGGCAACATGGTCGATTTGGACTCCAACCCGACGAAGCTCCTGGACATCGTCGAGATCGGAAAGCAGCTGCTCATCACGCGGGGCGCCCTGACGACGTTCAGCATCGCAAACGACGTCGCCAAGTACTTCGCGATCATCCCCGCCATGCTGGTCGGCGTGTTTCCCGCGATTGCGCCCCTGAACGTGATGCACCTCGCCTCGCCGCTGAGCGCCATCCTGAGTGCCGTCATCTTCAACGCGCTCATCATCGTCGCCCTGATCCCGCTGGCCCTGAAGGGCGTCGCCTACCGCCCGATCGGCGCCGCCGCGATGCTGCGCCGCAACCTCATCATGTACGGCTTCGGCGGCATCATCATCCCGTTCATCGGCATCAAGCTGATCGACCTCATCGTCAACGCCGCCCACCTCGTCTGAAGCATGAAGACGCTCCTTTCGGAACTCAGGACCTCGCTGCTGCTCACCCTCGTGTTCGCTGTGCTGCTGTGCGGGGCGTACCCGCTTGCCGTGTGGGCTGGCGCCCAGGCGCTTTTCCCAGGCAGGGCCAATGGCAGCCTGATAGTCGGCAAGGACGGCGCCGTCCGGGGCTCGGCGCTCCTCGCCCAGAATTTCTCCAGCGACAAGTACTTCCAGCCGAGGCCCTCGGCCGCCGGCACGGGCTACGACGCCGCCAATTCCGGGGGCACGAACCTCGGGCCGACGAGCCAGAAACTCTCCGACAGCATCAAGGCCGCCGTAGCCGCATACAGGACGGCAAACGCCCTCGCGGCGGACACTGCGGTCCCCGCCGACGCCGTGACATCCTCCGGCAGCGGCCTCGACCCCCATATCAGCGTCGCCAACGCGATGATCCAGGTCGGTCGGGTGGCAAAGGCCCGGAGCCTTCCGCCGGAGAAGGTCCGTGCCCTGATCGCGGCAAACACCGAGGGGCGCGATCTGGGCTTCCTCGGGGAGGCCGGCGTGAACGTGCTTCGGCTGAACATCGCACTGGACCAGGCGGCCGGCGAAGCGCCCGCGGCGGCGAGGTGAGCCCGCCGGGGCCGTGCCCGGTGCCCCCTCAGGGCGCCACGGGAGGGCCGCCCCGGGCTTTGTCGTCGAACTCGCGGACCCGCTCCACGTTCGCGTCCGATTCCATCATTCCGATGCTGCGGATCATTTGGCCGATCGTCATGTTCGGGTCGTTCGACCAGAAGATCCCGCCATCCTGATCGTTGTAGTAGTGGTACCCGACCCGGTCTCCGAACCGGCGCGAGAGCGCCTCGCCGTTCTCCAGGATGGCCTCCCAGTGCAGGACAGCGAACGAGAGGTCAATCTCGTGGACGAGCACGGACGGCTTCGTGATCTGGGCCTCCATGATGCCGAGCGGGTTGAAGACCGCGGCGTGGTCGTGGGGCGTGGCGCTCACGATGTAGTACTCGTGCTCGAGCGCGTAGTGCGCCAGGTGGGCGGTTTCAGGCGAGGCCGAGGCAACGGCAACAATCTCCGCGCCGCGCTTGGCGAGCGCCTGCCAGCCGTCGGGGTAGAGCATGTCGAAGCAGATCTGGATGCCGACCCGCCCGAAGTCGCAGTCGAACACGGGGAAGTCCCGGCCGGGTGTAGTGCCGCCCTCGATGATGTCGCTGTTCTGGAGGACCACCGGGTGGACTTTCCGGTACATCCCCACCAGGCGCCCCGCGCGGTCCACGAGGACCGCGGCGTTGCTGTAGCGAAGAGGCGGATCCGCCTCCCGCAGGAGGACCGGCACGATGAGGTAGGTGCCGTGGCGCCTCGCGCACTGCGCGATCCGCGGCAGCACCTCGTCCATCGCCACCGCCTCCTGTGCCATCGCGTCCCCAGGCCGGCCGAGGAAGAACTCGGGCAGGAGGGCGAGGTCGAGCGGCTTTCCGGGGTAGCGGCTCGCGGCCTCGGCCGCCATCGCGTCGACGAACTCGTCCACGCGCTGGAGGCGTTTGTCCAGGGCCAGCTTGACGTTGTCCCCGCCGCCGATGGTCGTGCCGAGGAGGACCTTGCGGGGCGGCCGGTCGCAGCGCGATACGGCGGGCGAGGGGGCGGGGGCCGCCGGCGCGTCGGCCACGGCTGAGAGGCAGAGGCTGATCCCCAGCGCGGCGAGCGCAGCCCTGCAACCGCCCGTGACAGCGCGGCGGGAGTTTCTTTGCGTCTTCATACCGCCTTTGTACCTATTGCCGGGGGTAATTCCAAGGGGGAAGGCTGGGGAACGGCTGCGGCCCGCTACAGGCTGAGCCCGAACTCGGCGGCTGCGAGGGCGCGCAGGCCGGGATAGACGGCGGCTGCCCCCGCGGCGCGTAGCGCCGCCTCGTCGTGGGTGCCGGTCGACACACAGAGGCACGGGATGGCGGCGTTGCGGGCCGTCGCGAGGTCGAACGGCGAATCGCCGACGAGGCAGGAGCGCGCGGCGTCGCTGCCGGCCCTGCGCAGGGCCTCCGCCGTGAACTCGGCGGCGGGCTTGCGCCACGGGCAGTCGCGGGCGCCGAGGATGACGTCGAGCTGCACGGCGATCCCGAGATGGGCCAGGACGGCGCGGGCGTGGTCGCCGATCTTGTTCGTGAGCACGCCCGTCTTTACACCCTGCGCGCGCAGGGCGCCGACCAGCTCCCGCGCTCCGTCGTAGAGGACGGGGTCCTCGAGCAGGATCTTCTCCGTGTAGGCCACGTGGACCCGGCACGCCTCCGCGACCTTGTCCGGGGGCAGGAAGCGGCCCATGGCGTTCTCGAGGCCGCCTCCAACGCTGCGGCGGACCTCCTCCCTGGTCGGGGCGGGAAGGCCGAACATTGGGAGCGTGTGGCAGTAGGCGCGGTGCAGGGTCGTGAACGCGTCCACCAGGGTGCCGTCGAGGTCGAAGAGGACGCAGTGAAAGCAGTGCATGGCCGCCACAGTGTCGGGGCGTCCGGGCCGCCGTCCAAGGCCAAATTCGGCGGCACCGGGCCGCCGAGGGGAGGTCGCCATGGCGGGCCGGGCGGTGGCGCGGCTGTTTGTCTTGCGGCCCCCCGGCGGGTCAATTTGCTTCCGCCCACGCGGGCCCGCGCGGATTCGAGCGCCCGGCCGGCGCCCAGGCCGACCCCTCCCGAAAGCCATGAACCCAACCGCCCCCGCCCCGGCCGGCCGCAACTACCCGCTGCTGCTTGCCGGGCAGTTCCTCGGCGCCTTCGGCGACAACTTCCTCCTGGCGGCCGTCCTAGGCCCGCTCACCTACGCTCTGGGCGCCGGTAGGATTACCGAGAGTGCGGTCAACGCGGAGAACGCGCTATTCGGCCTTGTATTCAGCATCCCGTTCATCGTGCTCGCGCCGCTGGCCGGGTTCCTGAACGACCGGATGCCCAAGACCCGGTGGCTCGTGGGGGGCAACCTCGTCAAGCTCGGTGGCTGCGCGGTCGGGCTCATGGGGGTCTCCGTCCTCGCGGGCCGGCACAGCCACCTGCTCCAGGTCGCCGGGTACTGCGTCGTCGGGATCGGCGCCTGCGTCTACTCCCCGGCGAAGTACGGGATACTGCCGGAGGTCGTCGCGAACGCCCGGCTCGTGAAAGCCAACGGCACCGTCGAGATGCTGACGCTGGTCGCCATCGTGGCCGGCCTTGGCGGCGGCGGCATCCTCTATGACCGCACGCTCTCCCTGCCGGTCTGCTATTGGGCGAGCCTCGCGCTCTACGCGGGGGCGTTCGTCTGCAACGCCGCGATGGCGCGGACCCCCTTCAACCCGGACGCGCGCCTGCGCCGCAGCTTCGCCGAGTTCGGCTCGAGCTTCCTCTCGCTCGTGACGAACCCGCGGCTCGGGCGCATTCTCCTCGGCTCCGCTCTCTTCTGGTTCGCCGGCTCGACGGTCAGGTCCGCCCTCCAGGGCTGGGGCCTTTCGGCGTACGCGCAGGCCGGGATCGCCGATGTGACCAACCTGAAGCTGGTCCTCCTGAAGATCGGTCTGGTGGCAGGGATCGTCCTCGGCGCCGTTCTCGCCGGGCAGCTCCACAGGACCGGGGACCTCTCCTGGGCCCGCAGGTACGCCCTGCTCCTCGGCGCCGGGTTCGCGGGCCTGGGCCTTCTGGGAGGCAGGTTCGGGCTGGCCCCCCCCGTCCTCGTGCTCATCTTCACCGGGGCTGCGGCCGGCCTCCTCGTCGTCCCGTTCAATGCCGCCCTCCAGTCCGAGACCGACCAGACCAAGCTCGGCAAGACGGTCTCGATCCAGAACTTCACTGACTACGTGGGCATCGCCGCGGGCGCGGCGTACCTCTCGCTCCTTTCGCGGCTCAACCTGAGCCCCGACCAGGACATGATCGCCCTCGGCGTGACGGTGGCCGCGATCACCGCCGCGCTGCGCGTCGCGGGGCTCTCGGGGCGCCCCTCCTAGCGGCGGGTCCGCCCCGGGGGCTAGGGCTGCGCCGAGACCCGGTAGAGGCGGGCCCCGTGCCACTCGATCTCCGGGGAGAAGGTGCCGGAGAAGACGCCGACGTCGCGGTGCGCCCAGAGGTCGCGGATGCGGACGGGCCCGCCGAGGCCGAGCAGCGTCAGGTCGAGCGGAACGGCGCGCGTGGGGGCTCGCAGGTCGCCGGCCGCGAAGCCGTATGCGGAGAACACCATGGCCTCGCCCTTGGCGTTCTCGCGAGCTGCATCGTCCAGCCGGGCCACGCCGCGCAGGGCGGTTGCGCCCGCCGGCACGGCGAGGCCGCTTATCCGCTCCCCGTGGCTTCCGTACTCGCGGTCCGCGGCCGCCTCGCGCCCGTCGGCATAGCCCCATCGGACGCGCCGGATCACCGAGGGCCACCAGAAGCGCGGCGAACCGCCGTCGTCTGCGGACAGGACCACCGTGCTCAGGCCCTCCACGCAGACGTCGAACGCCACCTCCTGGCCGTGGGTGCCCATCGAGACCGGGCCGCTGCGCCACAGGAGCCTGGAAGCGCTGAGGACCCAGGGGTCGGCGGTGTTGAAGAGCGCGACGAACTTGGCCCGCCCCCCCACCGCGTCCGCGACCCACCCGATCCCGCCGTCGCCGTCGCGGAACAGCTGGCGGTTGTTGTCGCTCGCCTGGTCCACGGCGATGACCTCGTCGTTGGTGAGGAGCGCCAGCGTCGGACCGTCGAGCCTTGTCAGGTCGGCGCCGACCATGAGCGGCGAGCGGGCGATCGACCAGAGCGTCATCAGGGTGATCTCCTCGTCGCGCGTGAACCAGGTCCTGCGGCCCATCTCGATCGTGCCGATCGGGATCATGTCCGCGTCGGGCCAGGCCCCGAGGCGGCGCCAGCGGGCCCAGCTGTCCAGGCGCCCGAACTGGGAATGGAGGAGCGACCAGTGGTCCCAGAAGTCGTCGGAGATCCGCCACATGTTGGCGTGGCCGGCCACGTGGTCCGCCTCGCGGATGTCGGTCTCCCCGGGCGAGAGGCTCAGCACCATCGCCCGGCCCGAGCGGTCGATCGCCCGCCGGACCGCCTCGACCTCCGGCTCGTTTTGGGCGTAGGGGCGCGACATGTCGTCCACCTTTACGAAGTCGACGCCCCAGGAGGCGATCAGGCTGAAGACCGAGTCGTAGTAGTCCTGGGCTCCGGGCTTCGACATGTCGACGCCGTACATGTCGGAGTTCCAGGGGCACACGTGGAGCCTGTCGGCGATCTCGGAGGCCCGGTGGGTGGAGCCGGCGATCGCCAGGTCCCGCTCGACCGCCTGGCGGGGGATCCCGCGCATGAGGTGGATCCCGAACCGCAGGCCCTTGGCGTGCACGTAGTCGGCGAGCGGCTGGAAGCCGCGGCCGTCGCCCGCGCTCGGGAACTTGCCGGGCGCCGGCAGGAGGCGGCCGTGCGCGTCCATGGTGAGCGTCGCGCCGGCGCGGTAGTCGAATCCCGTGGCCCCGGGCTCGTACCACTGGATGTCGACCACGACGTACCGCCAGCCGTGCGCGGCCAGCTTGTCCGCCATGAAGTCCGCCTCGGCGCGCGTCTGCGCCTCGGTCACCGTGGTGGCGAAGCAGTCCCAGCTGTTCCAGCCCATCGGCGGCGTCCTCGCCCAGCCGTGGAAATCCTGCGCCGCCGGGGCCGCGGCCGCGGCGCACAGGCCGACCAGCGCGAGGAACCGCCGCAACTCCGCGTGCCGCGCCCCGCTACGGGGCGCCGTCATGCGGCCGGCTCCCAGCCCGGCTCGTAGTCGCGCCGCCACAGCTTCATCGCCTCCTCGTCGTGGAGGATGTGGCCGTCGGACCTGTCGCAGTCCAGTGAGCGGCCGACCCGCTGGGCGATGTTGCCCAGCTGAGGCAGCACGACGGTCCTGTGGGCCTCCTCGATGGGCGAGCTCAGCGGGGATCCCGTCCGGATCGCGTCGATGAAGTTCCTGACGTGCAGCCGGTCGAGGCGGATGCCCGATGCGCTGCGGATGTTCGTCGCGTCCGCCTCCGGGTTGTCGGCCAGCGTCTTGACCACCTTGTTTGAGCTGTCGAACACCGTGTAGTTGTTGCCCTCGAGGAGGGCCGACCCCTCGGTGCCGTAGACGTAGGCGCCGCGCGAGAGCCCCTCGGTCCTGAACCCGTTGCAGCTGCGCCCCTCCCAGGAGATCGACTTCTCCCCGTCGAATTCCCAGCCGATGACCTGGGTGTCGGGGGTCTGCCAGTCGTCCTTGAAGCGGTAGCGTCCGCCCGTGGACGAGACCCGAGTCGGGAAGCCGACTCCGAGCGCCCAGCGGCACACGTCGATCTCATGGGTGCCGTTGTTGCACGCCTCGCCCGTTCCCCAGTGCCAGAACCAGTGCCAGTTGTAGTGGATGAGGTTGCTCTTGTACGGGCGGCGGGGAGCCGGCCCCTGCCACAGCTCGTAGTCGAGGCCGGGCGGCACGGCCACGATGCTGCCGTGGCCTATGCTCGGTCGGTTGTTGTCGTACCAGGCCTTCGCATAGTACGCCGTGCCGATCACGCCGGCGCGGATCTCCCTTGCCGCGACCTGCATGTTGGGGAACGACCGCCGCTGGTTGCCCATCTCCACGAGGCGCCCGTACCTCGAGATGGCCTTGAGCAGGAGCTCGCCCTCGTGCGGGTTCTGGCTGCAGGGCTTCTCCACGTAGACGTGCTTGCCCGCCGCCAGCGCCAGGATGGCCATCGGCGTGTGCCAGTGGTCGGGCGTGGCTATCGTGATGGCGTCCACCGACTTGTCGTCGAGCGCCCTGCGGAAGTCCTTAATGGCCTGGGGGCGGTCGCGCCCGATGTTCGCGGCCTGCTTCATCCCCTTGGCGAGCGCCCCGTCCTCCACGTCGCAGATGTAGGCGATCTCCGTGTTTTCGATGCCGCCGATCGCCTCGATGTGGTCGAGGCCGCGGCTGTTCGTGCCGACGACCGCCAGGCGCACGCGGCTCGCCGGGCTGGGGGGCGGATCGGCCCTGGCCCACGAGGGCAGGGCCGCTGCGAGGCCGAGGCCCAGGCCGGCGGCCGTGCCCGTCTTAATGAATTCGCGGCGGTTGGTTGCGTTGTTCATTGGGTTGAAATTTCTGGGACTGGAGACGCCTTCAGGGTGGGCCTTACGCGGGCAGTCCCGCCAGCATCCCGCGCATGTACCCGAAGGACTGGGCTATCCCGGGAATGGGGTCGGCCTCCTCGACCTCGTACTCGAGCCCGACCTGGTACCGGAAGCCGACCTGGATAAGCGCCGCCATGATGGACCTGATGTCGAGCCGGCCGTATCCAAGGACGACGGGCTTGTCCTTCTTGTCGCCCACGCCCGCGAGCGTGTCCTTCATGTGCACGTCGTACAGGCGGCTGCGGCACCTGAGGATCGCCTCGACGGGGTCCGTGCCCGCGCGGGCCGAGTGGCCCACGTCGATGCACAGGCCTAGGCGCTGGTCATAGGGCTGCACGGCGTCCCACACGTCGAACGGGGACGGGAAGATCTTGTCCTCGGGGCCGTGGTTGTGGAAGGCGAGCTTGATGTCGTATTCGCGGACGAAACGCTCCGTCAGCAGGAACGTGTCCCGGTCGGGGGGCTTGTCGTAGCTCGCGGCCATTGTCGACAGGCCGGCCGCGCGCCCGCACTCGAACGCCCGCCGCATGACGCCCTCGCTGTTCGCGAGCGTCACGACGCCGGTGCTCGGGATCGCGAGGCCGGCTGCCCTGAACTTCTGGGCCGCCTCGCGGCATACGTCCGGGGTGCTAAGGAGGATGGGCACGTGCACCCTGAAGACCGAGACGGACCCGATCTGCATCTGCCGGAGCGCGGCGACGGCCGCCTCCGTCGACAGCTTGCGCAGCGAATAGCCGGCGACGCCCAGGCTCAGGCGGGGGGTGGCGGGGGCCGCGGCGGCCGGGCCCCCCGCGACGCCGGCGCCGAGGCCCCGGGCGGCCCCGATCACCGGGAGGAGGAGCCCTGCGAGGGCTGTCTTCGCGATGGCCTCGCGGCGGGTTACGAGATTCTCGTCCATAGGGTTGCGGGCCCCGCGGCGCGGGAATCTGCGCGGCTGGCCCTGAATATGGGTAGCGCGCGATCGCGCGAAAGTCCAGAGCGGGAAGGCTTGCACCGGCGGCCGCGGATTCCAGTCTCGGCGCGATGTTCCGCCGCCTGTCCGCCGTCTCGCTGCTCTGCGCCTGGCTCTGCGCCAGCGGCGCCTTGCTCGACGTCGCGCAGGCGCTCGCGTGGGTGGGGATGTTCACCGGCTACGCCAGGAACGAGTCATTCGCGGCCGCCGCCAGGGAGACATTTGACCCGGGAAAGCCGTGCACGATCTGCCGCGCCGTGGGCAGGGCCCGGGACGCGTCCGGGCAGCACGGGCCGGCGGTTCCATCCGCGGGGGGGCAGAGGATGCTCCTGATTCTTGAGCGCCCGGCGGCGTTCTTCGCCCCGGCCGCTGCGGGCGGATGGCCCGTGGAACCCGCCGCCCGCGCCGAGGTGCGCGAGTCGGACGTGCCGGTGCCCCCGCCGAGAGCCGGAGTCGCCTAGGCGGCCCTTCCCGGACGCCGCGCCGGCCGCCGGCCCGCGGGTCCGTCCCGGCCCGGGCGCCGCCGCGTCAACGCGACCCCGGGGGCCGCGCGCCCGCATCCCAACACTCAACCCATGCCTGGATACTTCCATGAAGCCTTTCCCATTTCGCCGGAGCAATCCGGCCCCAGTCGCGGCGATGCCGCGGGCCGGCTCTGCCTGCCTCCGTTCCGGTGCGCGCCGCAGCATCGCCTCCGCCGCCCTCTGCCTGGCCCCGCTCGTGGCCCTGTGCCTTGCTCCGGGCCGGGCCCGGGCCTGTGCCTGCGGCTGCGGCGTGTTCGAGGTCGGCACGAGCTCGATGTTCCCCGAGGGCTCGGGCGCCATGGCCGCCTTCGAGTACGACTACCAGGACCAGAACCACGACTGGAGCGGGGCCTCGGAGGCGCCGGCCGCCGACAATCCCGACAAGGAGATCCGGACGGGCTTCTTCACGCTCGGATACCAGGACATGTTCAGCCGCTCGTGGGGGATTCTGCTCAGCCTGCCCTACGAGAGCCGGTTCTTCAGGACGACTGGGGGCGCCACCGGAAACGACATCGTCTCGCTGAACTTCAGCGGGCTCGGCGACATCAGGCTCCAAGGCATCTACACGGGATTCTCGCCCGACCTGTCTGGCGGGCTCACGTTCGGCCTCAAGCTGCCGACCGGCAGCTTTACGACGAACGACGCGTACGGGGACATCGACCGGGACTCCGAGATCGGCACCGGGAGCACCGACATCCTGCTTGGGGGCTTCCGCCGATTCAACCTGGATAGCGACTACGGATGGTCGGGATTCGTCCAGGGGGCGTTGGACGTGCCGGTGCTGACCCAGGTCCAGTACCGCCCGGGCGCCGAGTTTGACGCGGCGGCTGGCGCCTATTACAGCGGCTGGTCCGTCGGAAGGGCGATGATCGCACCCATGGCGCAACTGAAACTTTCGGTCCGCGGAAGGGACGGCGGCGCCAATGCTGCAAGTCCCGTGGCCTCCGGCTTCGGTCGCGCTCTATTTGCCCCCGGGGTCGAGGTCGACATGCACCCGTTCAAGCTCTACGCGGACGTCGAGCGCCCCGTGTACCAGCGCTTCACGGGCAACCAGCTGGCTGCGCCCGCGCTCTTCAAGCTGGAGGTGAGCGTGAGATTCTAGGCTCTCAGGGCTCGCCCACCGTTATGTGCAGCTGCCTCTTGCCGTCCTTGTCCGAGAACTCGCCCTGCACGTCCGTCGTCAGGGCGAAGAACTTCGTGGGGGATTCCGCGTGCATGAGAAAATTGACTCCGCCGAAGGTGAACGTGAGCAGGCCGTCCGGGGCCCGTTGCACCTGGACTCTGTCGTTCCCCCAGAGGGGATAGTCGCCCACGTAGCCCTCGAGGACCGACTCGGGCAGCATGAATTCCTTGTGGCGGTAGTTGCCCAGCTCGCGGACCCAGATGTTCCGGAACCGGACGGGATTGCCGTGGTCCTGGAGCGATATCGGCATGCGCTCGGGGTGCACCTTGTAGGGGGCGCGCTCGAGCCAAGAGGTGGGCCCGGTGAGCTCGACGTTGTTCTGGACGAGCACCCCGTTGTGGAAGACGGTCTCGCGCGCCTTCTTGAGGAGGGCGCCGTCCTTGTCGAAGCGGGGCGCCGTCCAGACGATGTCGTACACCTCCCACTTCCCGGGCGGGAGCATGACGTTCACGAGCGGGGGGTACTGTCCGTAGATCGCCGCGGCCCCGCCGTCCGCATAGGTCTTGTTGTCGTAGGAGTCTAGCACCTGGAGCTCGTAGCGGTCGTAGCCGAAGAAGACACCGCTGTTGCCGCGGCCCTGGCTGTTGCCGTGCGGCGGATTGGGCGACGCCCACTCGACGTGGAGCTGGCAGTCGCCGAACGACTGGAGCGTGCGCGCGTAGCCGCTGTGCGGGACGCACTC
>Ga0209415_10014780_pt1 | contig 12725 bp, 13 predicted proteins | sample PeaSoiSIISIP2007_FD_187696 | JGI IMG/M metagenome (GOLD analysis project Ga0209415, IMG submission 187696) | Peat soil microbial communities from Weissenstadt, Germany - SII-SIP-2007 (SPAdes) (version 2) | ecosystem: Environmental > Terrestrial > Soil > Wetlands > Peat | place: Germany...
GGCCGGCCCGCGCCCGCCGCGGTAGCGCGTCCGCTCGGTAGCACCAGTCGACCGGCAGCCGCGCGCCCCGCACCGCAGCAGCAACACGCTGCCCCGATGCAACATGCGGCCCCGATGCAACACGCGGCCCCGGTACAACACGCGGCACCTCAAATGCAGCGGGCTGCGCCGCAACAACAACGGGCTGCGCCGCAACAACAACGGGCTGCGCCGCAACAGCAACGGGCTGCGCCGCAACAACAGCGTGCCGCACCGCAAGAGAAGGGCGCGCCGGAGAAGGGCGCGCCGGATAAACAGGGGCACTGACTCGGCGTTGTTATGGTGTCGCGGGGACGCGCCGGCGAACGAACAGCCGGCCGTCCTCGGCTTTGACATCGTACACGTCGATGCGAAATCCCGGACAGTTGACGCCTTTGCCGTTCGCCAACCGGAAGGTGTAGTTGTGAAACGCGCAGCGTATCATCGTTCCGTTGCTGACGATCGCGGCATTCCCCAACGTCTGCTCGGTATGCGGACACGTGTCCTGCACGCCGAAGAAGCCCCCGGCCGGTGCGCGAAAGATCCAGATCGGCCGCTCCTCGAACGCGATGGAGACCGGCTCCGTAATCGAAGCGGCATCGAGGCCGTCGATTGCGGTCCAGGACGCCTCATCTCCCGCTGCCGTCATGCGCGCCTTTCCCCTCGCACCTCTCCAAGGCGCACGCGCGTCCCCTCGCGCGCGACGCGCGAGCCGGAAGGGTGAAGGCGCTGGGCGGCCTTCCACGCAGCGTAGGCGCCCGGTAGGCCGTCGAGGACGCTCGTATGCCGGGGCGACCACCCCAGCAGGCGGCGCGCCTTCGCCGACGTGACGAACTCGTTCTGATCGAACCACGCGCGCCGGTCGCCCGGCTCGATCGGAACGAATCGGGGCTCACCCGCGTAGCCCGCGACCTCCAGCGCGCGGCGCATCACCTCGACCGAGCGTGGGCGCTGCTCGTCGGCGATGAAAAAGACCTCGCCGTCGATCGAACGATCGGCCTCGACCGCGCGCCGATAGGCGTCGCTCAGATCGTCGATATGGATCCAGGACCAGCCCTTTTCACGATCACCCGGAAAGAATGGCCGGCCGGCCGCGGCCATCTCGAACCATTCGGCGAGCTGGCTGTTGTAGCAGTCGTCGCCGTACATGATGCCGGGCCGCAGCACGACGACGCCGATCTCGAGCGCCAGCGCCTCGCGTTCCAGCGCGCGCCGGAACGCGAGGGGGTGCTCGGGATTCGGCTCGACCGTTTCGTCGACGATCGGCACGCCCACTTTGCCGAGGATCGAGTTGCCGGTGGTGTAGACCAGCCGGCGTCCGGGGCGCTTCGGCAACGCCGCGAGTGCGGCGAAGAGCGCGCGGTCGGTGGCGAACGGTTGCGCCTTATCGAAGACGGCGTGAATCACCACGTCGCTGGGCTCGAGCAGCGCACGGTACTCCTCCGGGCGCCCGATGTCAGCGCCGGCGATCGCGATCTCGTGCATCCGCAAGACCTCGAGCCGCGGGCGGTGCGGATCGCGCGCCAGTCCCACGACCTGGTGTCCCGCAGCCGCGAGTCCGAGCGCGGCATGGAAGCCGGCGTACGCGCTGACTCCGGTGACGAGGACGCGCTTCGGCATTATCTGAAGAGAGATTCCGACCCGCCCGAGGGCACCCTGCCCCTGATTGGAGAGCCGTGATGACGCAAATACCGACCCGCTTCGCCGCGCTCGGGGCGACGGTGGCGCTCTTGCTCGCGCTTGCGCCGATCGGCGGAGGTGCGGCGAACGAGCCCGTCTCCGTTCCGGTCGTGATCTCGCTGACCGGACCGTTCGCGTTGATCGCCAACGCTCAGAAAGTTTCGCTCGATGCCCTGATGAAGACGGTGAACGCGCACGGTGGGATCGGCGGCCGGCCGCTACAGTTCGACTACTTGGACGATGCCTCGAACGCATCCAACTCGGTGCAGATTGCCACGCGCCTCGTGAACGAGAAGGTGCCCGTGATGATCGGACCCTCGTTCGTCGCGACCTGTCGCGCCGTGGCGCCGCTCGTGACGAACGGCCCCGTGCAGTACTGTATGTCGCCGGCCGGGCCGACGCCCAAGGACGGCTTCTCCTTCGTCGGCGGCTTTTCGAACACCGACAGCGCGCGCGTTTCGTACAACTACTTTCGCGGGCGCGGCTGGCATCGCATCGCGCTCCTCACGGGAACCGATGCCACCGGTCAAGAGGGCGAGCAGGACTTCAATGATGGGCTCGCATTGCCTGAAGGGCGCGGCCTTTCGATCGTCGCGCGCGAGCACTTCAACCTCAGCGACATCAGTATCGCGGCGCAGATCGCGCACATCCAGGCGGCGAAACCCGACGTCGTGGTCGCCTGGACCACCGGCGCTCCGCTCGGGAACGTCCTCCACGGCTTTCAAAACGCCGGCTACGACATCCCGGTGATCACGTCGTGGGGGAACCTCTTGTATTCGGCGATGAACCAATTCGGCGACTTCGCGCCGCAAGCGGGGCTCTATTTCACCGCGCCGCGTTTCCTTGCGGCCGATCTCCTGCGCGGCCCGGATCGTGTCGCGGTCGATGCCTTCGTCAAAGCGATCGAGGATGCGCACGCGCGACCGGACGCGGTGCTTGCGACCGAGTGGGACGTCGGCTTGGTCGTGGTCGATGCACTCCAACACGTCGGTCCCAACCCGACGGCGGATCAGGTGCGGCGCTACATCGAGCAACGCCACGGTCTGCCCGGCGCCGCGGCGACCTTCGACTTCCGCGACGGATCGCAGCGCGGGATCACCGCGACGACGATCGTCGTCGGGCGTTGGAATCCGGTCGCAAAGACGTTCGTGGCCGCCAGCGGGCCGGGTGGGCGGCCGCTCGCGCACTGATACGAGGAACGTAGGAGTGATGAGTCGTGGCTGATCGCATAGGTACGGTGGGAATGATTAAGCCGACGACGGTCGGCGACGCTCCGCTCGACGATCTGTTCCCATTCTTACCGCCCGGAATCGCGTATATGCCCGTCTTCATCGGTGTTGAACGGGGAGCGATGGAGGAGTTCCAGGGCGCGATGCCCGCGTACGAACGCAACGTCGCGTTCTTGGCGAGTCAGGGCTGCGACGTGATCGCGGCCGAAGGGGCGCCGCCGTTCATGGTGCAGGGGTACCAGCGCGAGACCGAGCTGGTCGATGCGTGGCAAGCAAAATACAAGACGCCCATCTTCACCTCTCCCCAGAACCAAGTGAATGCTCTGCACGCGGTTGGCGCTACCCGGATTCTCGGTGCAACCTACCTTTCGGCCGAGCTGAATCAGATCTTCGCCAAATATTTCAGGGAACGCGGCTTCACCGTCCTCAGCATGGACGAGTTCAAAGTCCCGTTTCACAAATCGCGGGATATCCCCAGCGCCGATGTCGCGGAATTCATCTCGACGAACTTCAAGAAACATCCGGGTGCCGACGCCATCTACATCCTCGGCTCCGGTTGGCGCATCACCGACATCATCGACCAGCTCGAGCGCAACCTCGGCGTACCGGTGGTCCACCCAGTCGCCGCTCGCGCGTGGGAGATCCAACGGCGCCTCAATCTGCGCCACCCCGTGCAAGGCTACGGGCGCCTTCTCGCAGAGCTACTCTGACGCCGATGTGCTCCCGAGGTCCCGCTTCGGGAAGCAAACAACACCGCTATCCGCCTCTCGAATTGTGGCTCAGACTCCGGCCATGAGCTCTTCGGCTTTCATCGGACGTTCGATCTGCTTGAATTTTACCGCCATGTCGAGCACCGGCTGCAGATACGCGATGGGGAGACTGGTAGCGTACTGGACGCGAGCCATCCCTCGCAGATCGTTCGGGTCCTGTTTGTTCACCCGCGCGAGCAGCGGCAGGGTCTGCTCCTCGTGGGCGTTCGCCCAGCGTGCCGTTGCATAGATCTCCCCAACGACTTTCTCCTCGCGTGCGCGATCGGCTGCAATCCATGTGCGCGTTGCGACCCAGGTCGTCACGCAAAACTCGGCGGAGACGGCATCCATCGGGTGCCCGACATCGCGGACTGCCCCGTGCTCCATCGTGATGTTCGGTTCACCGAGCAAGGCGCCGTCGATCGTTCCGCGCGCAACCGCCGGGACCATCGTCCCCTGCGGCATTTCGATGAGGTGAACTTTCGCAACATCCGCTCCGCGCTGCGCCAGCCAGACTTGCAGCGAATCGGCGGAGACTGCTCCGAGCGTCGAGACGGCAATGGTACGGCCTTCGAAGTCCTTGGCGGTATGGACGGCCGAGTCATTGGCCACGGCAAGGATAAATACGCGCCGATTTGAGGAGTACAAACCTCCGCCCGCGATCATCGCCAGCGGCAAGCCGCGGTTGACGGCGTTCGCACAGGATACCGGATCGAGGAGCGCCAGATCCAAGCTCCCACCGGCCAGTGCCGCCGTCGTGGCACCCGCGTTCGGCAATGGTACCGGCTCGACCCGAAAGCCCGATCGCGTGAACGTACCGGCGTCGTTCACATAGTAGGGCTCCCCAAAGAAATCTGATACGGTAGCACCGACGCGCAGCGTGGTGAGCTGCTGAGCGCGGACGACCCCTGGTACGAAGGCCGCGCCGGCGGCCGCAAGTCCGCGCAGGCAAGCCGCGCGCGAGCATGGCCGCCCCATCAAGACGTCAAGCGGTAAAAGCGCTCGGCGTTTCGCGAGAGCATCGATTCTTTGTCGTCCATGGTGAGCTCATCGCTCTCCAGAAGCTCCTCGATGTCGTGCTTGCAACTCGCCAGTGTGACCTCGTGAGGGAAGTCCGATGAGTAGAGAAACCCGCGATTCCCGACGAGCTTCAGGGCAAACGGCATCGTCAGCTCTTCGGTTTCAATGCCGAGATAGAGGCGGTCGCCGGCGATGAGATCCTTGATGTATTGCGCGGGGTCCTGATCCTCGCTGATCCCGTAATCATCGGGCGGTAAGTACTCGAAATGCGTCTCATGGGATGCGTGCAGCCGCTCGAGCAGGAGCAGCAGCCATGCGACGCCGCCTTCGAGAAACGCGATCCGGACGTTCGGGAAGCGCTCGAAGATGCCGTTGTAGAGGATGTTGGCGCAATTGTAGGTCAGACCCCAGGGATGACCGAGCGCGTGGGCCGGCGTGAAGTGCTCGATGTAATCCATTCCGAAGCGGTCGTGGCACCCGCCGTGCACGGCTAACGCGCAGCCGAGGCGATTCGCCTCCTCGTACACCGGCCAAAACTCTTTGTTGCCGAGCGCGTGGGCGAGACCGTTGGAGGGAAACATGGCGCCGCGCATGCCGAGCTCGGTTACGGCTCTTCGCAGCTCGATGACCGCGGCGGCGGGATCTTGCAGCGGAACGATCGCCATCGCATTGAACCGCGCATCGCGCTTGAGGTAATCGGCGGCGACCCAGTTGTTGTACGCCCGGCAGACGGCAGCGGCGTAGTCGCGGCTCACGATTTTCCCGTACGCGAGCGCGGTGGTCGGGTAGATGACGGTCGAAACGATCCCCGAGTCGTCGAGGAACTGCTGCCAATCCTCCGGACCGGGATTCCGCTTGCGTCCGTCGCGATCGGGCGGCGTCTCCATGGTGTTCGCCGCGTGGATGTGATCGAGCGGTGGGAAGAGCGGGCGGCGCATTCGGTCGCGGTACGGCTGCTCCAGATGTCCGCGAATCGCCGCCTCGTCCTCGATGAGGTGGCCGTCACCGTCGATAATGCGAGTCGCAATCTGAATCGCCATATCGTTCTCCCTCGCGTTCGTTAAGACGTCCACGCGAACGTTACCCGCCGCGCCGCAAGAACCTACTGCTCGGGCCCGCGCCTTCCGGAGCGGGACTCCGTCCTGAACGCGAAGCATACTCCGTTCAGCCCCGGACCCGTCTCATAGGAGGTGCGATCTTGCACGTTCGAGCGATCGTCGCCGCGCTGGCCGCCCTGCTGGCGCTCTCACCCCTCGCCGGTGCCGCGCAAAGCAGGGCGCCGTACAAGATCGGGGTCACGATCCCGCAGACCGGGCCGCTGGCCGGCATCGCGTCTCAGTTTCTCGCCGCCGTCGAGCTCGGCGTCGCCGACGTCAACGCGGCGGGAGGCGTGAAGGGACATCCGCTCCAGCTCGACGTCGAGGACTCGCAGGGCACACCGCAAGGCGGCCTCGCCGCGATGCGCAAGCTCGTGCAGGTCGACGGCGTTCAGGCGATCATCACGTTCTTCACCAACATCGTCACCGCGCAGATCCCGCTGGCCGACGAGCTGAAGGTCGCGACGCTCTCACCGGTCGAGACGCCGGGACTCGTTAGTCACAGCCAGTATAGCTTCGCCCACTCCTCGACGCTCACCGGGAGCGGCCCGCTGTTGCGGGCGTACTGGAAGGCCCACGGTTTCAAACGCCTCGCCGCGATCTACGGCGACAACGGCTACGGCCACCTCATCGCGCCGATGGTGAAGACGTTCGTCGTGGAGGCCGGCGCGGACTACAACGAGACGTTCATCCCGCTCGATCAAACCGACTTCCGCGGCACGATCGCCCGGATCGGCGAGTACAAGCCGGACGCGATCTACATCACCGCTCAAGGCAGCGCGGCCGAGACGAGCGCGATGCGTCAGATCCGCGAGCTCGGCGTGACCGTGCCGATCTTCAACGGCTCGAACTTCTTCGCGGACAAGCAGTACCACGCCGCGATCGGCCCGTACTCGGAGGGGATGTTCTTCGTCGGGCTGGGGCTCGATCGCGTCGCCGGTGCGAAGTTCGCGCAAGCGTTCCGCGCGAAGGAAGGGAACATCCCCGGCTACCAGCAGGCCGAGCTCTACGACATGGTCCGCATCTTCGCGTGGGCCATCGACCGCGGTGGCTACAACGGCACGGCGGTTCGCGACCAGATCCTCTCGCTGCACGGCCAGGTGCCGAGCCTGATGGGCGGGACGATCACGATGGGTTCCGACCACTACACGCAGACGGCCGGGATGTCGCTATGGCAAGTCCGCAGCGGCGTCGAGGTTCGGGTCCCGTCGCGCTAGCCACCGCCCCGATCGTAACGAAGGGCGGCAGCGGGGACGCGGGCGCTTGCAAGATTCTAGCTATAATGTTAAACTAGAATTATGAAAACGGTCGGTGTCTTCGATGCCAAAACGCACCTCTCCGAGCTGATCGATAGCGGCGAGGTCGTTACGATCACCAAGCACGGGAAGCCGGTGGCGACGCTCACGCCGGTTCGTAGCAATTTGGGTGAAGTCGTCGATCGTATTCGCGCGATGCGGAAAGCGGGTGGCGTGACCATCAGTGAAGCGGCAATCGTAGTGGAAACGCGTGCCGGTCGCCGCTAATGCTTGTGATCGATGCGAACATCGCAGTAGCGTGGTTTCGCAGGAGTCCGAGCAAGCTCGCCGACGCTGCGCTCGACGCGCTCTGCAAGGAGGGTGCCATCGTCCCGGCGCTCTGGCGCTGGGAGGTTCAGGATGTCTTGCGCCGTCTCGCGACGGGCGGCCACCTTGCGATGGCGGTTACGGACGCACTTACCGAGATCCGTCAGCTTCCGATTACCGTCGACGACGAGTTTAGCGGGCTCTTCGGGCCCGAGTTCACGATTGCGAGCAATTACGGCTTGTCCGTTTACGATGCAGCCTACTTGGAGGTCGCGGTGCGGCAAGGCATGCCGCTGGCGACCATCGACAAAGAGCTCGCCACTGCAGCGAGACGAGCTGGAGTAGCGTTCAAGTGAGCCCGCGAGAACCGCATGCTTGACCTGACGTTCGCCTGCGCCCTATACGACCGGATGGTGCCGCTAACCCCGTCATCGTGAGCCGGCCTCACGTCGCCGTCGTCTGCTCGCGGCTCGCCAACGCCTCGTAGATGCGTTCGGCCGTGATCGGAAAATGGTAGAGCCGGATCCCGGTCGCGTTGGCGATCGCGTTGGCGAGCGCCCCGGCTACGGCCACGTTCGTCACCTCGCCCGCGGCCTTCGACCCGTACGCGCCGTCCTTGCCGGGCGTGTGCACGAGGATCGTGCGCAGCGGCGGAATGTCGGCGAACGTCGGCATCTTGTACTCGGCCAGGCTCATGTTCTCGACCTTGCCCTTGTCGTCGACGATCAGCTCCTCCATCTGGGCGCTTCCCAGGCCGTAGATGAAACCGCCGTCCATCTGTCCTTGATGCGCGATCGGGTTGATGACGGTACCCACGTCGACGACCTGCACGACGTCGAAGATCTTGTAGGCCCCGGTCTGCCGGTCGACCTCCACCTCCATGCACAGCGCGACGAACATGTAGTCGAACGGTGCGGGATCGGTGTACATCTTCGTATACGTTCCCGGCGCGGTGAGCGGGCCGGCCGCGCAAACACGCGGTGCCAGCTCGGTGAGCGAACGGCGCCGCAGCGCGTCGTCGACGAAGGCACCGTCGCGCCACGTCGTGCCGGTGCGCGCGGCGACGGCCTCGCGCAGTTGCCGGGCGCCGTCTTCGGTCGCGCGACCGTAGACGTGCATCCCCCACGCGCCGCCGACGCCCGGATCGCGACCCGCGGTGCTCGTGGGTAAGCGCTGCACGCTGACGTGGTCGAGCGGGATGCCCAGCGCCTCGGCGGCAACGCGCTGCATCGCCGTGTGCATCCCGACGCCGACCTCGGGGACGCCGGTTTCGACGTCGACGTGCCCGTCGGCGGTCAGCGTCAGTTTGAGGTTGGCGAAGCCGCCGCCCGAGCGGGTAATGGCAAACGCGATGCCGCGCGCGCGGCCCGGCGGCAAGGGCGCCCGCAGGTCGACCGCGCGTTCGAGCGCGTCCAGTACGAGCTCGCCGTTCCAATCGTTGATCTGGTGATCGCAAGGCGTCGTGTCGTTGCCGTGCCCGGTGTTGCGACGCCGGAAGTCGACCTTGTCGATCGCGAGCGTTTCGGCGATGATGTCGACGTGCTGCTCGAAGGCGAAGATGAGTTGGATCGAGACCGGCGCGCGCACGTGCGATGCCGGTGCGGCGTTCGTGTACGCAGCGCTGGTGTGGATGTGCACGTTCGGGATCTGGTAGGGCAAGTAGAAGTAGCCGTTGGCCGCCGGTAGGTTGTGCGGCGTCGGTTTGCTGCCCGCGTACGCTCCGCCGTCGAACAGCACGGTCGAACGGTGGGCAACGAACCTCCCGTTTGCGTCGACTGCGGTCTCGAGCTTGAAGTACGTCGGGTGGCGGTAGCCGCCGATCTCCAGCTCCTCCGAGTAGCGCTCGGTGTAGCGCACGGGGCGGCCCGTCACCTTGCTGAGGTAGTAGCAGGCGTACTCTTCGATGGTCGTGCCCTTGCCGCCGAAATCGCCGCCGATCGCGCTCGGGTAGATGACGATCTTTTCCTCGGGGATCCCGATGGCGACCGCCATCTGCCGGCGCAGCAAGAACGGCGACTTGTTGCACGAGTAAATGTGGGCGGTGCCGTCGGGGTCGACCCAGACCTCCGTCGAGTGCGGCTCGATGTGCCCGGCATGCAGCCGCGGCGTCGTGAACTCGTGCACGAAGACGCGATGCGCCGTGGCAAACAGCATCTCGAGGTCGGCCGCGCCCTTGCGGATGTGGACCTCACCCTGAACGTTGGGGTGGTACATCTTGGGATGCTCTTTGCCGTCGTACGCCGCCCAATAGTAGCTGTTCCGATCGGGGTGCAGGATCGGCGCGTCCGGCGCGAGCGCCGCCTGCGGGCTGAGGACCGGCTCGAGCTCTTCGTAGGTGACGTCGACCAGCGCCGCTGCCTCTTCGGCGGCCTGCTGTGTTTCGGCCGCGACGCCCACGACCCGTTCGCCGATAAAGCGCACGACGCCCGAGGCCAGGACGGGCCAGTCTTGCATGTTGCGCCCCATCCGCGGATGGCCGATGTCGTCGGCCGTCAGCACCGCCTTGACGCCGGCGACCGCGCGGGCGGCGGTCGTATCGATGCGCAGGATCTTCGCGTAGGCGTAGGGGCTGGTCGCGAACGCGGCCCACAGTTCGTTGGGGCGGTGCAGATCGGCCGTGTACATCATCCGGCCGCTCACCTTGTCGCGCCCGTCGATCCGAATCTCGTTTCCCGAGAGAACGCGGTAGCCGGTATACGATGCGGTCGTCGTCATGCCGAAGGGTGCGTCTCGGCGAGCCGGGCACCCTGCAGCGTGAGCGCGCCCCAGACTGCCACGGCGCACCGATCCCGCTCGACGCGGGTCGCGTGCTGCCGAAGATATAAGAAGAGGTCCGTGAAAGTCTACATCATGGACCTGCTTGCGTACGGCAAGCACTTCGATGAGTTCAAGGCCGACAAGTGGCTCCCGTATCCGTTGTCCAAGAGCCATTTCGATCCGGAGGTGGCGGTACGCACCTACGACGAGCACCTCGAAGCGTGGCAGGAGCTGGAGCGCTGGGGGTTCGACGGCGTCGGGCTGAACGAGCACCACACCACGCCGCACGGCATGATGGTGTCGCCGAACATGATGGCGGCCGCGGCCTCGCAGGTGACGACGAAGATCAAGTTCGTCATGCTCGGCAACCTGCTCTCCATCCACAACCCGCTGCGGCTCGCCGAGGAGATCGCGATGGCCGACTGCCTCTCGCACGGGCGGGTCATCTCCGGCTTTGCGCGGGGCCTGCCGCGCGAGCACGGTGTGTACAGCATCCCGATGAGCGAGTCGCGCGCGCGCTTCGAAGAGGCCGCGAACATCATCCTGCGCGCCTGGACGGAAGACACCTTCTCGTACGAGGGCCGGTTCCATACGTACCAGGACGTTGCGATCTGGCCGCGTCCCTACCAGCAGCCGTATCCGCCGGTGTGGTCGTTGTTCACCGGGAGCAAGGAGACGATTCAGTTCGCCGCCGCGTACAACTTCACCGGGATCTTCCCGCCGATCACCGACGGGCTGACCTTCGACATCGTCAACTATTTCGCGAAGCAGTTGGCCATCCACGGGCGCACGATCACGCCCGAACATCTGGTGCTCTTCACCGATGCGTGGGTCGCCGAAAATAAGGCGACCGCGATCGCGGAGTACTCGCCGTACTATCTCTACTTCAACCAGACCCTGTGGCACCACGGAAGCGTCGCGCAGGACGGATCGGATCAGTCGCGTCCCGAGGGGTATATCTCGGACTCAACGCACGACTACGTGCGGCCGGAGAATCGCGCTGCGGCGGTTATCGATCGTTCGAAGATCCGCAACATTACGTTTGCCGACGTCCAGGCACGGGTGGATCGCGGGAGATTGCCGTGGGGCTCGCCTGACGATGTTGCCGATCATCTCATTCGCACTGCGGATCATGCGGGCGCGCATTCGATCGTGCTGAACCTCAATTACGGCGCGTTGCCGCATGAGATGTTTCTCGAGCAGATTCGACGCTTTGGGCGTGACGTATTGCCGAAGCTGCAGGCGCACGAGGTGACGCGCATCCCGGCCCTGGAGATGCAGGCGTAGCGTGGTGCCGGGTGCTGGCTGGCTCGCCGTTGAGGGCGTCGACCCGCGGCTGGCAACGTTCCCCGCGGCGGCCCGCTGCAACGACGTCTCCGTTTGGATCTTCCGCTCAGACGCCGGCTTCTTCGGCGTGGCGTATTCGTGCCCGCATGCCCATCAGACGATGGACACCGGTCAGATCGTCGAGAACGGTACGATGATCCGTTGTTCCTACCACCACTACACGTTCAAAGTCTCGGACGGCCAGGGTGTCAACTGCCCCGGCTACACGCTCGCCGTGTACGACGTAAAAGAAGACGGCGGCCGCCTCTCGATCCGCCGTCGCTGAGCAAGACTTCCCGAGGAGGGAACGATGTCTACTTTCCCCCCGTCGCTGACCGCAGTCAACCACACCGCGCCCGTACCGCGGCGCATTCGCGGCATCAAAGACGGCGCACCGCTCCTCGATACCACGCGCGCCCTGTACGTGTGGGAGTGGCCGCACTACCCCCAATATTACACGCCTCGCGCCGACGTGAAGATGGACGCGTTCATCGAAGGCGACGCCATCGAGACGCCGCAGGGCCAAGCCCGTCAGCTCGCCCTCAAGAGCGCCGCAGACAAAACGGCGGGACGGTTGATTACCGCTTCGCTGATCTCCGGCCTCGCGGACACGGTGAGGCTCGAGTGGAAAGCGCTCGATCACTGGTTCGAGGAGGACGAAGAAGTCTTCGTCCATCCCCGCAGCCCCTACAAGCGCGTCGACGCGCTTCGATCCAATCGCGCCGTGCGCGTCGAGTTGGAAGGCACGGTGCTGGCGGATGCCCCGAGTTGCGTGATGCTCTTCGAGACGGGTCTGCCGACGCGCTACTATCTCGACCCGACGAAGGTACGCTTCGCGTTCCTGCGCCCGTCGGCGACCCGAACGCAATGCCCCTACAAGGGCAAAGTCGACGGCTACTGGTCGGCGAGTGTAGGCAATATCAACGTCGCCGACGTCGCCTGGCTGTACACGTATACGACTCCCGCCATGACCCCGATCGCCGGCCTGGTCGCGTTCCTGAACGAACGGGTCGACATCGTCATCGATGGCAAGCTACAGCCGCGTCCGGAAACTCACTTCAGCTGACCCGATCCCGCTAAGGTCCGTCCGTAGTACGACTCGAGAAAGTCCAAAGCGGTAGTTCGCCACGACGCCCCGGGGCGATAGTCGCGATCGATGGTGAGGTACGTGTCGCGCTCAACGTCGTACGGCGACCATTGGGGGAGCCCCGGACCGTTCGGGTCTCCGCCGGACGCGAACGCCGCCCACTGCCGCTGCATCGTCTCCGAGATCGCGCGGTCGTCGTC